>Ga0315909_10003772_pt1 | contig 18271 bp, 27 predicted proteins | sample LakEriMetagenome_11_FD_203527 | JGI IMG/M metagenome (GOLD analysis project Ga0315909, IMG submission 203527) | Freshwater fungal communities from buoy surface, Lake Erie, Ohio, United States - Buoy 2 MA125 | ecosystem: Environmental > Aquatic > Freshwater > Lake | place: USA: Lake Erie, Ohio... | reverse complement strand
CAACAAACGAGAGATTATTTAAAAAAGCGTTTTAGTGTCCAACAGATGGATTACTATTATGCAAGAGCTGGTGATTTATCTTTAGTAGTTAATCAATATTATAAAGTAAAAGATCATGAAGGTCGTAATAGAGCATATGCTAATATCCAAAAAAATGGACCAGACGCTGAAAATAATGTGTTAATAACCATTCAAAATGGTAGATATGATGATTTAGTTGGTTTAGATGGACAACTAGAAGATGTTTTTGTACCAGTAAAAAACTTTAAAGTTATAGAACAAAATATTGAAGATAAGGTTTCAAATTTTCTAGATTACGATACACCAATAAAATTTAAAGCTGATGTGTTTCCTCCTAATCCTTATATGCCAAATGAAAGAGTTGTTTCTTGTAGCGAACAATTTATAGAATTTATTAATAAAAAATATCCAGAGTATGCTTTCAATTATAGAAAACTGAACAATATAAAAGATTTTGTTGGTAATGAAAGAAGCGAATTTTATAAAAATTACATTGATCAAATCAATAGAGATTTCAATATAAATGATAGTCAGGGTCCATTGAAAATACTACATAAAGGTTTTAGAAACATAGAATTAGATAGAATGCCCGATCCAAAAGATACAATTTTATTTGGTAAGAAATAATGTCATATCAATCCGGCGATATATTAATATCTGAATTTGATGGTTTTGTTAATGATATATATGTTATCGTAGAAGAAGCCGTCAATACCCATTATAAATCTTATATCGTATATTCGAGAGAACAAGATATCAATCTAGTCTATCCAGAAATTTATTTACTTAATACAACTATGAGTGGAGAGGAATATAGGTCTAAATATGGGATCAAGAAGTAGAACTGGAAATAAAAAGAAAAAATTAGAAAATACAATGGCTCAACAAGCCAATATGATATTGAACATACCGAATAATTGTGTTAAATGCAAAGAACCGTTTGACAAGAAGAACAAGATGATGGTAATGTCTTGGTACGTTGAAGTATATAATGAACAAAAACGTGTAGATTTATTTTGCCCTAAATGCAATCAAGATCGGAGAAACAATGAAGCTACAGGAAACGCTGGCGTTTGATGACGTATTACTAGTTCCACAATATTCTGATATCGAGTCAAGAAAGCAAACAAATATTTCTTCTTGGCTAGATGATACAATCAAATTACAAATACCTATCATCTCAAGTCCAATGGACACAGTTACAGGAGAAGTAATGGCCTGTGAAATAAGTATTCTTGGTGGTTTGGGAATTATTCATAGATACAATACGCCAGATCAACAAGCCGACATGGTTAAGTATTGTAAAGACAATGAAGCCGGTGCAGTTGGTGCTGCGGTTGGATCCACTGGAGACTTTCTAGAAAGAGCAGAAAAACTACTAAACGCTGGTGTCAATGTTCTATGTGTAGATGTAGCGCACGGTGATCATATATCAGTAAAAAATGCTATTGCTGCCATAAGAGCAAAATTTGGTTATAAGATACATGTAATGGCAGGCAATGTAGCCACTAAAGAAGCTTTTGAGCGTCTATCTGATTGGGGTGCCGATAGCATACGTGTTGGTGTTGGTGGCGGTAGTATTTGCAGCACAAGAGTTCAGACAGGACATGGCGTTCCAACATTTTCGTCTGTATCCGAATGCTCTAATACCTCTAAAAGAGCAAGAATGATTGCCGATGGTGGTATTAAAACATCCGGTGATATTGTTAAATCTCTCGCTGCTGGAGCAGATTTTGTTATGCTAGGTTCTATGTTAGCAGGCACAGATGTATCACCCGGTGATGTTTTTGAAGAAAATGGTAAACAATATAAAGTTTATCGTGGCATGGCTAGTAAAGAAGCTCAAATGGATTGGAAAGGCACCTATTCCAGTTTTGAAGGTGTAGCTTCTAGAGTTGCATATAAAGGACACTTACCAAATATCTTAGAAGATATTACGAGAAATATTCGTAGTGGTTTATCATATAGCGGAGCAAAAGATTTGGTTGAACTACGCTCCAAAGCTAAATTTATTAAACAGTCTAGCGCAGCACAGATCGAAAGCTCTCCGCACATTTTAATTCGTCATGGATAATAAAAAAGATTTGAAATTTACAATTAGCGAAGATGATCACGCTAGATTAAGAGTCAAACTTCAGTATGAGTGTATGTCGCAAACAATGTTTTTTAATGCTTTTGTAAAAGGGTATTTAGAAGATAATCCTTTAATTAGAAATTATTTAGATATTTATTCTTCACAAAATTTAGATGCCAAAACACATAAAAAACGTTTAAAAGATTCTAAAGAAATACAGAAAACAAATGATGAATTTGGATTAGATAAAGATGAAATAGCTAATATTTTTGATATTTTAGAAAAAGAAAATGAGGATATATGAGTGAATTTAAAAGCTGTTTAGAAGCTTGTAAAAAATTACAAGTCTCTTGTCCTAATAAAGAATGCAGAAAATGGATCAATTATGAATCTGAATTAAATTGCGTTCTATATACAGTAGAAGCATCAGAATTAAATAATAAAAATCTTACTTTAAGAGATGTTGCAGAAAGAATTGGATGTAGTTTCGTCAGAGTAAAACAAATAGAAGAAGAAGCCCTTTTTAAAATAAATAAAAACAAAATAATAAATACCGATGATTTTATTTAAATTGTCCATTTATTTTGACCTTTTCTAGCTAATAATACTATTTATTTTAAAATTGTATTTATTCATACAATATCTTAGGAGATAATACATGAGCAAAAAAGAATTATTAAGCGAATCACAGATTCGTCGTTTTATGACCTTAGCTAATTTAGAACCATTAGTTAAAAATGTGGTTTCAGAAAAAGCAGCAATTAATGAGGCCATGACTCCATCACTGCCTCTCGGAAATGATCTTCCAAAAAATATGAAAGAAGCTGAAGACGATTCCAAAGAATCTTCTGATGCTACTTCTATGGAAGAACCAGCTGATATGCCAGATATGGAAGAACCAGAAGATGAATCACCAGAAACAGATATGTCAGGAGATTCTTCGGCAGTAGAAAGTAAGATTGAAGAGATTGCTAATCAATTAGCAGAATTAGCTGATATGGTTGGTGTAGAGATGAAAGTTTCTGCTGGTGGCGGCGAAGAAGCAACTGCGGATGGCGAAGAAGAAATGAAAGAAGAATTAGAAGAAGATTTAGAAGAAGCAAAGAAGAAGCCTGCTAAAAAAGCTAAAGATGACAAAAAAGAAGAGGAAGAAGAAATGGATGAAAGCGTAGAGCTTTCAGAAGATTCGCTCGTAGAAACTGTATTAGCAAGAGTTACTGCTCGTTTAGTACAAGAAGCTAAAAAATCTTCCAAAAAAATGTCTCCAAAAGAAAAAGCAGAAATGAAGAAAAAAGAAATGGAAGCCAAGAAAAAGAAATTAAAAGAAGCTACTAGTGCAGAAGGCGGCGGTCCATTATTAAAGCAAGGCAAAAATAAATATGATGTATATAAGGGCCATGCAGATATGGCTTATGCAAAAGGCAAGGAAGGCAAAGGTGGTCACCAAATGGAAACCATGACTGCTAAAGCTGAACACACCGTAACTCACGGTGGTAAAAATCTTGCTACTCTAGGTGGCAATAAGAAAAAAGTATAAAATAAATAATAGTATTATTTCCTAAGCTCACCGGCATATCCCGTAAAAAGGTGTGCCGGTGTTTTAGATTGAAGGATAATAAAATGCAAATTACCAGAAAACAATTAAAGCAAATTATTGCTGAAGAAACAGAAAAAATAGCTGAAAGTTCTGATAAGCTAGAAAATTTATTTGAAGGCTTTGTCAACAGTTATGATAATAAAGATGAATTTGTTGATAAACAATCATTAATAGATTTATTAGAAATAATGGAAGAAGGAATGATTCCAAAAGAAGCTTTTGAAGCATTCATTAATAATCTACCAGAAGATTCTGCAATAAAAGTATTAAGTGAAGTTGTTGAATTAAACGATTAATTACATACTTTAAAACCCACCGTCTTCTTGCTATACTGCATGACAGTGGGTTTTTTATTTGGTGATAAATGTTAATATTTATTTTTCTTGCTGGGATGTGTACCGGTTTTTTATTAATAGATATAATGAAAAAATATTTGTTATTGAGAACATTTATACTTTCTGAAAAACAACTGTTAATGCTTTCTATGTCCCTTATAGAATTTAAATATCAAGCTATAAATATGGTAAATATAGTTTACGAAAGACTAGCTGAAGAAAATCCATCTAATATAGAAGAACAAAAATTGATTATTGAAAAAATACATCAAAAATTTAATTTGTTTGGTGATGCTTGGATAAACAATTTAAAAAATTATTTACCTTATAATACTGAATATAATAACTGGCAACAAGCGATAGAACATGTTCAGAAACTAATTACTAAAAACAGGGATTAGTATGTCAACATTTTCTATTATGAATAACAAAAAAGAAGAAATAATAAAATCAATTTTAAAATCGCATCTTAAAGTTGATAATAATCTTTTTCTTTCACAAAAATTATTTGTTGCAAAATCAGCTGTAAATTGGATATTTGATAATACAAAATATCCTGATGTTATAAAGCATTACTTAAAAGATGTAGAAAAATACCTTAAGGGCGAATTGCTTTTGTCTTGGTCTAATGGCGTTCTTATTAAAAAGAAAGTGAAAACTAATGATATTACAGAAAAAGAAAAAAAATAAAGATAACAGTAACGAATCAGAAACCGATGGTTCTTTTAGTGATAGCATCTTAGTTTTACAAGAATCGCAAAATAAAGAAGAATCAAGAATTATTGGTTTATTTGGTGATGTAGCAGAAGAAACGGGCGCTGAAGTAATTACAAATCTACTTATTTTAAGTAATCGTGGTGAAATACCTAAAAATGAACGTAGGGATAAATATGCGTACCCGCCTATTGAATTTTATCTTAATACGCATGGTGGATCTGCCAGCGATATGTTTGCGATTTATGATATGATGCGTCAAATACGTAAAAAATGTGAAATACATACAATAGGTATGGGAAAAATTATGAGTGCTGGAGTTTTGTTACTAGCTGCTGGTACCAAAGGCAAACGTAAAATTGGAGCAAATGCTCGCGTTATGATACATTCAGTTCTAGGTGGTAGCGAAGGGCCGTTATTTAATATTGAAAATGAATTTGAAGAGATAAAATTTGTTCAAGAAGCATATTCTAGAGCTTTAACTAAAGAAACAAATTTAACTTCTAAAAGCATGAAAGAATTACTAGAACGTCATGTCAATATCTATTTATCAGCAGCAGAAGCTGTAAAATATGGCATTGCTGATGAGGTTATTTAAATGTCAAAAGATTTAGAAAAAAAGCTAGAAGAATTATTTTTACATAAAGAAAAAGTTTTAACTGATAATAATCTAGAGCTATTGATACGTTCTGTTGTTAAAAATGATAGTTTATTTGAGGCTAAAAAAGAAAAACGTGAGTTTGTTAGTCTTGAACAATTTTATAATTTTTTGCCTAAGATGGATATTAATAGCCTATTAGGAGAAAAAAATACAACAGCCGGTCAAGAGGCAAGAAAACAATTTAATAAGATGATAGGAGATATTGTAAAAGATTCTAAATCATTAGAAGAAAAATTAAAAAAAGTAGAAATTTTTTGCTCTAAACCACCCAGTTCAGATGAAAGCTTATCAACTGTATTAAATAGAATATTTTTTCTTAAAGTTTTTTATCAGCTTTTAAATGAGTTCTCAGGAATTATATCTGGTTATTTATTTGAGTCTTTTGTATCGGCATTAATGGACGGTAGACAAATTAATAGCTCACATGATATTGACGATGTTATGCTTGATGAAAAAACAAAACAGGCCATTAATTTAAAATTATTAAAAGATAAAAATCCTGTACACGGTAGTATAGGTCTTGCATTAAAAAAATTTCACAATAACAAAAATTCTTTATTAGATTTTTATGTCGGCTATAAGCTATCTGGCGATGAATCTTCTATAAGTTTCTATCATTTTACGCTTAATTATAATGATTTTTTAATTATTCCTAACGTAAAAAATATATTACGTCAAGCTGGTATAAGCCATATTGATTTAAAAAATATTGACAATCCAGATGTTTTTACAAAAGTTTTCAATGCCTTAAAAGCTTTTAAAAAAAGCACTGGCGAAGAAACACAGTTTGAAATAAATCATGACGAGATTAAGAAATTTTCTAAACCGATTATTCTTAAATTACAAAAAACTGATCTATACAATGTTTTACAACTTTATAATAATGTTCTTAATCAAGATGTAAGAAATGCATATAAATACTTATATTTATTATCTAATAATATTTCTTTATATTATTTAGAAGATGATTATGATGGAGTAAAAGATGGTATAACAAATGCAACAGCCTTAAAAGACACTCTTTCTGGTATTAAAGACGTAAAAGGTAAATAATAATGCATCAAATAAAGTTACTTCTTTTTGAAGCTATAAAACGAGGCTTAGAAGAAGAATTAGAAAGTCAAAATGAATTAATGAAAGAAGTTAAAAAAGCTCTTTCAAATATTCAAGATATTTCTGTTACCACTTCTAACAAAAGTGATATGGCATTAGTTGTTCGTGTTGATGATAAAAAAGAAATACAAACAGCCAGAAAAAAAGTTCGTTCTGCTCTTAAAAGTTTAAAAGTAACATTAGAAGATAGATTAATAACTAAATTTGACTCTAGTACAGAAACATCTGTAATAGAATACAAAGATGGTTCTGGGCGTGTTTATGTAGTCTATAAATTTGATATTGGCTCTAGAGAAGGATTAGCTTTAGAACATATAGTTGAATTTTTATTCAATCGAAAAATTACTAGTGAATTAAAAAATAGATTAGATCTTTCCGAAGAAGCAAGCAAAGAAGATGTTCTGAATAAATTAAAAGGTGATTTTTCTAGCACTCTTCAAGTAGCTTTAAAAGGTAAAAAACTTGTAGAAGAAAAGATCGGCTCTGTTAAAGACGCAGAAAGTGTTGGTAGTACAAATAATAAAGCTGATTTAGTACTGAATACCGAAGATAACAAAAAAATTGGTTTGTCTATTAAATTAGTTACAGAAGAAGGTCGCGGAGTAAGATTTACGTATAATAAAAATCTTGGATATGGAGATGAAACAGATGATAACCTTGTTCGTAATCCTAGCGGAATGCCTTGGTGGATTGTCGGGAGGCAAATATTTGCGAGGAAAGTCGGCTCTAGAAGTTATAATCCCGGTAAAGAAGAATTTGAAGCACCCGAATGGATGATAAACGCTAAAGAAAAACATTCAGACTTGTATAAAGAAGCCATGAGTGAAGTATACGAGAAGGTTCGTAATGTTTTAACTGCCAACCTTCGTCGTATGAAACTAAAGCAATTAGTAGATATGGTTAATGAAGCTCATTTGGGTGGCAAAGAAGAAAGAGATAATTATGATTCTTTTCTAGTTATGAAAGCAACTGATGAAGGAGTCACAGTAGAAGAAGAAGGATTTGAAAAACCAGATTTAGAAAAAATAAAGAGTAGTGGTATGAACAAAAATGACATTGTTAAGCAAGAGGATAGTCTAATTATAATAGATATCCCCGGTATGACTCCATTAACAATTCATAGTGTTAAGTTCCACAGTAATATGTTAAGTGGTAAGCGAGATGATTTAAAAATTAAAACACGCTAATGATCAAGATTGCTATTAAAAATAAAAATTTATTAAATGAAGCTATGTTAAAATTTTCTAAGCAAGCGCAAGAAAAAATAGTTTCTTATGTTACGCAAGCTATAGAAAATAAATCCACTAATTCAAGAACTATTATTGATATTCCTCTAAAAGATATAATTTATTCAAATAATAAAAATTTCTATCTTGGATTACCGTTTTTATATTATGGAAATATAAAAAATGAATTTATACCTAATAATGAAATAATATCTAATTGGAATGAAAAAGAAAAAAAATTTGATGATAATTTTATAGCTAATATATTAAATAATAATTGTGAACTAGTTTTGAGGATTGATAATAATCCTAATAATAGCGCTATAGCATCAATGGGTGCAGCAACTTCTGCTAATAAAACAGTTTTTGTAATGAGTTTCTTTTTGCCAAATATCAAAAATATTGAAAGTGTAAAAAATTTTGCTAGACACGAATTACAACATTTAACACAAAAATTAAATAATACATGTATTTTATATGCTGAAAAACTTAAAAGAACTTATAATCCTCAAAGAGTAAAAATAATTAAAATGAATTTAAAGAAAACCAAAAATTTAAAATTTGGTTTAGGTAAAGAAAAAACAGGAATTAAAAAGAGCACCAGTTCAAATGTTAAAAAGAAAATAGGGAGCGATATAGAATACGAAACATATTTATCAGATCTAGTTACTGGTTATTATAATAAAATTAGTACTATCGTATCATCTGAAAACTTGGCTCCAAATCAATTGGCTGTTAAATACACTAAATTATTTTTTGATAAATATCGGTTTGAAAAGGGATATGAAAAATACAATTTAATAACCAGCGTTTTATCCAAAAAAAGACCAAAAGAATTTGTTAAAGACTTCTTGCTTTCTTTTGAAGAGTTGTTAGATTAATGATATAATAACTATATTTTGAAAGGTGTGGTGTACTGTGAAAAAGGTTTATGATTCTGGTTTCTCTCTAAATTCTAAAATTTTATCTGGTGTAAATAAATTAACAGATGCAGTCAGTAGTACTCTTGGTCCTAAAGGTAGAAATGTTATAATTCATAATAAAGGTAAGAATCCTGTAATTACAAAAGATGGAGTTACAGTTGCTAATTCTGTTTATTTTGAAGATGCCTTTGAAAATGCTGGTGCTCAAGTATTAAAACAGGTATCATCTGTAACAGCTACTGAAGCTGGTGATGGTACTACAACAGCTACTGTATTAAGTAGAGCTATAATCAATCAAGCACAACGTTATTTAATTGCTGGTGCTTCTCCTACTGATCTTAAGAGAGGAATGGAAGCTGCAACAGCAAAAATAGTTGAAAAAATAAAAGCAAAATCAAAACCAGTTTCTAGTCTTGAAGATATAGAAAACATAGCAAATATTTCTGCTAATGGTGAAACTAAAATAGGTAAATTGATTTCAACCGCTGTTGATAAAGTAGGAAAAGATGGAGCCGTGACCATTGAAGAAGGCAAGTCATTAGATACTGTTCTTGATATTGTTGAAGGTTTTCAATTTGATAGTGGCTTTGTATCTCCACAATTTATTACTGATGAAAGACGTGGTGCTGTGCGTTATGAAAATGCTTTGGTATTAGTTACAGATCACAATCTTTCTTCTATTGAAGAAATGATGCCAATCTTAGAAACAGTTGCAAGAGAAAATAAACCATTTGTTATAGTAGCAGAAAATATTGAAGGACAACTATTAGCTGCGCTTATCCTTAATACTGTTCGCGGATCAATGCGTATAGCAGCTATTAAAGCACCAAGATATGGTGAAGAACGTAGAAACATTCTAAGTGATCTTGCTTTATCAGTAGGAGCTACATTCGTTTCACGCGAAAGTGGTCTTTTGTTACAAGAAGTAAAAAGACAACACCTTGGTAGTGCAAAGTCTATCGAATCATTAAAACTTTGGACTACTGTTGTTGGCGGTGGTGGAAATTATGATGAAGTTGAAAAACGCATTGATTTGTTAAAAACTGAAATAGCAAATACATCCGATATGCGCGAATGTGAAAGAATACAAGAACGCATTACAAGACTTGCTTCTGGAATCGCCATAATTCGCGTTGGCGGTCTTACAGAGGTAGATATGATAGAGCGAAAACATCGTATTGAAGATGCCTTAGAAGCTGTTAAAAGCGCTCAACAAGAGGGAATATTACCCGGAGGTGGTACAGCTTTATTAAAACTTTCGCGTAATTTAGACAAAGAAGTAGAAACAAATAATCAAGATGAAAAATTTGGCATTGAGATAATAATGAAGGCTTGTGAAGAACCAATACGTAAATTATCTGAAAATTGTAATTTAAAAGCTGATGTTATAATTAATGATTTGTGTAATAATTATGAGGACTTTTGGGATGGTATGAATTTTTCTAATGGCTTTTACAGTGATATGGCAGCGGTAGGAGTAATAGATCCAGCCAAGGTTACTAGATGTGCCTTACAAAATGCCGTAAGCGCGGCCTCAACATTATTAACAACTTCTTATGCTATTATTGAAGTGTAATACTATTTATTGTATTGCTGTTAATATTTTTTGAGGCAATAGCTAATGTCCACAGACTTTGATACCTCCAATGCTATTCTGGAAATTAAACTTAATACAGAAAGATTGGTAAATAAAGTAGAACAACTAAACGATAATATAGAGAAACTAGAAGCAAGTGTTGAAACACTGCATAAATCTTTATCTGCACAAGATAGAAGATTAACCGTGTTAGAACAAAAAGTACCAGAAAGTCTTTTACAAGATATTGCTATTATTAAACAAAATCAATCTACTTTTTCTAAAATGTTATGGTTATTGGGCGGTATTTCATTAACTACAGTAGCGCATATGATTAAAGAAGTTCTTTTAAAGTAGTTTACAATAGAAAATTCATGTTATACTATGGGACAGCAAAAAGCTGTCCCATTTTATTTTGAGGATTTATGAACGCTAAAATGACTATCACGATACCAGTTGATGATATTCCACAAGAAGTTAGTAGATTGTTAGAAAATATATCTGAAAAATTAAAAATAATTGTTGATAGAACATCAAACTTAACTTACAATCAAGATCATGGTTTAGTAGTGTCTGAAATTGATGATATACGTAAACAACTTTCTTTAATTGACATGAATTATGAAGATTGCTATAGTGTGCTTTTAGGTTTCATTAAGTATCAAACCGATTCCAGAATAAATAAATTAGAAAATAAAAACACACAGGAGACTGCAAATGAGTAGTAAGTATTTTACTCCCGGTGACCTTCTGCACATACCAGAAGGTACCGTTTTATATGATATTATAAGAGTTAATATGAATGGAGGCTTATATCCAGCACCAATCCCAAAACAGGTTATTAGAAATCCAACAGTTGCTTTAGTTATTGAAAAAGATTTTAATGATTATTATCTTGTTAGTATTAAAGATCAACAATATTTGATCAACGGTGAATCAGTTAATATTTATAATGAGGATTTACAACATGCTTATTAAACTAATAGAAGTTTATAGTGAGGCTAATCACAGTGCTAAATCTACTGAGAGCGTTAGAAAGTTTCATTTACGAGAAGTGGTTATAAATAGTCAATATGTTGTAACAATGAGAGAAGATACACATTTAGAATATTATTTAGAAAAAGATTTATTACCAGAAGGTCTAGATAAAAAACAAAAATTTACTACTATCTCTATTATGAGAGGCCAAATTGGTAATGATATTCCAGTTGTTGGTTCGCTAGAAACAATAATGAAAATGTTTAATGGCGATTCTAGAGGTTTGGTGAAAGGATAATATATGGCTCCAAAGTTTTCAGCTAGTGGTAAACGCCTTGGTCGTCCACCAAAAAATAAAGTAACATTAGCACCAGCAGTTAATGCTAGTGGAACTGTTGTAGCGGTAGTTGTAGAACCACCGCCACCAATAAAAAAAGCAGAAGAAATAGATAATAAAGAACTAGAGATGATTAGTGAATGCGAGTTTGTTGCCATTCCAGAATATGAAATAATTAAAACAAAGGATGGTGAAAAGCGTTATGGTAGATATAGCAGTTCTAACTATTGGTTTAGCGGCTTTGGAAAAAGTAAATGGGTCGTCTTGGCATATCTTAAAGCAGATTTTGCTAAATATAGGCTGGAAGGACTAACTAATCTGCAAATTGTTAACAGATGTTTGAACTTTCTTAATACCCCGGAACCTAGAAAAAAGTTCCAAAAGAAAGAAGCAACATCAAAATATGGTGAATTGAAACTAGTTAGAGAAGATATTAAATTTACTAATCGTTTTGATTATGAATGTGCAATTCTTGAAATGTCTATTGATGAACGTAAGAATGAACATTTTTGGGGTGAAGGTGAAAATCTAAAATTTAATGGATAAAAAAACGAAATCCCAGTATTATACTATAACGCTTGAAAAAGCCTTGAATTTACTTATTGATTCTGATAGGTGTTCAAGGCTTTTTGCTGAAAGTGTAAAAAGCCTAATAGAAAAATATAAAGACATAAAAGATTGGAATGATAGTCCATTACCAGATTATATGGATTCATATTTAAACGCTAAGGTATTAAAAGACTTTATGCAAAAAAAGATAGAGCAACCAGATGACAAATTAGTAGAATTTGCTACTAAAAATAATATAAAGGGCGTTTTATTAACAGCAAATGAACTTTCACTATTACAAAGTCTTGTTAATAACCACGAAGAGGGTAAAGAGTATATGAATAAAACATATGGCTTTTCTACTATGTTAAATTAATACTTGACAAGTTTTTCACATGTAATATTATTTATGCACTTGGGCAGAAAGCCCTTTAACATAAAGGAGAAAAACTATGTCTGTACACGCACTTGATCAATTTTTAAATAATGTTTTTGATATTTATGCTATGCCATCTTTCACTGGTGATTTCAAATATAGTAAAGACGAATATTATGTAACATCTGATGACAAACAATATACTTTAGAGATGCCTATGCCGGGAATCAGCAAGGAAGATTTAAAGGTTGATATTGAAGAAGGCATGCTTGTTGTTCAAGCTACTGCAAAAATTAAGTCTAAAGCAGTTAAAAACGTCAAAAAAAGCTGGTATATTGATGAGAATATAGATACTGTTAATATAAGTGCCAAACTAGAAAATGGGTTATTAACCGTAACGTTACCAAGAGCTAAACCTAATAAAAAATCAATAGCAGTAACAGTATCATAAATTTAAAATTAAATCTTTATTATCTGGGGGATAGGTTTCTATCCCCTTTTGTTTTTTTAAACTATTTATATATATGATAAAAATAAAAATTAAAAAGTTAGCGAATGAATCTAAAAGCAAACTTAGTAAATTAGATACTGTTATTGGCTCTAGTCCAGATACTTTTGAATATATGTATACTGCTGGTGGTAATCGTGGTGCATTGTCTACAAATTATAGAATGGAAGAAAACTCTTGTGGATGCTCTAGATGTCAACAAGGCATAGAGCACGATGAATACGGTAAATCATCTGGTCCCGCAGATTCTGATGATGATGGAATTATCTCTGCTTGTGAATTAAAGCACCATTTTGATTTAAATAGTGACGGTCAAGTAACACCAGACGAATATGATGCACATGTTAATTGGCATTGTGAACATCCAGACGTGCTAAATGGTATGATGGATGATTATGAAAATATTCAAGATGACGATGAGCATTATGAATTTGATGACGATGTAATACATACTTTTTATGAAGCTTTATCAGAAAAAAAAGATCGTTGTTATCATTTAGCAAAACAAAAATATGATGTATTTCCCAGTGCTTATGCTAGCGGTTTTATAGTTAGATGCCGCAAGGGAAAGGTTGGTAGGAAAAAGAAAAAATAATGTCCCTAAAAGAAACATTAAAACAATTAATCATCGAAACAATTCAAGAAGAATATCTTGAATTAGATGAATCTTTATTATTAGAAAAATGGTCTGATAAATATAAACGTTCAATTGATTGTAATAATCCAAAAGGTTTCAGTCAACGCGCTCATTGTCAAGGAAGAAAAAAAGATGAAAGTTTAGAACTTGACGAAGGCACATTTGATAAAGAAAAGAGTAGCGGACTACATGGGTGGTTTCAAAGACGCGGTGGCAAAGGTAAAAGTAAAGGTTGGGTAGACTGTAATACTTGCCGCACAGATAAAAAAACAGGACGTAAAACTTGTCAAACATGCGGAAGACAAGACGGTGAAAGTCGTAGTAAGTACCCTGCTTGTCGTCCGACTCCAAGTGCTTGCACTAGAGCGGGAACAAGTAGAAAGAAAAGTAGTAGCAGAGTTTCTTGGAAGAAAAAGGATTAGTATATGTTATTATCAAAAAATGAATTAAAAAATTTAATCCTAGAAAGCATTTCGGATCATATGCTTTTTGAAAATTTATTAGGTTATGATACTTCTACATTGGAAGATGGTACTCCTGTTTGTGAAGCTTGTTTATATGAAACAATGACCTGTGGCTGTCCAGATACTCTAGAAGAAGCGAAATATCAAGGACGTAGTGTGCCATTAGGAAAGCCAATGCGTGGTGATGTAAAGAAATTTAAAGTATATGTTCGTGATCCACAAAGTGGAAATGTTAAAAAAGTTAACTTTGGTGATCCAAATATGAAAATCAAAAAAAGTAATCCAAAAAGACGTAAAAGCTTTCGTGCGAGACACAATTGCGACACTCCCGGTCCACGCACAAAAGCACGCTATTGGTCTTGCCGTAAATGGTAAAAGCATATGTCACAAGATGGCGTTAATGCGATATTTAGAAACCAGATATATTCTTTAAATAAGTCTATTGTTTCATTATCATCATCTCTAGGAGGCGCTGGACTTTCTGAAGCTCAGTTGTCTGGAGCAATAGAAAATTTCCCTACAAGATTAGAAGTGACAGGAACTATTGTTGATTATCCTACAAGGCTAGAAGTCACTGGAGCAATAAGCACCATAGGTGGTGTTACACCTTCGCAAGTTACTGGTGCTATATCTAATTTTCCTACTAGAGTAGAAGTTACTGGCGTATTAAACAGTTACGCTACGAAAGATTCTGTTACTTCATCATTTGGTTTAAAAGCCGATATAACTTCTTCATTTGGTTTAAAAACAGATATAACATCTTCATTTATTTTAAAAAGTAATTTAACATCTTCTACTGCTTTTGATAATAGATATTCAACACCCACACAGATTTCTGCAAGTTATCCAACAAGAGTAGAAGTTAGTGGCGCTATAACTGGTTCGGGCATAGTTACTTTAAATGGTAATAATACATTTACTGGCATAAATTCATTTAATAATACAACAACTGTAAACAGTGATTTTCAAGTAGATTATTATATAGCAGGATATACTTTATTAGTTGATTATAATACTCACAAAGTTGGCATACGCACTACAGGAATTCCTAGTCATACTTTGGATGTTGTTGGTGATGGTAGATATACAGACAATCTATATTTAAGTAGATCTTTATATGTTGGTCCAATAATTAATAATCTAGATAATACACCAACAACTTTTGGTGGAATTTCTACAATATCTACAATACTTGCAAATAAGTTTTATTTAGCGCCACCGGGAAATGATTTTACTGCTAGCTTTACTAATTTACCAATAAATGATTTAAAAGTAACAACTATTGATGTATATTTGTCGCAAAGTTCCGCAGCCAAACAAATAACCGCTGTTACAGTAAATAATACCAGTTCTAATGTTAATTGGTTAAATAATAGCATACCAAGTGTTAGTGCTTATAAAATAGATGTTTATACATTCAATATTTTAAGAGTTTCTTCAAATTGGTTAGTAACTGGCGAATTAAAAACTTATGGCTAATTATATGGATAATAAAATGCAAAATATAAACTACAACAAATACCGTGAATGGTTAAATGAAAGAAAAGAAAAACTTAAAGGTGGTCTGGGTGATAATAAACCTGATGCCGCTTTTGATAAAAAGCAATTAGCAATTGGTATCGAAGACGAAACAGGCGAACATACCAAAAGTAAACAAGTAGGTAAAGAGATCGCTAAAGATCATCTAAGCGCCGATCCAGATTACTATAAAAAAATAAAAAAAGCTGGTATTAAAGAACCAAAAAAGAAGCTCAGTAAATATTGGAAGATTCGTGCCAAGCGCCGTGCAGATCGTGGTGGTCGTGGCTATCCTAATAAAGTTGATGAATCTTGGGCGCTAGAGCAACAAACAAAATCCGAGAGCATTAATAATAGAATTAATAAACTATTTGAAAAAGAATTAACTGTTGGCGAAGAATTATCTGACAATATTGATGAATACATAAAAAAAATACAAGAAGAACGCGCTTCTATGTTTAAAATGCCAAAATCTTTTGGTAAAAATAAAAAACCAAAAGGTTCAATATCGGTAGCACTTGGGCCAGTTTATGGCGGTGTAGCAAAAGGATATAGAAAGAAACTAAAAAAATTAAAAAAGAAAGGTATGGTTGGTGTAGCGCCGGGAGAAGCCTTTGGATCAATTGCTGAAGCAATAGCTCCTAGTCCAGAACAAGCCGTTAGAGGCAATATTGAGATACAAACATTTGGACAATTAAAGAAAATTATTAATGCAATAATTAAAAAAGACGCAGCTTCTCTCGGAGGCCAATATGCTTTAAATTTGTTTACCGATTTAATACCTTATGCTGGAGCGGCAAAAAGTACCTTAGAATTAATACAAGCTGTTTATAAAACAAAAGATAATAAAAAAACAAAAACTGTATTAGATAAAATAAATGTAGATGATCAATATTCTCAAATTGTAGACGATAAAGTAGAAAATGCATTTTTAAATCATATTACAAATATCATAAATACTAAACCAGACGATGAAAGAATACCTAATGATTTCGATATAAATAGAGAACTAAGAGTTTACTTAGCTGATGAATTTGATCAAAGGTCTTTAACGCCAAATCCAAATACTTAAGCTTAATTTAAGTTGATTAGAAGAAGAAATATAATAACCTATAAGGAGAAAGGAGTCATGGAAACACAACCAACCGTAGCATCAACAGCAGCACCAAGTAATACAGCAGCTAATGAATTAGCACAATTACAAGCATTAACTGGCGGAAATAGCGGCCTAACCGTTATTATGGGTTTAATTGCTGTTCTCGGTGGCTCTGCTGCTTGGAAATTTTGGAATAATCATGCTAAATTAAAGCATGAAGAAAAAATGAAACAAATGGAATTAGAAGCAGAATTAGCAAAGAAAGGCAAAACAAAGAAAAAGAAAAAATAACACAATAAGGAGAAAAAGTTATGTTTAATTTATCAAAGCTAGCAATAGTTGTTGTTGCTTTATTCTCTTCTGTTGTGCATGCAGGAGATGTTAATTTTTGTGAAGTAGTTAATACTTCAAACAGTTCTTTCTTAAGAAATGCATATGTTGAAATGGGTGTTGGCTTAGATGGTGCATTTGGTGAAACTAACGCACCATCCGGTTGGCACACTAGATCTAATACAAACCAATTAGGTTTCGTAGCAAATCCACAAGATAACAATTGGTCAAGCTATTATGGTGATTTCTTTACTCCCGGCTCTCCATTAGAAGCATGGGGTGTAAAAATTAATGGTACATCATATGTTAATGCAAATGGCGCTACTGCCCAAATCATGGGTACGCTTAATACTGCTGCATGTGATGTTCGTGTTTGCCGTCAGAATAGTTCTGCTGTAACATGGACAGGTGATGTAGCCGGTATGCATATCGAACAACAATATGCAATAGCAAACGGTGGTATGTTTATTATCATTTCAACCGTTATGACTAATAATAATGCTTCGCCATTAAATAATGTTTATTGGTTTCGTAATGTAGACCCAGATAATAGTCAACCAACAACTGGTAGTTATTCTACAAATAATACAATTGTTAGTCAGCCTGACGCTACTACAGAATTAGCAAGTGTTAAAGCAGAAGGTGGCGATGGTGCCACTCTATATCTTATGTCTTCTGATTCTAGAGCAAGAGTAACACATGGCGGTTTTAATAACAATGATGCAGAACAAATATGGAATGGTACTGGATTAAATAATACTGTAGGCTTTACTTCAAGCGCAGACCAAGCTATTTCATTAGCATATAAATTTAATACTATACTTCCCGGTGAATATGTTAGTTTTAGAACAATTTATGCTTTATCACCAACTGCTGTTACAGCTGCTGTAAATTGTGCAGAAGTTCCAGTAGGCCCAGCGGATACAGACAATGATACAATTCTTGATGAAAACGATAACTGTATTGATGTACAAAATACAGATCAAGCAGATTCTGATTCTGATGGCATAGGTAATGCATGTGATAACGATTCTGATAATGACGGAATTATTAATACATTGGATAACTGCGTTGATGTCAGCAATCCGGGTCAAGAAAACTTAGACGTTGACTTCTTAGGTGACGTATGCGATCCTGATGCAGACGGTGATGAAGTGGCCGATGCAACTGATAACTGCCTACGCAAATATAATCCAGAACAAGCTGATTTAGATTCAGACGGCTCTGGTGATTTATGC
>Ga0315909_10003768_pt1 | contig 18290 bp, 18 predicted proteins | sample LakEriMetagenome_11_FD_203527 | JGI IMG/M metagenome (GOLD analysis project Ga0315909, IMG submission 203527) | Freshwater fungal communities from buoy surface, Lake Erie, Ohio, United States - Buoy 2 MA125 | ecosystem: Environmental > Aquatic > Freshwater > Lake | place: USA: Lake Erie, Ohio... | reverse complement strand
CTGGGTGTGGAGGTGAGCGTGCGCGAGGCACTGGTCATCGAAAGCCTGAGCCAGGTGGTGCGCAGTGTCGCCTTCGCCATTCCCGGGGCCTTGGGGGTGCAGGAGGGAGGCTTCATGTTGATTGGGGCAATCTACGGGCTGCCACCGCAGATCTGCCTCGCCCTTTCGCTCGCGAAGCGGGTACGCGAGCTGCTGCTCGGGATTCCAGCCCTGCTTGCCTGGCAATGGATGGAAGGCCGCCGCCTCTGGTTCCAACGCGCGGCTTGACACGCGAGGCGATACGCTCGCGCGCAAGCGACGAAAAGCGCGAAGCCTGCATCGCGTGCGAAAAGTTCAAGCCAGCGCAGACCCCTCGCGTTAGACTGTCGGCACAAGTTTGATGGCTGGCGCTGCGATGTGCGGAGCGCACATCGGCCCGCGGGAGTAGTGGCAACAGTGTCGGCAACAGAGCGCAGGGGCCAAGGCCCGATGCGCACATGAACCATTCATTTGCAGCGGGGCTCGTCGCCTGCCTGTTGGCCGTCATCCTGTGGGGTGTGCAGTTCCCGATTGCCAAGGATGCCTTTGCGATCGTCGATCCCTTCCACGTCACCCTGTTCCGCTATCTGGTCGCCTTGTCCCTGCTGCTGCCGTTCTTCATTTGGCGTGAAGGACTGTCTTCCCTGCGCTATGAGGGCAAGTCCTGGCTGGTCTGCAGCATGGGCGCGATGGGCATGAGCATTTCTCCTCTCATGGTGTTTTACGGGATCTCCATCGCGGGTGCGGAACACGGCGCGGTCATCGTGGCCTTGCAACCCTCCATGATGGCGTTGACCCAGTGGGTGATTTCACGCAAGCGCCCGGCGGGCTTCACCCTCATCTGCATTGGGGTCGCCTTTCTGGGTGTGGTCATGGTGGTCACGCGCGGAGGTGCGGGAATCCGCGAATCGGCCAATGCCATCTGGGGCAGCGTGCTCATCCTCGCAGGTGGCCTGTGCTGGGTGTATTACACCTTGGGGACCGAGCGCTTGAAGGGATGGTCGGTGTGGCGCATCACGGTACTGACCATGCTGCCCGGTACCGCCACCTCCCTCATCTTTATCCTCACGGTCACTTCCACCGGCCTGCTCGCCTCCCCTGGAGTGGCTGACTATCGCGCCGTGGCCGGCGAGCTACTCTTCCTCGCACTGTTTGGTGTGCTGTTCGGTATGCTGGCCTGGAACTTTGGCACGCGGCGCATCGGCCCCCTCAACTCCATGCTGCTGACGAATCTCATGCCGGTTGCAACTTTCGGCTGGCGGGCGGCGCACGGGCACCAATTCGCCCAGGCCGAGTTGATGGGCGCGGCCATCGTGCTCGCGGCCCTCATCGCCAACAACGTCTACCTGCGCGTCCAGCACCTGCGCGCCCGCGCCGACACCTGAGACAGCGTAGTCTCCGCGCCTGCGCTCAGCGCGGGGTCTTCAGCAGATCAGCAAGTCCCGCGAAAGGATTACCCGTGCCCACCTTGCGCGTCTCGCCGCCGGGTGCGGAGCCCAGTCCCTGGGCCGCCTCGACCAGTCGCACATGTTCCTGCTCATGGCAGTAGACGCAGAGCAGTTCCCAGTTGCTGCCATCCGCCGGATTGAAGTCGTGATCATGATTGCGGTGATGGACGGTGAGTTCGCGCAGATTCTCGCGCGTGAATTCGCGCATGCAGCGCCCGCAGATCCACGGATAAAGCTTGAGGGCCTGTGCCCGATAGTCCTGCTCGCGCAACTCGCGGGCACGACGCGCCTCGATCACCACGCGGTCCAGTTTCGCCTGATCGGGTGTCTTGCGGTTCATGTGTGGGCCTCTCTTGGTTGTGCCCCGGGTTTCGGACGGGCTGGGCGGATGCGGTAAGCTCGTGCCCGCCGCGTCATTCCGCGTCCGGCATCAACCGTATCTTCACCGGAAGGCCCCATGAACGAAAGATCTCTGCCTGTCCACGGCATCGTCATCACCGAGCTGGCCGTCAAGCCCGAATGGCTGGATTACAACGACCACATGAACGTTGCCTACTACATCGCGGCGTTTGATCTCGGTATCGAAGATCTGAAATCCGCCTATGGGCTGGACGAGGCCTATCGCAAGGCCCACCAGCGCTCCACGGTCGCCCTCGAGGCGCACATCACCTATCAGAACGAGGCCGCACTGGGTGACCACCTGCGCATCGAATCGCGCATCCTCGCCACGGATGGCAAGCGTCTGCACCTGTGCCAGGCCATGTACCGGGGCGAAACACTGCTGTCCACCCAGGAGGCGATGTCGATCAGTTTCGATCTGGCTGCGCGGCGCAGCTGTCCTTTCGATTCCGCGCTGAGAACGCGCATCGAGGCTCTGCAGCAGGCCCAGACCGCGCTGCCGGTGCCGGGTTGGGTGGGACGCACGATAGGCCTGGGCACCCCCCGTCCTGCGCGTTGAATCAGGAAGCCTTGCGTCCGTGGGGCTACTCTCCCCGCGGGTTCAGTCCGCTCAAGTCCTGTGCGACGAGAGCTCGAAGCACTGGTGGATGCGCGCGTTACGCCGAAAATCCTCCGGCAGGGTTTCTTGACTGCGATCGAGAATCGTACAGTCGCCCAGGGCTGCGGCATCGAGCCGGAACCGTCGGTGATTGGTTGAGAAGATCAAGGTGCCACCGGGTGCCAGCCACTTCAGGCAGGCCCTGATCAGATCCACATGGTCGCGCTGGATGTCCAGGGTGCCCGTCATGCGCTTTGAATTGGAGAAGGTCGGCGGATCAAGAAAGATGAGCCCGTAGCGCGGGGAGGGTGCATCCTTGAGCCAGGCAAAGCAGTCCGCCTGGATCACTTCGAAGTGCGGAAGGCCGTAGCCGTTCAGCGCCAGGTTCTGGCGTGCCCACGCGCAATAAGTCGCGGACATGTCCACGGAAGTGACCTGCCGCGCACCGCCTGCCGCGGCATGGACACTCGCGGTGCCGGTATAGGCAAAGAGATTGAGTACAGCCTGGCCGGAAGCCCGCGCACGCACGAGCCCGCGTGTCAGGCGATGGTCGAGGAACAGACCCGTGTCCAGATAGTCCCGCAGGTTCACGCGGAACCTGAGGCCGTCTTCCCTGACCTGTATGAAATTGCCGGCCTCGGCAATTCTTTCGTACTGCGCGGTTCCGCGCTGGCGTTGCCGACGCTTGAAGATCACCTGCTCCACGGGAATGGACAGCAGCGCCGGCAATTGGGCCAGTGCTTCGTCGAGCCGCGTGCGCGCCTTGTCTTCCGCAATCGTTTCTGGTGGTGCGTATTCCTGGACATGGGCCCAGAGGTGATCGGACTGGTACAGATCGATCGCCAGCGCATATTCCGGCATGTCGGCATCGTAGAGGCGATAGCATTCCACTCCATTGCGGCGCGCCCATTTGCCGAGGAGACGCAGATTCTTGCGCAGCCGGTTGGCGAACATTTCGGCGCCGGCCGAGGTCTCCACCGTCGCCGTGCGCTGCTGGGCTCGGGCCACGCGTGCACTGCCCGGTGGAAGTTCGAGACGGTAGAACTCTGGTTGCAGCGACAAACGCACCAGCGCGCACTCCAGCGCGCCGTTGTAGAGCGCATGGATGCGTTGCGCCTTGATACCCAGTGTGTTCCCTAGGCTCGCCTCCCCGATGAGCAGGGCTGCCTCCCAGCCGGTGAAGTGCTCGCGCAGCTGAGCGCCGAGCGCACGATAGAGATCCGCGGTCTCCTGACGTGTGCCCAGGCGCTCGCCATAGGGAGGATTGGTCACCACCAGCCCGGGCGTGAGCTCGGCCGCCGGTACAACGGCCTGCATGCGCTTCACTTCCAGCCGGAGGTGTGACTCGAGTCCGGCTCGACTTACGTTTTCCCGGGCGACTTCGATCACACGCGGGTCCATGTCGAAGCCGAGGATGACCGGCATTTTTTCCATGCCCGCGGCGCGGCGGCTCTCGGCCTCGGCGCGCAGCGCCTGCCACAGCGCGGCATCATGGCCCAGCCAGCGTGTGCAGGCGGCGCCGTCCCGCAACAGTCCGGGTGCCACATCGCCGGCAATCAGTGCCGCCTCGATGAGAAAGGTCCCGGATCCACACATGGGATCGATAAGCGCCCCGCCGCGCGCGGCAATCTGCGGCCAGTGGGCGCGCAGCAGGATGGCCGCTGCCACGTTTTCCTTGAGCGGTGCCGCGCCCTGGCGTTGCCGGTACTTTCTGCGATGCAGGCTGTCGCCTGCGAGGTCGATGGCGAGCTGCGCTTCGTCGCGGTCGAGATACAGGTTGAGCCGCACATCGGGCGCCACGGTATCCACCCCGGGCCGCAAGCCCTCGGCGGTGCGCAGCTGATCCACCACCGCATCCTTGGTCCGCTGCGCCAGATAGTGGCTGTGTGTGATGCGCGAGCGCGTGCTAACCGCATCCACCGCGAGTGTCCCATCGGCGCGCAGATGGTGTGACCAGTCGAAGCCCGACACGCCCGCATGCAGCGCCGCTTCATCCGGTGCCGGAAAGCGCCCCAGCACCAGCAGAATGCGATTGGCCACACGCGACCACAGCAGGGCACGGTAGGCGACAGCCAGATCGCCTGCAAAAGCCACCCCACCGGCCCGAATCTTGAGGCCCACAGCACCGAAACTGGCGAGCTCTGCAGCCAGCAGTTCAGCCGTGCCCTTGGGACAGGTGGCAAAGAAAGCATTTTCCATCGGTAGAGGCTCGTACTCAGGCAGACCGGATCAGGGGATGGGTACCGCGAGGGGCGGGGGTACGCTTGCGTCCGGAGAATGGGCTCCGCATAGTGCCTGACCTGAAAATGAACTGCGAGGGGAGCTGGTCATGGCCATCGGATTTGACGATCTGAAGATCAAGTACGAGGAAATCGCGGATGCGCGCAAGATGTCCGGCCTGCGGGTGGTGCTGGGCGCCTATCCCATCCCGGGGCCCTGGCGGGAGTCCTGCAAGGGAATCCTGCATGTGAAAGGCCTGAAGTACGTGCCGGTGCGCACTGGCGACCCGGGCGCACCGGATGTCGCCTTGGGTATGGGTGGGTCGCAGTCCCAGCTGATCGAGTGGACCGGCCAGGCCAGTGCGCCAGTGATGATCTGGAACGATGAGAAACCGCGGTCCGGCTGGGTGGACCAGCTCAACCTGGCGGAAAGTCTGGCACCCGAGCCGGCGCTGGTCCCGGCCAAGGTTGAAGATCGTGCGCTGATGTTCGGTCTGGCCAATGAGCTGCTCGGTGAGCACGGCCTTGTGTGGGTCAAGCGTCTGCTGATGGTCCACGGTCCGCTGAACACCCTGCCGGCGGATGATCCGCAGCGGCCCTTCTTCACCTATCTGGGTGAGAAGTATGGATACAGTCCGGCGGCCGCCGAGCGCGCCGCGCTCAGGATTCGCGACATTGTGCTGGCCTTCGACGCGCAGCTCTCGCGCCAGAAGGCGCGCGGATCGAAGTACCTTATCGGCGACTCCTTGAGTGCGCTGGATATCTACTGGGCGGCTTGCTGCGCGATCCTCGCTCCGCTCCCGCCCGAGCAGTGCCCGATGGCGGACGCCTTCCGCGGTGGTGCGTATGGCAATGACGACCCGCGCATCGAGGCTGCCTTGTCCCCGGCCCTCCGTGCCCATCGGGACTTCATTTATGCCACTCACCTGGAGCTGCCCATCGTCTTCTGATGGCACAGATCTGGGTTGATGCCGATGCCTGCCCGGTACCGGTCAAGGAAATGCTGTACCGGGCAGCGACACGCACCTCGACGCTCGTGGTGTTCGTCGCCAATCAGGCGCTCACGGTGCCGCCATCGCCCTTCATCCAGACCCTGCGCGTGGGGCGGGGCTTTGATCTGGCGGACAACCTCGTCATTGCGCGCGCCGCACCCGGCGATCTGGTGGTGACGGCAGACATCCCGCTTGCCGCGGCGGTGGTGGACAAAGGCGCTCTGGCGCTCAATCCACGCGGGGAACGTTACACTCCGGACAATATTCGCGGCCTGCTCGAGATGCGCAACCTCATGGACACCCTGCGCAGTGGCGGCATGGTCACCGGCGGCCCTGCCGCCTATTCGCAGCGTGATCGGCAGGCCTTTGCCAAGGAACTCGAGCGCTGGCTGCTCGCGCGCACAGACTGAAAGGCGTCGTCACCCCGCTCAATCGTCCGCATCGTCCAGCCCCGGGAACAGCACGCTGGTGTAGCCAAAGCGGCTGAAATCCCGCACTCGCATGGGATAAAGAATTCCGTCCAGGTGATCGCACTCATGCTGGACCACGCGCGCATGAAAGCCTTCCACCGTGCGCTCGATCAAACGCCCCTCGGCATCATGACCACGATAATGGAGCTCTGTGTGGCGCGGCACCACGCCACGCAATCCCGGCACCGACAGGCAGCCCTCCCAGCCGTCTTCCAATGTGTCACCCAGGGGGGTGAGCTCGGGATTGATCAGGATGGTCAGCGGGATGATGGGCGCCTCGGGATAGCGAGGGTTGGGGCGATCGTCGCCGAAGATGACCACGCGCAGATCAACACCAATCTGGGGTGCGGCGAGTCCCGCACCGTTGGCCGCGCGCATGGTGTCGAACATGTCGGTGATGAGGCGCTGCAATTCGGTGGTGCCGAAGCCGGTCACCGGCCGCGACACGCGCAGGAGGCGTGGGTCGCCCATCTTGAGGATGTCGCGAATCATCTGGGTGGCTCCTCTGTTGTGAAGATTCGGAGTGTAACGGGTGTGAGGATGTCGACCGCGCGGTCGTCGCTTGGGTGTACGATGTGCACAGGTGGAATGACGGGTGGGTGATGATGGCCGAACCCCTGTTCGATGTCTGGTTTGAAGGCGTCGTGCTGCCCGGATATGCGGCAGAGGACGTGAAGCGCGAGCTTGCGCTCATCTTCAAGGCCGAGCCGTCTCGCATTGAGGCGCTGTTCGGTGCACGTTCGGCGATCAAGCGCAACGTGGACGCGGCAACTGCCCGCCGCTACCAGTTGGTGCTCGCCAAGGCTGGTGCGGGAGTCGAGGTCGTCCCGGCAGCGGCGACGACGCTTGATGCAAGCGAAGGTTCACCCACCTCGCCCGCCGCACTCTCGCTTGCCGAGCCGGGTGTAACGCTCATCGACGCTCCGGCAGTGCCCGCGCCGCACTTTGACCTTACGGCTTATTCGCTTGCAGAGCCCGGCGTGATGCTTGTCGATCCAGTGCCTACCCCCGAGCCCGAATTCGATCTCTCGGGTCTCACCCTGCTACCACTCGACGCCCCCGACTACACCGCACCAGCGGTACGCGAAGTGCGCGAGTTCGAGACCCGTGGACTCAGCCTGATGGAAATCTCACCCAGCCATGAATGATCAAAACCTTCCAGAGGAAGACATCGTGCTCCGGCATGAGCCGGATGAAAGTCCACCATTGCCCATCGTGACTCCTGCGGAGAATCCCACTGCGAGCGGCAGGCGCTCGAGTTGGCTGCTCGGCGTGGCCCTGATCGGTATCACGGCGGTGGGGGGCTGGTACTGGCAGGGCCAGCGTTCCTCCCGAACCACGGTGAGCGAGCACGCCATCCTGCCGGGTGATGCCGAGCTGCTGCCGGGCCCTCAGGCGACAGGCACCTCACCGTTGGCAGATGTTCCGGAAAGCGATCCGTCGGCGACCAGTGAAGCAGACGCTGCGGCTTCCACGCCGGCGGATGCGCCGAATCCTGACGTGCCCTTGCCCGTGCTCGCGCAGAGTGATGCCGTGGCCTTGGCCGCGCTAGCCGAACTGGGTGCAGGTCAGGCACTGCTTGGACTACTCGTGGACGAAGCGCTGCTGACTCGCCTCGTGGTGACGGTAGACAACCTGCCCGCGCGCAAGTTTGGCCTGCGGCAACGGGTGCTGCGCAAGGTCGACGGAGCGTTTCTCACCGAGGGCTCCGGCGAAACGTTGATGATCTCTCCTGCGAATGAGGCCCGCTATGCACCACTTGTGGATGCCATGACGGCCCTCCCCGTCCCAGCCCTCGTCGGCGTTTATCGCCGTTTCTATCCGCTGCTGCAGGAAGCCTATGCGGGGCTGGGCTACGTGAACCGCCAATTCCACGCCCGCGTGCTTGAGGTCATCGATCATCTGCTGGCGACACGCTCTTTGGCGGAACCGGTGAAACTCGTTCAACCCAAGGTGTTCTACCGTTATGAAGATGCCTCGCTGGAGGGGGCGTCCGTGGGGCAGCGTGCGTTGTATCGACTTGGATCCGGCCAGAGAAGCCGCATGCTGGACTGGCTTGAATCCCTCCGTGCAGCCCTGGTCCAGATTCCGCCCCTGAGCCCCCTGATCTCTTCCTGACTCAGGACAGATCAACCGCGTGGCGTTTGAGCGCCGCGAAATCCACATGTTCCAGCGCGCCGACGTGCGTGCCCAACAGGAAGACCCGGGGTGCGGCACCGGCTTCCAGAGCCTGCTGCCAGCGGGGTGCGCACAGGCACCAGCGATCACCCGGCTTCAAGCCGGCGAAACCATACTCCGGGCGAGGCGTGGACAGGTCGTTCCCCACTTCTTTCGAATACGCGAGGAATTCAGCGGTCACTTCCGCGCACACCGTGTGACTGCCTACGTCCTCATCGCAGGTTCGGCAGCAGCCATCGCGGAAAAAACCGGTGACAGGATCGAATCCGCAGGGGACCAGAGGTTCACCAAGCACATTGAGTTCGGGCGTTTCGCTCATCAGTTGACCTTGCAGCAGCGTTGAATCAGAACCGCCACCGAGGGCGGGACAATGTCGCGAGGACCCTCAATGAGGCGCCGCGCGTCAGGGTGCTGCATGTTACTCGCATCCGCCTTGCCACGGTCACGCTTGCCATTGATGGCGACCTGCCGGCCTTCGCTTCCGCAATGGTTCCGACCTCGCGCCCATCCCGTCTGCCATTCGCCTGATCCAGATCAGCTAAAACCCTGCAGTGTTAAGGGTTCTTAATAACCCCGGGGGGTATGGGCGTTAGGCTCCTCCCACATCCCCAGAACATGGGGCCTCATCCGGCATCCTCAGGGAGAATCCTCCATGCCAAGCATCACGCTCAATATCAACGGCAAGAACTGGACAGGTGATGTTCCGGACACCTCCATGCCCCTCCTGTGGGTCCTGCGGGACATCGTGGGTCTCACCGGTACCAAGTATGGATGCGGTGTCACGGTCTGCTCCGCCTGCACGGTCCTGGTGGATGGTTCCTTGACCAAGACCTGCACCGAAAACGTCGCCAATTTTGTCGGCAAGAAAATCACCACCATTGAAGGCCTGTCTGATGCCCCCGCCACCCCGGGTGGCGTAACGGGCGCGATGCTGCAGCAGGCCTGGATCGACAATCAGGTGCCCCAATGCGGTTTCTGCCAGTCCGGGGTGCTGCTCGCTGTGATGGCCTTGTTGCGAAAAGTCGCCCAGCCCACCGACGCGCAGATCAATTCCGCAATCCAGAACCTGTGCGCCTGCGGGACCTATCCCCGGATCCGTGCGGCCATCAAGCAAGTCGCCGGCCAGGCAGCCTAAGGAACATCGACATGGATAATCACTTTCACCAGATTCCGAGGCCTGCCGCGATCGAGGCTGCCGTCCCGTCGGGGGAGCCCATCAAGCTGAGCCGTCGCAGTTTTCTCACCACCTCGGTGCTCGCAGGGGGCGGCTTGCTGCTCGAACTCACGCTGCCCATGAGGGCACGCGCAGCGACCTTGGGCCTGGACCCTGCACTGGCTGCGGGCAAGGTCACCTTGATAGTGGGCGCCGATGATTCCATCACGCTCATCGTCCCCGGGGGGGAAATGGGGCAGGGCGTCAACGGTGCGCTCGCGCAGATTCTTTCCGAGGAACTACCGCTTGATCTGTCCCGGGTGAAGACGGTGCCGGCACCCTTCGGTGCACAGTACGGCAACGGACCATACGCATCCCAAGTGACGGGTGGTTCTTGGAGTGTACGCGGCTACTTCGAGCCCATGCTGGATGCGGGCGCGACTGCGAGGGCCATGTTCATCGCAGCGGCTGCTGCGCGCAGTTCAGCGCCGGAGTCCTGTCGTGCAGTCGCAGGTCATACCGCGACTGACGGCACCTGGGTCCCGAACAAGGTGGTGGATGATCAGGGAGGCGAGTGGACCTACGGCCAGCTGGCGGCGGGCGCGGCAGTGCTGCGGCCCGCTGTCACACGCCAGTCGATGGCTGGCAACTACCAGATCATCGGCAACAAGGTGCTGCGACCGGACATCCGGGAGAAAGTGGATGGCAGCGCGGTGTTCGGTCTGGATGTGCGCCTTCCCGGCATGCGTTACGCGGCCGTGCGACACGCACCCACCCTGGGTGCCAAGGTATCGGCCATGAGCCTTGCGCCGGCGGGCATGCAGGCCGTAAACCTCGGCGATGCGGTGGCAGTCGTTGCCTCCAACTCCTGGCAGGCTCTGAAAGCCGTCTCCGCCCTGGCCGTGAACTGGACGGCCCCCACTTCCACCGCCCTTACGCTGGTGGATACCTCGGCGCAGACCAGCAATCTCACGTCGTTGCTGAGCAGCACCACAGCCTTCCTCGCGGAAGCCAAACCTGTCGGGAGCACAGCCGCTGCCGTTGTCAGCACCATCAATGCTCAGCCCAAGAAACTCAACGCCACCTACAGCGTCCCGATGCTCGCGCATGCCTACATGGAAGTGCTGAACTGCACCGTCGAGATCGTGTGGGCAGATCAGGCCAAGACCCAGGTCGACAGGGTCAATGTCTGGTGTCCGACCCAGGCGCCCGACTGGGTTGCCAATACGGTGGTCTCGCTCGTGAGCGGCATCGATCGATCACGCGTCAGCGTGACCACGGTCTACATGGGCGGCGGCTTCGGTCGCAAGATCGAGCAGGATTACGTGGCCCAGGCCGTCAAGGTTGCCTTGCAGGTCAAGGTCCCCGTGAAACTGATGTGGTCACGTGAAGAGGATTTTGCGCGGGACTACTGTCGTCCGGCTGCAGTCTCGCGTGTGCAGGCAGGCTTGGCGGCGGACGGCACGATCAAGGGCTGGTACAACCGCATCGCCGCACCCTCGGCCTTGCGTTCGCACGGTTTCGTGAGTCCCACCGCGCCTTATTCCTCCTTCGCGGATGGCGTGGCAATCGGCAGTGCCGTGGGCTCGGGCGACGAACCCATGCCCTATGCGGACACCATGGAACGGCGTGTGGTCGACTATGTCGAGCAGAAAACCGGATTCGCGACCGGCTTCTGGCGTTCAGTGGGGCAATCCATCAGCTGCTTCGTGGTGGAGAGTGCCATCGATGAATGCGCCTTGCTGGCCGGGGTGGATCCATGCGCCTACCGGCGGCGTCTGCTCGCGGGCAATCCAGCGATGTTGGGTGTACTCAACGACGTCGCGGCCCTGTCCGGTTGGGGCACTGCACCGCCGGCCAACACCGCCCGCGGCATCGCTGTCTCTCCCGGTTTCGGCAGTCACTGCGCCCTGGTGGCGGAAGTCACCAAGGTGGTGACGGGTACCACCACCAGCTATCGCGTGAGCCGGATCTTCGTCTCCGTCGATTGCGGCACGGCCGTGAATCCCGACCAGGTCATCTCCCAGATTCAGGGAGGGGTGCTGCAGGGCATGAATGCGGCCCGCTGGAACAGGATGAAGTACGACAAGGGGATCTGCCAGATCAAGAATTTCGGCGACTACAAGATCGGCAAGCTCGCCGATGCGCCGGAAATCATCGTGCGGGTGCTCGATCAAGGCTCACCGCTCGGCGGCGTAGGGGAGGTGGGCGTGCCGCCCGTCGCCCCCGCACTGGCCAACGCCTACGTCAAGCTGACTGGGGTCAGGAAGCGCGCCCTGCCGCTCGGGTTCTGAGGATTCCTCCAGGCCCCCTGATCTCCGGCTGATGCCGGAGATCAGGTCACTGCCAGTCGCGCCAGCGCTTTCTCGCGGATCGGCAGCTGGGTGACGGCCGCCAGCAACGCCAGCATGGCATCCGCGTACCACATCCATGAGTAATCACCGAAGCGGCTGATGGTGGCACCTCCGAGCCAGGCACCGAAAAAGCCGCCGATCTGATGCGACAGCAGCACCAGCCCGAACAGGGTGGCGAGGTGTCGCGGCCCGAACAGCTTGCCGACCAGCCCTGCTGTTGGTGCACCGGTTGCAAGCCAGGTCAGGCCGAGCATGGCGGCAAAGATATAGAACACCTCGGGCGTACGAGGCGCAATCATGAACAGCAGGATGAGCACAGTGCGGCTCGCATAGATAATGCTCAGCAAGGACTTCATCCGGTAGCGCTGGCACAGCCAGCCGGCACCGATGCTGCCAATCATGTTGAAGAGGCCAATCAGTGCCAGCGCATTGGCCGAGACCATCGGGGTGAGGCTGCACAGCGCGACCTCACCGGGCAGGTGGGTGGTGAGAAAACCGATATGAAAACCGCAGGTGAAGAAGCCCAGGTGGATCAGCAGGTAACTGCGATCCTCGAACGCTTCCCGTAACTGCACCCGCAAGGGAATGGGCACGGCCGGGCCTTGATCGTGCTTCACGGCACCGGTGGTCTGATGCGACAGCACGGCCGCCAGCGGGATCACCAGCAAGGCAGTCAACGCGAGCACCTCGAGCGCGACCACCCAACCCCAGCCATCGATCAACCATTGGGTCAGCGGCGCGAAGATGAACTGGCCCAGCGAGGCGCCGGCATTGATGATGCCGGCGGACAAGGCGCGCTTGTTTTCCGGCAGATAATTCGCTAGCCAGCCTATGAGAATGGAGAAGCTCCCGGCACCCGCGCCAGCGGCAGCGAGGAAACCAAGACTCAAAGTCAGCATCAGCGAGTGGGTGGCGAAGGGGGTCAACGCCGTTCCTGCGGCGACCATCAGCGAGCCGAGCAGAATCACCCGGAAGCTGCCCCAGCGCTCCACCAATGCACCGAATACCGGCTGCGCCACGCCCCACATCAATTGCGACACCGCGAAGGCGAAGCTGATCTCCACCAGGGTCAGTGGACGATTCGCATCCAGCGGCGCCACAAAAAGTCCCAACGACTGGCGCGCACCCATGTTGAGCATGAGGATGCCGGCTGCCGCCGACAGCAGCAGCCACAGCGAGCGTTGCGGCGCCGGCGACGCTGTGCTTGCCTGAGTAATCATGCGTGCGCCGGCTCGCGCACGAAGAGGGCAGACAGGAACCCGACACCGCACCCGAACATCACGTAATAGGCCGCGGCAAGCGGGTCTCCGGTGAAATCGATGAGGAAAGTCACCAGGAAGGGTGCAAACCCACCGAAGATCATCACAGCCAGGTTATAGGCCAGCGAGAGTCCGCGGGAACGCACGGTGGTATCGAACTGCTCGGCCACCGCGGTTGAAAGCGGGCCGTAGAATACGCCGAGGAGGGTGCAGAGCGTGATTTGCATCAACAGCAATGAGCCAAAGCTGCGGGCGGCATGCGCGTGGCTGAACATGGGCTGCAGGAAGGCAAGCATCAGCGCCGCGCCGATCAGCAGGAACACGCGGCGGCCGAAACGATCAGACAGCATGGCCACCAGCGGGATCACGCAAGTCAGGCAGACCAGCGCGATGGCCTGGATGGCGAAGGCCTCCGCCAGCGGGATACCAAGCTGCTGCTGGGCGAAGGTCGGCATGTAGATCAGCAGCACGTAGTAGGTGATGGTGCCGCAGATGACCAAGCCGAAAGTGGTGAGCACCGCCCGCAGGTTGCGTACCACGACCTGGGTCAGTGACAACGGCATGGTCATTTGCGCCCTTGCCTGCACGAATGCTTCCGGCTCCTCTATGTGCCTGCGGATGTAGACCGCTACCGGGGCGATGAGCAGGCCAAAGGCAAAGGGGATGCGCCAGCCCCAGCTGTCCAGTTGTTCCGGTGTGAGGAGCGTGGTCACCAGCACGCCGGCCACGGCCCCACCCAAGGCGGCGAGCGTAAGTCCCATCTGCTGAAAGGAACCATAGAGACCACGGCGTCCGCGTGGGGCGACTTCCACCAGGAATGAAGTCGCAATGGCAAATTCGCCTCCGGTGGCAAAGCCCTGCAGCAATCTCGCCAGCACGATGAGCAAAGGTGCACCGATGCCGATAGCCGCATAGGGCGGAGCCAGCGTGATGATGAGCAGGGAGAGCGTCATCAGGCTCATGATGAGCTGAAGCGCGGCCTTGCGACCGTGACGGTCCGCGTACATGCCCAGCACGATGCCGCCCACCGGGCGCATGAAGAAGCCCACGCCGAAGGTTGCGGTGGTCTTGAGCAGCGCCAGAAACTCGCTGTCCTCCGGAAAGAACAGCCGCGAGATGATTACCGTGAGAAAGCCGAACACGACGAAGTCGTACCATTCGAGCGCGTTGCCGATGACGGCAGCGATTACTTGTTTACGGCGTGTGGCGGGCATGGCCGGATCCTGGTCACGAGAGACGCGCGAGTGTAACGCGTTTGGTGCGTTGCGGTCGCCGGAACAGTGGGCACGGGTAGGGCCGTCGCGGATTACACCCCTGCCGACTATCCGGTAGAGTCGACAAAAAAGCACAAGAGGGGAGAGGGGATGATGAGAGCGGCGATCGCAGTGATGGTTCTCGGGCTTTGCAGCTTCGGTGGGATGGCGCAGGCCGATGAGGATCAGAAAATTGGCGAGAAACTTTTTGCGGCTCATTGCGCCGGCTGCCATAACGCCACCCCGGCCCCACGCGCCATGACACCGACGGAAATGGCGGCGCTCCCACCGGAAAAAATCTACGCCGCGCTCGTCAGCGGGCAGATGATGCCGCTCGCTGCGGGCTTGGGGGAGATCGAGAAGCGCGCGATTGCGCTGTACGCCTCCGGCAAGCCATGGGGCACGGTGCCCACCGTCAAGGTGGAGGAGAAGCTGACCCAGTGTGCGGTTTCGGAGCCTCTGCCTGCAGACGCACTCAGCAAGCCGCACTGGAGTGGCTGGGGCCTGGATGAGGACAACACCCATTTCCAGCCGGCAGGGCGCGCGGGTCTGGCGGCAGCCGATCTGCCCAAGCTCGAACTGAAATGGGCTTTCGGCTTTGCCGGGGGAACCACGGTCTCCACCCAGCCTGCGGTAGCGGGTGGGCGCATCTTCCTCGGCTCCCATGAGGGTGGGATCTATGCGCTGGACGCCAAAACCGGCTGCGCGCACTGGAAATTCTCCACCCCCGCCGCGGTACGCGGTGCCATCCACATCACGCAGCGAGCGGACGGCCGCTTCGTGCTCTACACGGGCGATCGCAGCGCGCATGTGTATGCACTGGATGCCAACACCGGCGAGTTGCTGTGGAAGGTGAAGGCGGACGAGCACCCGCATGCCCTGGTCACCGGCTCGCTGGCGATACACGATGACGTGCTTTATGTGCCCGTTGCGTCCTTCGAGGAACTTGCCGGTGCTTCGGCCAGTTACGAATGCTGCACCTTCCGCGGCAGTGTGGTCGCGCTCGATGCCGCCACGGGCGCCCAGCGCTGGAAGTCTTACGTGATTCCTGATCTGCCGCAGAAGACCCGGAAGACCGATGCGGGCACCCAACTGTGGGGACCGTCCGGGGCTGCGGTGTGGTCGCAACCCACCATCGATCCCAAGGCCGGCGTGCTCTATATCACGACCGGTGACAGCTATTCCGCGCCTGCTGCTGCAACCAGTGATGCCATCGTCGCCATGGATCTCGCCACCGGCAAGATTCGCTGGCATATGCAAGCGACACCGGATGATGCCTTCTCGCTGGCCTGCGTCTCGCCCACCGCGGATCCCAAGACCCGCGAAGAATGCGGACCGGACATCGACTTCGGCGCGTCAGCCATCCTGCGTACCCTGCCCGATGGCAAGCGAGTGTTGCTGGCGGGCCAGAAGTCCGGAGTGCTGCATGCCCTCGATCCGGATGCAGAAGGCCGCGTGCTGTGGCAGGAGCGCCTGTCGCCCGGTGGCGTATTGGGCGGTATCGAATGGGGCTTCGCGGCGGATGAGGCCACGGTCTATGTCCCCATCTCGGATGTGTGGGAGAGCAAGTTCGCCAAGGGTGCTGCGGGTGGCGTTTATGCCGTGCGCATTGCCGATGGCAAGGAAGTCTGGAACACGCCTGCGGCCACCCCGGCCTGCGAGGGCACGCCCGGCTGCAATGCCGGCCAGCCAGCCGCCGCCACGCTCATTCCCGGCGCGCTGTTCTCCGGCTCCATGGACGGGCATATGCGGGTCTATGATCCGGCCACCGGCCGGGTGATTTGGGATTACGACACCCTGCGCGACTACACCACCGTAAACGGCGTGCCGGCCCGTGGCGGCGCCATCAAAGGTGCGGGCGTGACGGTGGCCGATGGCTGGGTGTACTTTGGTTCCGGTTACGGCCTGTGGGGCATGCCGGGGAATGTGTTCCTGGCGTTTGGTCCGCCGTGAGCACTGCCCGCCAGGCCCGGGGTCAGAATCAAACGGGTCAGAAGCAAACCGATCTCGCGCAGCAAGGAGCCGCCACATGATTTCGATCCTCGGACGAGCCCGCATCGAGACCTTGCCCAAGTTCATGGGCATGTTCTCCACGGGCGGGGCAGCAATGCGGCGCAAGCATGGTTCCTGCAGTGCGCAGGTCTTCAAGGTCTGCGCGGAGGACGAAGAAGTCGTGCTGCTGTTCCAGTGGCGCAGTCGCGAGGATTTCGAGGGTTTCCTCGCGGATCCGGAAGTGAAGACCGCAATGGCCTCCAGCGGTACCATAGGCAAGCCCGAGTTCACCTTCCTCGAACCGGTGGCGGAACTGCCGGGTTGAGTGTTCGCCCGGCGCCGGTGGATGAAGAACGCAGAGACGCTGATTCCTTGGGAAGGAACTGAAGATGAAGTCGATACCGTGGTCCCTGCTTGATCTGGCCCCGGTTGCGGAAGGGCAGACACCGTCGGATGCCTTTCGCAACGCGCGCGACCTTGCCCGGCACGCAGAGCGCTGGGGCTATCGGCGTTACTGGCTGGCGGAGCACCACAACATGCCGGGCATCGCGAGTGCGGCCACGTCTGTGGTGGTGGGGCATGTGGCTGCCGGCACTTCGACGATCAGGGTGGGAGCCGGCGGCATCATGCTGCCCAATCACTCGCCGCTCGCGATTGCAGAGCAGTTTGGAACATTGGAATCCCTTTTCCCGGGGCGTATCGACCTTGCAGTAGGACGCGCACCGGGGTCGGATCAGATCACAGCGCGTGCGCTGCGGCGGGATCCAATGCAGGCGGCCGAAAGATTTCCCGACGATGTGCAGGAATTGCTCGCCCTGTTCGCGCCCGTGCAACCCGGCCAACGGGTCCAAGCGGTGCCGGGCGGAGGTCTCGGTGTGCCTGTCTGGATTCTCGGATCCAGCCTGTTCGGTGCCCAGCTCGCCGCCGCCCTGGGCTTGCCCTATGCCTTTGCTTCTCACTTTGCGCCGGAAGCCCTGCTGGATGCCATCGCGCTCTACCGGCGCTACTTCACACCGTCGCCCTTTCTTGCCAAGCCGCATGTAATGCCGTGCGTTGGCGTGTTCATGGCGCAGACGGATGCCGAGGGCCGTCGCCTGTTCAGCACCGCCCAGCAGCAGTTCACCAATCTGTTTCGCGGGGCACCCGGCAAGCTGCAGCCACCGCGCGATGACATGGATAGCTACTGGACACCGGGCGAGCGGGTGGGAGTGGAACGCATGCTGCACTATGCCTGCGTGGGCAGCCAGGAAACCGCCGGCCGCGAGCTGCGGCAATTCATCGCAGCCACAGAGGCCGACGAGATCATGCTCACTGCGCAGATCTACGATCACCAGGCCCGCCTGCGCAGCTTCGCGCTGGCGGCCGAGGTCATGGAACAATTCCAGCCCACGCGCCGCGCGGTCAACGCCTGACGGGTGGGCGGGTGCCAACTGGGCACCCGGTGTGCTATCTCGCCGCTGCGACGCGGCGGCCAGTAATAGAGTATGGTTGACCATCTAACGCAGGGTATTCGCCCGGCGACAATTCCAGGAGTGTGAAAATGGCAGGTGCTCTCAACAAGGTCATGGGTGGCGAGGCAGGCAGCGTCGCGCTGCTGCAGGTTCTTGCGGACAACAGCTTCGATTCAGTACTGATCACGGATGCCTCCGCTGACGGCCGGATCATCTACGCCAACAAGGCTTTCAAGAAACTGACGGGACACGATCCGGCCGCCGTCATCGGCAAGACCCCGCGAATCCTGCAGGGTCCGGGCACCGACGCGAAAGTGATAGCGCGGCTTTCGAGTGCGCTGAAATCCGGCGGAAAGTTCGAGGGACGCGCCATCAACTATAAGAAGGACGGCACGCCTTTCATCATGTACTGGCGCGTACTGCCGATTAAAACGGGACGGAAGATTACCGCCTGGGTTGCAATCCAGCGCGAAGGCGCGTCCATCTGAACGCAGTCTTCGGGTCAA
>Ga0315909_10003766_pt1 | contig 18296 bp, 21 predicted proteins | sample LakEriMetagenome_11_FD_203527 | JGI IMG/M metagenome (GOLD analysis project Ga0315909, IMG submission 203527) | Freshwater fungal communities from buoy surface, Lake Erie, Ohio, United States - Buoy 2 MA125 | ecosystem: Environmental > Aquatic > Freshwater > Lake | place: USA: Lake Erie, Ohio... | reverse complement strand
TAGAATTATGACCACGTGATATCGGTATCGTTACGCTGGCGCCAGCAGGAAGCTGTACATCAAGGTAGAGAGGGTCTGTTGTTAATCCAGCGATCGGACCTTGAGTGATCTCACTGTCATAATCTAAGCTACCTGCAATCACTTTGATGCTTACGCCATCATTCAATATTTTTACTGGAATTTCTTCTGGCAAGATATCTTTATAGCCCGCCGGCTTCATTTTTTCTTTCGCGGGCAGATTAATCCACAGCTGAAAACCCCGCATGCGCCCTTCTTCTTGCTGCGGCATTTCTGAATGTATGATCCCCCGCCCTGCCGTCATCCATTGCACTCCTCCACTTTTTAAATCACCTTGATTACCCAGATGATCTTCATGACGCATATGACCGTCGAGTATGTAGGTAACCGTTTCAAAACCACGGTGTGGGTGCGACGGAAAGCCCGCAATATAGTCGCCTGGGTTTACAGACGAAAATTCATCTAGCATCAGAAAAGGATCTAAGCGGGTAGATTCACCACTACCTAAACTACGCCTAAGTCTGACGCCCGCACCATCCGATGTATTTAGCGCAGGAATAACGCGTGCAACTGTACGGGGTTGAGAAGAGGCTGTTGACATTGCGCGATCCTTATATTGTTAGAGTAGTTTTAATTGGTCCGGCTGTAGAAAACACCATTCACCTTCGTTTAGTTTTAGTGATTCCAGCGTCAAGCTACCGATGGCAATGCGTTGCAAAGCAGAGCAATGATTTCCTGCGGCTGCCAGCATGCGTTTGACTTGATGATATTTACCCTGCTCCACCACAATTTCCAGTTGATACTCACCGCGCGCTATGCACGTCACAGCCGCCAGTGATTGTTGTTCATCATGCAGAACAACGCCTTTGAGCAAGGACTCCATTAGTTTTTGTGTAACGGGTTCTGCGGTAGTCGCAAGATACAACTTCGGCACATGCCGCTTCGGTGAAGACATCGCATGATTGAACGCGCCATCATCCGACAATAATAATAATCCGGTGGTATCGTGGTCCAGGCGACCTATGGCCTGTACATCGCGCCAGTCAAATTGCTCAGGCAGCAAAGTCATTACGCCAGGATGGCTGCTAGGTTTACGCGAACACTCAATACCTGCAGGCTTGTTTAGCGCAATATAGACATGCTCACGGTAAGTCCATTCTTCTTCGAATAGTCGAAATTGCAAATCCAGCAGCTCGACTTCCTGTTTGTAGTCGGTAACGACCTGGCCGTGGATGCTCAATTCCCCATCGTCTATCAGCTGACGGCAATATTTACGCGTCCCAAAGCCTTGGGATTGAAGCATGCGATCAAGAGTAGTTTTCTTCATATGGGCACTTTAGCAGAACTAAGGTGCCCACAAGAACCTGCCAGCTTATTTTGTGGGTTGGGTTTCCTCAGTTTTCTTTTCTGTAGAACTCGGCATTTCTGCACTTGTCGATGCTCCTGAACTCATATGTTTACGTGATTTTTTATGTGTTTTTTTATGCTTTTTTTTATGTATTTTTTTCTTTTTACCAGCAGCTTTTTTTGTCTCCGTGGGTGTATCAGGCGTTGTGCTGGCTGCTCCTGTTTCTGACGTACTTTGACCTGAAATTTGACGAGCTTTGTTTTCTATTTCTTCAGCACGCTGGGGATCAGTGCTTTCTCTGATACCACCGTAGCGTGATGTCTGTGCATGGGCCGCACTACCTAGCGCCATTATCAAAAAAAATACGACAGCAAGTAATTTATCCATAGCTTCTCCATGATCTGTTTACCGAGGTAAAACCGTGTAACAAAACGGCGCGACATCCTAGCTGAGCTCAGACTAATTCATGTCTGGGTAGTTTCAACGGGAAGGTCAACAGAGTAAGAGAACTATCGATAGCCATGATGATGAACGCCAAGTTCAATCACATTTCAACGATTTTTTAACGACTAATCAGATTTTCTTTCGTTTAAAAGTCGTTGTGTGTGAAGTTCAAGAAGTTTAGCAACGCTCGTGTGTTTTTGCGAATTCGCAAAGTCGATAGCAGTTAAACCGAGTTCATTAGTGACTAAAACATCTGCGCCCTCGTCTAGCAATAATTGGACTGAGGCCACATGCCCACCACGGGCCGCCATCATCAAAGGTGTAGTTTTGTTGGGAGACTCTGCATCAATGTATGCAGAGTGATCGATGAGCTTGCGAATAACGGATACATTACCCACTGCACTCGCATAATGCAGCGCTGTCCATCCAGGGCTATTAATTTCTGCGCCCTTATCTATCAGATCGATTGCAGCTTTCGTTTCACCCGTAAATGCAGCAATCATCAACGCCGTATCCCCATTACGTGAACGCGCATTGAGCTGGATATCAGGATTTTTTAGCAGTAGCCCAAATACTTTCCATGACCGGTAGCGTACCGCTAGTATCAAGGCCGTATCAAGTCGCTCAGCTTCTATGGTGTTGGGATCAAAGCCGCGCTGCATCAGCTGTTCACACTGCCGCGCATCATCGATTTCTATCGCAGCAAACCAATCATTATAAGAATTTGGTTTGCGCGATAAGGGCTCGAGGAGTTTTTCCAGGCCCGGCAACAAGGCCGCAGCGAACAGTTGGCGCCGGGTGGGATCGTGTCGGTGATCTTTCATAGACGTAGAGCGACGCGTTAGTGGGGTATTTGAAATAGCGTTTTAAAGTTACGTGTCGTTGTATCGGCCAACACAGCCAAGGGGATTTCTTTTAGGTCTGCCAGATACTCGGCCACATGACGAACAAAGCCAGGTTCATTCATTTTGCCGCGCATAGGCACTGGGGCTAGATACGGCGAATCCGTTTCTATGAGCATTCTTTCCAACGGAACTGCGCGTGCAACCGCTTGCAAATCTTTTGCATTTTTGAAGGTCACGATGCCTGAAAAGGAAATATAAAATCCCATTTCTATCGCTGCAGTGGCTACCTCAAGAGACTCTGTAAAGCAGTGCATAACGCCAGCCAACCCACCATCGTCGGTTCCAGCCTTTTCTTCACGCATAATTCGCAGCGTATCGTCAGCTGCACTTCGGGTATGAATTATGAGCGGCTTACCACTAGCACGCGAAGCGCGTATATGCACACGAAAGCGTTCACGCTGCCATTCGAGATCACCTTTCATACGAAAGTAATCCAGGCCCGTCTCACCTATGGCAACTATGCGCGGATTTTGTGCCAACTCGACTAACTGATCAACGCTGGGTTCGGGGGTGTCATCGTAATCAGGATGTACGCCGACCGATGCAAAAATATGGGGATATGTTTCTGCGAGTGCCAGCACCTGAGGGAAATCTGGCAGCGTAACTGACACGCACAAAGCGTGGCTGACCTGGTTAGCTCGCATCGTATCGAGTATGTCAGGCAGCCTTTCAGCAAGCTCAGGAAAATTTATATGACAGTGAGAGTCTACAAACATAAATCCGGAATATGGGTGTAACTGATTGTGAAATCAGTGCTGTACAAATAATAACGCTCATATTGTACGCTGCTCCCTCATATCGTATGGGAAGAGCGATTTGATCCTAAGGCTGTGCCCAGTAGCTCTTCTATACGCTGACGTAAAAGACGTCCAGAGTCGTCATCAGACAAATGAATGCCAAACCCCTGGGTATGGCGGTTACCCGCGCCAAGCGGGGTAATCCATGCCACCTTTCCAGCAATAGGATAGCGCTGCTCATCCTCCATTAGGCTTAGCAATAGAAAGACCTCATCTCCCAGTTTGCAGGGGCGGGTGCTTGGAACAAAAATACCACCGTTACGCAAGAACGGCATGTAGGCAGCATAGAGAGCGGCTCGGTCACGAATTGCAAGCGAAACAACGGATGGGCGTAGTAGAGATGATTCTGGCGAGGTAGAAAATTCTTGCACGACGAATGGGCCTATTCAAAACTGCCAGCCGCCAATCGCAAATAATTATTGGAATAGCTTGGCGTAATCCAGCAGCATATCTTCAATAAAAAGCTTTGCCGATAAAGGATGTTCTGAAACGGCGCGGCGATTAGCGGCATCGCGCACGGCTCGCTGCAAACTATCAACCGTAACAAGTGCAGCCAATGCAGCCAAGCTGGTGCGATGCTCTGGGTAGTAGCGTACACGCGCCGCGAGTTTGAACGACAGAAGGTCGTAAAGCCAACGCTGATGCCAAGCCAGCAGTTGCGGCAAAGCGATTTTTTGTAGCCGATCAGCCACGCCTAATAACGTCGACATATCCGGTCTGGCGAGCTGTGATAACCAATCTTTTTGAGCGTCGGCAAATTCACCTTGCGATGCCTCTAAGGCGGCTAACGGCGCACCACCCTGCTCCGCAAGCCATCGTTGAGCGTCATCCACACCTTGGGTGCTAAGCCATGCCAGCGATGCTGTGCTATCCGGCATTGCCATAGCAAATTGGCGGCAACGCGAACGTATGGTAGGTAACAAGCGATCTATCCGATGCGACACCAGCAGAAATACGGTCTCGGGTGGAGGCTCTTCCAGCGTTTTTAACATAGCGTTGGCAGAAGCTGCATTGAGTGCTTCTGCCGGATACAGCACAACTACGCGGCGGCCAGCCCGGTGCGTAGATATGTTCATGAAGCCTGCTAGCGAACGAATTTGCTCTATGCGGATATCGCGCGATGGCGCTTTGGTAGCTGCTGATTTTTTTGTACTGCCCTCATCACCCTCACCAGATGCATCGTCATCATCTGCTTCTAATACTTCAGGCCGTACCCGGCGATAGTCGGGGTGGCTGTATTGCTCAAACCATCCGCACGAAGCACAGCGACCGCAGGCATGTCCTTCAGCTGAAGGCGCTTCGCACAGCAACGATCGTGCAGCGTGTTCTGCAAACTGAACTTTGCCTATGCCATTGGAGCCATGAATCAAAATGGCGTGCGGAAGGCGTTCGCGCATTTGCTGCCAGCGCTGCCAGTCGTGTGACTGCCATGGATAAAGAGCATCAGTCATCAAGGGCCGAAACGAGTTGTTCTAATTGCTGGTTAACTTCGTGCATGGGCTGTGTCGAGTCTATGACACGTATGCGATGTGGGAATTGCGCTGCACGCTGTAGATAGGCATTGCGAACTCGTCCAAAAAAATCCTGTTGTTCGCGTTCAAATTTGTCCAGTGAACGAGTTTTATCCAAGCGCTCTCTGGCAACTTCCAGCGGTACATCAAACAGCAGCGTTAACTGTGGCTGAAAGTCTGCATGTACCCACTGCTCCAAAGCTTCAAGTTTGTTGATAGCTAGCTGTCGACCTCCACCCTGATACGCAAAGGTAGCATCGGTAAATCGATCTGAAATTACCCAATCACCACGTTCAAGTGCGGGGGCGATTAGTTTGGCTATGTGCTCACGACGGGAAGCAAACATGAGCAAGGCTTCGGTTTCGAGATGCATGGGCTCATGCAGCAATAACTCGCGCAAGCGCTCACCTAAGGACGTGCCACCTGGTTCGCGGGTAGTGACGACTGTTTTACCGCATGAGCGTAAATACGCAGCAATCGTTTCAACGTGAGTCGATTTGCCAGCACCATCGATACCCTCGAAGGTGATAAATTTTCCTTTAACCATGAATGTCTGCTGGCTATGCCTTAGTTAATGCGGATGAAAATCAGCGCTGATATTTATTGACAGCCTTATTGTGTTCTTCAAGGCTTTCCGAGAAATGACTACTGCCATCACCTCGAGCTACAAAATATAAATCATTACCCGTTGCTGGATTAAGTGCAGCATCAATTGCGTTTCCACCCGGTAGTGCAATCGGTGTTGGTGGTAATCCACGACGTGTGTAGGTATTGTAGGGTGTATCAGTCTGCAAATCGTGTTTACGAATATTGCCATCAAAACGTTCACCCATGCCGTAGATAACCGTGGGATCTGTTTGCAACAGCATATCGCGCCGTAATCGGTTAACAAACACCGAAGAAATACGCGCTCGCTCTGCTGCTTTGCCCGTTTCTTTTTCCACGATAGAGGCCATAATCAGCGCTTCATAGGGATTGTCGTAAGGAAGATTTGCTGCGCGATTGGCCCATGCTTGCTTGAGCTTTTTCATTAATTGCTGATGTGCTTGTTGGTAAATCGTCAGGTCGCTGGCACCGCGTTCAAACACATAGGTATCCGGATAAAAAATTCCCTCTGGATGAGGAAATCCGGGAGCCACCTTCTCTAGTAACTGCTCGGTAGTTAATTTGGCGCTTTCTTGCTTGAGCCATTTTTGTTTAGACAGCTCAGCACGCATTTGCAGGAAATTCCAACCCTCGATAATGGTGAGTGATTCTTTGACGGTAATGCCGCGCACGAGCTGGTCAAGCAAACCTATGGGCGTAGTACCTGGCTCTAGTCGGTAACCTCCGGGCTTGATGACTCCTCCCTTACCCATGCCGCGCGCTAAAAATTCCATCAACCAGGGATGAGCTGGAACACCCTCGGCAGACAATTGCTTCATAGCAGAGCGCAGGCCGCTGCCGGGGGCGATGTTAAATTCTATGGGCTGACCATTGGCAGCAATCAGCGGGTCACGCACCCAATAAACCAGAAAGGCACTGGTCAGTAACCCCATTAAAACAATGACTGCAATGAGTTTTTTTACTAATCCCACTGTCGACCCCCTCGCCTTGCTTGGCTGCGCTAGCTTTTACGACCGCGCATACTTATTAATGGTGTTCTCAACGCGTTTTTGCGTGCGCCTCTATAATCCGTCCCGTAATGATAACGTCCTATAGGAAATTATCCCGAATTCATGACTGAATCCTTATCTCTATGGCTGGATTTTCTGAGTAAGCAAGGTGTCCCTGCGTTGGTGGCCGCTGGCTCAGAATCTACCCCCGTCTTACCCCCTTCTCTTTTGCAGCAAGGGTTCATCACAGCCTTGCATGACGTGGGTGTGCTGGCAGTTTCTGGCGAAAATGCGCTGGATTTCCTTCAAAATCAACTCACTAACGATCTAGTCGCATTGGATGAGCAGCATGCTCAGCTCTCAGGCTATTGCGCGGCTAATGGTCGTTTGCTGGCTACGCTGCTACTTTGGAAAACTAAGGATCACATACTGATTCTGCTGCCTCAGACTCTGTTGGCTTCCATACAAAAGCGGCTGCAGATGTTTGTGTTGCGCGCCAAAGTGCTCATCGAAGATAAAAGTTCAACCCTGGCCATCATAGGTATGGGTGCTACTGCGAACAGCCCGCTGCCATTGCCCGCTCCTGCTGCTGCATTTGAGTTGTCCCCCTCATTTGATGGCCAGATCATTCATATGCCAGATACCCTAGAGCTTTCTCGATATCTCTGGATAGGCCCTCACGAGCAGGCACCCGCAGTTTGGTCTAGGGTTGCAACACTACTGCCGCCCTGCTCCCCTGCGGCGTGGCATTGGACGCAGATACATGCTGGATTACCGCAAATTCTGGAACCCACACGAGAAAAGTTTGTACCCCAAATGGTCAATTATGAATTGATCGGTGGCGTTAATTTTCGTAAGGGTTGTTATCCCGGTCAAGAAATCGTCGCTCGCAGTCAGTATCTGGGTAAGCTTAAACGACGCATGCAGCTTGCCAGCGCCGAAGCAGGTATGGTTGCACCCGGCACCGAAGTATTTTCTTCTGCTGACCCTGGCCAACCGTGTGGCATGGTGGTTAACGCCGAGATCGGGCCCGATGGTCGCCTAGCCTGCCTGATTGAAATAAAAACGGAACTTTTAGGATCGGATATCCATCTCCAGACATTGGTTGGGCCGCGGTTAACTTTCGGCACACTTCCTTATTCGCTGGAAGCGACTATCTGAGATGGATGTGTATGTCTACTATCGCGTCTCTGATGGTCATGCCTCGGAGTTGCAATCGCGGGTACGCGAGATGCAAAAACAATTGACCGAACTAACGCGTGTGACCACATCAATTAAGCTGCGTTCCGAGCAAGCAGCCCCGCTGCAAACGTGGATGGAAATTTATTTTTCTGTACCTGATGGTTTTTTAGATTTACTCAATGACACCGTTGCAAATCTGGGTTTGATGGATTTGATAGAGGGTGTACGTCACGCTGAAATGTTTGTGGACATGCCACCATGTGCCTGATTGTTTTTGCATGGAAGTTACTTCCAGCCTATCCCCTGATTATGGCCACTAATCGCGATGAGTTTTTTAATCGCCCAAGCAAAGCGGCTACCTGGTGGGAGGATAGCCCGGATGTATTTGCCGGACGTGATTTGCACGCTGGTGGTACCTGGCTAGGGATTAATCGTCAAGGCCGATTTGCTGCACTGACAAATATTCGTAATAGCCTATCCGCTCGGGCAGATGTGCGTACGCGTGGCGAGCTGGTTGCAAGCTTTCTTAACTCCGAGCGCGGGGTCGATGATTTTCTTTCCCAAGTGCAGAAAACAGCTGATCACTACAACGGATTTAATCTGCTCGTGGGTGATAGCGAACAGGCGTTTTGGTTTTCAAATGAAAATGAATCGGCTGCAGTGAAACTAGAGCCGGGTATCTACGGTTTATCCAACGGTAGCTTGGATAGTCCATGGCCAAAAGTCGTGCGGGCTAAAGCGCAATTTGCCAGCTTGCTTTGTCAGAGTGCTCCTGATGAAGCTTATTTCGAGATGCTGGCCGACACAACCCCAGCGCCTGATCATCGTTTGCCTACCACCGGAGTTAGTCTGGAATGGGAACGGTTACTCTCTCCCATATGCATAGAGTCTCCAGACTACGGCACACGCGCCTCTACGCTGGTTAAAGTAACTAACTCTGGAAATGCTCAATTGCTGGAACGCGTCATTCGTTAAACACCTCGCCATAAATTGTCAATCGAGTTGTTTGCGCATTAATCGATGCGGTATGTCGGCTTCTATAAATTCGTCGCCTTCAACGATAAATCCCTGCTTCACATAAAAAGGAATAGCGTAGGTTTGCGCATGTAAAATCAATTCTTTGTGCCCATCGCTGCTAGCCTGCTGCAACAGTGCCTGTAAAACCTCTTTACCCAAACCTTGTCCACGCAGCGGCTTTATAACTGCCATACGACCTATATGCCCATCTGGAAGTAATCGACCCGTAGCGACTGGCTGCCCTTGTTCATCATAGGCTATTGCATGGATGCTTACATCATCGCCTTCGTCCCATTCCAATTCGATGGGAACATTTTGTTCAATAACAAAAACTTCTACGCGTACACGCTGTGCATCTTCGCGTACGCTGTCCCAGTCACCAGTAATGATACGAAAGCTCATGTTTTGACAGGACATTCCGTTTCATAGCGTATGAGTACATTACGCCAGTTGTTGGGCACAGGTTCGCTTTTACGTAGGCGACTGTCTGCATGTACGTACATCATTTCGCCAGAGACGAGTAATTCATCTGATTTGTAAATTTCTAAAACAAAGCGCATAGAGCTACGACCCAACTCGGCGCAGCGAACTCCAATATCCAGCACATCATCAAAGCGCGCTGGGGCGTGATATTCAATGATGGCTTTGCGAGCAAACAACTCTAGCCCAGATTCCGCTTGCGCTATTACATCCGGTAACGCCAGCTCGCGCCAATATTCTGTAAAAGCGACATCAAAATAATTCAGGTAATTGCCATTAAAAACAATCGCCTGCATATCGACTTCAGACCAGCGCACGCGCAAGTCATAAAAAAAAGAAAAGTCGTGTCTCGCCATAATGAAAAAAATTATTCAGTAAGAAAACGTGCAATCAGTTGATTAATCAGTGCGGGGTTTTCATGCACCACCCAGTGGGTATAGTCAGGCAGTCGCTCGATAACCACATCATCCACCAGCGATGGCAAATCATCTAACAAGAGCGGAAGCAAGGCCTTATCTTGCATGCCCCAAATAACACGCACAGGCACTGTGCAATGAAAATTTTTCTTATCTAGTGTTAATTTACCCGCACCCGCATCACCGTCTGTCGGTGGATACAAAGGTGTGGCTCGGTAGTAGTTAACACCACCGCTTACACCACGCGACCAGCAGGCGTGATAGCGCTCACGCGTGGCTGCATCAAACCAATGATCGGAAGGTCGACCCATACCGAGCATGAGTTGTTCCATCACGCGGAAATTATCTTTTGTGAGAGCTTGCTCAGAACCCGGTGAGCGCAACCAATTCATATACGCGCTGGCATCTTGTTGCGGCTTATCGTGCGCCAGCGCCATCGCGAATGGGTAAGGATGAGTTGAGTTAATGATGATTAGTCGCTGAACCAACTGCGGCTGGCTGATCGCCACATTCCACCCTGACGCTCCACCCCAATCATGGGCAACAATTACGCAGCTTTCGTATCCCAAATGAGCGATCAATTGCTCCACATCTTGAGTCAACAGCTTGGGTTTGTAATCAGCCACATTGGCAGGTTGATCGGAAAGATTAAACCCGCGCAGATCAGGTGCAACCGCAAAATAAGTCGCTCCAAATTCCTGCAATTGCGCATGCCATGCGTACCAAAATTCGGGAAAACCATGCAAAAAAAGAAGCAGCGGTTTACCCCGTTCACCGGCACTGGCATAGTGCAAGCGTATACCGTTAGGTAGTGTTGCAAACTGCCCTACGGTTATCGCGGCTTTCACGCGCTTTGCCCTTTCAGTCCGGCCTGAAGTTTTTCTCGCACGTGCGGTGCAGCCTCATATGGATCACTCGGATTGCGACCAGTGACTATGTCTTCCATGCGGCGTTGTACATTGCCCAATGCCGCAGGATGAGAGTAAATATAAAACGTATTTTCGCGAATGGCATCAAAGGTGCGCTGAGCCACATCGGCTGCACTGACTTTGCCAGACGATACAGCTTTTTCCAGTACTGCTTGCGATACTTGCTGACTGATGGTTGGGCCATCACCCGTTTTCAACTCATCAGGGCGATGCTTGTGTGATTGGCTAATACCTGTTTGTACAAAATAAGGGCACAGTACCGAGGCACCTATAGGTGCCTCGACTAAAGACAGGTCGTGATACAGACTTTCGGTAAGCGACACCACGGCATGCTTGGATACATTGTAGATACCCATAGTCGGAGGATTTAACAAACCCGCCATCGATGCTGTGTTAACGATGTGTCCTTCGTACTCGGGATCATGCTTTGCGCATTCGAGCATAAGCGGCGTAAATATTCTTACGCCATTGATCACGCCCCAAACATTCACACCCAAAACCCATTCCCAGTCTGCGCGGGTGTTTTCCCAAACAAGACCACCAGCACCTACTCCTGCATTATTAAATACCAGATGCACAGCACCAAAACGTTTCATGGCGGCGTTGGCTAGTGCTTCAACTTGCTCGCCTTTGCTGACATCGCATAGCTGCGCAATAACGTCAGCACCTGCCTTTTCCAGCTCGTTAGCTGTTACAGATAGAGCTTCTTGCTGCACATCAGCGAGTACTAATTTCATACCCAAGCTCGCCCCTAAAAATGCAAACTCGCGCCCAAAGCCGCTGGCAGCACCTGTAATAACAGCAACCCGGTTAGTAAAATTTTTCATTGCGGTCTCAGTTCAGATCAGTTTGACTAATTGTTTACCGAAATTTTTACCGCGCAGTAGACCCATAAACGCTTCAGGCGCACTCGCCATGCCTTGCGACACAGTTTCGCGGAATTTTAATTTTCCACTGGCGACCAGACCGCCTATCTCACCTAATCCTTGAGGCCATAATTCCATGTGTTCAGATACGATGAAGCCTTGCATCATCAGACGCATAGAAAGTACGACGCGCAGATTATGGATAGGCATGGGTTGACCGTCATAACCTGAAATCAAACCACACAACGCAATACGGCCATACGGATTCATGCGCGCCAGGACAGAATCCATCACCACACCGCCGACATTTTCAAACAAGCCATCTATACCATCGGGTGCGGCAGCTTTTACATCCTTGTACAAATTACCGCCTTTGTAATCGATGCATGCATCAAAGCCTAATTCATCCACCACGAAATCACATTTTTGCTTTCCACCAGCAATACCAATAACGCGGCATCCTTGTAGTTTCGCTAATTGTCCAACCACGCTACCCACAGCGCCGCTAGCGGCTGACACAGCGATTGTTTGCCCCGGTTTGGGTTGTATGATTTTATTCAGGCCATACCAGGCTGTCATGCCCGGCATGCCCACTGCACCCAGATAGGCCGACATAGGTATATGCGTGGTGTCGACTTTTTTAAGCAACATGCCATCGGACACACCCATCTCGCTCCAACCCAACATACCGACCACGTTGTCGCCTACGCTGAATTTTGGATTGTTTGATTCAACGACTACACCTACGGTGCCGCCTATCATGACCTCATCGAGTGCTTGCGGAGCTGCATAACTTTTCAAATCTTCCATACGCATACGCATGTATGGATCAAGCGACAGATAATGATTGCGCACTAAAACTTCGCCTTCTTTTATAGCGGGCACTGGCCTAGTCTCTAAACGAAAATTTTCTGACGCTACTACGCCCTGTGGACGAGCAGCGAGAACGATGCACTGATAGGTAGTCATGATGATTCCTTGGTTGAGACAAGTTTGCTTGAAATATCTAATCGCTTAATGTACTTGAAGGTGCCCATGGCCTTTGCGACTAACCTGTCACCATCGTGCAAATCCGCTTCACAAAAACACAGTGTGGTAGAACGATGAAACGCATGACCACTGGCAACCAAACGACGGCCAGGCTGACCACCCGGTTGCAGAAAACTCGTTTTCATTTCGACGGTAACACTCGCGCGTGATTCAGGATCTAGCGACCGACCTGCTAATGCCATAGCCACATCCAGCAGCGTCATCACGACCCCACCATGAGTTACCTGCCAGCTGTTCATGTGACGCTCTTGCAAATTGAGTGCCACTTGCGCTTTACCACCCTCCATCATCAAAAATTCAACACCAATTTCATCCAGAAATGGAATATCAAATGGGAACGCTGTGCTCGACATAATCAAATCAGCACAGACGATACGCCACCATCTACCGCCAGTGTTTGCCCTGTAATGTGTTTACCAGCCGTGCTGGAAAATAGAATCACTGCACCCTTGAGATCTTCATCGTCACCCAATCGACGCAACGGAGCACGTTTTATGGCGTCCTCGCCCATAGTCTCGAGTAATCCACGCGACATTTTTGAAGGGAAAAATCCTGGGGCTATCGCGTTCACAGTAATTCCGTATCTACCCCATTCGCCGGCAAGCGTGCGAGTGAAATTTATCACCGCTGCTTTGGAGGTGTTGTAAGCCAGCGTCTGCATGTTTGCACCATTGCCTGCTAAGCCCGCAATAGAGGCAATGTTAACGATGCGTCCGTACTGACGAGGAATCATCGAGTGTTTGCCTATTGCTTGCGACAACAGAAAAATACTTCGTACATTTAAATTCATCACCTTATCCCAGGCTTCTAAGGGATGATCTTCTGCAGGTGAACCCCAGGTAGCTCCCGCATTATTGATGAGGATATCCACATGACCAAGATGTTTAATGGCAGCTTCTGCGAAAGGTTTGATAGCGGTTTCTTTACCTAAATCAGAGGCCATGGCTACGACATCGATACCCATTTTTTCTAGATGAGCCACCGCCTCATCTAATTCATTTTGCTTGCGCGATGAAATAACCAATTTAGCGCCCTGCTCACCCAGAGCCTCGGCCATTTGCAGACCCAGACCGCGCGAGCCGCCAGTAATCAGTGCGGTGCGTCCACTGAGATCGAATAATTGTTTGGTTGTGTGCACTTGGCCTCCCTAATTATTTTTATTTTAAATTTGACTCGAATTCACTAGAACTGATGTTAATTGACTTCGTAATCCATACACTGCCTTTCAAGACGCACAGCACCCACAAAGGGTTTCAGGGCGACGTGCTGAGGATGATTTTGATACGCTTCTAGCGTGGCTAACGAATCAAATTCCGAGTACAGCACCACATCGTAGGTGCAGTCGTATCCTGGCTTAGCCAGCTCGACCTCAAATGCATGTATGCCGGGCACCACGTTAGCGCAGGCATCTAGCAGAGCTTTCATTTTTATAGCGTTAGCAGATTTGTCAGCGCCTTCTGCGTGATCTTTGAGTCGCCACATGACTATGTGCTTAATCATTTTTGATCCATGAAAATTTTTTATGGGTACGGTGCTTAGAACCAGTCATCTTGCATAGCTAAGCTGGTTGCATCAAGCGACTCAAGTAAATCTAACTGGGCATCCACGCGTGGCAGCTCGCAGCGAAAAAACCAATCACAGGCTTGTCGTTTGCCAGAATAAAACGCGACATCGTTATGCTTAGGCGTATGAGCTGCGATGGCTTGCTCCAGCCATATCCAGCTAATAACTAAATGCCCAAACGCTTCAAGATAGACCGCAGCATTTGCTAACGTCAGATTTAAGTCATTTGTGGCATGCAAAATTTTGGTCGTCTGTAGCAAACGATCCCAACGTTTTTTGAGCGCTAAGCTATGCTCCGATAATTGCCTGCTATTAGCGCGGGCGATAGTGGCTGAAATTTTTTCGGATAACAAAGTCAACGCAGCGCCATTGTTCATAATGACTTTGCGACCTAGCAGATCGAGCGCTTGTATACCGTGTGTACCTTCATGGATAGGATTTAAGCGATTGTCACGGTATAACTGCTCGACATTGTATTCGCGCGTGTAACCATAGCCGCCATGAATTTGAATAGCGAGGTTGTTCGCTTCTAAACACCATTGTGATGGCCAGGATTTTGCAATCGGGGTCAACATATCGAGCAACAAGGTGGCCGATGTTCTTGCGTCCTCACTATCAGCCGTTTTTTCTTCATCAACCAATCGAGCGCAATACAAAATTAATGCTAACCCACCTTCCACATAGGCCTTTTGTGCCAACAGCATGCGCCGCACATCGGTATGCATCACGAGTGGAATTTGAGGCTGCGTAGGGTCTTTGTTTGCTGCAGATCTGCCTTGCGGGCGATTGCGCGCGTAGTCTAGCGATTGCAGATAGCCTGTGTAGCCCAGCATAACGGCACCAAGTCCAACACCTATGCGTGCTTCGTTCATCATATTGAACATGGCCGCCAATCCATGGTGCAGTTTGCCGACTAAATACCCAACAGCACCGGGCTTGTCATGCGGGCGAAATTTACCTTCGCCAAAATTAAGCAAACAATTCGCTGTACCGCGATAACCCATTTTGTGATTCAACCCAGCGAGTACCACGTCATTGCGCTCGCCCAGCGAGCCATCATCATTGACCAAAAATTTTGGCACGATGAATAACGAAATACCTTTCACGCCCGGAATTAATTTGCCATCGGCGCCGGGCACTTTCGCCAGCACAAGGTGAATGATATTTTCAGAGAGATCGTGTTCACCACCTGAAATCCACATCTTGTTGCCACGCAGGCGATAGCTACCGTCGGATTCTGGTGTGGCCTGAGTAAGAATGTCAGACAGACTGGAACCCGCTTGCGGTTCAGATAAACACATGGTGCCGAAAAAACGTCCGGCTAGAATAGGTTTTACGAATTGCTCAATTTGTTGTTCTGAGCCGCATTTCAAAACCGTATTGGCATTGCCTATGCTGAGCATGGGATAGGCCGAGGTGGCCACATTGGCGCCATTAAACCAGGCAAATCCTGCTTTCTCTATTAAGCAGGGTAATTGCATACCCCCTAGCTCTACATCCTGACCCGCAGAGATCAAACCTGCTTGGGAAAATGCGTCTAGCGCCTGCTGAACTTCTGGAATGATGTGTACACGTTTACCGTCAAAGTGCGGTTCGTTTTGATCTGATTTTTTATTGTGATTAGCGAATTTATCGGTGGCTAACTGCTCGCACAGGTCGAGTACTGCATCAAAGGTTTCGCGACTGTGATCAGAAAAGCGCTGACGCTGAATCAATGATTCAGCGTCTAGCCATTCGTAAAGAAGAAAATCCAGGTCACGTCTGGAAAGAATGAGCGATGCCATTGCAAGAGCGCAGCAGAGTCAGTAGATTTAAAAACTCTGTTAGACAACCTCAAACAATCCAGCAGCACCTTGTCCGCCACCGATACACATGGTGACCACAACAAATTTAGCACCGCGGCGCTTACCTTCAATCAAAGCATGACCCGTTAAACGCGCACCGGAAGTGCCATATGGGTGACCAACAGCGATCGCACCACCGTTTACATTGAGTCTGTCCATGGGAATACCCAGAGTATCTGCGCAGTACAGCACTTGCACAGCAAAGGCTTCGTTAAGCTCCCACAATCCAATATCCTCAACTTTCAGTCCGGCTTTTTTGAGTAATTTGGGTATAGCGTAAACAGGACCAATACCCATTTCATCCGGCTCGCATCCTGCAACAGCAAAGCCACGGAAAATACCTAGCGGTTTTTTACCCGCAGCAGCAGCGGCTTTATCACTCATAACGATCGCAACTGATGCACCATCTGAAAACTGACTGGCATTACCCGCTGAAATAACGCCTCCGGGAATCGCTGAACGAATTTGTGACACGCCTTCAAAGGTAGTATCGGCGCGTATGCCCTCGTCTACGGATGCTGTGACTTCACGCGTGATGATTTGGCCAGTCTCTTTGTCGGCAACCGCCATAGTGGTTGTCAACGGAACAATTTCGTCATCAAATTTTCCGGCAGCTCTGGCCGCTGATGCGCGTTGCTGGCTTTGTACTCCGTAATGATCCTGACGATCGCGGGCGATGTTGTAACGCTTAGCTACCGTCTCAGCGGTTTGCAGCATGGGCCAATAAATTTCTGGTTTGTGTTGATTCAGCCATGCGTCATTGACCATGTGCATGTTCATCTCATTTTGCACGCATGAGATTGATTCGACGCCACCTGCGGCATAAATATCGCCTTCGCCTGCAATAATGCGTTGTGCTGCCGTAGCAATCGTTTGCAGACCGGAAGAGCAAAAACGATTAATCGTCATGCCCGATGTCGTTACCGGGCAGCCACCGCGCAAAGCAACCTGGCGTGCGATGTTAAAACCGGTAGCGCCCTCAGGATTGGCACAGCCCATGATGACATCTTCCACTTGCGACGCTTCTATTCCAGCTCTTGAAATAGCCGCTTGCAAGGCATGTCCGCCCAAGGTAGCACCGTGGGTCATGTTGAATGCGCCTTTCCAGGATTTGGTCAGTGGCGTGCGGGCAGTCGATACGATGACAGCGTCGGTCATGAGAGTCTCCAGTTGTATTTTTTAATTTGCTAGTATTTAGGCGCGTTATCTACGTTGACGCGAAGCTCAAGCATGCCAACGTATTCGCAATTGTGCATAGGCTGGTGTGATTTAGTCATGCATGCGATAGTCTGGCAACGAGAATAGCACAGCTAAGAGCACGACCGTTCGATAAACTGACTGCGCGCTTGGAACCGCGCGTAAGTTTTTGTAAGTTTTCGCAAGTTACATGTAAGCTTGCGTGCCTACACTCGCGTTCATTGCTCGAATTTGTATTCGTGCAATTAAAATTGTAAAAATATTAAGGAGAGATCATGGCTACTGCCGATGCGCAAGCACAAGGCATCACTGCCGAGGAACGCAAGGTAATTTTTGCCTCGTCGCTGGGTACTGTTTTTGAGTGGTACGACTTCTATCTTTACGGCTCACTCGCCGCCATCATTGCCAAACAATTTTTTGCTGGTACTGATCCCAACACCGCCTTCATTTTCGCGCTGCTGGCTTTTGCTGCTGGATTTTTGGTTCGTCCGTTTGGCGCGATCGTATTCGGCCGCTTAGGCGATATGGTGGGTCGTAAATACACGTTTCTAGTCACCATACTACTTATGGGCGCCTCGACTTTTATCGTCGGACTGCTGCCTAACTACGCCAGCATTGGTATAGCTGCTCCTATCATTCTAATTACTCTGCGTATTTTGCAAGGTCTGGCTTTGGGTGGTGAGTACGGTGGCGCTGCTACCTACGTCGCTGAACATGCGCCTGATCACAAACGCGGCGCGTTCACTGCGTGGATACAAACAACGGCCACTCTGGGCTTGTTCCTTTCGCTAATGGTGATTCTGGCCACACGTACTGCAATAGGCGAAGAAGCCTTTGCTGACTGGGGCTGGCGTATTCCTTTCCTGGTATCGATCTTCTTGCTCGGTATATCGGTGTGGATACGCTTGTCGATGAATGAATCTCCAGCGTTCCAACGCATGAAGGATGAGGGCAAGATTTCCAAGGCGCCTTTGTCAGAAGCGTTCGGCCAGTGGAAAAACCTCAAACTGGTTATTCTTGCTTTGTTTGGTTTAACGGCAGGTCAAGCAGTGGTTTGGTATACCGGTCAGTTCTATGCGCTGTTTTTCATGACGCAAATCTTAAAGGTTGACGGTCCTACCGCTAACATACTGA
>Ga0315909_10003763_pt1 | contig 18301 bp, 17 predicted proteins | sample LakEriMetagenome_11_FD_203527 | JGI IMG/M metagenome (GOLD analysis project Ga0315909, IMG submission 203527) | Freshwater fungal communities from buoy surface, Lake Erie, Ohio, United States - Buoy 2 MA125 | ecosystem: Environmental > Aquatic > Freshwater > Lake | place: USA: Lake Erie, Ohio... | reverse complement strand
CCCTCCATCACCTAAAAAAATTTTTCCATTTGGGAAATTAAAAATAAGAAATGAAAAACCAATTAATATAGAAAAAAAAATATAATTTTTTAAATAATCAAAATCACTAAATTTATAAATTAATAAGTATAAAATTGCTAAAATAATTATGTAGTGCATTATCAATAGACCATTGAAGCCATCTATAAAATTTGAGCCATTAATTATAAATAACAAGCAAAGACAAATAAATAATGTTTGGGATACTTTATTATAATTAATTATATCATCCAAAAATTTAATTTGTGTATAGTTTATTCTTATTTCTAATAAATAAATAATTATAAAACTTAACACGAACATCAGTAATAATCTTATTTCAGGTCTAACTTTAAATTTGATATCATCAAAAAAACCTATGGTAAAAAAAAGAATTCCTAAAAAGATTATTGAATAGAAAAAATTGTTTTTTTCTTGAAAAAAAAATAAGTAAAAAAATGAGAATATTATTATTAATGCCCCGCCAATCCTAGGAGTTGGAGTTTTATGAAAAGACTGAGGTTTTAAAAAGTCTTTATCTAAAGAAATTTCACGAAAAAAATTTTTTTTATTAATTAAAAAATAAAAAAAAAAAATAGATGAAATAAAAATTAGAAAAATTTTACCTAAATCCATACTTTCTTAAAGAATTAACTATAATAAAAAAAATTGAAACAGTGTTCTGAAGAATATTCATTTTATTAAAATTTCTATTAATAGTCCACAATGAAAAAAAAACAGATAACCTATTACTTTGCACGGAGTCCTTTCTAAGTAAATAATATGCATAAGATCTTGGGCATTTGTAGCCTATATACCCTTTTTTTAATATTTGACATTTAAAAAAATAATCTTCAGAAAAACGTAAATTTTTAAAATAAATATTTTTTATAATTTTTTTTTTTACAATCATTGAACAGGTGTTAATTGAACTATTATGAATAAATCTTTTATAATTATAGGAATCAGGAACTGTAATTTTTTTTATTTGATTATTTTTAATAATTTTATAATCCGTATAAGTAAAATCATAATTATTTTTTAACATAAATTTAATTTGGTTTTTTAACTTATTTTTATCCCAAAAATCATCAGAGTCTAAAAAAGTAACAAATTTTGATTTAGAATACTTAAGACCTCTATTTCTACTAAATGCTTGCCCCCTATTAATATTATTTTTTAAAATAGTAATTTTTCTTTTATTTCTATTTTTTTTATAAATTGTATCTAATATTTTTTTTGTATCATCAGTTGATGCATCATCAATTATAATTAATTTCCAGTTCTTATAAGTTTGTCTAAAAACTGACTTTATTGTTTTACATATATATTTTTGTGAATTATAAACTGGGATAATAATATCAACTTTGTTATTCATTTATTTTAATAAACACAGTACATTAAGTATTATTTGAAAAAAAATAAAATAATAAAACTTAAATAAAAATTATATAAAAAATGCCTGTACAATTAAATTTATTGAAGTTTTTATTTTATATATTCCCTACAGTTTTTTTTGCAACAAGCGGATATCTTAATGCATATATATTTTTTTTTGTAACGTATTCACTATTTTTTTTTTATTTTAATAAAATAAAGATTGATATCACTATATTAGATTATTTAATTATTTTATTTTTTTTATCTAGCGCTATAAGTAGTTTTCTTAATTTTAACCAAATTGGAAAATTTAACATAGGTGGAAATGAATTTAACTTTGAAATTTCTGCTTTTATAAAATCTATTTTTAATTTCAGATTTGTTCTTTTATATATTATTGTAAGAAATATTTTAGACAAACAATTGGTTAATATTAAAGTATTGTCTGTTATATCTTTAATCTGCGCAGTCCTTTTATCTTTTGACATCTTTTTACAACATATAAATGGTTTGGATATTTTTAATAACGCACCATTTGACGGTCGTTATAATGGTTTTTTTGAGCATGAAGCGATAGCTGGTGGCTATATCCAAAAATTTTCTTTAATATCAATTTTTTTTCTTTTTATTTTAAAAAAAAATTTTTTTAGCAAATTTTTGCTAATTATTTTTTTTATTAACATTTTAGGAATGGGTATTTTATTAAGTCTGGATAGGATGCCATATCTTATATTTTTTTTAAGTATTTTTATTTTGTTAATAATATTAAAAAATTTCCGCATTCAATTATTTGTGTGTCTAATTCTAACATTTTTTTTATTTCAATTTTTTTTTAATAATTACTATATTGTAAAAAAAAGGTATCTTAGTCTTGCTGGAGAGATAGAATTATTAAAAATTACTGAATTACTTAAAAAAAATATTTCTGAAAAATCATCATTGTCAAAAAATATAAGTAAAGAAGATAATAATTTAAAAGGTGACTATCTCAAAATATATAATGCATCATTACATATTTTTTTTGAAAATCCTTTTTTAGGTACGGGATTAAAATCATTTTTATATGAATGTAAAAAATTACAAAATAATAATACTAAAAGTTTTACTTGCTCAGTACATCCTCATAATATTTATTTAGAAATTCTAATTAATCAGGGAATTTTAGGATTATTATTATTTTTATTATTTATAATTGTTTTAATAAAAAATAATTACTCAAAGATAATTTTTTCTCAAATAACAATAAAAAATAAATTATTATCAATATTTTTTTTTACAATATTAATTAGCGAATTAATTCCAATAAGATCATATGGTAGTATATTCTCAACAGTTAATGGGGGTATTTTTTGGTTTCTTTTATCTATTATTAGTTCTAATACCAGAAAAATAAAGTTATCGAATAACTTCATATAAACTTTTTAAAAAATCTTTTCTTTGAGGTAATTTATTTTTTTTTAGCATATCAAAAACAAACTGATTATTATTTTTTAAATAGTTTATAATTTTTATTAATTCCTGATGACTCCTATCAATTGAAAAGACTCCGTATCGATCTTTAATTACATATTTAATATCATTAAAAACAATAACAGGCCTCATCCTTGATAAAGACTCATCTACAACTTTTGGATGAGCCTCTGTATAAGATGGTAAAATAAAAATATTGGCGGAATCATAAATATTAATTAACTGTTTTTCATTCTTAACAAAATTAATTAATTTTATCCTGTCATCATCTATTTTAATATTATCCCCGTTACCTACTAAAGTTAGTTTAATATTTTTCGGTAACTTAGAATGAATATCGATTAATGAATAAATTCCTTTTTCTACTTTAAATCTTCCAACATACAAAATATTAATTGTACTATTTAAATAATAATTTTTTTTTATTTTTTTTTTCCACAAGAAATTTAATTCTGAAGGATACAACATATGACATTTATTTTTATTATATAATCTGTCATGACAGGAAATAACTTCGCTATATTTTGTTATGTATTTAAACATAAAATCATAAATCCAGATATATCTTTTTCCGAGAATTTTTTCATATTCTTCGTACCCGTTACTTCTCAAATATAAAAAAAACTTACAAATAAAAAAAAATCTAAATATAAAAAATATAATAAAATTAAAAGGAGTAATAGAAATTATTAATACTTTTTTTTTTTTTGAATAACTTAATAAGAATAAAAAAAAATTTAAAAATTTTATTAACCTTAAATTTAAAATTTTAAACACTTTATTTAATCTAAATGGCTTGATAAAAGCGCTAAATCTTGAAATTACTATCAATTTATATTTGGATGATAAGTAATTAATAATAGATTGGATATCTTTATTTTCGCAAAAATAATAATTACTATTCTCATAAATTTTCTCATTAATAATAATGTATAATTCTTTCATGAAAAATTAATTTTAATCTTTTTAAAAATAGAATTAGGAATTATTAAAAATAATAATAATTTAATCTTTTTTTTTGCAGAGCGTATTTTTCGAAGCATTTTTAATGATAAAGTATATTTTTTATTAAATATATTTAATATAATTTCCATATATAAAATTTTTTGTTTTAAATAAGATAATAAATTTTTATTTAAAAAATAATTTTTATTTACCCAAAATTTTAATTCTTCAATATGCATTTCGTAATTCTTGTTAGAAAAACTTTTGTTATGAATTCTATAAATTGATAAAGGATGCTGTATACAAGAAAAATAGTTATTTTTACTAATCCTTATAAAATTATCAAAATCTCCAATAATATTAAATCTTTGATTAAAAAACTTTTTTCTTTTTAAAAAAATATCTTTTTTTATAATAACTGTCCCGATTCCAAGAAAATAATTTTTTAATAACTCTTTGAAAATTAAACCTTCTGGCAGTTTATTTTTATAAGCAATTTTTTTTAAGCCTGTAAATTGATTTAAAATATAATAATTAGAATATACTAATTTAACTTTTTCATCTTTAAATTTTTCAATTTGTAAACTAAGCTTATCTTTAAGCCAAATATCATCAGTATCTAAAAATGCAATTAATTCTCCTTTAGCTTTTTTAATCGCAAGATTTCTTGCTCGATACAAAGATGTATGTTTTTTTGAATAGTAATATTTTAGTCTATTGTCTTTAAAATTTTTATATATTAATGCGCTATTGTCATATGATTGATTATCCCAAAAAATAACTTCGAAATTCGTAAATGTCTGTGATAAAATACTTTTTACGGCATCAGCAATGTAAGTTTCTCCATTATAGCAATTCATAATTATACTAACTAATGGATGTTTATTTTTATTGATTAGCATTGTAATATTTAATAATTTTTACAAGACCTTTTGTGAAATTAATCTTAGGTTTCCAGTTTAGTTTTTTTTTTATTTTATGTATATCTGGATAGACTCTCATTTGCTCTTCTTTTCGAAGCTTAATCGTACCAAATTTAGGCTTTCCTAATTTATAATGGTCTAAAATTTTATTTATAATATTTCTAATTTGCAATGGTTTACCACACCCAACATTAAAAATTTCACCTTTGGTTTTTGGATTTTTCAAAGTTAAAAAGATCGTATCTACTAAATCATCGATATATAAAAAATCTCTAAATTGCCTACCATTGGAGCACGGAAATTTTTCATTTTTTGCACAAGAATTAATTACTGAAGGTAGAAATCGATTTTGATCCTGATTTGGACCGTATACTTGATATAGTCTAAAAATAGTAACCGGAAAATTATAAATTTTATATAATTTTAACAGAAACCTAGACGCACAAAGTTTTGCTTTTCCATAAACTGATAGGGGATTACAATAGTTTTCCTCTTTTTGTGGAGATTTTTTTTTACCATACTCCATACTGCTCCCTATTTGGATAAAATGTTTAATTTTCTTTTTTAAACAAATTAAAGCTAAATTTTTACAGCCAATATAATGAGTTTGATAAATTATTTTTTTTTTTGAATGATCTACATAGCCAGAGGAATTAATAAGATAATCAAATTTAATTTTTAATTTTTTTTTTAAAGTTACAAAATCTTGAATATTTGCTTTTATATATTTAACTTTTTTTAAGAATCTTTTATTTAAAGGTCTATTTTGCGATAGTGAAATAACTTTAAAACCTCTATTTAATGCCGATTTAGCTAAATGATATCCAATAAAACCTGTGCCACCTGCTATTAATAAAATTTTTTTCAATAATTACCTTTAGTTTATTAATTAATAATATTATTCATTATATTTGAAAACAATTTTTATTAATAGCGATAACAGGGTATTAAAAATATTTTATTTATTTAGAGCATAATTGATCAATGTAAAATTTATGATCATTATAGAATTTTATCTTAATAAATATTTAGATTTCTGAAGATAGAGTTGCTAACTTTCTTACTATTCAAACAAAAAGAGTCTGGATTATTAATTTTAATAATTTTTTTATCAATAAAAAGGTTCTTTATAATACTTCTTAAAGAGTTATAATTACAAATTCTCCATTTTTTATTTAAACTTAAATTACCTAAAAATGAAAAATTTCTATAGCCAGGATCTAAAAAAAAACATGGCTTATTATGTCCCAACAACTCATAAGCCATAGTGGAGATCCATGTTAAATTTAATTTAGAACCAAATGCTACGTTGTAGGAATAGTTTAAATCATTTTTATTATCGCTAAATATTCTAGAAACTGAAGTATTTTCAAATATCTCCTTTTCAAATTTATCAACAAGTAAAATATTATTATTACTATGGTGTTTAATAGCTATTTTTAAAAATGGCATCTCCTTTGATATTTGAGATAACCATAGTAAACTTTGAATATAGTCATTAGTATAACTTTCATGTGTGCTAAAAGCCAATGGAGAGTTTCCAGCAAGAAAAACAATATCGAATAATTTTGTTTCAATTTTTTTTGCTCTTAACCATTTTTCCTCTAAATAATAAGATCCAACAGGTATAATTTTTTTTATATTAGAATCTGTTATTTTAACATAAAATTTATTAAAACTTTTATTTCCCAAAGAAAAAAAAATATCTACACCAATAAAAAAACCAGTTCTTCCCAGGTGGTGAATGTTTTTTTGAATACAGGAAGTTATTAAACCTCCATTTTTTTTAAAAAAAAAATTTTTTATAGCAGAAGTAAGATAATATCTTTCATGAAATAAATATTTCGCTTTTATATGAGAAAATATTGATTTGTATTTAATTGTTTGTTTTATTAAATGAAAAGCTATATGCACAAAATTAATTCTAAATCTAAATGAATAATAAAAAGATATTATAAAAATAAAAATTATTTTTTTTAACAAGTGAAAGTTTAAAATATTAGAATTTATATTTTTAAAATTATTAAAATTAAAATATTCATATTTTCTAGGTAATTCAGATTTTCCAATGTAACTATAAGAGGGAAATTTTTTTGCTAAGTAAATTAATCTAGCCGCCATTTCATTATTATCTACGTCATCAAATATAATGGACACCTTATAAATTTTTTTTTTTTTTGAAAAAAGAAAAACTATAATAATAAAAAAAAAATATTTAACTGATGAAAAAAAAAAATATCTTAATTTTAAAATAGTAGGAAATTTGCCTGAGTCAAAATTAAAATTTCTAGCTATTAATTGTTTAACCTCAAATACTAAAACTGATATGGGAACATTAAAACTTTTTTCAAATTGATTAAAAAATTTTATAAATTTTTTTTGATCAATAAAATAAGAAATTTTTTTTTTATAAATTAAAGATGTGTACATTAGAATAAAATTAAATAAGCCAGGGAATCTTTTTTAATATGGCCAATTGATTTAATTTATCCATGTCTCTTTTGGTGTCCATGCATTGCCAAAAACCGCGATGTTTAAATGCCGCTAGTTTTTTAATTTTAGCTACAATTTGTAAGGGTGATTTTTCTAAATATGTGTTGTCGCCTTTAATATATTTTAAAAAATTGTAGCTCATTACAAAAAAGCCACCATTAATCCATCCACTATCTTTGTCTAACTTCTCTCTAAATTGAATTACTTTATTGCCTCTTAAAGTTAATGCACCAAATCTTGCTGGCGGTTTAACTGCTGTAACAGTTACTAAATTATTATTATTATTGTGAAATTTAAGCAATTTTTTTAAATTAACATTCGAAACCCCATCGCCATATGTCAACATAAAATTCGTATTCGGTGAGAGATATTTTTTTAATCTCCTTAGTCTTCCTCCGGTCATCGTCCTTAGGCCTGTATTAATAAATTTAATTTTTAAATTTTTATATTTTTTGAAATACCTTTTAATTAAGTTACCTTTATATCCGAGAGCGACTATGAAGTTATTAAATCCATACTTTTTATAAATCATAATTATATGATATAGTATTGGATGTTTCCCAATTTTAATTAAAGGCTTTGGGATTCTTTTAGTATATTCCGATATTCTTGTCCCATATCCGCCAGCTAGAATAATTACTTCCATTATTTATTCCAATCGTAGTCTATGCAATTCAAAGATATTCTTGCAACTTCGGACTCATTTGAATAAAAATTTGCAACATTAAGTACTAAACTATAGGGCTTATTTAGTCCTTTAAATCCAAACCATATTTTAGGTGGCACATTTAGGCGAAAATATTTATTATCACTTAGAATAATTTCTTTGTTTTTTTTTTTATTTTTACAATAAAATACAAACTTTACCCTTCCAAAGGGAACAAATAAATTTAAATGCATTTTTTTATGCATTTTCCAAGCTTTAATTTTATTAAAATTTATTTTTGAAAAATAAACCTCCTTAAAATTCCAATGTTTAGGAAGGTGACTTTTTTTTAAAACACGCAGAATATCTCCTAAATCATTTTTAATTACTTTAGTTTTAACTAATAAAATTTTTTTTAAATTATCCATTTTTTTTTAAACATAGTAAATTTTCATAATTATCAATTTGAGAAATAGAAAATTTTAAAATATCCTTCCTTCTACTATAATAAACTACATACCAGCTTGAAATCATTTTCATACAATCGGAAAAATTCAGTAAACATTTCCAGCCTAATTTTTTTTTTGACTTACTACTATTCAATAATAATAGATTACTCTCATAAAAAGAATTTTTTTTAGCTATTTTCCATTTTATTCCCGGCCAATAAATTTTGATTTCTTTTAAAATATTTTTAACTTTATAAAATTTATTTAAACTTGGTCCAAAATTAAAATTTTGTCCATGAAAATTATTATTTTTTTTTAAAGCAATAGCTAACAAAAGATATCCGTGCAAAGCTTCTAAGACATGCTGCCATGGTCTAACGGATTCAGGATTTCTTATTATTGAAAATTTATTTTTAGCCCAACATTTTACACAGTCAGGTATTAGTCTATCTTTCGACCAATCTCCTCCTCCAACTACATTCCCAGCTCGTGCAGTTGCGATTCTTATATTTTTTTTTTTATTAAAAAAAGATTTAATATATGACTTTACCATTATTTCAACTGACGCTTTTGAGGCGCTATATGGATCCTGACCGCCAAGTTCGTCAAATTCTTGATAACCAGTTTTTTTTTCTTTATTTAAATAACATTTGTCACTAGTAACAATTACTACACTGGTGGAAAATTTTGCATTCTTAAGAACTTCTAATAAATTTAACGTTCCCATTAAATTAGTTTCCCAAGTTTTTTTTGGGTTCGTATATGAAGACTTGACTAATGATTGCGCTGCAAGATGAAATATATAATTTGGTCTAAAAATATTAATTTCTTTTTTTAACCTGTCGATATCTATTAAATCAAATCTACGATCAATTATGTTTTTTTTTATTTTTATTGCATTAAAATTTGATGGGCTAGAGGGTATATCCAAAGAAATTCCCATTATATTAGCACCTAATTTATTTAACCAAAGCGTAAGCCAAGATCCTTTGAAACCTGTATGTCCTGTTATTAAAATTTTTTTTTTGTAAAAATTTGATTTAAGCATTACTTTATCAAAATTGTTGCAGGACTATCTTTTGACCAATTAAAATTTTTTTTTGGTATCTTCCAACTCTTACCGTATAAGTGGAGCAAATATTCTTTATAAAAATATGGAATTTTAACTTCTATTCCCATAAATTTTTCTTTTTTTAATAATTTTATAAATTTGACTGGGTGTGAGTAGCCCTTTTTTTTGTAAAAAAAATTATATTTACATAATATTTTTTTTAGAAAAATAAAAAATTCTTGAAATGGATATAGCAAATTTATTATTATTTTAAATTTACCATCGTAATTCTTTGCGACAGTAATGGCGTCTATAATTTTCATAAAAATATTTGCTGGGGAATACCATCTTACATATATATTGTTAAAATTTTTATTATATCTGTAACAGTTTATATCAACCTCTTTATCTTTGCCTTTTGTATAGGTCATTAAATTATCATGAATGAATTTTACTTTTCTTTTAAAACCATGAGATAACATTAAATAATTTATTTTTTTAATATTAAAATTTGTTTCCAATATAGCAATATCAATATCATTATCCCATGGTATTAAGTTTTTTTCCCTAATAAATCCTAATAATGTTCCATGACATAACCAATAATTTATTTTATTAAAATTTAACAAATTTATAACCTCAACAAAGTTTTTATCTACTTTTTTATGGCAATAACTCTTATAATACATGGATCTTCATTTTTAAATTTAGCAAGTCCTTTGGATGTTTTAAAAAAAATTATTTTAAAAATCTTTTTTATTTTTATTTTTAATTCTTTTGGATCTATAAATCTTCTATAATGATCATCAATATATTCATGTCTTCCTACTTTTTTTCCTTTAGCGTATAATTCATCGTATATACTTCTTGCCTCTATAAATAAAAAATTTATTTTTTTTGCTTTTTTTAAATTTTTTAATAGCCTACTTTCTTCACTATAATTTATAGAATGCCATGTAAATCTTGAGTATAAAGAGTACTCTCCGTTATATATCTTATCAAAATTCAAATTTGTAAAGTCATTATTCAAAATTATTATTTTTTTTTTTTTGTTTAATTTTTTTGCTACAACAGTACTTTTATCAATTCCTAAGCACGGTAGATTCTTGCTTTTAAAAAAGTTTAAATCTCTGCCATTTCCGCACCCCAAGTCTATAATAAATGTTTTTTTTTTATGTATTTTTTTTAAATATTTAAAGATAAATCTTGAGAAAGAAGAAGGTTTTTCAATTATTTGATTATTTTTATTATAAAATTTATTCCAAAAAAAATTATTTACATTTTGAGCTTTTTTCATAAATTTAATTAATAAAATTTATATTTTATAAAATAATGTTTAGACCTTTAAATAAATTATAAAATGTGTTTTTATGTACTTTTGATACCTCTTCGGAAGTATTAAAGGCGTTATGGCTGCTTAAAATACAATTGTTAAATTTTAGTAATGGATTATCATTTTTTATTGGCTCTTCTTCAAAAACATCTAAACCGACAGCCTTTATTATTTTTTTCTTTAATCCATAAACTAATGCTTTTTGATTAATAATTTTTCCCCTTGATATATTAATCAAACATACATTTTTTTTCATAACTCGAATTTCATTAAAATCGATTAGATTTTCCGATGACTTATTAAGGTCGGTACATAAAAAAATAACATCAGAACTTTTTAGTAAATTATCTTTAGTTACCCTTTTAACTTTGTGGATGTTTCGAATTTTTTTTTTTATATCATGGTAAATTACTTTACATCTAAATCCAGTTAACATTTCACTAATTTTTTTTCCTATGTTTCCAAAACCTATAATTCCTATTGTTTTACTATTAATTAAAAAACCTGCTCGTTTTGGCCATGTGTTATTTTTTATATCAAGGTGTGTATTAAGAATATCTCTGCTTATACATAGAAGCATTCCAACAGCTAATTGTGCAACACTATTAGTGAATGCGCCCGGAGAATTAAAAACTTTTATTTTTAATTTTCTACAAAAATGCAAATCTATAGAATCTAAACCGGTGCCCCATTTAGATATTACTTTTAACTTTACTGCTTTTTTTAAAACATTTTTACTAAATTCGTCGTCACCGCAAATTACAGCATCATACTTATGTATTACTCCAATTAATTGATTTTCTTTTAAAAATTGCTTAGAAAAAAATTTATCAATTTTAATATTATGTTTTTTAAAATGCTTATTATATTTTCTTAGTTCAAAAAAGGCGGGTTTCCAAGTAATTAAAATTCTATAATTTTTTTTCATTTATTATTTATAATACAAAAAACTTTATTCTATTTTAATTAGAAATCTATTATAATAAATACTGCCTACGTTAATTTTGTGAATTATTTTTAATAAATTCTAACCATTTCCCTGTAGGTTTAGAAATATTAAAATTAAATTTATTTAAAAAATTGTACAAAGCTGATTTTACTGCTTGGCTATCCCACCAATCTTCAATTTTATTCCAATTTTCATTTATATGCTTTGTTAGCTCATTTACGTCTTGAAATAAAAGTTTATTATCAATTAAATTTTTATAAACTTTATTAAGATTTTCTATAGGTGGCCACTGATTTAAATCACAAAATAATATTGTTGGTCCAGTTAATAGAGAATCGAAATAGGCTGTATTTGGGTAACTGCAAATAATTAACTTAGATTGATATAAATATTTATTAAAAGACCCTTCCTTGAGAAGTCTTGGTCCCATTATTCCATTTATCAAATTAATCTGTTCTTTTATATACCCAAACTTTGGACAATAAATAAAATTTTCTACAATTTCATTTTTTAAGTTTTTATTTAAAAATAATAATTCTTTAACATTTATTAAATAAGGATCGGAGGTTGGTCCCGAAACTATCCCACAAGGGTAAAGGTGAATTTCATAACCCACAAATAGCAAATATTTATAAATTTTTCTTTTTTTTCTATAAAAAATATATTTACCAGCGGGTAAGTTTATTTGATTTTTTTTTTTTGTCCATTCATGATTATTTTTTGAGATCAAATCTTCATATTCAAAAATATTCGAATATTTTTGATGATAACCCCCATGACAAACTACAAAAAAATTATTTTTTATATCTTTTTCTGCAATCCAAAATTTAAATTTTTCGTTATAAAAATGAGGAGTTCCAGATAACACTATCTTTGGTTCTAAAGAAATTTTTTTTGTTTCATTGATTATTGAATTATATTTTTCTAAGAAACAATAAGGAATATCATAAAAAAAACATTCATATAAAAAACTTTCAAATTTATTATTAAAAGTTATTTTTTTTTTAAAAAACATTCTTTTTTTAATATTCATCTTCGAAAAAAATTTATGTCTAATATTATACCAATTAAAAATAGAATTAAAAAAAACTGGAAATTGTCTAAGACTAATATTTAAAATAAAAATAACCGACAACTTAAATCCATCATAAATTAAGTATATTTTTTTTTTTATAAAAAAAAAAGAAAATACATTAACTAAATACAGGATTATTTTTTTAATTATTGAAGATTTATTATTTAATATGAAAATTTTATCTTCTTCAAATGAAATTAATTTTTTTTTTTTAATAATTTTAAATTTTTTTTTTTGACTTAAGATTATTCGTTGAAAGTAAAAGTAATTAAAAATATTTGAAGTAGTGGCAGCTCTATAAAAAGCAATAGTGTCCAATACAATAGGAAAATTTTTAAATTTAAATTGTAAATATTTAATTTTATTATTACCTTTTAAGACCTCGGACACTTTCATCCATCTATAATATTGAAATGGAATATAATAACTTAACCAAATGCCACACAACAAAGTCCAATAATAATTATTTTTTTTAATACCATGATACCGGTTAAGAAAATTTGATAAAATTTTAAGATATTTATAAAATAAAAATTTTATGTATATATAGTCTTTTTTTTTAGTATCTGGATCGCTCCATCTATTTTTTATTAAATTTATTTTGTTATTTAATCTGAGGCTTTTGTAATCGTTTTCTTTAAGTGACCAACTTCCTAAATGAAGCAAATCTGATTTACTTAGCTTTGCTAGACTTTCTTCTAACCGAGAAGTAATTAATATCTTTGATTTGGTAGCGATTTTACTATGTTTCAATATAGTGTTTTTTTTTTATATTTAACTTTTTATTCAAAAAAATTAATTCGCTTAACTTAAATGAATTTTGATCATCAATATCTGTAGAAATTATTGGATTTAAAAAGAAAAAAAAGGGCTTATTTCCGACGCATGATCCCCATTTTATCATATTTTTCCTTTTCAAAATATTAATAGCAAAAGATAATGACACTAGCGGTTCAAGATCCTGAGAACGCGGCCAAGGACTTGGTTTAAAATTAACAGGCTTTTTTTTAAAAAAAAAATTTTGATAATTTCTTACTGAGCTGAGTAAACAATCGTATTTAGTATTAATTTTATGATAAATTTCAACTGCATTGTCATAAACTTCATGCTCGACAAGAGGATTAGTCACATTAATCCATGCAATATCTTCTCCGTCTATTTCTGATGCTATGTAAGAATATACCTTGCTCATTGAAACCGAACTAGTTGAATAATAACTGTCTCTTAAGTGAGTGTCAAAACCCGCTTTTTTTGCTATCTCTAAAATACTTTTATCTTCAGAAGATATTATAATTCTATTAAATTTTTTAGTTTTTTTTAATTGGCTCAACTTGATTTCATACAAGGTTGAGCCTCCGAAATTTCTTAAATTTTTTTTTTTTACTCTTTCGGAATTTCCTTTGACCGGTACTAATGCTGTAATACTATTTTTATTCATTTTTTTGGCTCTTAATTTCTAAAATTAATTTTTTTATACCTTGACCTAAATCGATATTAAAATTGCTATTATACTTCATTATATATTCATCGCTTTGAATATTGTAGGGTGTTCTAGTATAGTGAGTATTATTTTTTAAAAAATCTTTTTTTTTAAAAATTATTTTACTTTTAATTTTAAGAGTCTCTTTTATAATATTTAATAAATCAGTAACTTTAGTAGTTTCTCTTCCAGTAATTATGACGGTTTTATTTTCAAATAATTTTTCAAGAGCTTTGATGGAGGCTTTTGCAGCATCAACAACATTAATATATTCTCTTTGAGATTCTTTATTTCCGTTATAAATAATTTTTTTTTTTTTAATTATATCTTTAATCATCAAATAAACTCCATTATCTGCATTCGAGCGTGACCCGTATAGAGTTCCATATCTCAAAATGCAAAATTTTAATCCGAATATTTTATAAAACTCTTTAATATACTCTTCTGCTGCATGCTTGCTGCATTTATAAAAACCGCCATAATCTCCTCCAACATATATAGTGCTAGCATGAACATATTTTTTAACTTTAAAGTCTTTACAAACAGTCAAAAGATTAACGCAGCCCAATAAATTTACATTAATTGTAGGAATTGGATCTGTTATACTCTTATTTAAGTTTGAAATCGCAATAAAATTAAATACACATTCAACACCGGTCATTGATTTTTTTATATCGTCAACATTTAATATATTTCCTTGTATAAATTTTTGATTTTTTTTTAAAAACTTACTTTTTAATAAATCAAAGATAATAACTTCATGTCCACTACTCGAGAGAATATCAGCAACGTGGGATCCTAGAAACCCACTGCCGCCAAAAACTGCAATTTTCATAACTTTAAAATTTGTACGTATAATATAATTAAACCTCTAAGTATATTTTTTTTAAGAAAGTGTCTAATTTAAATATTTTTGAATTCTCAAAAACTTATCATTATAGATGACTTTTATTTTTTTTCTTCCGTAATTTAATAGTTTATAAATAGGATAATTAAATAATTTATTTTTTAAAATAAATCTGAGCAAATTATATCTAGACTTGTCTTTAATAATCACAAATATTTTTCTTGCAGAAAGTATTAAAGATAAATTAACCGTAATTCTTTTGCAAAAAGGCTTACCAATTTTTTCGGTAATTATTAAAGATCTTTTTTCCTTTAAACTTGAAAGTGTATTAAAATTATCCATATCAGAAAATAATGAAGCAATATGTCCATCAGAACCCATTCCTAGAAAAGCAAAATCAAAATTTTTTTTATTATAATGTTTTATTAGAGTAGATATTTTTTTTTTTTTTAATTCATTAAATAAACTAAAAATATTATATTCTCCAAAATCACTTTTAATCAAAATATTTTTTAAATTATTTTCATTCAAATAAAGCCTATTTTTGACAATTCTTTCGTCTGTTAAAAAAATTTCAATTTTTGTATTTTTTTTAATTAAATTAAATAACTGATTGTATAATAATTTTACACTCTCTCCCCCACTCAATAGTAATGTAATTCTTTTTTTTTTTATTAAATTTTTTTTTAAATATTCTGAAGCTAACAATTTATATTTTTTTTTTTAGTTCTAAGATCATTCTTTTAATCTCATTGATTGTTAAAAAAGAAGAATTATTTTTTGAACTATAATTAGAATTTTTTTCTACGCGTACGAAATCTTTAAATTTTTTTTTAAATTTACTGATAACTTTTTGAGTGTTGTCTGAAATTATTAAATAGAAATCTTTTATACTATAGGTTGTGTAACTATCGGCTTCGCTGAACATTTCTTCATAAATCTTTTCACCTTTTCTTAATCCTACGATTTTAATTTTTGCTTTTTGGTTAAGAGCCTTCGCAACATCCAAGATTCTATAAGAAGGAATTTTTGGAATAACAATTTCTCCTCCAATACTATTTTTAATTACCCAATCGACAACATTTACACTCTGATTAAGAGTAATACTAAACCTTGTCATTTCTTTATCTGTAATTGAAATAATTTTATTATCTGTGTGCAAATTACTTTCAATAAAAGATCCTCTAGAACCGAACACATTTCCATATCTTACAACAGAAAAATTAACTTTTGATCCAGAATAATTATTTGCGGCAATGAATAATTTATCAGAACAAAGTTTTGTAGCACCATACAAATTTATAGGCGCCGCAGCTTTGTCAGTTGATAAAGCTATTACTTTTTTTACTTTACTATCAATGCTAGCTTCTATTATGTTTTGCGCCCCAATAACATTAGTTTTAATAAACTCAATTGGATTATATTCTGCTATTGCGACATGCTTCAATGCCGCTGCATGAATAATTAAATCAACATCAGCCGCTGCCCTCTGTAATCTTTGTCTATCTCGTACATCTCCTATAAAAAAACGCAATGCTGGATGATTAAGTTTTTTAGACATCTCGAATTGTTTTGCTTCATCTCTACTAAAAATTATAAATTTATTTATTTTCGGATACTTCTTTAAAAAAAAATTAGCAAAGTTTTGACCAAATGAGCCTGTTCCACCTGTTATTAAAATATTTTTATAATTCATTATTGCAAGATTAAATTTTAATTAAATTTTTAATAACTTTTTTTTTTCTAATTTAAATACTCTATCACAATCTTTTAATATATTTAAATTATGAGTTACTAAAACAATAGTGCATTTATTTTTTATACGACTTAAATTTTGAATAACCATATTTTCTGTCTTTTTATCTAAAGAATTAGTAATTTCATCCATAACTATAATATCACCATTAGAATATAATGCCCTAGCGATACTTAATCTTTGTAATTGACCTCCGGACAAACGTGAGCCATGTTCATTTACATTTGTTAATATTCCTTTTTTTAATTTTGTAACAAAACTTTTCAATTGAGAGAGTTCAATAACTTCTTTTATAAGTTTTTCGCTTATCTCTTTGTTAGAATAACCAAATGCAATGTTTTCTTTTAAAGTGCCATCTAAAATATAGGGAAACTGGGGTACAAACGTCAAATTATTGTAGTTTCTAATTATTGAACCGCTAGTTGGATTTAATAATTTTAAAATTAAATTAAGTATTGTCGTTTTTCCAGCACCAGTATCTCCATAAATTCCTAAAAATTCATTTCTATATATCTTAAAGTTTAAATTTTTTAAAATATATTCATTATATTCTGGATATTTAAAATTTACTTTATTAAAACTAATTAGATAATTTTTACTTTTAAAAAATTTTGCTTTTGAGTTTAAAGAAAAATTATTATTAAAATCTTTTTTAGCAAAGCGCAATTCTGTGTGCAAAGAATCAACAGCAGGAGAATAGAAACTTAATAATTGAAAAGAATTTAAAATTTTACTAAAAGAAGGCATTAATCTTAAAAAGGTAATTCCATATAAAGCTAATATTGCAAAAATATCTTTGATCGAATAATTTTTACTATGCAAGATGTAGATTAACAAAAAAATACTAAATAAAAAAAAGGTCTCTATTAAAATTCTAGGGAGAGTACTAAATGCTCTTTGTTTAATTCTAACAAAAGTTCTATTGAGATTTAATAGAAAAAATTTTTCTAAAAAAAAATTTATTTTCTTAAAAACTATGATTTCTTTTATAGAATTGAAACTTTCAAGAATTATCTTTACTCTTTTATTCTCTAAATCCTGATAACTTTTTCCTAGTATAAAACTTCTTTTTTTAAAAAAAAACACAAAAAAAATAAATATCGGGGATAAGAAGAGAATTGTTAAGATTAAAGAATTTCCGGTAAAAACAACAAGTAATAAAATTAAAAAAATTAACGTGATTAATTCTGAAGTAATAATTATTAAATTAATCAAAGTTTCATTAAAGCCTCCAATAATTTCAGTATTATAGTAAAAAAGATCTTTTGAAGACTTCTTCAAGTGAAAACTATAGTTTGCTTCTAAATGTTTTTTAAATAATGTATTAGATATTCTCATACTTACTTTTTCCATAGTCCCTACAACAGAAACATTAAAAAAATATATGAGTATATTTTTTATTATAAAAATTAATGTGAAAATAACTAAAAAATAAAAAATGTTATCAAATTTAAATAAATGTAAATAATTATTAAAAAAAGATAAA
>Ga0315909_10003762_pt1 | contig 18304 bp, 13 predicted proteins | sample LakEriMetagenome_11_FD_203527 | JGI IMG/M metagenome (GOLD analysis project Ga0315909, IMG submission 203527) | Freshwater fungal communities from buoy surface, Lake Erie, Ohio, United States - Buoy 2 MA125 | ecosystem: Environmental > Aquatic > Freshwater > Lake | place: USA: Lake Erie, Ohio... | reverse complement strand
TGCGCCAGGAAATCAGCGACCGCCTGCGCCCTGCGCTGTGACAGCGCATCGTTGTAGCGCACGGTGCCCTTGGCGTCGGTGTGCCCTTCAATGTGGAAGCGCAGATTCGAGAGCTGATCGGTACGCAAAGCCGTGGCGAGTCGCTCGAGCATCGGTTTGCTTTCCGGCTGCAGTCGGGCGGAGTCGAAATCAAAGTTCACCGTCATGTCGATCCGTGACGGCTCCACCTTGATGTTTCTGCCCAGGCTGCGCGTGCGCGGCTTAGGGGATAGCGCATTCACAAAGTCATCGACTGTGGCATTGCTGACCGGGTCATCAGAGGCTGCAGCGGACTGCGCCCAGGCCGGCGCGGTCAACGAAAGTCCCAATGCGAACACCCACATCTTCCAGTTCATCGGATTTCCTCTACTTCAATCAAGGCAGCCCCCATGGCGCCGTTTCGACCTTTGACACCCCGACCCAAAAAGAAATCGATCAGCCGCTGGCGTGACGGCAGATCAGCCACCGAATAGGCAAACGCCCCCCCAGCTCCGTCGGGGTCGGCGGGAAAAAGCTTCGCATCCCGCGGGGAGGGGCTCAACAGGAAAAGCAACCGGTCGACACCAGGCGGTCCGGCGGCCTTCAGCTGCCAGCCCGGACGAGGCATGGCGTAAGTCTGATTGGCACGAACCCGGTGGTCGCCATCGAGCCGGTTTGGAAAGAGCAGATAAAAGCTCTTCTCGTCACTACCCAGCATGACCACGTAAAGGTACCCATCCGCATTCGGCCGAACCGTGAAGCTCATCGGGTCGGTGTCGATGCGTAACTGTCGAGGTGCCTCGACGCTCAATGTAATGCGAGGATCGCGCTGGTTGTAAATATCCTCAAGAGTGGCGCGAGATCCAACAGGCCCGGCAGGCACCGACGGTTCCGCCGGAATAGCCTGGACGGGCGGCGCAGGCGTTGTCGGCTGCACCGGGCGTTGTGGCACAGCGACCGCGAGAGGTGTCTGAACAGGCCGCACAGGCGCAGGAGGTGTAGCGATCGGTGGCGCTGCGACCGGGGGCGCCGCAACGGGTGGGGCCATCGTCACGGTTGAAGCGGGCGGACGCCTCGGCGGCGAGGCAACAATCGGGGGCGGTGCCGGTGGCGGCACTGTCACCGCTGAGGGAGGCTCCTGCGCAGGCGTGGACATCACCACGAGATTGCGGTTGCCCTTGATCTGCAGCGTCGACGCGAGCATGCCGCGCTCACGATGTGGCTCCATCAGACGATTCATCCGACTTTGCGCGCAGACCCGCAATTCATCCAGTGACACTGCACCACTTCGATTCAAGTCCTTGGCTTCGCCGAGGAGGCACTGGGTCAGCGAATGCGTGGCGAAACCGCCATAGGTTTCGGTATCCCAACTGACTTCGTCATAGTTGGCCGACGCAATCTGAACAAAATTTTCCCGATGTACGCCGAGCCGGGACAGTTCAGCCAGCAGACTGCGGGTACGCACCTGGTTCACGCCGACGTCGCAGCGCTGATCAGACTGCAGATTGAATTTGGCTCGCGGTGTTTCGGCCTCCGAGAGCGAACGCGTGGCGCCGCGAATCACACCGCCCGAAAAGCAGGCATCGATCACTGTGATGACCTTGTCGGCGACCTGGCTGATCGGCTGCAGCCTGTCGGCCAGTTCTGCCTCGGAGAGCACATCGTTTTCGGTGAACGGGCCGTCCGTGTAGGTCTGAAGCCCCTCGACACAACCCTTCTGTCCAGGGTAACGCGCCCCGTGCCCCGACCAGTACACAAGCACACGGTCACCGGGCTTGACCAGTTTGCGCAGCCGCTCGAGTTCACGCAGCACCCGACCCTTTGTCGCCTGCGCATCGCGAATCTCAACGATCGAATTTGAGTCCACGCCCATGGACATCGCCATGCGACGGGCATTGGCCACATCCTTGGGGATGCCTTTAAGCGGTTCGGTGCGGGAGGCTTCTGAATAATTGCCGATCCCTACGATCAATGCATACCGGCCTTCGGCCGCTGCGGCTGGCGGCACCCAGTGCAGAGCAAGCACAGCGACCACAGCGGGCAATACCCAACGTCGGATCTGGGTTCGAATAGATTTCAAGGCTTGCATGAGATACTAAGTTACCCAAATGCGCGGTTTGATGCGAGTCGGTCTGTCGGACCGCAACCGCCGTAGGCGCGGCCAGCCGTGCCGGGTGCACGCTCACCTTCAATCGGAATCGGTCGAGTTCGTTCGTGGGCCCTATCACGATCATCACGTTACGCCAGCTATTCATTGGCTTCCTGCTGTTCTGGGCCGCGAGTTTCCATTCGGCCTGGGCGGCGCGGCATGCCCTGGTGATTGGCAACAATGCCTATCCCTCAAGCGAATTGCTCAGCGCCGTGAATGACGCGCGCGATGTGGCCGCCACGTTGAGAAGCTCCGGCTACGATGTGCTGCTGCGCGAAAACGTTACCCGCGACGCACTCTTTCAGGCGATTCGCGAGTTTGGCGGCAAGCTGCGGGACGGTGATATCGCCGTCTTCTATTACGCCGGTCATGCCATCCAGGTGCGGGATCGCAACTTCCTGATTCCCGTGGACGCCCGGGTCAAGCAGGAAGATGACATCAGCTTCTACAGCCTGGATCTGTCCGAGGTGCTGCAGCGAATGGACCGCATCCGAACGCGGGCCAATATCCTCATTCTGGATGCGTGTCGGGATAATCCTTTTGCCTCGACCGTCCGGTTCTCTTCGGTCGGCCTGGCGCAAATGAGCGCACCGAGCGGGACGCTGATTGCCTATGCCACGGCCCCCGGGCAGGTGGCGCGTGAAGGCTCGGGACGAAACGGTGTGTATACGAAACATCTGCTGCGACACATGTCCAACCCAGGGCAGCCGGTCGAACTGACCCTCAAACGGGTACGTGAAGGGGTGATGGCAGAAACCAGGGGGGCGCAAGTCCCGTGGGACTCCTCAAGCCTGCGGGGCGAGATTGTGCTGGCCGGCGAGGTGCTGGTGGGTGCGCCGGGCACCGGGCTTGGAGCGGGCAGCGCGCAAAACGCGGCCGACGTCCGAAGCGGGCTTGAGCGCACCTTCTGGGAGTCGGTGAAGGACAGCAAGGACCCGAAGGAATTCGAGGCCTACCTCGACCAGTTTCCGGATGGTGTTTTCGCCTCGCTCGCGCGAAACCGTCTGAATCTGGCTCGCATTCTGGATGACTCGACGCGTCGCGCGCAGGCCGCGGCCGCGGCCCCGACCTCGCCACTGCTCACCGCGGCCCCCGCCGCCGCATCGGCCCCTGTTGCACAGGCAGCAGCGGCTGCGCCATCAGCTCTTCCCGTCCAACCGGGTGTTCAGGGCGCCAAGCCGCAGGCCGATCAAATCGCATTGGCCTCTCCGGCTGCCACACCACGGACGATCACGCCCCCCAGCGCCAGCGGGCCGCAGACGCGGGTGCTGGCCGATGGCAGTCAATATCAGGGCGATCTGCTGAACGGAAAGTTGCACGGCAAGGGGCGCTTGGTGAGTCCGACTCTTGGCACCTATGAAGGCGATTTCGTGGGTGGCTCACGCCAGGGCAGAGGGGATTTGCGCTGGCCCAATGGGGATCACTACGTCGGAGAATTCAAGCAGGACAAACCCTCGGGACAAGGCACGATGCGGTTCGCTAATGGGGATGTCTATGAAGGCGCTCTGGAAGATGGCATCTTTTCCGGGATCGGCCGGCTCAACATGCCTTCCGGATTTTCATACGAGGGGGCGTTTGTCAACGGTGTGCGCCATGGTCAGGGTCGTGTGAAATTTCCAAACGGCAATCGCTATGAAGGCGAGTTTTCCAAGGGCATCGTCAGTGGCCGAGGCCGCATGGAGTTTGCCGATGGCTCCAGTTACGACGGAGAGTTCATGGACGGCTCTCCCCATGGCAGCGGGAACTACCTGTTTGCCGACGGCAGTCGTTATCAGGGGGCCTTTCGGGACGGCCTCATGAGTGGACAGGGTATGCATGCGTACCGCAACGGCGATCGCCACGAGGGTCAGTTCGAAGCCGGTGTGCCGTCCGGGCGAGGCATACGCTATTTCGCTGCAGGTGGCCGTTTTGAAGGAGTGTTTACCGCGCGCGGCGCGCGTGCCGAAGGATTCATGATTGATCCTGACGGCACTCGCAAAGCCACCACACTGCAGGAAGGTGTGTTTCGGGTCGCTGCTGGTAATTGATCGCCTCAGATAGGCCGCCTCGGTCGCCTGTCAGCACCATCCCATGATGACTGACGTCAACGACACGTCCGACCCCGGTCGCTCAATCCAGGCGCTTCCAGGAAGCATCCGGATCAAATCGGGTCAGGCGCTCGGCGGCTTCGGAGGTTGTGCGGCCCAAGTCCTTTTCGTACACCACGCCATCATGGTTGACGATGAAGGTCATGACGCCGGAAATCCCGTATTTGGCCGGATACGCGAGCACTGCGAATCCGCCGAACATCGTGCCCTTCACCCGGTAGTCGTATTTCCCACCGGTCGCATGGCGGCCTTGTCCCGAAAGCATGCGAAAGAGGTACCCGTTGTATGGCGATGGCTTGAGGTCGCGGCCCTTGACTGAGTAGCCGTCTTTCATCGCTGCGGCGACGCGCGGACCCAAGGGGCTGGAAGGCTGACCCGCTGGGGCGCTCCAGTAGAGGCCATTCTTCTTGCCCGGTTGCGAGATGAATTGCGCTGCGTAATCGTGCAGACCATTTCCGTCAGCATCCGATAACGCATATTCCCGCTGGGCGTCGACCACCGCCAGCAAGGTCTGGATGGTGTCCAGCTCATTGCGCCCAACCCGCCGGTTCAAGGTTTCCTCGCGACCGGCTGCAGTGTCGAACACCCAGCGCTGCCCCCGCTGAACGATGGGCGCAGCAAACGGGAACTCGCTGCTGCCCACGCTGAGCACGGCCTTGCGCCCGCCCGGATCGAGTGCAAGAGCATGCCGTGCGTCATGGGCGGCCACGAACTGCTTCCAATCACGCGCATCGGCCACGGGGTCGCCGCTAAAGAGCCAGGACCGCGCCGAGGGCCCCACCACGCTGAGCAGCGCACTGCGGTCTTCGGCGCGCAGCGCGGCGATCAATGCAGCGACAGCGTCCTGAGGCGACGCATAACTCTGCTGGGAAGCTGCACGCTCGGACGCTGCTGCAGGCGTCGAGGGCTGGGCGGATACAGGGGGTATCGCAATCGCCACCGCAGTGAGCATGGCAAGGGCTGCGGCCAGGGGGTGCAAGGTATTCATCCGATTGGTCTCCACGTATTGGCCCGCGCTCAACGACGACGTCCGCCGCCGCCACCGCCGCCCATCGCCCCGCGGCTTGCCCCGCCGCGTGCGCTGGCGCCGCGCATCGCGTCACCTGAACTGACGCCGCTGAACCCGCCGCCGGAGCGACTTGAGCTGTTGGAGAAGTCACGTGATCCGAAGTCACGCGAACTCGAGCCACCACCGAAGTCACGAGACCCAGTGCTTCGACCCGCGTCCCGAATGCCGTCGGCACCACCCAAGGCGCTGCCCCCCCCAGCACCCCTTCCTGCGGCACCACCAAGGCCGCCCTGAGCGCCCTTCAGACCAGCGCCGTCATCGCCGACCCGTCCCCTGAATTGCTCACGCTGAGCGGAACGCTGGTCAGCCCCCTTGTCGTAGCGCGAGGCGACACTGCTGTCACCGTAGGCGACGCCGCGACGGTTGGCCGCGTTGTGCTCCCAGTTGTTCTGGTTGATCGTGGTGCGATTGAACTGGTTGTAGTGATTGATGTTGATGTCGACACGGCTCGATCCCCAGTTGCATCCACCCCAAATCGCTGCGCCCACGAAGACGCCGGTGGTGAATGCGAGCCCCGGGGGATAGACATACGCCGGCGGGTACATGTAGAACGGCGGCACCGGATACCACCACGGCCCATAGATGGTGTATGGGTTGTAGGTAGGCACGTAGACCACGTCGGGTTTGGGCGACTCGATGACATAAACGGTCTTCCCGGAACTCATGTCAGTCCTGACCTGCTGCTGCGACGTCGACTGCAGGTTGCCGGCGGCCTGGGCTTTGGCCCGCAGCGACTGCACCGTGTTCATGACATCGGTCTGCTGCGCCAGAAAGGCATCGCCCAGACGCTGCGTCCAGTCGAGTTTGTCGTTCATCTGCTGCAGTACCTGCGGCACCGAGGTCAGTGCCTTGACCGAGGGATCCCAGCGCTGCTGCTGCATCGCGTCTTCCAGGGCCTTGTCATTGACTGTCGGATTGGCTTTGGACCAGCGCGCCGCTTCGACCACGTCCAGCGGATACGTGGAGGCCATCAGGACCTGGGCAAGCAGCGAGTCGGGGTACAGCGCGATCGGCGCCAGCAACTGGTCCAGATCCTGTTGAGAATAGGTCTTGGCAGCATTGGCTGGCGCCGCGCTGGGTGCGGATGTAGCGGTCACCACAGGCGGCGGGGCCGTCATTGGCGCGGGTTGGGCCAGGGCGGAGGCCGCTGCCAATCCAAAGGCCGCAAGGCCGGTCAACCGGGGAAAAAGCATGACATCTCCCTTGTCTTGTTTGGCCAGCAAGGCTCTGGCAGGAACGGCGCTCGAACGGGCGGCCGGTCATGGGGAAAAATGCGGCGGCCGCCTGAGCTCGCGCGAGTCTAACTCACGGTTACTGACTGACGAGCAGGCGAGGCCTCTCCCCAGGCAAGGCGCCCTGCACCCGCCCAACCACCGCGGCGGAATCGAAGCCGTGCCGGGCAAAGACCGACAGCACCGCCTCAACAGTCTGGGGCGCACAGGCGACCAGCAGACCGCCGCTGGTCTGGGGATCGCTCAGCAGGGCACGGTCCTCACGCGACAGGCCCGATGACAGGTCGACCTGCTCGCCATAACCGATCCAGTTCCGCTCGGAGGCCCCGGTGACAAAGCCGCGTGCCGCCAGCCCGGCGACCCCGGGCAGCAAAGGCACACGCGCCCAGTCAATATGAACGTGACAGCCTGCACCACGAGCCATCTCCAGGGCATGGCCTGCCAGCCCGAAACCGGTCACATCGGTCAGCGCATGAACGCCTGGCAACTGGGCGAGGTCCGGGCCTGGAGTATTCAGACGGGTGGTGGTCTGCAGCAGGCTGGCATACCCGGCTGCATCGAGCTCGCCCTTCTTGAGCGCCGCCGACATCACGCCTACACCCAGGGGCTTACCCAGCACGAGGACGTCACCGGGTTGAGCATCGGCATTGCGCTTGACCCGATCAGGATGCACCAGCCCTAAGGCCACCAGCCCGTAGATAGCCTCCACCGAATCGATAGTATGGCCGCCGGCCACCGGAATGCCGGCCGCGCGGCACACCGAGGCGCCGCCTTCGAGAATGCGCCCGATGGTCTGTGTGGAGAGCACATTGATCGGCATGCCGACCAGCGCTAAGGCAAGGATCGGCCGCCCCCCCATCGCGTACACATCGCTGATGGCATTGGTGGCGGCGATCCGACCGAAGTCATGCGGGTCATCGACGATCGGCATGAAAAAATCAGTGGTGGCAATCAGCGCCTGCTCATCATTGAGCCGATACACCGCGGCGTCGTCGCTGGTTTCGATACCGACCATCAACTCACGTGGGATCGGCATGGCGGCAGTGCTCTCCAGGATCTTGGAGAGCACGCCCGGTGCAATCTTGCAGCCACACCCACCACCATGTGACAGAGAGGTGAGGCGAGGTTCCACGGGCAATTCAGGTCGATTCATCGGATCGTCTCGGCGGGCAGGTGCAGGCTGGCCCGAGAGGATACCGCCAACATGCCATCGGCCCGGAGTGCGCCACCCCGTGGGATTCAGTGTGCCGCAGGGCGTCCGATCAGGGCCTGCGCAGCCTGCTGCTCATTGTCCACGTAGTCGCGAATGGCTTGCGCACCGCTCAGGGTGCGGTCGGGCGGCTCGCCGCGCCCAATTTTCATGAGTTGCAGGCAGAACCACCCCAAACCAGCCTTGGGCGGGTCGATTCCACGCTCATACGACTGGGCCGATTCGACTCGGCCTGCAATGAGTTGTGCGGGCAGATCCGTGTCGACACACACCGGTCGGCCCAGGCCGATCATGTCTGCCTCGCCGGACGCCAGGATTTCGTTCATGGCCGTTCGGGTACGCAGGCCGCCAGTGATCATCACCGGCATGGACGCCACAGCCCGCACCGCTTTGGAGTATTCGAGGAAATACGCCTCGCGCAGGCGCGTGCTTTCGGCCACAGGCTGCGAGCTCTGGGCTGCACCGGCCGTACCACGCACACCCATCATGCTGGGCTGCTCATAGTTGCCGCCGGAAAGCTCGAGCAAGTCGACCCCATCTTCGCCCAACCAGCGCACGACTTGCAGACACTCTTCGTGACTGAATCCGCCCAATTGAAAGTCCGATGAATTGAGCTTCACCCCGATCGGAAAATCGTCTCCCGCAGCCGCACGACAGGCCCGTACGGTCTCGCGCAGAAACCGCGCGCGGTTGACGAGCGACCCGCCCCATTCATCGGTACGCTGATTCGCCAGCGGCGACAGAAACTGGCTGATGAGATAACCATGCGCCGCGTGAATCTGTACGCCGGTAAAACCGGTTGCGCGCGCCATGGCGCTCACGTGTGCAAACCGTGCAATGGCATCGTCGATTTCGTGCGCATGCATCGCACGCGGAGGCACGTAATGATCGCCCCCCACTTTCAGGGCGATTGCTGAGGGTGCGATCGGCTGGGTGCAGACATGACGCGGCGTCTGGCGCCCGGGATGATTGACCTGCATCCAGAGGTGATTACCCGCCACCGTCCCCGCCTGAGCATAGCGGCGCAGGGCATCGATCCCACCATTGCGATCGATCACCACGTTGCCTGGTCGCTCTAGATAACGGCGATCGACCTGCACGTTGCCCGTGACCACCAGCCCCGCGCCACCCTCTGACCAGGCCCGATACAGGCGGTCGAGTTCCGGCGTCGAGCGATTCATGGCGTCGGCCAGACCTTCAGTCAGAGCCGCCTTGCACAAACGATTAGGGATCAGCGCCCCGCAGGGCAGCAGCAAGCTGGAATGGATGCCAACGGTCACAGAACGCCCTCATGCGGTGAGTCACAGCACAGCGCCCCGTCACGGGCCAGGCCAAATCACCAGCAGCCGACGCTACTTTCAGGTCGTGCGCTGCGCGGCTTGCTGCTGGCGGACGGGCCCAGCGTAGCGCATCCGGCATCGGGCAGCATGGCTGCAGTCGTGTTTGCGGACCGCCGGGGTTCTTGAGCAGTGCGTACCGGGGCCGCCTTTGCCGGTTCCACCCGGGGCGTCATCGGCAGCGCGCCAGAACCTGAGCCCGTCACGATATCGAATTCACCAATACGCAGCGTCCCGGGCGCTGCAGCAAGCCGCTCGAGGCTCGTGCCCGAGTGCCCCGAAGGCGATGCAGCCGGCTCACCGGTCAATTTACCGGCGTTTACTGGCCAGGGCATGGCTGCGCAGACGCAGGCCACAGAGGCGATGCGCAGCGCATTGATCAACGCGAGACGGTCCATGTCAGATTCCTTGCGGACGGGCGCCCACGGTTACAGCATGGCCGCCAGCACACGCGGCACCGGTACTGGGCGGGTTCCGGCCGACCCAGCTTGCGCCTGATCAGAGCACCGAACAGGCGCAGCCAGACGGTCGGCCTGCGGCGGCCGACCGGCCGGGCCGCGCGGCGGCACTGCACCCGGGTCAGCGGGCCAGGGTTGACAAACGCATGCCTCGCCGCATAGATTCTCAGGATGCGTTTCGCTCATCAGCCCGCCCGCCGGCTACTCGCCCTGGATCCGACCCTGCTACTACGCAGGGGCCGGACCGCGCGGCTGCGCTGAAATCAAGTCTCAACGCAGCAACCGACGCAGTATCCGGCCCACCGAACCCCGACCGAACGCGGGGTGCCGGGCAAGCCAGACCGTCCAGGTACCTTTCCCCCGCCCCGCGACCCGGTTGCCAATCACACCGCAGCCCTGGAGTCCCGCATCATGATGAAGTCACCCGTCGGAAAATACGTTCCGTTCCCTGCCATCGATCTGCCTGATCGCCAGTGGCCGTCACGCACCATCACGCGTCCGCCGCGCTGGCTGTCCACCGACCTGCGCGACGGCAACCAGGCGCTCTTCGAACCCATGGACACGGCGCGCAAGCTGCGCATGTTCGACACGCTGGTCAAGATTGGGGTGAAGGAAATCGAGGTGGGCTTTCCTGCGGCCTCCCAGACCGACTTCGACTTCGTGCGCCACATCATCCAGGAGGGGCTCGTCCCGGACGATGTGACCATCAGCGTGCTGACACAGGCTCGCGAAGAACTGATCATCCGGTCCATTGAGTCACTTGAAGGAGCCAAGCGCGCGACCGTACACCTGTACAACGCGACCGCCCCGGTGTTTCGCCGCATTGTCTTCGGCATGACACAGCAGGAATGCCTGCAGCTCGCTGTCGACATGACCCGCGTGGTGCGCCGCGAACTCGACGCCCGGCCCGGGACGCACTGGGGCTTTGAATACAGCCCGGAAGTCTTTTCAACCACCGAACTGCCCTTCGCGCGCGATGTATGCGCCGCCGTGATGCAGGCCTGGGATGCCTCTCCGCAGCGTCCGGTCATCCTGAACCTGCCGGCCACCGTGGAATCGGCCACGCCCAACATCTATGCCGATCAGATCGAATGGATGATCCGCAATCTGCCCAACCGCGAGTCTGCCGTCATCTCGCTGCATCCGCACAACGATCGCGGCACGGCAGTCGCTGCGGCTGAACTGGGCGTGATGGCGGGCGCCGATCGGGTCGAAGGTTGCCTCTTTGGCAATGGCGAACGTACCGGCAACGTCGACCTCGTCACGCTGGCACTCAACCTGTATTCGCAAGGCATCGATTCGGGTCTCGATTTCTCCGACATCAATGCGGTGGCACGTACGGTTGAGCATTGCACGCAGTTGCCCATCCATCCGCGTCATCCGTACGTGGGTGACCTGGTCTTTACGGCGTTCTCGGGCTCGCACCAGGACGCCATCAAGAAAGGGTTCGCGGTCCAAAAGCCCGATGCGCTGTGGGAGGTCCCTTATTTGCCGGTCGATCCGGCGGATCTCGGCCGGACCTACGAGTCAGTCATCCGAGTCAACAGTCAGTCAGGCAAAGGCGGGATTTCCTTCCTCCTCGAGCGTCACCATGGCATGGTCATGCCGCGCCGGCTGCAGGTGGAATTCAGCTCCGTCGTCCAGCATCACACGGACGAACATGGCACCGAAGTCAATGCCGATGACCTGTGGGCGCTGTTCTCGCGCGAGTACTTCCCGGAAGATGCGCGCGTGCGGCTGTTGTCGCATCGTATGGTCGGACATGACAGCGGCCATCAGATCGACCTCACAGTCTCGATCGATGGCGTCACGCACGTGCTCAAAGGCGAAGGCAATGGCCCGATCGATGCCGCAGTCAATGCGATCGGTCTGCCGATCCGCGTCGACTCCTACGAGGAGCGTTCCATCGATTCGGGCGCCGACGCGCGAGCCGTTGCCTTTATCGAGGCCACCTCAGAAGGCTTGCCGGGTTCGAAATTCGGTGTCGGGATCGATCGCAGCATTGTGATGGCATCGCTGCGGGCACTGATCAGTGCGGCCAATCGCCTGGGGCTGGCCGACCGCTGGCAGCAGCGCAGCGACCGCCGCGCGGCCTGATGCCAGCTAAACCTTCCCTGTCCTGATGGCCACCAAGCTCTACCTTCGCACCTTCGGCTGCCAGATGAACGAGTACGACTCGGCCAAGATGGTCGACGTACTCGGTCAGACGCAGCCGGGCGGCATCGAAACCACCGACGATCCGGCACAAGCCGACATCGTGCTGTTCAACACCTGTTCGGTGCGCGAAAAGGCGCAGGAAAAAGTCTTTTCAGACCTGGGCCGACTGCGCGAACTCAAGCGCCAGCGCCCTGAGCTGGTCATTGGCGTCGGGGGCTGCGTGGCCAGCCAGGAAGGCGACAACATCATCAGCCGCGCGCCTTATGTCGATGTGGTGTTCGGCCCGCAGACCTTGCACCGGCTGCCCGAGCTGATCGAAGCCCGACGCAGCAGCGGTCGCTCACAGGTCGACATCCGATTCCCTTCCATCGAAAAATTCGACCACCTGCCACCGGCACGCGTCGAAGGGGCCAGCGCCTTTGTCTCCATCATGGAAGGATGCAGCAAGTACTGCAGCTTTTGCGTGGTGCCCTACACGCGCGGAGAAGAGGTGTCCCGCCCGTTTGAGGACGTCCTCACAGAAATCGCGGAACTGGCCCAGCAAGGGGTGCTTGAGGTCACGCTCCTGGGACAGAACGTCAATGCTTACCTGGGCGCATTCGGCGATGCTGGCGAAACAGCCGATTTCGCCACGCTCCTGGATCATGTCTGCGATATGCCCGGCATCGAGCGGGTGCGCTACACCACATCGCATCCGCGCGAGTTCAGCCAGCGCTTGATCGATGCCCATGCGCGCCTGCCCAAACTGGCCGGGCACGTGCATTTGCCGGTGCAGTCGGGTTCCGATCGAATTCTTGCTGCCATGAAGCGCGGGTACACCGCTCTGGAATACAAGTCGATCATCCGCAGGCTTCGTGCTGCGCGGCCCGACATCTGCATCAGCTCCGATTTCATCGTCGGGTTTCCCGGCGAAACCGAAGACGACTTTGCGCGCACCATGGCGCTGATCGCCGACGTAGGCTTCGATCAGTCTTTTTCGTTCATCTACAGCCCCAGGCCTGGTACGCCAGCCGCAGACCTTCCTGATGACACGCCCGCCGCGGTCAAGCTCGAACGCCTGCAGCGGCTGCAAGCGGCTGTGGAAGCACGCGCCCGTGAGATTTCGGCCGCCATGGTGGGCTCCACGCAACGTGTGCTGGTGGAGGGCGCCTCGCGCAAATCAGCCTCCGAGCTGGCCGCACGCACCGACAACAATCGCGTGGTGAACTTCCCTGCACCCGCGCGCCTGAACGGCAAGATGATCGACGTGCGCATCACCGCCGCACTGCCGCACTCACTGCGCGCGGAAGTGCCGCTGATCGCCGTATGAAGACGATCACAGCTCATTACAGGCCGACCGACGCCGACAACCGCCGACTGGCTAATCTGTGCGGGGCCCTGGACACCAATCTCAGGCAGATCGAAGAAGCGTACGACGTGCGCATTTCACGCAGAGCGGATCAGTTCGCGGTGGAAGGCAGCGGCCCTCAGACACGGCAGGCTGTCCGTGCGCTGGAGTTTTTTCACGCCCGCGCTGCCAGCCCCTTGTCGGTCGACCAGTTGCAACTGGGACTGGTGGAATTGCGGCCCGCCCGCGGCGTATCGTCCGTAGCGCGCGATGCCTCCGCACCACTGTCTCAAGGAGCCGCCGCAGCGATGCAGGCTGACCCGTCCACCGCATCAGACGATGTGCCCGTGCTGCACACCCGACGCACCGACCTGCAAGGGCGTACGCCCCGGCAGCGTGAATACCTGCGCAATATTCTGTCGCATGACATCACCTTCGGGATCGGACCAGCGGGCACCGGCAAGACCTACCTTGCTGTTGCCTGCGCAGTCGATGCGCTGGAACGCGACGCCATCAAGAAAATCGTGCTCACGCGCCCAGCGGTGGAAGCGGGTGAGCGACTCGGTTTCCTGCCAGGCGATCTGGCACAGAAGGTCGACCCCTATCTGCGTCCGCTCTACGACGCACTCTACGATCTGATGGGCTTTGATCGGGTGGCGCGCATGTTCGAGCGTCAGTCCATCGAAATCGCTCCGCTCGCCTACATGCGCGGCCGCACCCTGAATCAGGCATTCATCATCCTGGACGAAGCACAAAACACCACGCCTGAGCAGATGAAGATGTTTCTGACGCGCATCGGATTCGGTTCGCGGGCCGTGGTCACAGGCGACATGACCCAGATGGACCTGCCGCGCGGGCAACCCTCAGGCCTGATCGAAGCGCGGCGTGTGCTGCGTGAGGTGCGCGGGATTGCCTTTACCGAATTTGACAGCACCGACGTCGTGCGCCATCCGCTGGTGGCCCGTATTGTCGATGCCTATGAGCGGCATGCCCCGTCTGAGCCGCGCTAAGTCCGGTGCACAGCCCAGCCGCAAGGCAAACGGAGTCGCACCCGGTCAGCGGCGCGCGCAGCCGACGCTGTCGCTGTCGATCCAACTCGAAGAACAGGCGGGCGACTGTCCGGTGAGTCGCGCGCAGTTGCGCCGTTGGGCGCAGGCTGCGCTGCTTGCCGATGCGAGACTCACGCTGCGTATGGTCGGCCTCACTGAAGGCCGGGCACTGAACCGGCAGTTCAGAGGCCGCGATTACGCTACGAATGTGCTGACCTTCGCGTATGGCTCCCCGGTCGCTTCAACACGCGGGGCCACACCGATCGAGGCAGACATCATCGTGTGCCTGCCTGTCCTGGCTCGCGAAGCGCGTGCGCAACGCAAGACCTTGCATGACCATCTGGCCCATCTGGTGGTGCATGGTTGTCTGCATGCGCAGGGGCTCGATCACGAAACCACACGTCAGGCCCAGGAGATGGAAGCGCTCGAGACGCGCATCCTCGCGCGCTTTCGAATCGCCGACCCGTACCGCTAGAGGCAGGTCGCTTCGGTGTACGGGTGCGACCGTCGGGCCTGAAGGCCCTGTCACAGCGTCTCAAGACCGAATCCGGTATCCTGAAGGTTCCTTCACCCCCACTGTTTCAGATGGCTGAGCCTCCTTCGAGCAGGCTGAAAACCTCGCTGCTCGAACGCATGTCGGCGCTGCTGATGCGCGCCCCCGAAGACCGCGAGCAGCTCCTGGACCTGCTGCGCCAGTCTCAAGCCCGCAAGCTGCTGGACGCAGAAGCTGTGTCCATGATCGAAGGCGTCCTGCAGGTGTCGGACCTGTCCGCACGCGACATCATGGTGCCGCGATCGCAGATGGATGTGATCGATATCGCCCAGCCACCCAGCGAATTCGTTCCCTTTGCGATTCGCACGGCGCACTCGCGTTTTCCGGTGGTCGAAGGCGATCGTGACAATGTCATCGGTATTTTGCACGCCAAGGATCTGCTGCGACTGTATGCGGGCAGGCAGGTATCAGCGCGCGAACTGATGCGACCCGCGGTGTTCATCCCCGAGTCCAAACGTCTGAATGTGTTGCTGCGAGACTTTCGCACCAACCGCAATCATCTTGCGCTGGTGGTTGACGAATATGGCGGTGTTGCCGGACTGGTCACGATCGAAGATGTGCTCGAGCAGATCGTGGGCGAAATTGAAGACGAGTTCGATGGCACCGATGCACCCGATGACATCGTGCCGCTGGAGCCGGGTATGCATGGCGCGCGCTACCGGGTGCCTGCGCGGACCGATCTCTCCACGTTCAACGAACACTTTCTGTGTCGCATCGACGAAGATGCGCATGACACGATCGGCGGGCTGGTCACAGCGCACTTTGGCCGCATGCCCAAGCGCGGTGAGCGCATCGAAATCGATGGGCTGGGGTTCGAAGTCCTGAGGGCCGATGCACGAACAGTCCAGATGCTGGCCGTGGAGCGACTGCGCCCGGACCCCGATGCGCGCAACTGACCGGGTGCGCCTGAAGCGCCCGAGCTTTGCACACGTTCTGGTTGCCTGCGCAGCGGGTGCACTGCATGCAGCGGGCTTTGGCCCCTGGCCACATTGGCTACTGGCACTGTCGGCGCTGATTCTGCTCTTCGCGATCATGCGACGCGCCGCTGCGCAAGGCGCCTCGCCCGGTACACAAGCGCTGATTGCAGGCGCATTTTCGATGGCGTGGTTTGGCGTTGGCCTGTCCTGGCTCTATGTGAGCATGCATGATGTGGGCGGCATGCCTGCGCCCATGGCCGCAGCGGCTGTCGTGCTGTTTGCTGCATACTTGTCCCTATATCCTGCCGCCGCCAGTTGGCTGGCCTGGCGGGGTCTGCATGCACCCGGTCCATGGCGGTTGGCCTTGCGCTTGGCGGGGGCCTGGACACTCGCTGAGCTTGCGCGAGGCTGGGTGATGACCGGATTTCCCTGGCTGGCGATCGGATACGGGCAGATCGACGGCCCGCTTGAGGGCCTCGCCCCGCTGGTTGGTGTCTACGGGATCGGCGCGCTGACCATCGCCGTGGCTGCGCTGATTGCCTGGGCTGTGCCTTGCTCACGCGACAGGGCCCATGCAGTGGACCTGCGCAGCGCGTCCCGGGCGGTGGTCTCAGCCGTGGCGCTTGCCTGTCTGCCAATGGCGAGCTCGCCTGCTCAATGGACGCATGGTTCCGGCCCGACACTGTCCGTCAGACTGCTGCAGGGCAATGTGCCGCAGGCGCTCAAATTCGACCCCGAGCGTGCCCAGCGGGCCATGCAGGATTATCTGGCGGGCTTTGAATCGGGTACTGCAACGCTGACCATCCTGCCTGAGACCGCTTGGACCGTTCCTTGGAACTACACCCCGGAAGGCCTGGTGCGGCGCGTCGAGACACACGTGGCACGCGGACATGCGGTCGCCATCGGGATGCCGCTGCTGCGCGCCCAGCCTGGTTCAGGTCCGCCGCGCCCCACGAACAGCGTGGCCCTGTTCGCACCCGAGAAGGTCAGCACGCCAGCATCTGAGCCCGCCGTCTATGACAAGCGCCATCTCGTGCCCTTCGGTGAGTTTGTGCCCTGGGGATTCCGCTGGTTTGTGCAGATGATGCACATTCCCCTGGGCGACTTCGGGCGCGGCACGGACACGCAGCGCCCGTTTTCAGTCGGAGGCCAGCGAGTGGCCTTCAACATCTGCTACGAAGACCTTTTCGGCGAGGAGATCATCGACGCGGTGCGCGGCGCTGCCGGCGCCACGATCCTTGCAAACGTCAGCAATATCGGGTGGTTCGGCCGCTCACACGCGCTGCCGCAGCACTTGCAAATCTCCCGGATGCGCGCACTGGAAACCGGCCGTCCGATGCTGCGTGCCACCAACACCGGGATGACCGCCCTGATCGATGCACAGGGCCGCGTGGTCGCCGCGCTGCCGGCGCACCAGGCGGGGCTGCTCGATGTGCAGGTCCAAGGTACCGAAGGTCTGACCCCTTATGTGCGAACCGGCAACCTCAGCGTGCTCCTGATGGCGCTGGCAGCGCTGCTGGGGACCGCAGCCACTCGTCGGCGCGGGCTGATCATCTGAAATCATCCCGATACACTCGCACGCATGCACGCGCGCGCCGCTGTTCCGATGCAAGAGACTCCGGTCACAGGACTCATCCTGACCGGTGGCGGCGCACGGGCGGCCTATCAGGTGGGCGTCGTGGCGGCCATTGCCCGGATCGGGCAGGAAAGCGGTGCGTCCGCAGTCAACCCGTATCAGGTCATCTCGGGCACCTCGGCCGGGGCGATCATTGCAGCCGCCCTCGCCTGTCATGCCGACCGCTATCGTGAAGGCATTGAGCGGCTGGTAAGCATCTGGTCCGATTTTCGCGCCGAACAGGTCTATCGCACCGACGCCTTCGGTGTGGCGCAAACCGGCGCGCGCTGGCTATCGATGTTTACGCTGGGCTGGGCGCTGGCCAGGTGGCGACGCGCCCGACCCCGTTCCTTGCTCGACAACACGCCGCTCGAAGACCTGTTGCGACGCATGATCGACCTCAAGCGTCTGCCCGATCTGATGGCCCAGGGTCATCTGAAAGGACTTGCGGTCACCGCCTCCAGCTACAGCAGCGGTGACCATGTCACCTTCTATCACTCGGAGCAGGAAATTGCGCCCTGGACGCGCTCACATCGGCTGTCGGTGCGCGGCCCGATCACAATCGAGCACCTGTTGGCCTCCTCGGCCATACCGTTCGCATTTCCTGCCATGAGCCTGCCTCTGCAAGGGCAGCATGAATGGTTCGGCGACGGATCGATGCGGCAGACCGCGCCGATTTCTCCGGTGGTGCACATGGGCGCTCAGCGCATTCTTGTGGTTGGCGCCGGCCGACTGCAGGAACCGGCCTCGCACCGGCATGTGAGCCGTGGCTACCCCAGCCTGGCGCAGATTGCAGGTCATGCAATGTCGAGCATTTTTCTCGATGCGCTGGCTGTGGATGTCGAGCGACTCGAGCGCATCAATCGCACACTCAGCCTGCTCGATGAGCGGGCACGCCAGCAAACGTCGCTGCGCCCCATCGACGTACTGGTGATCTCGCCCAGCCAGCGACTCGATGATCTGGCGGCACCCCATATCCGCGATCTGCCCAAACCCGTGCGCGCCATGCTGCGCGCCACGGGCGTGTCGGGGCAGGGGCAGGACACCCGCGGGGCAGCCATGGCCAGCTACCTTCTGTTCGAATCGTCCTACACCCGCGAACTGATCGCTCTGGGGGAATCCGACA
>Ga0315909_10003759_pt1 | contig 18329 bp, 14 predicted proteins | sample LakEriMetagenome_11_FD_203527 | JGI IMG/M metagenome (GOLD analysis project Ga0315909, IMG submission 203527) | Freshwater fungal communities from buoy surface, Lake Erie, Ohio, United States - Buoy 2 MA125 | ecosystem: Environmental > Aquatic > Freshwater > Lake | place: USA: Lake Erie, Ohio... | reverse complement strand
TGCGGGGGTTCCAGTCGTCCGGGGCGGCACCGTCGATGGTTTCCGTGTCGCAGCCTGTGAGGAGGTGCGTGTGACTGGAGAGGAGGGCGTCGAAGGCACCCGAGCCGGCGGCGTCGTGGAACCAGCCTGGGAGGGCGGATTCCGGCCAGACGATGAGGTCCGGCTGGGAGGGCAGAGTGGCGAGGCTGGCCGCGATGAGTTCGTCGTAGCGGCGCTGCTGAACGGAGTCGTCGCCGAACATTTTGTCCTGCATGCTGACATTGGGCTGGACGATGGCGACCTTGAGGGGTGGTGACGGTTCAGCTGGCTGAAACGGGAACGCGAGTGGGGCGAAGGCGAGGGTGGCGGTGGCGGCGAGGGCGGCCCAGAGGGCGGGGTGATGGGGTCTGGGGAAGGCGAGGCACTGGAGAGTGATGGGAAAGAAGGCGGTTCCGGTGACGCCGAGGCAGGGGGCCCAGTCGCGCAGGCCGGGGAGCGTTGCGAGAGGGACGGCGGCACCGTTCCATGGGAAACCGCTGAGGAGAGTGCCGCGGAGCCATTCGAGACCGCACCAGAAGCCACCGAGGGCGCAGGCCGAAGCGAGGCGGCGGGGCCATGGGGCGGGCTGGGTGTGCGTGGCGGCGGCGGCGGCCCAGATGGCGGGGTAGAGGGCGAGGTAGGCCACGAGGGCGAGCATGCCTGGGGTGGTCACGTGACAGATCCACCAGAGGGTGGCTCCGAAGAACGCGGCGCCAGCGAGCCAGCCCCGGCGGAAGCCCGTCCATGCGGAGCGGGGACCTTGCTGGAGGGCGGCGAGCAGCGGGACGAGCCAGACGAACGCGAGGAGAGAGGATCCGGCTGGAGAATCCTGAGGCCAGAGGAACGGGATGGCGAGGAGGAGGCCGCTGAGGACCGCGAGGAGAGCCGGGACGAACCGCCGCATGGTGGGAGGGATCAGGAAGCGAGGCGGCGGTCGATGTCCGCTTTGACGTCCTTCCAGAGGCGGTCGATCGAGGCGCGGACCTCGCTGCGGATCTGGGGGATCTGGTCGAGGGGCAGGGCTGAGCCGTCGGCGGGGAGGCGGGAGGCGAAGAAGTAGAATTTGACCTTGGGTTCCGTGCCCGAGGGACGGACCGCGAAGCGGCGGCCGTCGGCGAGTTCGGTGACGAGCATGTTTTCCTTCGGGATGAGGTCGCCTTCTTCGTCGAGGACGTCCTGTTTTCCGTAGTGGGTCATGCGGGTGACGGTGGTCCCGTCGAGAGTGGTGGGAGGGGAAGCGGCGTAGCTTTCGACGAGTTTGTGGATTTTGAGCGAGCCGTCGGCTCCGGGGAATTCCGGGCTTTCGGTATGTTCGACGAAGACGCCGTAGCGGGACGAGACTTCGTCGAGGAGGTCTGGGACGGTGAGGCCGCGGCTGGCGGCGCAGGCGGCGAGTTCTGCGAACATGACGACTGCGCTGTTGCCGTCCTTGTCGCGGATCCAGTCGCTTCCGAGGTAGCCGTAGCTTTCTTCGCCGCCGAAGACGAAGAAGCGGCTGTGGGCGAGGCGGGCGTCGCGGCTTTCGGTGTCGCTGAGCTGGCGGTAGCGTGCGCGGATCTCCGGTGGGAGGGCGCGTTCGTATTTCCCGAGTTTACCGCCGATGAATTTGAATCCGGTGAGGGTATTGACGCAGGGGACGCCGAAGGCCTTGGCGATGGTGTCCTGGAGAGGGGTGGTGACGATGGTTTTGACGACGACGGCGTGGCTGCGGTTCTGTTCCGTGAGAATGCCGAGGTCGAAGAATGTCTGGAGGCGGTACCATGCCATGAGCGAGCCGATCTGATTGCCCGTGATGAGCTGCATCTGGCCGCTGCGGTTGCGGACGGCGACGCCCATGCGGTCGCAGTCCGGGTCTGTGCCGATGACGATGTCAGCGTGTTCCTTTTCGGCGAGGTCGAGGGCCATCTGGAGGGCGGCGGCGTTTTCCGGGTTGGGGGAAGCGACGGTGGGGAAGCGGCCGTCGGGCACGTCCTGTTCCGGGACTGTGAGGAACTGGAAGCCGAGCATGCGGAGGACATTGGGCACGTGGACGCCGCCGGTGCCGTGGATGGGGGTGTAGACGATTTTGAGGCTGCGGGCTTTTTCGAGGAGGCCGGGTTGGAGCATGACGCCCTTGAGGCGGGCGAGGTAGGCGTCGTCGATTTCCGATCCGAGGAAGCGGAGTTCCCCTTGTTCGCTGGGAGGGAGGGGGGTGTACTGGTCCGAAGTGACGGCATTGACTTCGTTGAGGATGCCTGTGGCGATGGGGTCGAGGATGGGATCGCCTTCTTCGAAGTAGACCTTGTAGCCGTTGTCGTGGGCGGGGTTGTGGCTGGCTGTGAGCATGACGCCGCCGGTGGCGTTGACGTGGCGGACGGCGAAGGAGAGTTCCGGGGTGGGGCGGTGGGAATCGAAGAGCCAGACGTCCACGCCGCTTTCCGTCATGATGCGGGCGGAGAATTCGGCGAATTCGCGGGCGAAGTGGCGGGTATCGTGGCTGAAGACGACGGACGGGCGGCCGGGACGGTTCTGGGATTTCCAGTAGGTGGTGAGGAAGCGTGCGAAGCCGCGGTTGGCGCGTGTGAGGTTGAAGAAATTGAGGGCGTTGGTGCCGACGCAGGGGAACTGGGGCCGGGAGCCGGCTGGGGCGTTGCCTTGTTCGGCTGCGGTGATGATTTTCCCGATGGTGCGGCCGCGGAGGCCGCTGGTGCCGAAGGCGAGTTTTTTGAAGAAGCGGTCGTTGAGTTCGTGCCACTGGCCTGCGGAGGCGAGTTCCGAGAGGCTGGCGAGAACGACGGGGTCGGTGCTGGCCGCGGCGAGTTCGAGGAGGTTGGCGTGGCTGGCGGGGAGGAGGAGGCTGCGGGCGAGGGCGGCGTCGGCGGCGGATTTCAGTTCTTCGAGTTGCATGTCGGGGCGGAAGCGCGGAAGTGGCGTGGAATCTGAGGGTGATTGCCGGGGAGGCAAGCCCGGAAGCCTTGCAGTTGTCATGCCGGAAGCGAGCCGAGATTTGCAGAACGGGGGTCGGTTGGCCGACGCGGTGGCGGTGCGTGAGCGGATGGGGTTGCCGTCTGTGGAGACCGAAGCGTACCGGGTGGTCGATGGCGGGGCCGATGGGTTTCCCGGGATTTTCATCGATTCGTTTGCGGGGCACTGGCTGGTGCAGACGCTGGGTGATGCTTGGCCGGCCTGGCTGGAGGGAACGCAGAGGGTGGGTGGCTGGCGTTCGCTTTCGTGGAAGCGACTGGAGCGTCAGGACAAGAAGGCACCTGAGCCGATGGCTGGGGAAGTGCCGGTGGGGGAATTTCCGGTGCGGGAACTTGGCTGGCGGTATGGGATAGATTTCGGGGTCGGGTACAGTCAGGGCCTGTTCATTGATCAGAGGGTGCAGAAGGAAGCGGTGCGGAGCCGGGTGCGGCCGGGCGACCGGGTGCTCAATCTCTTTGCGTATACGTGTGCGTTCAGCGTGGTGGCGGCGGGGAGCGGGGCGGTGACGACCAGTGTGGATCTGTCGCGGCCGTTTCTGGAATGGGGGAAGCGGAATTTTGCGGTCAATGGGCTGGATGTGTCGGCGCATTATTTCTGCCGTGGGGATGCGGGCGAGTGGCTGCCGCGCTTTGCGGCGAAGGGTCGGCGCTGGCATGGGATTGTGCTCGATCCGCCGACCTTTTCCCGGAATGGGGAAGGGCGGGTGTGGCGGGTGGAACGGGATCTTGGGGAGATGGTGGCTGATTGTCTGCGGGTTCTTGAGCCTGGAGGGTGGCTCCAGGTGTCGTCGAATCACCGTGGGTTGAGCGAGGCGCAGTTCCGCGGGCTGCTGGCTGCGGGTGCGCGGCTGGCTGGGCGGGAAGTGCGGCGGTGGGAACCGGGGTCGATGCCGCCGGATTTCCGGGGGGAGCATTATCTCCGGGTGGTGACCATGGTGGCCTGATCCGGGTGTGGCTGGGCGGCTGCGGGAGGATTCAGTGGAAGGAGAGGAAGAACCAGTCGTCGTCGAATTTCCGCGTAAGGAAGGGGGGATCTCCGGCGGCGATGAATTCGTCCGGCAGGTGGCCGGGTGGGACGCGCAGGAAGCCGGCGTAGTTGTCGATGACGCCGCGGAAGGTGTAGAAGAAGACGAAGGGATCCTCTCGGGATCCGAATACGAGGATGTCATTGCCGCTGCGCGAGACTGCGGGGGATGATGGGAGGGCGACGAGTTCGATCGAGTGGCCCGGGAATGGGGCGCTGATGGCACCGCTGCGGAGCTGGGCGATGATGGATTCGCGGTCGTGGCGGCGCAGGAGGAAATCGGCCTTCAGCCAGAGGGCATCGAACGGGACGAGCTGGGCGGCGGCGAGGGCGGTGGTGCAGAGAATGGCGGGGAGAAAGCGGCTCCACGATTCCGTCGTGCGCAGGGCCGCGGCGAGCGACCACAGGAGTACGGCCGCGGTGGCCATGGAGAGCAGAGCGAGGAGCGGTCCGCAGAGGAAGACGCTGAGCCATTCCGCGAGATGCCAGTAGAACGCCCTTGCGGCGATGAGGGCGAGGGCTGCGGTGGCCGCTGGTGCGAGGGGGACCGGGAAGCGGTGGGCAGGCAGCGGCGGCGGCGTCATGCCGGTTCCTGTGGCGGGCCGGGCAGGGCTGCTTCCAGTTCCGTACGGGAGGTGCCGCGCAGCGCGAAGAGCCGGACGATGGTATCCTCGATGAGATTATTCGGGCAGGAAGCGCCGGCCGTGATGCCGATGGTGACTGGTCCGTCGCCGTGAAGTTTATCCGTGTAGGTTGCCTGTTCCTTTTTCTGATGAAGGTCGAAGTGGACGATCTGTTCGAGGGAAGCGAGGCAGGCGGCGTTACGGATGAAGAACGTGGGGAGTTGCTGTTCGGCGATTTCGACGAGGTGGGTCGTGTTCGAACTGTTGTAGCCACCGACCACGATCATGATGTCCATGGGTTGGCGGAGCATGTCGAAGAGGGCGTCCTGGCGTTCCTGCGTGGCTCCGCAGATGGTGTCGAAGGCTAGGAAATTGGTGCTGTTGCCATCGCGGGACTCGACAGCGGCGCGGAGGCGGCGCTGGATTTCCTCGGTCTCGCTTTTGAGCATGGTCGTCTGATTGGCCACGCCGATGCGCAGCAGGTGGGTATCCGGATTGAATCCCGGGCTGGCGGCTCCGGCGAAGCGGGCGAGGAAGGCTTCCGAGCTGCCGCCGTGCTGGATGTAATGGCAGACGGCGTCGCAGTCATCGAGGGTGAGGATGACGAGGTAGTGACCGTGGGTATTTTCGCCGAGGGCGCGGGAGGCGGTGGCGCGGGTTTCCTCATGGGAAGCCTTGCCATGGATGATGGAAGTGTGGCCGCGTTTGGCGTAGTCGCGCACGCGGCGCCAGACGCTCATGACATCGCCGCAGGTGGTATCGATGGTGGCGCAGCCGCGGGCCGCGATCTGTTCCATGACTGCGGTTTCCGAGCCGAAGGCCGGGACGATGACGACGTCTTCCGGGTTGAGTGACTGGAGTTCCTCGTCGCCGGGCCGGCTTGGGAGGAAGCGGATATTCATTTCCTCGAGCTGGCGGTTGACCTCCGGGTTGTGGATGATTTCGCCGAGGAGGTAGAGGTTGCGGTCTGCGAAGACGCGGCGGGCTGCGTAGGCGAGGTCGATGGCGCGTTCCACGCCGTAGCAGAAGCCGAACTGTCTGGCGAGGCGGATGGTGGTCGATCCGATGGTGAGGGATCCCCCGGCGGCGCGCACAGCTTCGACGATGGGGCTGCGGTAATGTTCCTCGACCTCCGCCTGGACGAGCGGCATGATTTCCGGGGTGCGGACATTGACGCGGCGGACGGCAGGCATGTTGGGCATACGGTTGGCGCGGTCCGGTCGGATGGGATCAGACGTCGAGATGGCGGACGTTGAGGGCATTGTCCTCGATGAAGGCGCGGCGTGGTTCCACGACATCGCCCATGAGGATGGTGAACATGCGGTCGGCTTCCACCATGTTTTCCTCGTTGAACTTCACCTGGAGGAGTTTGCGCCGGGTGGGGTCCATGGTGGTTTCGTAGAGCTGCTTGGCATTCATTTCGCCGAGGCCCTTGAAGCGGTAGATTTCGAGGCCGCGCCGGCCGATTTCGAGGACGCGCTGGAGGACTTCGGGGACGGCGAAGAGCGGGTGCTGGCGGCCGTCGTGTTCGATCAGTTCGAAGAGAGGTTTGTCCTGAGCCGAGAAGTGGTCGAGGGCGAGGCCTTTTTCGCCGAGCTGGGTGAGGAGTTTGCCGATGGCGCGGGCTTCGTGGACTTCGTAGAGTCGGGCGCGGCGCTGGAGCTGGCCGTTTTCGGTGCGGGTGGCGTCCGGGGTGTGGCTGATGTCGGCGAAGATGCGGAGGTCGGGATTGGCTTCGGCGAATGAGCGGAGGGAGGATTCGTCGAGGCAGTACTCGACGGTTTCCTCGTTGCCGCTGCGGATTTTGACCATGTAGGCGGGGAGGCGCTGGGCTTCGCGGTCGCGGGCGGCGAGGTAGTCTTCGAAGTTTCCGCCATTGCGCTGGATGACATCGACGAAGCGGTCGAGCCGGGCGAGCAATTCGAGGATTTCGCGGAGTTGCTGGGCGCTCACGACGGCACCGTCGGCGAGGTTGCGGAGTGAGACTTCTTCGGCTCCGAGGTCGATGAGGATGCGGTTCAGTTCGCCATCGTCCTGGATGTATTCCTCGCGTTTCTTGCGGGTGATGCGGTAGAGTGGTGGCTGGGCGATGTAGATGTAGCCGCGGCGGACGAGTTCCGACATCTGGCGGCAGAAGAAGGTGAGGAGGAGGGTGCGGATGTGGCTGCCGTCGACATCGGCGTCCGTCATGATGACGATTTTGTGGTAGCGGACCTTATTGATGTTGAAGGTGCCTTCGCCTTCGCCGGTACCGATGCCCGCGCCGATGGCGGTGATCATGGTCTGGATTTCCTTGTTTTCGAGGGCCTTGTCGAGCCGGGCCTTTTCCACGTTGATGAGTTTGCCGCGGAGGGGGAGGATGGCCTGGGTACGGCGGTCGCGTCCCTGTTTGGCGGAGCCGCCGGCGGAATCGCCTTCGACGATGAAGAGTTCGCTGAGGGCGGGGTCTTTTTCCGAGCAGTCGGCCAGTTTACCGGGGAGGCCGCCGCCGGTGAGGGCGCTTTTGCGGACGGTTTCGCGGGCTTTGCGTGCGGCTTCGCGGGCGCGTGCGGCGGTGATGATTTTGTCGATGATGCGTTTAGCGAGGGAGGGATTTTCCTCGAAGTATTTGCTGAGGCCTTCGTAGGCGACGCTGCTGACGACGCTTTCGACTTCGTTATTGACGAGTTTGTCCTTGGTCTGGCTCGAGAAGCGCGGGTTGGGGAGTTTGACGCTGAGGACGCCGATGAGGCCTTCGCGGCAGTCGTCGCCGGTGATGGGGGGATCCTTTTCGCGCTGGAGGTTATTGGCTTTGGCGTAGGTATTGACGGCGCGGGTGAGGGCGGCGCGGAAGCCCGAGAGGTGAGTGCCGCCGTCGCCATTGAAAATGCTGTTGGCGTAGCAGTAGATCTGCTCCGTGTAGCTGTCGGTGTACTGGATGACGAGGTCGACGTAGAAGTCCTCCGGGGGTTTCCCGGCTTCCAGTTCGAGGCCGCGTTTGCCGCGGATGATGATGGGATCGGGCGGGGTGAGGTCCTTGTTTTCGCCCATCTGGTGGACGAATTCGACGATGCCTCGGTCGTAGCGGAAGTTGGTGTGGCGTTCCTTTTCGCTGCGTTCGTCCGTGAGATTGATGGTGAGGCCTGGGTTGAGGAAGGCGAGTTCGCGGAGGCGGGTGGCGAGGCGGTCGAACTGGAATTCCGTGGTGACCTGGAAGATTTCGGGGTCGGGGAGGAAGGTGATGAGGGTGCCGGTGCGGTCGTTTCCGGTCTCGCCGATGACGGAGAGGGGTTTGGTGGTGCGGCCGCGTTCGAAGGCGATCATGTGGACCTTGCCATCGCGGGTGACTTCCGCTTTGAACCATTCGCTGAGGGCGTTGACGCATTTGGCTCCGACGCCGTGGAGGCCGCCGGAGTATTTGTAGGCGCCCTGGCCGAATTTGCCGCCGGCGTGGAGGTTGGTGAGGACGAGTTCGACGGCTGGGATGCCGAATTTCGGGTGGGTATCGACGGGGATGCCGCGGCCGTCGTCGCGGACGGAGCAGGAACCGTCGGCGTGGAGGGTGACGTCGACGGTTTTGCAGAATCCGGCGAGGTGTTCGTCGATGGAGTTGTCGAGGACTTCGAAGACGCAGTGGTGGAGGCCGCGTTCATCGGGGTCTCCGATGTACATGCCTGGGCGTTTGCGGACGGCTTCGAGGCCTTCGAGTTTATCGATCTGGGAGGCGCCGTAGGCGGAGTCTGGCTGGGCCGGCTGCAGGTCGGAATCGTCCAGGGAATCTTGATTGGCCATGGGGGTGGGGTCTGGTAACGGGAGGGGTGGGCTGAGGGTTGGCTCAGGGGTTCATACGGTGCTGCCCGGCGAATGCAACCTGCCTTCAGGGCGGGCTGGGGGCGGGAGGTTTTGTGAGGGAGCGGATGTAGAGGAGTATGCTGCTGATCTGGCTGGGGTTGAGGATACCGTCGTAGGGGGGCATGCCGGTGTCGGAGGAGAGGAAGCCCTGGCGGATCCGGGCTGGGGGGTTGAGGATGGATTCGCGCAGGTATTGGTCGTCGACGGTGATGGTGGAATTGTCGGTGAGGGTCTGGCGGGAGCCGTGGAGGTTGAGCCATGAGGGGCCCTTCATGCCTTCCATGGAGCCATTGGTGCTGTGGCAGGCGAGGCAGCCGATCTGGAGGGCGAGTTCGCGGCCGCGGGCGGCGCTGGGTGTTTCCTCCGGGGCTGGCTGCATGGGAGCCTGGGTTGGTTCCGGCTGCCATGCGGGGTCGAACGAGCTGGCGAGGGAGGCGAGGGGCGGGAGGGAATGGACGGTGAGGCAGGCGAAGCTCTGGAGGGGTGGGCCGTCTGTGCTGGGGAGGTTCCAGTCGATCCGGATCTGCTGGGCGGGGGTGAGGGAAGGAATGTGGATGAGGAGGCTGCGGCGGTCGTGGCTGAGCTGGAGACCGGTGATGGGCAGGATGTCTTCGCCGGGGGATTGATCCGCCCGGAAGTGTGGGGATCCGTAGTTTTTGGTCCGCTGGTAGTGCCATGAGCGGGCGAGGCAGGCGTTGGCGGGGGGTGGTGCGAGGGGCTGTGCGAAGGAGAGGACGATGCCTGCGGGGATCGCTTTGATGGAGGTGGGCCATGTGGGCGGGCGGGAACCCGGGCGGATTCTGGCGAGGCCCGAGAGTTCCGGGGCATCGGTGCCCCAGATCTGGAAGCCGCAGACGAGGAGGCTGCCGTCGGCTGGGTTGGTGGCGGCCTTGAGGGGCGGGAAGTCCATGCGTACGGGGAGGGGCAGGGCGGCTGCCTGGGAATCATCCGGGGCGAACGTGACTGTGAAGAGGGATGGTTTGAAGTAGGCGAGGTGGACCAGTTGATCCGAGAGGGCACCCATGCGGGTGGGGTCGCACCACACCTGTCCAGCGGCGCTCTGATTGACCTCGTGAGGGATCCAGAGGATGGGTTCCGTGACGGGAGGGGCGGGGTCGGGACCGGCTTCGCGGAAGCCGTAGAATGAGCCTTGGCGGATTTTGTGGACGGGCGTGGCGGGAATCCAGTTTCCCTGCTGATCGGAAGCGGTGAGGAGGCCGGAGGCTGGGTGGACGCCGAGGTATGGCTGGCGGAGGCCGGCGCAGAGTTCCGTGACGGTTTTTCCGTCTGGAGAGATGTCGTAGATCCTGCCGGCTCCGGCGGTTCTGGCAGTGATCTGCTGACCTCCTTTGGCGGCGTAGAATCCGCCATGGGGTTTGGCGGCGAGGTCCATGGGGTATTCGCGGGTTTCGGCAGACTGCGGGATGCCGCTGCAGAAGCGGCTCCATGTGGTGCAGGAACCGTCCGGGCCTGGTTCGAGGGCGATGATGCCGTCGCGGGTGAAGGCGAAGAGCCGGCCGTGGGCGAATGCGAGGCTCTGGGGTTCGTGGAGGCCGGCGGCGAAGCGGTTCCATGTGACTGAGCGGGACGTGGCGGTGAGTCCGCTGGCGATCCAGACATCGCCATCGATGGTGCAGAACGCGGCGCGGCCGTCGGGCAGGCAGGCGAGGCCGCTGAGGCGGACCCGGCGTTGCCATGGGTTGGGGAAGGGAAGAGGAATGCGGTCGCAGACGAGGTCAGCCTCCTCGTTTCCCGGCTGGATGGTCACGGTGACTGGTTGCTGCCAGTTGCGGTCGATGGCTGGTCCTGTCCATGTGGCGGTGGCGGGGACGGGGTGAGTGGTGAGGAGGGTTGTGGAGCCATCGGCAGCGATCTGGCGGACGGCTGGACCGGATTCGGTGAGGGTGGATTCCCACGAGATGGCGGTGGTTTCCGTGTCTGTGGCGAGGTGGAGGCGGAACTGGTTCCCGGCGAGCGAGATCGAGTGCCAGCGGGTTGCGGGTGCGGTGGTGGGAAGCTGGAACGGGATGGGTTTCCCGTTTGGTCTGGGGAGGTTTCCGGTGCCTGGTTCCGCCTTTCGGCTGGGATGGTCCCATGAGATGGCTGGGATGGAAGTGCGGGTGATGGGGTCGGTTCCCTCGTGCTGCCAGACTCCTGTGATGGTGGATCGGTCGAGGTCGAAGCACAGGCACACCCTGTGGGGGAGGCGGACGACGAGACCGCGCACGGTGACCGGACCGCTGGGGGATTCCTTTGAGAAATCGACCGCCGATGTCAGGAATGGGAAGCCTGGTTCCGCCCATGGGCCTGCGGGAGCGAGTGGATCGGCGGCGAGTGCGCTCAGTGCCGGGGCGAGCAGCAGGGCGGGCAGAGCGGACCGGGCGGGCATGGAGTGGGAGGACTGATTACTGCGCCGGGGTGACGACGCGGTAGAAGCGGCGGTTGGGGGCAGGCGAGGTGATGTCGATGTGGGAGATCGGGCCGTTGGTGTCCGGGGCGAAGCGGGCGATTTCCGTCCATGTGGTGGCGGCCGGGGAATCGGCGGTGTCGATGCGGTAGGTACGGTTGCCGATGCCGTCGAATGCGATGACGGGGAATTCTCCGGTCAGTTGGCTGATGGTGGCGGCGAAGCGGCTGGCGGGGTCGCGCGGGTTGGTGCCTGCGGTGAATTCCGAGAGGTTGTGCTGGGCGTCGCCATCGGCGTCGGTGAGGGCGTCGGCTGGGTTGGCGGGGTCGAGGCCGTTGGTGATTTCCCATGGGTCCGGCATGCCATCGTTATCCGAGTCGGCGGGTGTGGACTGGACGGTCCATGTTTTTGATTTCGCGGGGAATTCCTGCCAATCGCCGGCGGAATTGCGGCCGAGGACTTCGACTGAGTGCGGGCCGTCGCTGAGGTTGGCGAGGGTGATGGGCGGGGCGTTGTCGAACATGGTGGCGGAGAACTGGGTACCGTTCCAGATGGCGGGCGGGACGAGGGAGATTTCGCTGCTCCATGGGCCGCCGTCGAGGCGCCAGCGGTACGACCAGATGCCGGGACCGGCGACGCGGAGGGTAGCTTCGCGGCTGGAGGTGACTGCGGGAGGTTCGCCGCTGAGGGAGGCTCCGGCGGGGACATCTGCTCCCATGTCGAGGCCGTTCGGGCCGGTGGCGCGGCAGGGGCTGCCGGGGAGGAGGGCGAGGTTTGTGCGGTAGTTGGTGTAATCGGTTCCGTTGACCGAGACGAGAAGGGGGTTGGTGCTGAGGTTGCCGGTTCCGGCGAGGGGAAAGCCGTCGAGGCAGTTGCTGCGGGTGGTGAAGAAGGCACCGGCGGCTTGGGCGGCGGCGAGGAGGGGAAAGGGATCGGTCACCTGGAGGGCGGTGGCGATATTTCCTTCGAAGATGACGCCGCTGCCGTAGGGGTCGCCGCGCCATGGTTCGCCGAACATGATGACGCCGGGTGCTTCTCCTGAGTTGGTGGAGACGGGGTTGGGAGTGATGCGGACGATGGTGTTGTTCTGGAGGATGGCGGTGCCGCGGTCCTTTTCGAGGAAGGCGTGTTCGACATTGTGGAACCAGTTCCTGCAGATGACGAGTTGGGAGAGGTCGGAGCCATTGGCGCCGGTGGTGATGCAGTTCGAGGAACTGGCGCGGGCAGCGTCCTTGCGGATATTGAAGAAGGCATTGCCCTCGATGTGGGCGTCGGTCCCGTCCATATCGAAGACGTCTTCGCCGCCGTTGTAGAAGACATTGCCGAGGAAGCGGACGATGGGGCCGGGGCGGTTGCCGCCGGTGAAGTCCACAATGTCATTGTATCCCGAGGTGGCGGGTTGGCCGGGGGTGCCGAAGGTGCAGTTCTGGATGAGGGCGTATCCCTGCGGGGGCATGTTGCTGAAGTGGAGCAGTTCGCCGCTGGCGATGCTGCAGAAATCGCATCCCGAGATTTCGCAGGATGAATCCGTCAGGTCGATCATCTGGGTCCGGATGTTGGCGAAGCGGGTATTGCGGAGCTGGAGGTTGGTGTTGGCGGCGCGGATGGTGCTGTTGGTGGTGGAAGCCCATTCGATGAGGCAGTGGGTGAGCTGCTGGGTCTGGCGCTGGCTGGCGGTATTTTCGAGTCGGATGCGGTCCCAGTTTCCGGAGGTACCGGATCTGGTGAAGGTGATGGGTTCTGCGGCGGTGCCGATGGCTTCGATGCGGCCGTTGACGGTGAGGCCGGTGCCGGCGGCGAAGCGGGCGGTGACGCCGGGTTCGATGGTGAGGACACTGCCGGCTGGGACGGTGACCGAAGAGGTGAACGTGTAGGGACTGTTGGCCTTGGTCCAGTTGAGGGTGACGGGTGGGGGTGGGGATTCGGTGTAGAGGGTGCTGTGGAGGATGGCGTCGCTGGATGTGAGATTGTCGTTCAGGCACATCAGGCAGAGGGTGTATGTTCCTGGCGGGAAGGCGCTGATGGGGCCGAGGTCCGTGATGCGGACGGGTTGGGGGGAACTGTTGCCGAACGAGCATTCGTGATTGCCATTGGCCGAGGCATTGAAGGCTGGGTCTGGCGAGGGAGCGGCGGGTGGGTTGGTGGTGATGCCGGAGACATTGGCCCAGTCGCCGGCGACGGGGTTGCCGCTGCTGTTGATGATCCATGCGACGAAGCCGTCGTCGTAATCCGTGCGCAGGTAGAGGCGTTCTGTGGCGGCGAGACCTGAGGGGATGGTGAACGATCGCCGGGCGAGGAAGGTGAGGTAGCCTGGATTGACCGGGGAAGTGGTCTGGCGCATGTCTGTGAGGGCGGTGCCCGGGGAACCGTCGCCGTAGCCGAGGAAGCCTGGGCCGGAGAGCCATGAGGCATCGAGCTGGGCGTCGCTGAGTGATTTCCAGTTCTGCTGGGGAGCGGAGGTGCCCTTGCGGTAGCGGAAGGTGTCCGTTGGGTTGACGAGCGGGACAGCGGAGACTGTGGAGAGCAGCATCCAGAAGATGGCGGGGAGGGAGAGTCTCATGGCGGTGGTGAAATCCTTGGTGAATCGGCATTAAGGTGCCGGGAAGAGGGAATCTCTGCAAGAACGGTTGCGTGACAAAGGCGGAGCGGGCAGAGGGTCGCCATGCCCGACTTATCGATTCATGATCATCAGGGGGTGGTGGAGCTGGATCTGCCGAGGATGGCTGGGGCGGTGCGGGCGGCGCTGGAGAAGGTGATCCGGGAGGACAGTGGACGTCCGGCGGCGCTGGCGGGTTTGGACGAGGTGGAGATATCGTTCGTGGATGATGCGGCCATTGGGCGGGTGCATGGGGAATTTCTGGGGGATCCTGAGCCGACCGATGTGATTACCTTTGATCATGGGGAGATCCTGATCAGTGCGGAGACAGGGATGAGGCGGGCGGAGGAATTCGGGCACAGTGCCGAGCGGGAATGTGTGCTCTATGCGGTGCATGGGATGCTGCATCTGCAGGGGTTTGACGATCATGAAGCCGGGGACGCGGCGCGCATGAAGGAAGTGCAGGAGCGGATTCTGGGGGAGATCTGGCCAGAGGAGGGCGGGGCATGAATCGCGCGCCGGGCATTTATGCGGTAAGCGGGGGGGGGACGGAGGAACTGGAGCGGGTGCTGCGGGTGCTGCTGGCTGGGACGAGGTTGCCTGTGCTGGGGCGTTCGAGCAGTGGCACGGGATTTCTGGAAGTGAGGGCTCCGCATGCCCTGCGGGTTGCGGAGGCGGGACGGCGCGGGGCGGTGGAAGCGGTGGTCGGGCTTGATGGGCAACTGGCTGACTGTGCGAAATCCTGTCGTGCCGGGGCTGCGGTGCTGGCTGCGCGGGCTGGGGCGCGTCATCTGCCGGTGCTGCGGAGATTCGGGGAAGCGGTGCGCGAGGGGAGGGCACCGGGGCATTGGGTGACCGTGATGGCGCTGCATGCGGTCGAATTCAGTGTTGGCATGCTGCCTTTGCTGCAGGGGCTGCTCTATGCGGAGTGGCGGCAAAGCGATTGCGCTGGCGGTGGACTGGAGGCATTTCTGCGGGAATCGGCAGGTTCCCTGTCGGCCCTTCCGGCGTTACTGAGACCAGATGATCATGAATCGAGAGGAGACATTCCCTTCCGTGGCTGACGTGACCACGGAGGTTCCCGTGTGGGCATCGGGCGGCGATGTGGTGACGGCTCCGGAGCGGGTGGTGCGGCCGGTTGAGTCCGAGGAAACAGCCACCGAGCCGCCGTGGAATGTCGTTATCTTCAATGATCCGGTGAATCTGATGCAGTACGTGACCCTTGTGATTCAGAGGGTATTCGGTTATCCCAAGGGGAAGGCCGAGAGCATGATGCTGGACGTGCATCAGAAGGGAAAGTGTGTGGTTTGGAGCGGCCCGCGCGAGCGTGCAGAGCATTACACGCAGCTGCTGCAGTCGCATCAGCTGCTGGCATCGATGCAGAAGGCGGACTGAGGGAAATCTGTTTTATGAGGATCCGGATGAACAGCAGTGGGGCGGTGAGCATTACGGAGATATCGCCGTGGGAGATGAAGGCCCTGCGGGCGGTGCCGGTGCTGGCGGATGCTTCCGGGCATGAGGGAGCGATGCGGAGGCTGTTTCCGGTACCTGTGGCTGGGGAGGATGCGGAGCCGGAGGACGAGGCCGAGTGGGATGAGTTTGTGCGTCCCGAACTTGAGGAACGCTTTGCGGCCAATCTTGAGGAATTTGCGGCGGGTTTGTCCCGGGAAAGCGGGACGCCCGACCGCCTGCGCATTGAGCCTGGGCAGGTGGAATCGTGGTATCTTGCGCTGAATCAGGCGCGTCTCGTGATGTCCGAGCGGTTTGGCATTGATACGGGTGATGTGGACCGGACGATGGAACTGGTGGCCGAGGGAAAGCTGGAAACGCTTTATCACTATGAATTGTACACCGAGCTGTGTGGCTGGCTGGTGTATGCGCTCAAGCGGGTGACGGGGATGTGAGGGCGCGGATGTTTTCCGCGAGGTGGGCCGGGCTGAGGGTGCCGACGAGCGAGACCGGGTGGCCTGGGAGGGTGCGGGCGGCGGTCAGGGCGCCGGTTGGGGAAGTTCCGTGCAGATGGCCGGAGGAAAGCACCTTTTTGAGGAGGATGCCGCGTCCGGCGTTGGCGGCAGCGTGGATGACTGGTTCGTGTTCGTGGAAGCCGGTATTCCATGCGACCATGAGGTGATCGAAGAGCGGGACTGCGCGGAGACCGCCGTTCGTGGACATCACCGAGAAGCCGGCCAGTCCGATTTTTCCTTCTGCGCGCAGGGCTGCGAGGGTGGCGGGGGCTTCCGAGGAAGTGATTACGCCGAGGTCGTCGAGCGGGCAGTGCAGGGTCACTCCGGCGAGGCGGTCGGTGCGGAGGAGGCGGAGGCTGTTTTCGACACTGTGGCGGATGGAACTGGCGCGGAAATCCCAGCGGGGGCGTCCGTTTTCGAAGGATTCGCCGGCTTTTGTGAAGATGAGGAAGTCGTGCTTCCGGTCGGCGAGGAGCTGGCCGATTCTTGCTTCCGAGAGGCCGTAGGATGGGGCGGTGTCGAGGACATTGATGCCGGCTGCGGCGGCGTCATCCAGAAGTCTGTGGAGGGTGGCGTCGTCCGGAAGTTCGAACGGGGTATGCTTGAGGCCTTCGGTGCGGCCCCATTTGACGGTACCGATGCCGAGAGGCGAGCAGGAGATGCCGGTGAGGCCGAACGGTTGCGGGGTGAGTGGTTTCACAGGGAGATCCACGATGATGTTTCCCATGGGTAGGAACCGATGGGTGCGGGGGGCAGGGGCAGGGTCGAGGAGGAACCGGACGGGCTGCAGAGTTGGCCGACGAAGGAAGCGGCGAGGTCTGCGAGGGCCGGGGCGTAGACCAGTTTCGAGGGCCAGCCGACCGCGGCATTGGCGGCGGTGCGGAGGGCGGGACCGTCCGGAAGGCGGCTGGCCGCATTGGGTTCGGCGCGGTCGACCTGCCATGTGGCCCACTGGAGATTCTGCCAGTTCATGGCGGGAAAGACGCGGGCCATGGTGTGGGCGGCGAGCTGGATGGCTTCGGATTCCGGCAGGGAAGCGGCGTCCTCCGCAATGCCGCCCCCGAGGTACCAGACCGTATCGTCTTCCATGGGATGGCTCGTGATGGTGACGATTGGTTTGGGGCTGACGGTGACGCAGTGACCGAAGAGCTGGGGAAGTCTGCCGCGCACCATGACCATGCGGAGGGGGCGGCGCTGGGTGGCTTGCGGCCCCATGCCGAGGGCGGTCGCGGCTGCTTCATTGCCCGTGGCTGCCATGAAAAGATAGGCCGATGCGGTCAGGGTGTGGGCTCCGGAGCGGAGGGCTGTGACTCGGCCGTTTTCGGTTTCGATGGCAGTGATGGGGGCGGTGAGAATGCGGTGGCGGACCGGCTCGGCAAGGGCGGTGCAGACACTGCGGACATCGACTACCGTTTCGGCGAGTTCGTAGACACTGCCGCGGTGTCCGCCCTCGCGGAGGGCGGCGGGCCAATCCGAAGGATCGAGACGCTTCACTTCCCCCTGCATCGCGCGGGAACCGACGGTGGCCCCGACTCTGGCGAGCCATGAATCGGCGGCCCAGAGGTGCTGGCAGGGAGAATTGATGCGGGCAGCAGAGAGGTCGGGTTCCGCTTTTCCGGCGAGGGCATCGAGCCAGCGGGGAGGCTGGGCGCGCAGCATTTCCGCGATGGCGCGGCTGGATCCGTCGAGACCGTATTTCACGCCACCGTGGAGGATGCCCTGGGCTCCGAGGGTCTGGCCCGATCCGATGGCGGATTCCTCGAGGAGAAAGGCATCGTAGCCCGCGGAAAGCAGCCGCCGGAGCGTCCAGAGACCGGCGATGCCGGCACCGGTGATCAGAACCTGGCAGGTCGGTGAAGGCGGCATGCGGCGGGGCGGGTGCGTAATTGATTCCCTGCATTGGTGAGCGTGGAGTGCGGGGAATGCAACGCCGCAGACGCTGCGGTTGCCGACCTGACATTTCCGCTTTCTGATGGCTGGTCATGTCGGAACCGGAAACTTCATCAGCAGCGGAGCCCAGCCGGGCGGCGGCGGGAATGCCATGGCTGCGGCGTCGTGCGGTGGTGGTGGCGGGTGCGGTACTGCTGGTGGCGGCGACGGCCGGGGGTATTGCGTGGATGGTGCGGGACTACCATCGGAAAAAGGAGTGGGCTCAGCTTCAGAAGAAACTGCCGCCTTCGGGGGGACGGTTTCTGTCCCGCAAGCTGGTGATTGAGGTGCCGACGTTCCGTCAGAGTGATGCCCGCTGGGCGGATGACCGTCTGGGGCCGTCGTCTGACACCCTTGCGGGTGCGGGGTGTGCCGTGAGTTCAGCGGCCATGGTGCTGGCGTCGTATGGGATTGATACCGATCCGCAGCGGCTGAACGATTTTCTCACGGCGAGGGATGGTTATACGCCGGAGGGCTGGATCCGCTGGGAAGCGGCGGCGGAGATGGCTCCGGAGCGGGTGAGTTTTGCCTATGAGAGCGATGCGTCGTTCCGTCTGATTGACGACAATCTGCTGCGGGGGAATCCGGTGATTGTGCGGCTGCGGTATCCGGATGGCGGCACCACTCATTTTGTGGTGATCTGCGGGAAGGACGGATACGATTATCTGGTGCGGGATCCTGGCTCGCGGGCGGGCCGCGGGGTGTATCCTCTCCGGGAATTCGGCAGTGACATCGAGGCCCTGCGGTTTTACGAAAAGAAGGCCTGAATGCCACGTGACTCATTTTCCGACGCAGATGCGGCTCCGGGAAACGCTCCCTTTACAATTTGGCGGAACCATTCATTCTACCTCCCCCTATGCTGAGCGTTTTCATTGTCCTCGTCACCATCCTGCTCGTGGTGGTCTGCCTGCTTCTCATTGTCCTCGTGCTGATGCAGCGGCCGAAGCAGGAAGGTCTTGGCGCGGCGTTTGGCG
>Ga0315909_10003758_pt1 | contig 18340 bp, 19 predicted proteins | sample LakEriMetagenome_11_FD_203527 | JGI IMG/M metagenome (GOLD analysis project Ga0315909, IMG submission 203527) | Freshwater fungal communities from buoy surface, Lake Erie, Ohio, United States - Buoy 2 MA125 | ecosystem: Environmental > Aquatic > Freshwater > Lake | place: USA: Lake Erie, Ohio... | reverse complement strand
ACGACGCAGGCGATGACACTGGCCATCGCCGCCGCGAGGGACGCCGATCCCGTCGGGGTGTCTCGCACGCCGATGAGCCCGAGCGCGATACCCAGGTAGAACCCGCCGATGAGCGCACCCGTCCGCGATGCGGCGAGGGCGAGGGCCGCCGTGCGGGCGGCCACGAGCGGCGGCATCCGCTTATCGGGGCCGGTGCGACGGGCCGCTGCCGGTGCACCCATGACGGGGGCGGGGCCTGCCTTGGACTTCTGCCCGAGACGCCCTCGGCTCAACACCGTCCAGCCCAGGACGCCGAGGGCGAGGACCCACAGCGCCACGGCCGCGAGCCACGGCACGCCCAGGATGCGACCGCTGACGCGCTCTACGACGTCGACGAGCACCCAGCCCACGGCGAGGGCGATAGCGGCGATCGCCACGAGGGGCACCCAGCGCGTCTGCTTCATCAGCGAGCGCTCTGCGGAATTGTGAGGACGAGGTCCGTGCGCGGCCGGACACCACTGCCATCGAGGGAGAGGTCGGCGACCGGACCCTGCGGGAGCACCGCGTGGGAGTCGGCGTCGAGCCACGGCACGCACACGAAGGCACGCTCATGCGCGCGCGGGTGCGGCAGCGTCAGCGCGGGGTCGTCGAGGATCACGTCGGCGTAGGCGATGACATCCACGTCGAGAGTGCGCGGTCCCCAGCGCACCTCGCGCACGCGATCATGCTCGGCCTCCACCCGCTGACAGGCGCTGAGCAGCTCATGCGGGGAGAGAGTCGTCTCGACGATGGCCACGGCGTTGAGGAAGTCATCCTGGTCGGGGCCGCCCACCGGAGCTGTCTCGTAGACACCCGAGACCGCAACGATGTCGATCCCCGCGGCGGCAAGTGAGTCGAGGGCACCCTGCAGATGGGCCAGGCGATCACCGAGGTTGGAGCCGACCGACAGCACCGCGCGGCTCACGCCCGCTCCCGCACGATGCGCAGCACGACATCGCTCGCGGGCACGCCCACGGGCGCTTCGGGCTTATGCAGGGAGATCTCCACCGCCTGCACCCCGGGGAAGGCGAGGCAGCGCGCTGCGATGCGCTCGGCCAGGGTCTCGATGAGATCGACCGGATCTCCTGCGAGCTCTGCGTGCACCGCCTGCGCCACCTGCGAGTAGTCCACGGTGTCGTCTAGGTCGTCGCTGCCCGCGGCGCGACGCGTGTCGACCGCGATGGTGACATCGGCGATGAAGGGCTGGCCCGTGAGTCGCTCGGACTCCAGTACGCCGTGATGGCCACGGGCTCGGATCCCACGGACCTCAATGAGGTCCCGACCTGCCCCGGGGACGAGTGCCGTCACGGTGACTCCCTCCATGCTCGTGCGACCAGAGCAGCGTCGCGACTGGCGGCGACCTCGTGGACGCGCACCCCCCAGACGCCGGCGAAGGCCGCAAGGGCCGTGATCGCATCGCCCGCCGCGTCGCGGCCGTCGAAGGGTCGTGGTTCGCCGTCGTCGGCGGCGAGGAGGTCTCCGAGGAAGCGCTTGCGCGATGCCCCGATGAGCAGTGGCCGACCCAGTGACTCCAGCGCGTCGAGATCGCGCAGCAGGGCCCAGTTGTGGGGAGAGCGCTTGGCGAAGCCCAGTCCGGGATCGAGCACGACACGATCGAGGTCCACGCCAGCCTCTGCCAAGGCGGCGAGACGATCCGCAAGCTCCCCGCGGACTTCCGCGACGACATCGTCGTAGGTCGCGAGGTCTTCCATCACATTGCTCGGGCCTCGCCAGTGCATGGCGACGTAGGGGACGGCGCAGGTGGCGAGCCAGGGCAGCATGTCCGGGTCAGCGCGACCACCGCTCACGTCGTTGACAACTACGGCGCCAGCCGCCACGCAAGCGGCGGCGACCTCCGCGCGCATGGTGTCGATGCTCACGAGCACCCCGTCGGAGACCAAGGCCTGCACGACGGGCAGCACGCGATCGCGCTCCTCCTCAACGGAGATGCGGGCGGCACCGGGCCGGGTCGACTCCCCGCCGACATCGACAAGGTCGGCTCCCTCGGAGCGCAGTCGACGACCGCGCTCGATGGCGCTCGCGGTGTCGGCCCAGCGGCCACCGTCAGAGAAGGAATCGGGAGTGACGTTGAGGATGCCCATGACAAGAGTGCGATCGAGATCAGCGAGGGCCGAGGGCAGGCCGCGGGGTGCGCGCACCGCTAATCCCGGAGCAGCGCCATGGCCTCGGCCCGCGTGGCCGGGTCCGTCAAGGCACCGCGGACGGCACTGGTCATGGTGCGGGCTCCGGGCTTGCGCACGCCGCGCATCGACATGCACAGGTGCTCGCAGGAGACGACCACGATCGCGCCCTTCGGCTGGAGGATGCGCATGAGCGCATCGGCAATCTGAGAGGTGAGCCGCTCCTGCACCTGCGGGCGCTTGGAGAAGACATCGACGAGGCGGGCGAGCTTGGACAGTCCCGTGATGCGTCCATCGTCGCCGGGGATGTAGCCGACGTGCGCGACGCCGTGGAAGGGCACGAGGTGGTGCTCGCACGTGCTGTAGACCTCGATATCGCGGACGATGATGAGCTCGTTGTGACCCAGATCGAAGGTCGTCGTGAGCACATCCTCGGCCGTCATGCGCATCCCACCGAAGATCTCTTCGTAGGCGCGAGCCACTCGGGCCGGCGTGTCGAGCAGGCCCTCGCGATCAGGATCCTCGCCGACGGCGATGAGCAGCTCGCGGACGGCGCGCTCCGCGCGCTCCCGGTCGAAGGGACCGAGTGCCGGTGGCTCCCGGTCAAGCGACACCCGGGTGATTTCTGACGTCACGCGGGATCCTCCCCGCGCTGGACCACACCCTCCGCGGCGGTGGGTGCGGGCGCATGCCCATTCGCGTGACCGTGGCCAGCGCCATTCGACGCCGCAGGGGCAGGCACGACGATGGGTCCGCGCTCGTCGGGCTTGCGCAGCGACGACCCCGTCCAGGCCGCGCGCGGCGAACGCAGCCGCAGATCAGTGAAGACGGCCTCCACCTCGGCCTTGTCCAGGGTCTCCTTCTCCAGGAGCTCCAGGACGAGGCGGTCGAGGATGTCGCGATTCATGACGAGCAGGTCGTAGGCCTCCTGGTGCGCCGTCTCGATGAGTGACCGCACCTCCTCGTCGATGGCCGCAGCCACCTCCTCGGAGTAGTCGCGGGCGTGACCCATGTCGCGGCCGAGGAAGACCTCGCCCTGCTCCTGGCCGTAGCGGATGGCGCCGAGGCGCTCGGTCATGCCGTACTGCGTGACCATGGCCCGAGCGAGCGTGGTGGCCTTCTCGATGTCATTGGACGCACCCGTGGTCGGGTCGTGGAAGATGAGCTCCTCCGCGGCGCGACCACCCAGCATGTAAGCAAGCTGATTGAGCATCTGACTGCGCGTCGTGGAGTACTTCTCCTGGTCCGGCAGCACCATGGTGTAGCCGAGCGCGCGACCGCGGGGCATGATCGTGATCTTGTGCACGGGGTCATTGCCCGGCAACGCAGCGGCGACGAGCGCATGACCGCCCTCGTGGTACGCCGTGATCATCTTCTCCTGGTCATCCATCACGCGCGTGCGCTTCTGCGGGCCGGCGATGACGCGATCGATGGCCTCATCCAGGGCATCGTCGTCGATGAGTTGACCGCCCATGCGGGCCGTGAGCAGCGCGGCCTCGTTCAAGACATTGGCGAGGTCAGCGCCAGTGAAGCCGGGTGTGCGCCGAGCGACGGCCCGGAGGTCCACTCCGTCGGCGATCGGCTTGCCGCGGGCGTGCACCTGCAGGATGGCGTAGCGGCCCTCGAGATCGGGGCGGTCCACGGCGATCTGGCGGTCGAAGCGACCGGGGCGCAGCAGCGCCGGGTCGAGGATGTCGGGGCGGTTGGTCGCCGCGATGAGGATGACCCCCGAGGACACGTCGAAGCCGTCCATCTCGACGAGCATCTGATTGAGGGTCTGCTCGCGCTCGTCATGGCCGCCACCCAGGCCGGCACCGCGATGGCGACCCACGGCGTCGATCTCGTCGATGAAGATGATCGCGGGGGCATTGGCCTTGGCCTGCTCGAAGAGGTCGCGGACACGACTGGCGCCCACACCGACGAACATCTCCACGAAGTCGGATCCTGAGATGGAGAAGAAGGGCACGCCCGCTTCGCCCGCCACCGCGCGCGCGAGCAGGGTCTTGCCGGTGCCGGGAGGGCCGTAGAGCAGGACGCCCTTGGGGATCTTGGCGCCCACCGCCTGGAACTTCGCGGGCTCGGAGAGGAACTCCTTGATCTCCTCCAACTCCTCCACGGCCTCATCGGCGCCGGCGACGTCAGCGAAGGTCGTCTTGGGCATGTCCTTGGAGACCGCCTTGGCCTTGGACTTGCCGAAGTTCATGATGCGCCCGCCACCTTGCATCTGACTCATGAAGAAGAAGAGCAGCAGGATCAGCAGCGCGAAGGGCAGGAGGGTGAAGAGGAGACTGAAGAGGATGTTGTCCTGGGGGACGATGACGTTGTAGCCGCCGGGCAATTGGCCCGCGGTGGCCTTTTCCTGAAGGAGCCGCTGCAACTCCACGCCCTGGCCGGTGACGTACTGACTCGTCACGACGGTGCCGTCCTTGAGCGTGAGCTCGAGCACCTGGTCGCCGTCGGTGATCACCGCCGACTCCACACGGTCAGATTGGATGTCCGCCACGGCCTGGCTTGTGTCAATGCGCTCGGGTCCGCCGATGCCGCTCACCAGGCTGGATCCGACCAGGACCAGCAGGACCGCAAGCAGGATCCAGAAGAGAGGCCCGCGCAGGAATCGCTTGGCGTTCATCTGGTCGGCTTCCTTAGATCGTCGATGATGCGGCAACACGCCACGTGAGGCGAGCATTCCCGCCCGCTCCCTCGAAGGTACACCGGGAGCCGTGAGGAAGGCCGGTCAGCCGCCGTACACACGAGGGTCGAGGACCCCGACCTGGCGCAGGTTGCGGTACCTCTCGTCATAGTCCAGGCCGTAGCCCACGACGAAGACGTTGGGGATGTCGAATCCGACGTACTTGGGCTCCACGGGGATCCGCAGGGCCTCGGGCTTGCGCAGGAGCGTGAAGACCTCGACCGACTCCGCTCCGCGGGACTTCAGGTTGCGCAGAAGCCACGACAGCGTCAGTCCGGTGTCGAGGATGTCTTCCACCACGAGCACGTTGCGGCCCTCGAGGTCGGTGTCGAGGTCCTTGAGGATGCGCACGACGCCCGAGGATTGAGTGCCGGAGCCGTACGACGACACCGCCATCCAGTCGACCGTCACGTGAGACTTCAGGTGGCGCATGAAGTCGGCGACGACGATGGTGGCGCCCTTGAGCACGCCCACCAGGAGCAGATCGCGGCCGGCGTAGTCGGCGTCAACCTGCGCTGCGATCTCCGCCAGACGCTGCTGGAGCTCGTCGTGCGTGATGAGGATCTCGGTGATTTCTGAAGGGACGTGGTCGGCGTCCACTCTCACTCCTCGCGGTCGTGTCGACGTCGCTCCGCGACCGGGGGGACGCGGCGGATCGCCAGCCTGCCATACGCGCGCTCGCCGGCGAGACCGCCCGGGAGATCGACCCCGCCCTGGCCGTGCCAATCCGTCACGAGCACCTCAACTCGATCGATGTGAGCCGAGGTCAGCGACCCCGCGGGACACCCGGCCGCGATCGCGGCGTCCCGGATGATCCGCGTGCGCAGTGCCCTTGGCAGGGCGGCGAGTGCGACCACATCGAGGGTCCCCTCGGCATCGACGAGCGCGCGGGCGGACTCTCGGGCCAGCGCCTCGAGGGCTTCAGCGTCGTCGCCCAGCATTCGGGCGGACCGGGCAAGCCCCGAGACGACGTCGGGGCCCAGGGCATCGGTGAGGGCGGGCAGCGCGCCATGGCGCACGCGGGTGCGGGCATACGCCGGGTCGTCGTTGTGCGGGTCCTCCCAGGTCGACAGGTCCGCCACGCTCGCGCGCACGACATCTCGAGGGATGTCGAGCAGGGGGCGCCGCCAGCGACCCGCGACAGGTGCCATGGCAGCGAGTGAGCGCGCACCGGAGCCGCGCGCGAGACGCAGCAGGACCGTCTCGGCCTGGTCATCGCGGGTGTGCGCAAGCAGGATCGCCGACGCACCGAGTCGATCCGCGATGTCCACCAGTGCGACTCTCCTTGCCTCGCGAGCGGCTGCCTCGGGGCCCACTCCCGTCGCCGAGACCTGCACCCGTTCGACGATGACGGGATCGAGGCCCATTTCCGCGCACGCGTGGGCGGCCGTCTGGGCGACCTCCGCCGAGTCGGGTTGCAGTCCGTGGTCGATGATCCCCGCGGCCACGCGGCGATCGAGCTCCCCGGCCGCGCGCGCGAGCGCAAGCGAGTCCGCTCCGCCCGAGACTCCGACGAGCACGATCACGTCGTGCGGCAGGTCAGCAAGACCATCTTCGACCGCGCGTCGCACGGTGGCTCTCGCCTCGAGCGGATCCCCCGCGAAGGTCATCCGTGCACTCGCGCGATCCAGGCCGCGGGGTCGGCGATCTCTGCCGGCCGCGGCAGGGTGTCGGGCGAGGTCCACACGGCGTTGAAGTCCTGCATGCCGACCTTGTCGACGACGGCGCGCACGAAGGCTGCACCGTCGACGTACTGGCGCAGCTTGGCATCGAGCCCGAGCAGGCGGCGAAGAGCGCCATCGAGGGTGCCGGCCTGCTGGCGCCGCTGGTCGAAGCGCTGCCGGATGATGTCGACGCTCGGCACCACCTTGGGGCCGACGGCATCCATGACGACGTCGGCATGCCCCTCGAGCAGCGACATCAGGGCGGTCAGGCGGTCGAGGATGGCGCGCTGATCATCGGTCTGCATGAGGTCAATGAGACCGCCCGACCCGCGGGTCCCTCGGCGTAGGCCCGCGACGACGCGGCCGATGGCGCTGCCCGCATCAGGATCCACCGCACGGAGATAGGAGTGCACCTCCTCGGTGAAGTACGGCGAGAGCCACTCGACGGCACCGAACTGCACGCGATGGGTCTCCTCGTGCAGGCACACCCAGAGGCGGAAGTCGGTCGGCGGGACATCGAGTTGGCGCTCGGCGTGCACGATGTTGGGTGCGACAAGGAGCAGGCGCCCCTCGGACCCGAAGGCCTCGTACTGCCCCAGCACCTTCGACGACAGCCAGGCGAGCACACCGCCCATCTGCAGGGCCGTCGTGCGCGATCCGATCGCGCGGACAACGCGGTTGCCATCACCACCCAGCAGGTCGGCGACCGGCTCGGTGGCGGTGCGCAGTTGCTCGACGTTGGACCTCACCCATTCCTTGCGGCCGACCACCACACTGCGATGCGCCTCGAAGGGAGCCTCCAGGCCGGTGACGTCGGCCACGGGCTGCACCGCGCGCTCACTCGCCCGGCGGAGCTGGCGGACTGCGGCCTCGACTCCGTCGCGATCATCGTCAGGCCCGGAGGGCGCCAGACGCGCTCCCGTGGCCGCGGCAAGTGCCCAGTCGACGGGTTCGGTCACCTGACGACTGTACGTCGGGCACACGGCCCCACGCGCGGGTGTGCAGCCTCTCACTCACGGAAGCGGTCGAACTTCGGGACAAAAGTGCACTCCAGCGACACATTCGTCCCGAAGTTCGCGCAAGGAGTCGAACTTTGGGTGGATGACGCCCTGCAGGGGCACTTTCTACCCAAAGTTCGCCTTCTACCCAAAGTTCGCGTCGCGCCTGCGCGCCGACCCTGAGCGTCGCTCAGCTGCGGCAGCCGCACGCCGCGAGTGCGGCGGCCGCTCGGTCCAGCGCCGCGCGCGAGGAATCGACGTCGGTGGTCTCGTCCGACATGAAGGCGAAGGCGAGCAGTCTCCCGTCGGCATCGACCACCGTGCCCGCGAGCGTCGAGACGCCAATGAGCGTGCCCGTCTTGGCTCGCACGAATCCCGCGGCCGCGCGCGTGTCGGGGCCGATGAAGCGATCCGCGAGAGTCCCGGTGAGACCGGCCACCGGCAAACCGAGGACCACGGGCCACGTCCACGACGGGGCAGCGGCACCGCTGCTTGCGGCGATGGCACTCGCGAGCGTGAGCGGCGAGGAGACGTCCTCATAGGACAGTCCGCTGCCGTCGACGAACTCCACACCGCTGACCGGGACGCCCATGGACTGCAGGGTGGTGAGCATCGCCTCCGCGCTGCTGGCGAATGACCCCGCTCCGGTCAACTCCGCCCCGGCGAGGTGGCTCAGGATCTCCGACATGTCGTTGTCGGACTCCGTGAGCATGGTCTCGACCATCGTGGCCAGCGGCTCGGAGGTCGTGGTGGCGATCACCTGACCCGAGGCCGACCCCTCCTCGATATCGGAGACGGTGACGCCCCGGTCAGCCAGTAGCGCAGCGAAGGTGTCCGCGGCTGCCCGCGCAGGATCGGGCTGCCGCGCCTCGTCCCCGCCAATGCGAGACCTGTCGACGACGAGCGGGGAGACGGGGGCGGCGATGCCGAGCGCGGGATAGTCGGGCGACCACCCGGGTGCGATGCCGGGCCCGTCGAAGAGACTCGTGTCGTAGCGCAGCGATACGTCCGAGGTCACCTGACCCGCCACCTGATCGGCGAGGTCCGCGAGCGATGACCCCGCCGCGGCGACGGAAGCCAGCGTTGGGTCGCCAGCTCCGACCAGGGTCAAGGTGGACGTGGCCGCATCCCAGATGACGGTCGTTTCGATCCGCGCCTCAGGGCCGAGCGCGTCGAGGATGGCAAGAGCGGTGAAGACCTTCTGGTTCGACGCGAGCGACCGGGGCATGGCCGCCTCGCGCTGATACAGGACCGCGCCTGTCGCGACATCGAGCACGATCGCACCCACGGACCCACCCAGGGATTGATCGTCGAGGAGTGGGTCGAGTACGCCGGCAAGCGCATCAGGCGCCCCCTCGGCAGAGTCCTGCGGCAGCGCGAGCACAACCTCGGCCGGTCCGGCGGGCGCGGATTGGGGAGCGGCGTACGCCGGCACCGCCACGGCCGCGACCGCGAGAGCCACGAGGGGAAGCCACGTGCGACGCATGCGACTCCTCCCAGAAGGCAGATGCGGCCACTGAGCGGGCACGCCATGGGGAAGACTAGGTCAGGTCACCCGTCGAGGAGGTCACGTGACACCCCAGCCACTGGAATTCGACGTCACCATCGAGATCCCCTCCGGAAGCCGCAACAAGTACGAGATGGACCATCGCACCGGGCGGATCCGCCTGGATCGCATGCTCTTCACGTCGACGCGCTATCCGCACGACTACGGCTTCATTGACGACACACTCGGACTCGACGGTGATCCGCTCGATGCACTCGTGCTGGTGCAGGAGCCGACCTTCCCCGGAGTCGTGATCCGCTGTCGCGCTGTCGGGATGTTCCGCATGACCGACGAGGCGGGCGGCGACGACAAGGTGCTCTGCGTGCCCGCGGGCGATCCTCGCGTGGAGCACGTCCGCGACATCTATCACGTGTCGGAGTTCGACCGACTTGAGATCCAGCACTTCTTCGAGGTCTACAAGGACCTGGAGCCTGGCAAGTCCGTCGAGGGTGCGACCTGGACGGGTCGCGAGGAAGCCGAGCAGGAGATCCATGAGTCCTGGGATCGCTTCAAGGCAAACGGCGGCCACTGATCAAGAGCAGGTCGCTGAGTCGCCGCCACCCGACCCCTTTGCCACAATGACCACGTGACCATCCCCGCACGACCCGGTTCCGGTGACGGCTGGGTGACGCTCGACTCCGGTCGCGTCGTCTGGGGTCGATTCGGTGCCGCGGGAATGCTTCTGTGCCACCGCGAGGGCCCGACCGATCGCATCCTGCTGGCACGCCGCGCGCACTGGGTGCACGGGGGCAACGGCGAGTGGTCGGTGCCCGGCGGGGCCATCGACGAGCACGAGGCGCCTGTCGAGGCAGCACTGCGCGAATTCGACGAGGAGATCGGCGCCGTGCCGACGGGCTGGCGTCTGGCCGGGATCCACGAGGTGGTGGTTCAGCAGGGGCTGTGGAGCTATCACACCTGCTGCGCCCTGGTCGATGATCGACCCCACTACGACGCGACGCTCTCCCCTGAGAACGACGAGGCCGCGTGGTGGGCCATCGACGAGCTCGATGAGCTGCCCCTCTTCCGGCCCTTCGCGGAGGCGCTTCCTTCGCTACTCGAGATCATCGCCCGCGCGCGCTAGCGGGCGCGCAGCTCTGCGAGCGGCACCTGCTCAATGATCGGCGCGTAGTCGCCCATGGTGGTGGTGGCTGGTTGGCCCAGGGTCACCTTGTCGATCGATTCCGCGAAGCCCTCCGACGGGAGGATGTGCCGCATGATGAGGAAGGCGTTCGGCACAGGACTCGACGCTCCGGGCGGTGCCCAGTCCACGAAGGTCACGCCAGGGTAGGCCGACCGGTCCGGCACCTGACCCGGACCAACAATCGCGATGGTGTACTTCCCCTCCGTCAGCAAGACATTGCGGTCGCTGACGCAATCCACGACAGGCAGCGGCGCTTCGTTGATGTTCTGGCAGAGCGACCAGTAACGAACGTCCTGGCGCACCCGCGGCGCCTTTCCGGTCACGACGAGAATCCGCTCCGGGTTGTAGGGCACGTCAGCGGCGAGGTAGGCGGTGTCACGACTGGGATAGAAGCGGCCTCCCTCAGCTCGCACGAAGTACTCGGAGGGGACCCCGCTCGCCTCCTCAAGGGGAGGGACGCTCTCGGGGGGACGGATCTGGTCGCCCACACACGCCTTGAGCCGCTCCGTCTTCTTGCCATTGACCGGGGTGCTGTGATGCAGCGTCATGGTCGGCAGGGGGCCACCGGAATAGCCGCTCGTCCCGGACAGGTAGACGCGATACATGATGACGGTGACGTTGCGGAAACTTGGGGACTCACCTGCCTTGGTCAGCGGCGCAGCCTGGAGGGAATTGGGGTCCTTCGGATTCTGACGCGGGCTTACCGTGACCGTCCAGGTGCCGTTCTTCGCGCGCTTTACGGTCACGTCGTTGACTCGGTCGATGACTTCACGGTCTTCGTAGTTGTACGTCGTGATCGACCAGTAGCGCGCCTTGGGATCCTTGCCGGTGATGACGATCTTTTCATTAGGTCCGAGCACCACCGCCTGATTAATGTAAGCGGCGTGGGTATCGGGCCACGCGTAGTTGGCGTCCTTGGGGTAGACCACCGGCCATGCGCACCGGCGATCGGGGTCGGCCGGCAGGACCGCAACGGATTGGGCCGCCGGAGCGAGGCTGAGGACCAAGGCCCCTGCGCCCACAGTCGCGGCTAGAGACCTGACGAAGAGACTCATGTCGTGAGGTTAGTCACCTGGCTCACGCGTTGCTCGCCAATCGGCCGATTAGGAGCGGCGGCTCGCCATGAGGAGGGCGAGGTAGGCGAGGGCGAAAACCGCGCCCGCACCCAGGAGTGCCCAGCGCAGAGGCGTCCACTCACCCGGGAGAGTGATCGTGAGTGCCGTGAGTAGTGCCGACGCGACCATCATCACCGCGCCGGCGCCGAGCACGGGGTGATCCCGGGCCCTCCGGACCAACCACATCTGCCCGGCGAGAGCCATGAGGACGACGCCGAGCATGCGCAGGGTCCAGGCCACGGCATCGGAAGCCTCCAGCCCGATCCATGCCGCGAAGGAGTCGGGGACGACGAAGAGCAACGCCCCTGCGATGAGGAAGAACGACGAGCCGACGGACAGGATCATGCGGATAAGGCGCGCAGATGCGGCAACACCGCTGATGTCGCGGAGATCGGCCTCCGTCATGTGCCGACAGTAATGCCGTGACAGCCAGAACCCCCGCTACGCCGTGGGCGCGTCTCCCGCCAGTAGTTGCTGCGGGGCGATGGTGAGCGAGTAGCCGGACTCCCCCGGAGTGAGCACCCAGTAAAGATCGAAGCGATCCTCAGGCCAGGCGTCGGGGACTTCAGTGCCGGGGGCGAGCGGGAAGGCGCGCGTCAGCGTAGGGATGTGTCCGTGGTCCCAGACGATAAGCGTCGGCTGGCCCGCGGAGACCACCTCGGTGACCAGCGCGGTCTCGTCGCCGCGGCCCAGGTGATCGAGCATGTCCAGGTCGAGGCGCTTGGCGATGCCGTGCGCCGTCATCCTGGGGCGATCGCTCGCGTGGTGGGGGTCTGTCGCGGTCGCGTAGACCCGCTCCGGCTTGACGATGTCATCGCCGGCGCGCCCCGCGTAGGCCATGCGCGCGGCAAGCGCGCCCGCGCGCGACCAACCGCGCGGGGTCAGCGCGTGGCCCGACGGATGCCCGTGGTGGTCTACGCCGTGCGGGCCCTCAGGCGCGGGCTTCTCGGCGTGGCGCACGATGATGACAACGGGGTCGGTCACGGTCACCTCCTGGTGAGCTCAAGCTCGGCGAAGAACGATCGGGTCAGGTGATCAACGAGATCCTCTCGCGACACGGTCCGAGAATCCCACGCCAGCACCGTCTCTTCCATGCCGACGAGCCAACCGCGCACCACGAGTCGCGCGAGCGCACCGCGGCCCTGCACTTCGGCGGAGCCGCCGCTGTCAGGCATATCTGCCCACTCCGCGGCCGCCAGCCACTTGGGCACGAGCGAATCGCGAATCTCGCCGATGAGATCTACGACGCGCTGGTCCCCGCCTCCCGCGGCGCGCACGAGTGCGGTGTAGGACGACCGATTCCGCTCGACCAGGCGCACGAAGCCTTCCACCAGCGTGCGGACCCGCTCCTCGGCGGAGGCGCCTTCCGGCGCAACCACGGGTCGCAAGAGGTGCTCGCCCGCAGATTGCACGACCGCGGCGTAGAAGTCGCCCTTGGTGGGGAAGTAGTGGAAGACGAGGGTCCGGGAGATGCCGGCTTCAGCCGCCACCTCGTCCAGCGCCATCTCATGGATGGGCCGCGACTGCAGCAGTCGCCACCCGATTTCCACGAGCTGTCGACGCCGCTCGTCAGCGGGGAGGCGAGCAGGCGGCGTGACCGAGCCGACAGGCCCGGTCACGCGCACCGGCTCAGGAGTAGCGCCCACCCGAATCGGCCAGAGCGACGAGCGAGGCCGGCGGGGTGAAGCGATCGCCGTACGCTGCCGCGAGCTCGCGAGCACGCGCGACGAATCCGGCGGGCCCACCCGGGTAGCCGTTGATGTACTGCAGCACGCCACCGGTCCACGGTGGGAAGCCAATGCCGAAGATCGATCCGATGTTGGCCTCCGGCACCGAGCGCAGCACGCCCTCGTCGTAGCACTTGACCGACTCGATGGCCTCGGCGAAGAGCATGCGCTCCTTCATGTCCTCAAAGGGCATGTCGAGATTGGTGCCGCCGAAGTTGTCCACCAGGCCATCCCACAGACCGAGACGCTTGCCGTCGGCGTACTCGTAGAAGCCCGCACCGGCAGCGCGCCCGCCGCGCTCGAACTCCACGACCATGCGGTCGATCGCAGGGTAGGACGGGTGATCGGGGAAGGACTGCCCCGCGGCCTCCATAGCGACGCGCCCCTCCTCGCGGATGCGGCGGCCGAGCGTGAGACTCACCTCGTCGAAGAGTGCCAGCGGCCCGGTGGGGTAGCCGGACTGCAGTGCAGCCTGCTCGATGGACGGCGCGGGCACGCCCTCAGCGAGCATCGCGACGGCCTCGCCCATGAACGTGCCGATCACGCGGCTGGTGAAGAAGCCGCGGCTGTCGTTGACGACGATCGGCGTCTTCTTGATCGCCGCGGCGACATCGAGTGCCTTGGCGATCGTCGCGTCAGAGGTCTTCTCGCCGACGACGATCTCCAGGAGCGGCATCTTGTCGACCGGTGAGAAGAAGTGCAGGCCGATGAAGTCTTCTGGCCGCGTGACCCCCTGGGCGAGACCGGTGATCGGTAGCGTCGAGGTGTTAGAGGCCAGGAGGGCGTCAGCGGCGAGTACCGGCTCGATACGACCGAAGGTCTCGTTCTTGAGCGCCTGGTTCTCGAAGACCGCCTCGATGACAAAATCCGCACCCTTGGCGAGGTCGAGGGAATCGCTCGGTGTGATGCGAGCGAGCACCTCGTCACGCGCGGACTCGGTCATCTTGCCGCGCGACACCGCCTTGTCCAGGATTCCCTGCGAGTAGGCCTTGCCCTTCTCCGCGGCCTCCATCGTCGTGTCCACGAGGACGACCTCGATGCCGTTGCGGGCACAGACGTAGGCGATGCCGGCGCCCATCATCCCGGCGCCCATGATGAGGCCCTTGGTCGGCTTGTACTGCGGGTAGCCCTCGGGGCGTGCCCCGCCCTTGGTGATGTGCTGCAGGTCGAAGAAAAACGCCTGCGTCATGTTCTTGGCGACCTGGCCGGTGGCCAGGCTTGCGAAGTAGCGAGCCTCGATCTTCTCCGCGTTGGCGAAGTCGACCTGGGCACCCTCGACGGAGGCGGCCATGATCGCGAGGGGTGCGGGCATCGGCGCACCCTTGACCTGCTTGCGCAGATTGGCAGGGAAGGCAGGCAGCATCATCGCGAGCTTGGGATTGGACGGTGTGCCTCCGGGCATCTTGTAGCCGGGTGCATCCCACGGCTGCACGGCGTCGGGATGGGCCAGCACCCAGGCCTTCGCGGACGCGAGCATCTCCTCGGGCGTCGCGACGACCTCGTCGACAAGGCCGACGTCCTTGGCAGCACCAGGCTTGCGCCGCTGGCCCTGCAGGAGCACCTCCATGAGCGCCTTCTGCAGACCGAACATGCGCGTGGTGCGCACGACGCCACCGGCGCCGGGCAGCATGCCGAGGGAGACCTCAGGCAGGCCGATCTCGCTGCCCTTGGCGTCGAGGGCGACCCGGAAGTGGCAGGCCAGTGCGATCTCGAGGCCACCGCCGAGTGCGGCGCCGTTGATCGCCGCGGCGACGGGCTTGCCCATGGTCTCGAGGCGGCGGAAGGCCGCCTTGACGCGCGCGATCTCCTTCTCGAGGCGCTCCGCGTCGGCGGGGGTCGCCTGGATGATCATGTTGAGATCGGCACCGGCGAAGAAGGTCTTCTTCGCGCTCGTCACGATGACGCCGGAGATGTCGTCCTTCTCCTGCTCGAGGCGATCGAGCGTGGCCTCGAGCGAGGTGATGAAGGTGTCGTTGAGGGTGTTGGCACTGCCGCCCGGGTCGTCCATGGTGAGGGTGACGACGTTGTCGGAGTCCTTCTCCCAGCGGAACATGTTGTCGCTCATGATTCTCCTCAGACCCGCTCGATGATGGTCGCGATGCCCATGCCGCCGCCGATGCACAGCGTGACGAGGCCGTAACGACCGCCGGTGCGCTCCAACTCGTCCATGACCGTGCCCGTGATCATCGCGCCCGTGGCGCCGATCGGATGGCCCATGGCGATGGCGCCGCCGTTGACGTTGACCTGCTCGATGTCGAGGTTGAAGTCCTTCATCCAATTGAGCACGACCGAGGCGAAGGCCTCATTGAGCTCCCACACGTCGATGTCCGAAGGCTTGAGACCGGCTGCAGCAAGCACCTTGTGCGTGGCGGGCGTGGGACCGGTGAGCATGATCGTCGGATCCGCGCCGGTCACCGCGGTCGCGACGACGCGCGCACGCGGAGTGAGACCCGAAGCCTTGCCCGCCGCCTCGCTGCCGACGAGCGTGAGCGCCGCGCCATCGACGATGCCCGAGGAGTTGCCGGGCGTGTGGACATGGTCGATGCGCTCGATCCAGTGGTACTTCTGCAGGGCCACAGCGTCGAAGCCACCCATGTCGCCCATCGCCGCGAAGGACGGATTGAGCTTGGAGAGTGACTCGACCGTGGTGTCGGGGCGCATGAACTCGTCATAGTCGAGGATCGTCACGCCGTTGATGTCCTTGACCGGCACCACCGACTTGGCGAAACGGCCCGAGCTCCACGCGGCGGCGGCGCGCTCCTGGGAGCGGGCGGCGTAGGTGTCGACGTCATCGCGCGAGAAGCCATTGATGGTGGCGATGAGGTCGGCGCTGATGCCCTGCGGCACGAAGTAGGTGTTGTACGCCGTCTCCGGGTCCATGGCCCACGGCCCGCCGTCGCTGCCCATCGGCACGCGGCTCATCGACTCCACACCACCGGCGAAGAGCATCTGGTCCCAGCCCGAGCGCACCTTGGCCGCCGCGATGTTGATCGCCTCGAGGCCCGATGAGCAGTAGCGGTTGATCTGCATGCCAGCGACCGTGTCGGGCAGTCCCGCGGCGATGGCCGCGGTCTTGGCGATGTTGGCGCCCTGGTCGCCCAGCGGAGTGAGACACCCGAGGATCAGGTCATCGACCTGGTCGGTGTCGAGGTCGGGGTGGCGCGTCCGCATCTCGTCGATGAGGCCGGTCACGAGCGACACGGGCTTGACCCCGTGCAGTGAGCCGTTGGCCTTGCCGCGCCCGCGCGGGGTGCGAATCGCCTCGTAGATGAATGCCTCGGTCATGGGGGCCTCCTGGGTGGTGAGCCGGGCTAGTTGAGCAACCGTCAACAACGCTACTCGCCGGTAACCCGGCTCGCAAGGGGGTCGGCCATCATGGGCGGGTGGAACCTCGGCGGATCGGCCTCCTGGGTGGGGAGTGCACCGGCAAGACCACCCTCGCCGAGGACCTCGCGCGGACCCTGCCCGGCTTCGTGGCCGAGGAGTACCTCCGCGACTTCGTGCGAGATTTCGGCCGCGTGCCCGCCGCTGTCGACCAGGAGGGGATCTACCTCACGCAGCAGATGACCGTGCGCACCGTGGAGCGCGCGGCTGATTACTCCGAAACGCCCTGGGTGATCGCCGATCCACTGCCCCTCATGACGGCGGTCTACAGCGTTGTCTACTTCGACGATCACTCACTCATCGACGCCGGCATCGCGGACGCATCGTCCTACGACGTGCTGCTGTGGTGCGCGCCCGACATCCCGTGGATAGCCGAGGCGGGCATGCGCGACGGCATCGACTTCCGCGATCGCGCCGATCAGGTCATCGGCGAGTACGTCGCTCCTCGGTTGCCACTCCAGCGACTCGTTGGTGACACCGAGCAGCGACTCACCGAGGCACTCCGCGCGACGGGAGAGGCGTGAGCACCCCCACCACTCGGCCGACGGCGACCACGGCCCAAAAGGCCCTTCTCCTGGGCATGATCTTCATCGCCCTCATGGTCCCGCCGGCATTCTTGTTCATGATCGGACAGGACGGGGTGTCCTTCGTATGCGTCTACGGCGGCATCGTCGCCCTCATCGCGGCCTTCTACAGCCTGCGGCTGAGCATCGCACTGTCGGTGATCGCGGGTGTTGCCGGTATCGTCGCCATCCTCGCTGAGCCGTGGCCGATTGCCGGAGCCCTGGTCATCACCCTGCTGACGGCAGGTGCGGCACTCGCGTCTCGACGGGGTCTGCACAATGCCGCGCTCCTCGTACCCATCGTCATCTCCCTCATCATCACGGCGCCGCCCACGATCTCGGGAGTCGATTCGCCAGTCGTCACCGCGCTGGTAACCGGTCTCGCACTGTGCGCGAGCGGACTGTGGGTGACCCTGGTGGTGCGGCTCGTACTCGGCAGCGGGGCCCCGCGGCTTCCGCGGAGCGAATACTCGCGCACGGTTTCACTTGCCTACGCAGCCGTGATGGCGGTCGTGGTCGGCGTCGCCTCCTACATCGTGCTGGCGCTCTATCCGATCGACCGAGGCGGCTGGCTCATCCTCGCGCTCATCGTGACCCTGCAACCATCAGCGGCCGACACCATCACCAAGGCCCTGCAACGACTCGGTGGAACGGTCATCGGACTCGCCATCGCGCTGCTGATTGCCCTCGCTAACCCGCCTCCCTGGGCCAACCTGCTGATCACGTCCATCCTGCTCTACCTGGCGCTCGCCTCACGGTTCGTCGTACCCCTGCCCTACTACGTCTACGTCGTGCTCCTCACGCCAGCTGTCCTGCTCATGAACACGCAAGTGGCCGATGCATTCGACCTCGCCGGTAAGCGCCTCGAACTCACCGCCGTCGCCGCATTGGTCGCCATCATCGTGGCCGTCATCGGCAAGGGAGTCGTTCTTTACCTCCACCGGCGCCACCCGACTCCCTCAGCTGACTGACTCGGCGGCTCTCCAGACAGAACGGACGAGCGGCACGCCCGGGCGATAGGCCAGGTGCACGTGCGACGGGGCATCGAGGGCTATGAGGTCCGCGCGCCGCCCGGGGGCAATCACCCCGATGTCATCGCGCCGCAGCGAGGCGGCTCCCCCGGCGGTCGCTGCCCACACGGCTTGCGCGGGAGATAGCCCCATCTCGCGCACCGCGAGCGCAACCATGAGCGGCATCGAGGTGGTGTACGACGAACCGGGATTGCAGTCCGAGGCGATCGCGACGGTCACGCCTGCATCCCAGAGTCGGCGGGCGGGGGCATAGGTCGACCGTGTGGAGAACTCCGCGCCCGGGACCAGTGTCGCCACCGTGTCCGAGCCGGCGAGCGCCTCGA
>Ga0315909_10003757_pt1 | contig 18345 bp, 19 predicted proteins | sample LakEriMetagenome_11_FD_203527 | JGI IMG/M metagenome (GOLD analysis project Ga0315909, IMG submission 203527) | Freshwater fungal communities from buoy surface, Lake Erie, Ohio, United States - Buoy 2 MA125 | ecosystem: Environmental > Aquatic > Freshwater > Lake | place: USA: Lake Erie, Ohio... | reverse complement strand
ATAAGTGCGGGCTGATGTACTCGCAGCAGATACATAGAAAATAAATGTAAAGTTCCCTGATACGTCATTGTTTGCGCCTGCAGAGAGTATCTGTGATGCGAGGGCGTCGGCCGTGCTATCAACAAACAGAGCGCCGATGATGGGGACCACGGAGGACATGCCCCCCAAGTAGGCATTGACGACGATCTTCAGAACTGAGGAACCAGAGGTGGGTGTGATTGCTTGGGTTAATACTTCGGTTCCCTCGGTGTTTTGAACAATCGTATTATCTAGCGGGACAGTCGTAGTTAGATCGCTGCCCGTTGTGGTCGAACTTCTTACGACTTGTTTTACCGTACCCGCTGATGCAACAGCCGCCGTTACAAAGGCAGTGGTTGCAATTTGAGTAGTGTTGGCTCCCGGCGATGCTGTAGGTGCTTTCGGTACGCCTGAACCTTTGCCAGCGAGAGTAAGGTCAATATTTGTGTCGCTACCCAATACGCTTATTGTCGGTGTTCCGGCTGTTGCTGCCCCCGTAAGATTGACATAATTTACCGGACTCGCCGTATGGGATATAAACACCTGCGTGTTGGCGGATGAGCCGTTGGTATTGAAAGAGACGCCAGCATTGCCTTTGGCAATAAAATTTATGCCGGTGTTAGTATCAGAACCTTCTGCAGCAAGCGTTACATAGCTACCTGTTACTGCGCCGCTAAGACGCGGATAATTTACGGCAGAAGCAGAACCGCTAAGTTTTAGTTGGCGCGCGCCACCGCAAGCAAAATCAAGATTGTCAGCCGTAGATGAATACATGCCGGTATTGGGATCAGCGGTAAAGCTGAAAGCCGGGGCCGTTACTAACCCTATCCCCGCCAGGAACGGGCTAGGAAAAACCACGTTTGTAGGTGTCAGGATGCCGATGGAAATAGTCAGCGTTTCATTTGATAGAGAGCCGCTGTCCCATGATACGGTAACAGTGGTATCGGTAGAGAACGAGCTAACCGTTATCGTTCCGTAAATCGTCCCGGTAGTGGAACCGACAGCCCTAACCCTCCGCCCGACAATATAACGAGAGGTAACATTTACACCGACTATCTTAAACTGCGTGCTTGCAACATAAACTGTGGTATCGCCCCAATTAATCCACTGCGCATCTTCATACCACGTGCGTACAGACGCCATCATCTGGCGTGCGCAGTCATTTACCGACGAAGGCGCTTGCCCTTCAGGCCAGCCGTTAGGCGGGGAGCTGTTATTACTTGCGGCAGTGGTTGACCATAGCTCTATACCAGTCATTGCAATTCCCCATCTTTATATAATTTAACTTCGCCGCCTTGAGCTTGCGCTAATGATTCAACATATTGCTTTGCCTGTTCCTGCAAATCCGCATCCTGTCCTGCCGCCTGCAAGAGCTTTGCGGAAAATTCGCCGCGTATCTTGGCATTCTTGATTACCGGACGATAAGCATAATTATTGATGACCTTGAGCATTTTCGGGCTGGTAAGTATGCGCGACATACCGTATGCGGCAGCACCTAAAGTAAGCGTCGTCGTTGGGGCAAATACTAATCCAGCGATACTTCCCCCTGCCATTCCAGCATATGCAGTACCGCTTGGGTTTGATGCCTTGCTTAGTTTACGGAACCGAGCAGCCACATCAGCAGCCTTGTCCAATTCCGCTCTATGCGTCGCGTCGAAAAGCACTTCTGTGCGCCCCGATTTCTTCAATTCATCATATTTAGTAAAAAACGTATTGGCACTAAACACATCGCCGGTTGCGTCCTTAACGCCGGATGGGGTATCGCCTAATTTACGTATAACGGACGATGCATAATCGTTAAATTCCTCTCTAGGGATTGACCTTTTAAGGAGCTGTAATTCAGCGCGGCTTGCTTCCGCTGCCTTTTCGGGGGACATTCTGAAGGTTCCGTCTTGATACTGAGTAAAAAACCGTTTTAATTTCTCATTGCGCTGCGTTAATGCACGATAGTAGTTATTTGCCCTAGAAGCGGCCTGTGCAGCGTCAGGAGACACACCTTGCGCGGTTGCCTTCATATCTTCGCTTGCTGCGCCGTAAAGCTGTTTATATTCGCTTGGTGCATCCATGCGGCCAGCCTTCTCTCCGAGAGAAGAACGAGCATTTTTGATAGTGTTATAGCTAACTTGCGGCTGTTTTACCGAAGTAATGGCCTGCCCATTTGCACCCAAGATAGGACTTTTTATGATGGAAGGCGCGGTATCTTTAAGGATTGCATTCGATACGCCGGTCACTGGTGCTTCTTTGATGGCGCTGCCAATATTAGGAGCATCGGAGAATTTATCTAGATAATTGCTACCAAATTTTTGTAGATTAGTAGTTACCGCAGGGGTCTGCGGAGGAATGAGAGAATCAACCGCATTGTAATTGCGAGTGGAAATATCACCTGTTTGCTGCTCATATTTACGCAAGCCCTTTTGTAACGCTCCCCCACCTTCAATGGCATTTGAAGCGGTGCCGAGAACATTTGCAGTATCATCAATATTCCCCGATAGCTTATTAAGCGCGCTTTCAGCAGAATTAGATAAACGATTCCCCACTAATGGGAGTTTTTCCAAACTATTAGCAATGGAGCGCGTGGCAAAGCTATCGCTGGTTAAATGTAATGTCGGTTCGATACCTGAATCCTTCAATGCTTGCACCGCAGCTTGATCAACTTTCGTGAGGCCGCGAACGGCAGCCTTTCCGCCCTTGTTGCCGAGTGATGCAAGGGCTGATGTGCCTTTGCCTACACCATATGCACCAGTGCCCATAATGCCACCAGCAGCAGCCCTGCCACCACGGGAATCTGGATTAATGCCAGCCATTTCCACAATCTTAGATACGCCTTCGCCTACAGGTGCTAATGCACGTTCAAACGCGGTGCCTTCATAGGGGATTAATTTCTCCGGGTCAGTTTCAGGCGAGTAATAACCAAGCCCTGCCGAACCTAACGCCAGAGCCGGTAGCGACACACCAAATGGAGCGACTACTGCCATTTGGGGCGCAAGTTCACCGATAGTCCCCGTGATAGGGTTTTTAGATTTATTATCATTGGAGCTATTTTGCAGATTAGTAGCAATAAACTTTAACGATTTTTGTAAATCATCAGCCTTTTGCTTGGTAGCTGGATCATCTCCGCTATATTCCGTTTTAGATTGGATCACACCAGTCGCCAGTTTTCCTGCGCCTAGTTTAGCGCCTTCCCACAACCCCTCCGCACCCTGCGCCATGCTTTCGCCTACGCTGGGGTTAAAATCCTGTGGGGTTAAACCATGTGCAGCGACATACGCATCCACATCAGACATAGGCGCACCCATGTCCATCATCTTTGCAATATCGCTTCGCACTTGTTCAACCTGATTCATAATCCGTACTTTGCTCTAATTGCTGCTTTTGTTGATTCCGGGTCAGGAGAATATTGCTTCATTAAATCGTCGGCTGTGTATTTCGTGCCGTAAGTATCATTAAAAGCCTTGACGGTATTATCAAAACTGTGGCGAATCTGATCTCGATAATCTTGCGCCGTTTTGCCAAACCTTGTTTCACTTTGAGAACGGTCAAAATTGAAATTCGCTTTTTGCAATTTCTCGCCTTCGCGCTCTGTAGCGGAACCTAGACCAGTAGCCCCCGTGGGGGATTGGTCTTTTAATGTTTTTATCGCACCGATAAAGTTAGCTGCATCCAGCCCTTCAATGTCTGCTATGGTGTCTCTCGTGCTTTGCAGGAAGGTTGGTGTATTGGCATCAAAAATACCAACGGCATAGCTTCCCTTACCACCTACGCCGCTAACGTCCGTTGCCACCTTATTAGCCAATTCAATTTGCTTTGCGGCTTGCTGTGCAGCAGTTTGAAGCGTTGAATAAGCGCGAGGTAGTCCGGCTTGATTTTCACCCGATATTTCACCAATCTTCTTGCCCTTAGATTCTAACAAGGCTTGGTTAGCGCCGGGATTATTGACGACAGCAGGGGGAGCATCGGTAGGGAGTTTAGCCCCATACTGCGCCTCTAACGCCTGATATTCAGCCTCTAGCTCAGGTGTCCATGCCATATTACATCCCCTGTGGGCGCATTTGACGAAGTTGCTGCAACCGCTGCATAGGATCAGGACGCGGTGCTTGAGTGCCCCCTGCCGGGGCATTGCCGGTTAATTGCCCGAATACCGGCCTATGTGCAGGCACTTGCCGTATAGATTGGTCGGGCATAGTCACGGTTTGAAGTTTTGAAGTCTCGAAAGCATCCCAAGCCTGCAAAGTTGCCTGTTCCTGTGGCGTGAGTGGTAAGCCCATTTTCAGCTTAACCAGTGCATCCTGCGCCTGCGCACTGAAATCAGGGCGCTGTTTAGCACCATAAGCAACGATCTGCGCTTCTTTAAGGCGGTTATCCATATCACGATCTTGGCCAGCTTGCAGGGCATTAGTACCACCTGCAAGAGCCTGCCCGAAATCAACAGGCATGCGTGATGGGCCACTTGCTTGTGACACGCCTGCACCCCATTGCGAAAGGCGGTTGCCAAGCTGCCCTAGCATGCTGGAACGCTGTTGCGACTGTAGTTTAGGGTCGATAACGCTAGAAGGCATAGGCGTGCCGGTTCCAGGCATTGCGCCGATGGGTGCATCATATTGGTTTTGCGGCGCTAACCCTATCGCCTGCAGAAAACTCATTTGCGGGTCTGCCTGCTTTGCCATGTCCATCATGGAGCCACCGCCCATTCCGCCCATGCCTCCACCGAATAATTCATCTAGCCATCCCATATTAAGCACTCCTCATTTTGACACCGATTGCGTCATAGTTAACGGTTAAATATCCATCGCGCATGCCTACGGCTTCAGGATGTGTTTTCATAACTTCCTGCGCCATAACGCCGATATATTTCTGTGGGTAGCCTTTGTATCTAAACTCGTAGATATTGTGGCCGTTTTCTTGGCCTAGCGGTTTTATATCTTCCTTGATATTAATGTCGCTGCCACCAAATATTGAAGCAATACTAGCGCCGATCCCAGCAACCTGCCCAAGCGTGCCTAACGCACCCCCGCCAGAATTTCTATAATATGGATTGCTTTGCGTCTGCGTTCCGCCGTAATTTCCTTGAATTAAATCCATGTACTGCTGCAGCGCCATCTGGTCTTTATTCTGGTTGTAATTGTATTTTGCACGGTCAGCATCAATCTGCTGCTGTGCGAGGTTTGTTTTATAGTCACCAACGCTCGAAAGCTGGTTGATGTCGTAATAATCCTGGTTGGCAAGGTCAGGCGCATACAGCATGCCCTTGATCTGGTTATCACGCTCTTTCGAGTAATTGCCGCCGTAGATGTTCGTTGCTAAATCTCCCAACTCACTAGCAGCGGTGCGGTCGGATTGGTTACGCGCCTGCGCATACGCGCCGGAGCCGTAGCGCCCTGCCGATGAGAACTGCGAATCTATGCTCGGATTGACGATTTCATTGTATTTATTAACAACATTACCAGCAGCCTGATTATAGGTGCGGTCGATATAAGGGTTGCTGTTCAGGTACTCACCGCCAAGCGTTTTGGTTAGCTCGCCCTGCGCTGCAGCGGTAAGAGGGGAGCCGTATACAGCCCTGCCGGTGCGGGCCTGCAATGCAGCTTGCGTTTCCGGTGAATCAGCGGCAATCGTCTGGCCGGGATAATACGCAGGCAGGTTGCCGCCTGATACGCTGCCATCAGGCGCATAAAAATCAGCAATGCTTTGGAAACCCGTCTTTAAAAACGGCTGTTGGCCTTCCCACGGATCAGACTTCGTGGTTGTGGTTGTATTCCCTGATGGTGCTCCACCGCCGCCCATACGCTACCCCTGTTTGTGAGTGGCGGGGGTAACGGTTCGCCCATTCCGAATATGGGAATATTATATAATGTTAAAAATCAATGTCAAGTAAACATCCGCTCTAGGAAGATATGCGTAAAATCATAATGTTTAAACACTTTTGCCCAGCCTTTGCGTGCCGTGGCTTCCATACCGTCACAGCCTATGGATTTTGCCCAGTCAGCTATTCCCTGCTCTAATCCTATCCAATTTGCATAGTTTTCGCCGGTCATTATCCGCACGCAGCACATCTTTTTCTTAGCATGTTGGATGATTTCTGTTACCGCAACAGCCTCGATGGTTTTATCGCGGATGGACACCCATAACACTAAATCCTTGGCACGCAGGAACCTATACAAATCCACTAAATCCAGCCTGCCATTGGCCGTTTCAACTGCCGCCTGCAGCCTATCTTTCACCTGCGGCCAGATACTATCTATCCTATCGCTTGGTATGGGAAGTAAGACGCTATCCAATGTATGCCACCTTAAAGGTTTTGTTTACATCAGCAGTGCTGGGATGAGTAATAGTATAAGTGCCAAGATCAGGATTACGAGCCGAAACATACATCCCCCCGCTTCCTAGTGCCGTTGCCGCTGTGGAGGTGGTAGCATCGAACAGGAAGGCGGTTTTATCGCCAAACACGCCTATTGCCACGGTTACGGCGGTTGTAGTGCTACTGGCAGTTAAAGTCACCTCGGTTACATTATTGGTCTTGCCGCGCAATACCTGGTTAAGCTTTGCGGCGATAATCCTTACCCATGCGGGTATATCTGTCATCTTTTCCGGTACGGAAATATTGCCTTCTTCACGGACGCTTACCAGCGGCATTACCGAGCGCCCCTTATAGATGATTTAACAATATTTAAGCCTTGTGCATGGCTGAAAGCACCCGATAGATTTATGCGCATGCGGTGATAGCGGGCATTAGCCCTGCAGGGGAAATTACCGGCGCTATTCGCTGTAATAACCGAACCCCATGTTACCGAATCGCTTAAGCTGTTACGCGTGCCTATCTGGATGGTCATTGTAGTATAACCTTCAACAAACGGCCTGATTTCCTGGACATTGGTGCGCATATTCGGCGTAAGTTCTACTTCCTGCGTTTCAATCGTTGCATCTAAAGCTGTTCCGGTGAAATTCACCTGCTTATGGTCAGTATTAAAGCCAGAAAATAATGCGCTGTTGCCCGTCCATACACGGGAATCTAGGGAAAACGGCAATAAATCCAAGTCCGAAGATATGGCATCAAGCCCTTCCAGGGTGTAGCCCTCGGACAATGAACGGTAGATATATTCAATATCCTGATCCGCATACGCCCAGCGTTTCTTAGCATTCGCTGCGTAATTATACGCCCATATCCGGTTAGGATTTCCACCTTGATTCTGCTGCCCAGGTGAAGCCCAGAAGATAAGCTTATTAATCGGGTCAATCGTAGACGAAATCCTATCCATATAGGATTGGTCTAAATCGGTGTAGAATGTTTTATCCACCCTGTTTTCACCGATGGAAACGGATTGCTGCCCATCAAAGATATAAAACCCGTCAATACCAAGGTAAGGAATTGCCGAACCTATCTTCGTTACTGAACCGGGTGCTGGCGTTCCCTTACCGCGCTCTATTTCGTCGAATTGGTAGATAATGGGTGAGCCTACATATGTCATGCGCCAGATAGAGCGTTCCTGAAAGATAATGCCATACTCACCGCCTACCACCTGCTGACACCATCCACCTTCCCCATCTAAATCCTGAAAATCAGACTGTGTGGTAACAGAAGGCGTCCATAGGGTAGAATCACCTATGCCTGACCACCTAACACGCTCAGGAACCGCGCCATCAACGCTATCATCGGTATTTGCCGCCACCACGTTATTCCTGACCACCGATACATACCGAGCCTTGGGGGCGGATGCAGACAGATCGGCAAATACCGAGCTTGTCCCCATAGTAAATTCCTGCATGGCATCGGTGAAATTGGTGCCGATAATCTGGCTTCCCCATTGTGTGAAACTCCAACGCTCCTGGCCTCCGGTAGTATAGCCGCCTACCTTAGATACATCATCCCATACAGCAGCATCTAACCTGTACAGCTTTGCAGCGTCACCGGCAAAATTATAGGTATTGCCTGCGGAATCACGGCCTGAAGTCGCGCCTTGGCATCTATCATCCAGCGCATCCGAATAAACTACGATAGAGGGAAAGCTTTTATAGGATTCGCCGGAGGGGGTGACATTCAAGGCAACGGTAATGCCCTGGTTGTCCATCGGCGGTAGATCAGGTAGGTACTCCCCCAGCATCACCTGCATTAGAATGTCGTCGGGATTACCCGCCCGCCTCCAACCTTGTGTGTATTGAGCGTGCGCAGCGCCTCTAATGCTGATATTTCTTGCGCGTTATCTGCTGCTGCCGCTGCCTCATCGCGGATAATGCGTAAATTCATCCACCACCTTGCGCGCGCTTCAATTAAATCTTCCGCATAGGTAAGCCAGTCGTTTGTATCTGCATCAGCGGAAAGCGCGGTGTAATTCTTGGTATATTTAATCAGCATCGTAATGCCGGATTGATTGGGAATAGGATAAAGCTTTATGCGGTTTTGGTATTGGGCGTATTCGTCGGGAATGCCTGTAGCATCGTTGCTTTGCTTGGCCTCCAACTCAAACGGCGTGATTTCTGTCATCGTGACTTTATCGCCGTTATATTGCCGCTCCAATATATCAATCATCTCCACGTCACTAGGAACGCTGCCGGTGCCATATACATATTCTTCTTGGCCGGACACTGCAGGGAAAGTGGTGGATGTTTCCTTAAACCAGAAAGGCTCAGTCTGATAATGAATGATAGCCCGGTTAATGGCTTTTTGAATCTGCGTATATAAATCTTGGCGGTCTAAATCATCCGCTATGCGTTGCTGCATTTGTAAGAATGTACTAGCCATTATCTATCTTTAACCTCGTAACTCACACTATTATCCGGATGGCTTATAATAACGGCGTCAAGGCCTTCTTCTTCGCTTTCGCTCATCAACATCGCAGCAATTTCGCTTTGTTCTTTTTTATCTGCGCACTGGAGATGGAAAATCATTTCGCCTCCACTATCACTAAAAACTGGTCTATTTGATCCTGAAACCCTACAATCTTAAACTTATCCCATAGAGCATTTAACCACCAGCGTGCATCCTCGATAATAAGGTGCGCATTGCGGCCATCAGGCAAGGTTTTATTGGCAGGGCGCGCGGCGATAATAAAAAAGCCCTTAACCTTTGTAAGTTGCTTTAGGTGGTCTAATACCTCGCCTAGCAATTCAGGCTCTACATGCTCCAGCACATCCGTGCATACTACCAGGTCTGCAGGCTCAGGCATCTTGGAATATTTAGGAATGGCAGGGTCATATTGCTTTATCTTGAAAGGCAAATTCTGTGCCAGCGTTGATTTTCCACAACCATAATCCAGCAAATCCTGTGTCTGCATCGACATAGCAAGCGCAGCCACTTGGTTAGCGTATTTCACACCGGAAACGCCGTAATGAGGCTTGGCCTCGTGCATTTCCTCATTCAGCTTCCGGTAAGCGTTGCTAATCATATAAACCTTCGCAATTCATTATAAACGCGCTCCATTACCGGCTTCCAGTCGCAATCCTTATCCTGCCAGTAATTCGTAACAGTCCCATACCAAGGCGCATCCTTGCCATGCTCACCATGTAACCACATGGATTGATGCGCACATAAACGCCAGCATTCCACACCAAGCGCTCCCGCTAGATGTACTACGCTTTGTGGCGCAGATATTACCAGATCAAGGTTCATTAGTAAAGCCGCTGTTTCATCGTAATCTTCCAGCGTCTCCGGCCAATGATGGATGTTAGTGCCGTTTTCCTTATTAAAACGCTCAATCTTTTCACCCGCCTCCTTATTGTACTGCAGCGATATGAAATCGGCGTCTAATTTAAGAATATCTAACCAATTGGCTAGCGGATTAAAGCGATAGCTCTGCGAGGTACGTTTAGCGCCACCATACCATGATATGCCTATTTTAGGGCGTTTTCCCAGCATTTCCAATTGGGCGCAATACTTGCCGCGCAATCCCCAATCAGCCTTTAAATAAGGCTTACGGGGAAAATCAGACTTCTTTTTCCGGTAGAACTTAGCCAATGAGCCTATAGAGATTTTAGCATCAATCTTATGATTGCCATACCATTCCACATCACCATTCTGCTGTTTTGTGCCATATACAGGGATGTCGGGGAACGAATCACGCATAATGTTTATCAGGCGCGAATTGCAATCATAGATTACGTTGCAATCCTTCATTACGTCGGGGAGCATCGAGGCAAACATGATCTCATCACCTAAGCCCTGCTCGCCATGCACAATGATGGTTTGCCCTTTGGTTCCATCCCAGTACTTATCTGATTTGTCAGCGGTGTAGAAACGTTCTTTGCGGTCTGGAAGCAATAGGCGGGAGTCGTAATGCTTAAACCCCTCCTCCCATTGCCCTAGCCCTAATAAGCATTGGGATAGGTTCTGCTCGGTATCGGCATTATCCGGCTCGCCTTCAAATGCCATCCTTGCCCATTTCAAACCTTCAGCAGGCTCACCTAGATGCACGTAGCAGGTGGCAAGATTGTTATAAATCATCGGGTCATTAGGCTTCAGCGCGAGAGATTGCTTGAACCTGTCAATCGCCTCATGGTGCCGCAATAGCTCCATGCTCACACAGCCAAGGCCGTTAATGATAGATGGGTCGTTAGGGCGTAATTTGTCTGCAAGAATAAAGAATTGCTCGGCAATAGCGAATTGGGTTTTAAGCACGAACAGGCTTGCTAATAGATAATAGGCGGAAACTAAGTCTATCTTTTCCGCAATGAGCGAATCCAATATAGCGGCGGTATCATCGAGGTTTTCCCGCTTGGCTAGATTTGCCTGCACGGTATCGTATAATTTTAGGGCGGAAGTTTCCACAAAACCTCAATAGAAAAGGGGCAAGGATTTCTCCCCGCCCCTAACTATATTGAAAACTAACGGTTATGCAACCTATTAGTATTCCGACACCACATAGCTCACTGTGCCGTTGATCTGCAAGCTAACCGTGGCGGTGCCAGGGGTAACGGTTGCGGTCAGCGTGGCAAAGCGTGCCGTTGCATCATCGGACGCTTCCACTTTCCACGGAATGCCCTTGGTAGCGCGTGCAACAGCGCCCCCTGTGCCAGCCGAGATAAAGGTAGAAGCCGTGCCTGCCGTTGCAGCGCCGCCTTGGTAGACGCCGGTTCCGGTAATACCCACGTCAGCCGGGTTGGTAGCTGCACCGGAGGTAGCAAGGATATTAACGTCAACGATAGTAGCGCCTACGGGGATTTTGCAAAGCTGGATAAGCGTTGCACCGGAAGCGGTAACGGCACCCGTGTTAAACGAAAAGGTTTCCGTTGTAACACCGGACACCAGCGCGCGTGCTGGACGTGCCATTAGGGTGGTGGATTGAGTTGCTGTAGCCATGATGTTATCTCCTTATGCAGCAGCGATGGATTGAGTGGGGATAACAATGGTTGCGAATTCCACCGAGTTGAAGATGGTTTTCTTCAGACCATAAATGCTTGCTGCTGAAACACCGAGCTGGTTTTCATAGTCAAACAGTTTCTCCGTCCACTTAAAGTTGCTTCCCGATTCACCCGAACCGAAGTCCTGGCCGAAAGCAATAACAGCCGCCTGCGCACCGCAAAGAACGGCACGGCGAACGGTGGATTGCGTCGGTGATACAGGAATGCGGGTAGACTCATGCAGGATGACGTTATTGTAAACGCCAAGAGCGCCGGTAAAAATCGGGTTATCCGAAATCTTACCGCCAGTCATTGCCGCCTTCTGGATGTCAAGCCACTGCCCGGTATCCGTGGTGGTACGCAATTGCGTCACCTGATACGGGTGCAGGAAACAAACATACATATCATCCGCGCCTACTTTAACAGGGCGGATAAACGGCGTTGCGGTTTTGGCTTTCTCTACTGCATAGTCGATCAGCGTCAGGCGCATCTGCGTGGAAGCACCCGTGGAAGCAATACCGGCTTCCGTAGTCTTTCCGTCGCTGAACTGAGTACGCGTGGTGGTCGGTGCAACGGTGGCGTTATTGCCAGTTTTACCGCCAGTAGCTACTGCCGTATTGCCGCAAAGCTGGTTGAAGAATGCGGTATCCCACATATCTGCGAACCAATCGGTCAAACCCATGCGGGCTTCTTCACGCACCGAGAAAGGCACGCGCTGCTCTGACATTTTACCGTCAGACTTCACCGCATTACGAATCTGGTTGATGAGAAGGTTGTCGCTATAGGTAACGAGCGATTCTTCGTTGCCCTCAAGCGTGCCATCGCCTACAACACCGTCGCCGGTAAGCTGCATGCGCAGGCCGAAGGTGATACGATCACCCGCCGATTTAGAGGTTTCTTCTTTTAGCTGGATAAGAGCACCAGAGCCTTTGCCGATAAACTTGGCAAAGTACGTCTGTTTCAATGCTTCTTGCATCAGCTTCTTAGCCCAAAGCTTCACTGCAAGAGGATGATTGACTGGATAATCTGTAGTAGCCATATATAGCTTCCTTGTTAAGGGTTTGAAAAAATGTTTAACCAGTAACGCTGGCTAGCGATTTTTTCCCTTTAACGCAGGAATGACGAAAATATGGCCGTGACGTGGCGAACGATTACGTTCCCATAACTTTTGCCCAGGCTTTATCAAATTCAGTCTGCCCATGCAAATTAGTTAACGCATCTACTTTCATATCAGCAAGCGCCTCCGCTGTCAAGTCTTGCTTCACCGACTTGCTTGCGGGTGGTAATTGCCGGTTGGTCTGCATGCCCTTTTTGATGGTGTCCAGCTTATCATTAGCCTTGGTGTCTTTTTCATCGATCACGGGTTCAGGCGCTTTAAACCCGCGACGCTTTGCTAGCGCATAGAAACGCTCGGCAGGATTCACCTCATCGGCATAGGCTTTATCGGAAATCCATTTCACTTCGTCGGCCAATACTTTCGCGGCTTCCTCATCCGACCAGCCTAAATCCTTTAATTCCTCTTTACGGGTTTCCGCTAGATACTTTATCGCATCATCAAAATCAGGCTTATCCTGCTTAAATGCGAGTTCGCTTTCTTTTACCTTGCCCCAGTATTTCTGGTTTTCGGTCTGCTGAATGGTGCTGTTAGCCTGTGCGATTAGCACCCTTTCAATCATTTCCTGCTTTTTGCGCATGCTTTCCAGCGGGTCGTCATCATTCTCTTGCTTGGGCGTCATCTGTTCAATGCGCTTCATAAGCTCATCGCGCTCCTGCTGGAGTTTATTGGCGCGTTCCTGCTCTGATTTACGGCGCTGGCGCTCCTCATGCAGTGCGCCTAGATTTACTTTCTTTTCCTCTGCTGGCTTATCCTCAATAGGGGCTTTTTCGGGTTCTGGCGGCTTCACCGGCTCAGATGTAGGAGATTCGGCAAAGCTGCCCTCGTTATTGAAAAACTCATCTACTTGCGCGTCGGTCACGGTGACGGATTCCGGTGCGGTGATTTCGGTCATATGTTCCCCTTTGGTTGGTTAAAAGCAGTCTGTGCGGCTTTCTGCATACCCATCGCAGATTTAATTAACTCGTTCTTTATTTGTAGCTGGCTTTTTTGTATCTCGGCTTTAGCCTTCACCAAGGCGGTGACGCCTTTCACCTGCTCCACCTTCACATCCATTTCAGATGCGCCGTAAGTGGATGGGTCTAGCTCTTTCTGCGTCTTGGCTTGATTAAGCTGGGCTTGGGTTTGGTTTTTGATGGTTTCGGATTCGGTTTTCTTGATATTGCCGACCATAAGCGCATCAGCCATTTCGGCCTTTTTCTGGTTAGCAGGGTTGTTTTTTTGCTCATTGATTAGCGCCATCCATTTCTCTACCAGTGCTGCCGGTAGTGGTGAATATTCAAGAATCTCAGGCGGAATAGGAATATTAGCCTGCAGCGCGACCTGCAGCATTTGCGATACCACACCAAAGACTTTCTCTTTCATGTTCGGAGATGTTGGTGCATCATCTACCAGAATATCATATTTCGAGGTGAGGCTGTCTTTAAGTAATGGTACATATTTAGCGTTAGCACCATCAATCCTGATTAAGCGCCCATCGGAGATATACTTGATAATGAATTGCATCAGCACGCGGCCCTGCTCTTTGCGGTAGCGGCGCAGCGCATCGAAGAATGAGGCAAGGATAGTAACGCCCGCATCCTTGCGGCTGTTTTCAATCATGCCGGGTTGGTTGCGGTCTGCAATACCCAGCATTTCCACATTCACGCCAGGTACGTCATTGATTGCCGTAAGCGCCTGGTGCAATAGCCGGTCGATGCCATCGGGATAGGCAGGTGGTGTTTTCTCTTTGTATTTGCCCTCAACCAGCGCACCTTTATTCACTTCCACCCAGCTATCTGGCTTCGCCCAATCGGCTTTTGCTTTCTTGGGATTGACGAATGTGTTGGTTTCAAATACCAAGCCGCCCTTGGCATTGCTGTTTAGAATATATTGAATCTGCGACAGCCATTTATTCGCCCAGCGTTGCGGGTCTTTCATCAACTCCACAAGCCCGAACCACACGTTACGGTTACGGTCACGCAGGCCGGTGATGAACCGTAAGGAGAATCCTTCAACCGGTGCTTCCGATTCTTCCAGTATGGTATCGCGGCAGATAATTACCTGCTTATAGACACGCTTTTTCTGTGGTACAGCCTCAATGCCTATCTGCTTTAGGGCTTCTGCAACTAAAATATATTCCTCGGATGATAGCGATACCAACTGGCCTTGTGATGCCACGCGGTAAAAGGTTTCTTCGCAGTAATACTGGTATTTTATGACGGTGTAGCTTCTGGTCTTATCGTCATCGGCTTCTTCGCCACCATCGTTGTGCTTATATTCATCATCGGCATGGCCTACCAGCTTATCGCCATTGTCATTCCATAATTGCAGTTCCTTACCCGATACATCCGCATCTGGGTACATTTCCTCAAATTCTTCTTTTGAGTAAGCTTTCCAACGCGCAACCCATTTTGCATCATCGAAGTTACGCTTCTTAGCGCGATGGTCTGCAGCGCATTCAAACGGGTCTATACGTTCAACGATAGCCATACCATCGGGATCGGTGGAATATTCCATTAGCGTCTCAGTAGCGCCTATGCCGCATATCAGCGTATCTTGAAATGCCTCCGATTCCTCATCTTCCGCATCGCAGTTGGCGCGCGTCCACTTAGCTGCAGCGTTCATCAGGTCATTAACACCCGTATCATCGGTGCTAACCGGCTTATAATTTACTTCCTGGCGGTTTTGCAGCTCTAGGCCGGTAACAGCGTTAATGGTACGTGCCACGCGGTTAAACACTACGGCGGGTCTACCTTGATCGTTAAGTATCTGCTCATCCTCATCCGACCATTGCTTGCTGGCTACGAAGTCATAAGCTTCCCGCGCCCTTACGCGCCAGCCACGGTAATGCGCACTGTGGTCTTGCAGATTCTTGCGGATCTGTTTTACAATATCGTCTTTATCATAATCATCGGTTTCTGTAGTCATAGTTTATTACCTGCTAAATATTTATTAGCAGCGCTGACTAATTCTTCAGCAGCGGTTTCCATCCCCATATCGCGCAGAAACATTATTGGAAATCCCGTCGGCTTCCCGTCATGACAAAAGTAAACAGCCCTAACTTCCGGCTTTGCTGTAGCGCCAATAATATAAGTATCTAGCTCGCCCATGCACTACCCCTGTTATAGCTATCGTCGCTATAAGCGTCTGATTCTTGGATAATTGCAGGGAATAACGCACCCATCTCATCGTCTAGTATCCTGGCCATGCAGTCGAGCATATCGTCATGGACAGGCACCGGGAACGCATCGTATTCCTGATTCAGGAAAATGTCAACCAAGTCCTCAGTTTTGCCTTGATAATCTGTCTTGAAACACGATTCCAGCAGATAAAACCGCCCCTGCTCAAATATCGGTTGCAGCATTTTAATGCGGTCAGGCTTAGGCATATTACCGCCCAGCGGAGTAATACCGAAGCGGTAGTTTTCCCGCGCCTGCCTATCCTCAATATGGGCAATATCCGCCTGCATGCCGTACTGCTCATAGCCCACACCAAGCCCTTTGCAGTATTTCTTGTATTTCTTATGCAGCCTGAACAGCGCATCGGCGCGTTGCGTCAATGATAGCCTGTCGCGGATCATATCCAGCAGGTAGTAATTCTCATCACTGCCCAGCCCTATCACCATGAACACGGTGTAATCGCTGGTTTTCTTTTTCTCATTGGCAGGATCGCACAGAATGTAGATGTTCATGCCATTGCCATCAGCACCCTTATAAAACCTTACCCAATCGCGCTTAAAGCCCATTAGCGTATCTGCCACAGGATTTAGGAGCATCTGCGCAGCAAACGTGTAAGCCCCCATCGTGCGGTATTTCATGGTGATTTCTTCCTGGGACTTCAGCACCGGCTTGCCAGTTGGTGTGCCATCCACGGTACAGGGGTATTTCCGCACCTTCACCGCTTCGCGCTGCTGCATCAGGCGGTAAGTATCGTTGAAGTGGTAAATCGTGCCAACATAGCGACGATGTCCACCCTCAGTGCCAAGGTTGATGGATAGTTCCCATGCGCGGTTGGTTTTCTCAATCATATCCGGCGAGGTAACAAACTTATCCGTCACCAGATCGTCATAGACGCATATCAGGAAGTGTTTGGAGGTAGGTTGCCCATCTACCACGCCCCACGCCTCTACGGTGGATTCCTTGGGGTTTGTTTTGCGCTTTACCGTTATTCCATCATCCTCTGACCATTTAGGGGATTCCCCCTTTGGGTCGGTGTAGAGAATATCGGGGAATAGCTCTTTAAGCGTTACGTTCTGCTCGAACTCCTGCTTTATCTGCCGCAGGAAGCCCTTGGCAATAGGCCGCGTCACCGAGAATATGCCTATCGTAACCTCACGGCCATTCCATTTTGGGTGCGGATTGTCGCCATGTGAGCTAAGTATGTCTTGAATTGAAAGCGCATACGTGATGATTGTGGATTTATAATGCTCACGGCTCCATAAATCTAAACATTCATTAGGTTCATTCTGCACCTCAATGCAGCGGTCTAATATCCACTGGTTGAAAGCATCCAGACGCCCCAGCCCATACCACAGCAGGAAGAATAGGTCAGTGCGGCATAACTCGCGTAATAGGGGGTTTTTATAGGATTGTGGCTCTTTGTCCAGCTCTAAGAGCAGCCGGTTGTAATGCTCTAGCTTGGTAAATCTCACGGTTCCATATCGGGTGTGTTACCAGGCACAACACGCAGCGCCATCTCAGCAAGGCGGTCGGCGGCAGTACCAGCCATTGATTCGCCCTTGCTGGTAACATCCACATCCACAGACTGGCGCTCGCCGTATTTCTTGGGTTTTAGCTTGCCAGCGTACCACTTGCGGGCGTCCACACGTATGCGCTTGTCATCGGCTGGAATACTGGAATCATCTGCAATATCAAGCACACCATCCGCTAAATAGTCTGCCTGCGCTTCGCGTGCGTGGGTGTAGTTATTGGCAAAATCTTCATGTTTCTTTATCCAATCAAACACCGTACTGTAATCAATATCCAATATCTTACAAGCCTTTACAAGGCTATTTCCCTGAGCGATATAGTTGCAAATACTATCGGCGGTTTCTTGTGTGTAGCTCATCGCGCGCTCACAATCTTCAAAGCTTCATCATCCTGCTTTGCCATCTCGCTAATCGCCCACTGGTAATGTTCAATCCTGCGCTTGGCATCGGCTATGATTTCTTCCTGCAGGCGTATAGCGCCCTCAAACAACAAGCGCATTTTGTCATCTTCTTCGGTCATCAGCAGCTCTTGGTGGGTTTTCCGCCCTTAGGTTTTGGCTTCGGTTTAGCTTTTGCCATAAATACCCCCCCCCTGTTGAATTTGAATAATAATGCTATCCCTCCACCGCGTCAACTGGAAAACCACCAGGGCGGGGATAATCGGATAAAACGATATTAGCTTTGATCATCAAAGATACGTCAAAGTATAAGACAATGATAAACAAGGATAAAATAAATACGTCAAAATCAACTTTGACGTATCTTTGACGTATTTATTTCTATTCTTTTCTATATAATTCAATAATATAATAATAATAATAATAATAATAATAGTAGAATTTGCTACACACACACACTTATTCTTTTTTTAGGGGGTTTTCGTAAGTACCCCCCCAAAATTTTGACGTATTCGATTTTAAGGCATTAAACCTATGATAAATATAAATTAGATACGTCAAAAAATCCGTCAAAATCGGAGATACGTCAAAGTTTAATGGAAATTAAATGGCAACATACCAAACAAATTTCTTTGTCTGCCCTGGACGCTCCTCAACCCGCATAATGGAAGAATCAACCAGCAAGCGGATGATCTCATTGCGGCGGCGTTCACCACCCTGGATGAATTGTGTCTTGCGGGTGAAGTCATTAGCTGACATCTCGCCAGCCTTTTTAATTACATTTCTAGCTTTAATAA
>Ga0315909_10003751_pt1 | contig 18354 bp, 18 predicted proteins | sample LakEriMetagenome_11_FD_203527 | JGI IMG/M metagenome (GOLD analysis project Ga0315909, IMG submission 203527) | Freshwater fungal communities from buoy surface, Lake Erie, Ohio, United States - Buoy 2 MA125 | ecosystem: Environmental > Aquatic > Freshwater > Lake | place: USA: Lake Erie, Ohio... | reverse complement strand
TGCGAGAACAAAAATTTGTCGAGACACTCGATGAAGTAGAAGCAAAGGTAACAGAGTTTGCTTCAAAAAATTGGGATGTATTCTTCGGGCTTGCTAAGTACGGCACACCTGATGAGAGAACTCAAGCCAACGCTATGGCGGTCAAAGCCTTTTGGCTAGACCTAGACTGTGGTGATGGGAAAGGGTATCCAACTAAGGAAGATGCAATCGCTGACCTCGGTCGCTTTTGCAAGGAACTTAAGTTACCTAAGCCCACGATTGTAAGTTCAGGTAACGGGATACACGTTTACTGGAGTCTTACAGAAGACACGAGCATCGACAGGTGGCATCGTGTTGCTGAGTCTTTAAAATCATTATGTGCAATACACGACCTAAAAGCTGACGCTTCGGTAACTTCCGATTCGGCTCGGATACTTCGTGTGCCTGAAACCTTTAATTACAAAGGTAAAGAACCTAAGAAAGTAGAGATACTTCTCAAGGGTGGCACTTGCAGTTTTGAGGAACTGAAAGAGAAATTTGGTGAAATAATACCCGTACCCAAAAAAGTACGCAGACCTATGGATGCCGTTACCAAGGCACTTATGGGTAATTACATCAATAAGTTTTCTACGATTGTCCGCAAGATTGGAGAAGATAAAGGTTGCTTGCAACTTAAGTACATGATTGAGAATCAAGCCACGCTTGAAGAGCCGTTGTGGAGAGCGGTATTATCAATACCAGCTTTCTGTGAAGATGCAGATACAGCTATTCACGAAGTATCTAAGGGGCACCCAGGCTACACCCCACACGATACAGAAGATAAGGTTGCGTTAATTAAAGGACCGTACACTTGTGCAACGTTTGAGAAGATACGGGTAGGTGGTTGCGAAGGTTGCATCCATCGTAATCAGATTACATCACCAATACAGATTGGGGCAGAGATTGCCCGTGCAGGCGAAGAAGACAACGAAGTAGTAGAGAAGAGCGAAGTATTCCAAGAAGAAGTCACATTCAAGATTCCGTCACTACCATTCCCATATTTCCGTGGCAAGAATGGTGGCGTTTATAGAGAAGCGTTTGGCGACGAAGAAGAGCCAACATTAATTTATGAGAACGATTTATATCTAGTTAAACGCATCATGGACGATGGTTCAGAAGCGTTGAGTTTGAGATTGCACCTTCCAAAAGATGGTGTTCGTGAATTTACTATGACCTTGACCGATGCTATGTCGAAGGACGGGTGTCGAGCCGCTCTCACCAAACAAGGTGTTGTAGCGTTGCCAGGGAAACAGATGGACGCATTGATGGCTTACATCGCTAGATTTACTAAGGAGTTACAAATGACTATGCAATCAGAAGTTGCCAGCGTTAGGTTTGGCTGGAGTGACGATGATAGTAAATTTATCTTGGGTGAGCGGGAGATAGACGACACAGGCAGTATGATCTTTTGCCCACCATCTACCGTTACTAGAAACACCGCACCGCTTCTTCGTAAGAAAGGCGACCTTGACCAATGGAAGAAAGTATTTAACTGCTATGCGGAAGAGGGTATGGAAGCAAATGCGTTCGGTGCTTTATGTGCGTTTGGTGCACCGTTGTTTAAGTTCACCAATCACCGTGGAGTGCTAGTTAATTACGTATCCAAAGAATCAGGCACAGGTAAGTCAACCATCTTACGAGTCTGCAATAGTGTATATGGACACCCTGATAAGCTAATGCTTCACGCGGAAGATACTAAACTGTCACGTCTCCATCGCTTGGGGGTTATGAGTCATCTACCCGTCACAGTCGATGAGATTACCAATATGAAACCTGAGGAGTTCTCAGACTTTGCATATGCCATAACACTAGGAAGACCACGTAATCGTATGCAGTCACAGGTAAATGCCGAGCGTTTGAATATGGCAGAGTGGGCAACCATAGTGCTAGGCAGTAGTAACGCATCGTTTTACGAAAAGATTCAGCAAATTAAATCTTTACCTGAGGGCGAGTTGATGCGGGTATTTGAAGTAAAAGTATTTGGTAATGAGAAGTTAACCAAAGAAACCGCAGACGAGCAGTTCTCCTTAATGTTTGATAACTACGGTATTGCAGGCGAAATTTATATACGATACGCAGTTCCACACATTAAAGAAATGCTTAAGTTCATGGGCGAAGTGCAGACTCGGTTTGATAAAGAAGTATGTGCCACGAACAAAGAACGCTTTTGGTCAGCATTAATTGCATCTGTTATGTCGGGTGGGCACTACGCTCAGCAGTTAGGACTGCATGACTATGACTTAAAACGTATCTATGCGTGGGCACTAGAGATGGTTACTTATATGCGTGCTGACGTAGAAAGTCTCAAAGCCGACCATGACATGATCCTATCTGACTTTATCAGGACACACATCAACAACATCTTAATTATTGACGACGGTGTTGACAAACGACTCGGCATGGCAAAACCTGCTATCCGTGAGCCACGAAACGAATTGCGTATCCGTCACGAGCCTGATACCAATCTGACCTTCATACCAGTAGAAGAACTAAGGAATTGGTGTGCCCAGCGTCAGTTGTATTACAAAGATTTAATTGCTGAATTAAAAGAGAAAAACATTTACGTTAGAAACGAAAAGAAACGCCTTGGAAAAGGCACCGACATCCCTACCCCGCCATCGTATTGCATCGTGTTGGATTCAAGTAGGGGGCATTTTATTGACATACTAGACGGAGAAAACAATGAATTGGAAAACAGCAAATAATAAAGACGACAAAGACGAGTCTGTTGATGTAGTAAATCAACCCCCACACTATAAGGTGGGGGGTATAGAAACGATTGACTACCTGCAAGCTAAGTTGTCTCCAGAAGCGTTCAAAGGATTCTTGCATGGCAACACGTTGAAGTATCTTAGCCGTGCTGATCATAAAGGTAATCCACAAGAGGACTTTAAGAAAGCACAATGGTATTTAAATAAGTTGGTAGAGGCTGGCGATGAAAGCTAATCTAAGACCTGTTGGTGTGCGTAAATCTATTAGCCATTTATGTGCAGCTACTTATTCGTGTTTTCCTATTGGACCAAAAGCATCGTCTAAAAAATCTTGGATGAAAGATAAAGACTTATATCTTGCCGATATAAGCGGTATGGAACGGGTAGTTACCCCAGTATATTTTTTAACCGATATGAATAAAACTGTGTATATGATGGACGCAATAACAGGCATTATGTTTGTTATTAAGGGTGGCAGGTGTTTAACTTCTGATCGTCTTGAAATGCACGGATTTGTAAAAGAAGACGGGCTAGATAAACGGCTAATGAAGGTTAAGAGCGAACAATTTTCAGGAGGTGATGAATGAAAGATACTCCATACAACAACGGCAAAGTAAAGATTGGCGATGCAGTTTATCTTAACAAGTTAGCAAACCCGCCATACATAGAGCGTGATGAAGATATGTTGGAGTTACAAAGCTATCTAATCCACGACCCACGTGTATTGAACAAAGAATATTGGCTTAAGCGTGTTTACATTGCGTTCCTTCTGTTTGTTTTGACTGTACTCTTGATGGCAAATTGAGCATGAAAGCACTAACCAAACACCAACTAGCTAAACAAACACCAAGAACGTTAGCAGAAAAAGTAATAAATCGAGAGAACAGAATTACTTACCTTAACAACAGGATAAATGAATTGGAAAAAGAATTAGCCGAAGCTGGTGGCATGATTGGTGTATTACGGGAATATGTCTCTGACCTAGAAAAGGGTTTGAAGTCTAGTATAACGATGAACAAAGCGTTAGTGGAGAGAGAAAAATGATAGTCACAATACTTAATCTATTCGCCCTGTTTGTTGCTACCTGTGCGGTGCTGATATTTGCGGTGGTGTTTATCTTCTTCCTGTTCATTATGTATGCTTGTATACACATTGGCTGGAGAGAGATCAAAGGGATGCCGTTGTCCGAGTTATGGGAGAGGATTCAGAAATGAGAAAGGTAAGCATACGAACAGTTGAAAATACTATTGGGCTGGCACGTAGTGTCGCTAATGGAACAACCAAATTTCCTTTTGTGGGTTACTGCGCAGACCTGATGGAAAAAATGTTGGAAGAGATTAAACAGGCTAGAAAGGCACAAGAGAAATGATTCCATACAAGCAAGCAATACAGGAAATAACGGATGATATGAACAAAGCCTTAGCTGAAATGCCTGATGATGAAACACGACAGGCGGTATTGGATGCGTTTAGTAAGCAGATGTTTTGCGATACAAGGAAGGTAAAGAATGACATTCCTAGTAGCTAACATACCCCCAGTAAAATGCTTTGTGCGTAAGGAGTTTCTTTACAATCACGAGAAAGGTCATGGTGAACTAGAGCCATGCGTATGGATGACTGCCAAGGCAATCAAGGGTCAAGCATTTCGTATTGAATCTATGTTGACCAACTACGGTGCGCTGTACGACAAGTTGCCAATCAGTGCCTATGTATGGAAAGAAGTAGCCGAACCACTACCCCTAGACTTCCTACAGATATGGGACTGCCTATCGTATGACATGGCGGTGATTGAGAAGTCAAACTTACGGGGTCTGAAGGTCAAGTTCTTTGGCAAGGATAAGCAGTTTCACTTTGGCAACTATCTGTTTACCATTGACTTTGCATCGCCCGAATCCAACAGACTAGACACTAGCTTTAGTGAAGGGGTCGAGGAGCATAAATCGTATAACTTTATTAAGCTAGACAACGGGCAGTTTGCTTGCCAACCTAACAACAGGTGCTTGTGGTATGACGTTTCTCTTGTGCCGGCAGAATTAAAGACACCCGACTTTCGTATACCTACTGATGTATATAGTGTTGAGAACCACGCAAAATGGAGTGCCAAGGACGAATGGTTTTATAACTTTGAGGAGATTAAAACATGACTACCTTTACGACTGAAGACCGTAAGAACGCATCACCTCCGCATATTGTAGACAGCGGTGCTAGTATAAAAACATTAGCAGATTACATTGAACAAGAGACCCGTGAAGAAATGTTACGCAATCAACTGCACCTGTTACAAGACAGGATTAGAGAACTAGAAGCAGAGACTCTTAAATTACGTAGGCAGATTGAACAACTAACATCGGAGAAATGGTGAAAAGATTAACACTAAGTCTAGAGCAACTTGTATATTTGGAAGAGCGAAAAACTGCTCGTTATATGGGGGTAACGCTTAAACAATACAGGGAAGAACGAGACCTACTAACTGAGATAATGGGATTGACGGAAAAGAAACGTGGGATATACCATCAAAAACAAGAACGAAGAAAGCATAGAGTAAATGGCAGGCAATAAAAAATCTTCTGAACGGGATATGACTCAGCAAGAAATTGCTGATGTTCTTGGTATGACTAGGGCGCATGTCTCTCAGATAGAGGAAAGAGCCATGAAGAAGGTCAAAAAAATTATCAAAGAACGAAAGCTAAAGAGTCATCACTTTTTTGATGACAAAGACGACGACGGTCGTTGTTAACCAAGGAAAACACATGGAACCAGTAGACGTAAAACCAATCGAAGCACCTAAAGAACAACGCAAACTAATGATTGCCACCCCTATGTACGGGGGTATGTGCACGGGTCATTTCTTAGTAGGGGTCCTAACAGCCATTAACGCACTTCAACGTGTTGGTGTACCAACTTACTTTACTCAGATTGGCAACGAGAGCCTTATTACTCGTGGTCGCAACGAACTTGTGCGTATCTTTTTAAGTAAGCCTGAACTCACGCACTTAATGTTTATTGATGCAGACATCCATTTTGAAGGGCAAGACCTAGTAACTTTAATAAACGCAGACAAAGACATAGCCTGTGGTATCTACCCTAAAAAAGAAGTCGACTGGGCTAAGGTAGAGAAAGCCGCTAAGGAAGGTAAGACAGGGCTACAGGACTACGCTGGTGCCTTTGTCCTTAATTTTGCTGCAGAGCAAGGTGAAGTTATTGAAACCGACGAGACTGGCATGGTAGAAGTCAGGCACGGGGGTACAGGCTTTATGATGATTAAACGGGGGGTATTCGAGAAGTTAGCACCCCATGTCCCTGAATATCGCACCTCAACCCATAAGGTAGACGGGGAATACGTCAAGCCTTTAACTAGTGAATTCTTTGGTTTGAGCATTGACGATACTGGGTGCATGCTGTCTGAAGATTACCATTTCTGTGAACTATGGCGTAAGCACGGGGGCAAGGTACACGCTAATCCGTTTATTAAACTACAGCACGTAGGCACGTACATCTTTGGTGGTGACATTATTAAAGCAGGGGGGAACCTTAAATGAGCCTACCTAGAGCCTATGTAGTAGGGGATGGCAAACTCCAATATATCGTCTTTGATAAGCCCGACATTGTTACTAACGGGGTACGCACAGGAGGGTATGAGCCTGAACTTCAAGAGTTCTCTAGGCATTTAATAGATGGGAAAGAACCAGGGTTTGTCCTAGATATTGGGGCTAATATGGGAAGCTATACGATACCGCTTGCCAAGAAGTTCCCACAACATACCTATCTTTGTTTTGAACCGCAGCGGGTGATTTATTACCAACTTTGTGGGAACATAATCTTAAATTCTTTAGCAAATACAGCTGCTTACCCCTTAGCAGTGTCGGATAAAGCAGGTGTAGTGTCTATTGGCATGCCTGATTATTTGAAAGAACCCAACATCGGTGCGTTTAGTTTAGACCTAGAAGTCCGTATGAATCAGTACGAATGCAATACCCTTGGCAATACGGAGCGGGTGGAGATGATAACCCTAGACGGCTTAGAGATACCCAATATACGGCTTATTAAGATAGACGTAGAAGGTATGGAGTTAGCAGTACTCCGCGGCGCTACTAAGACTTTATCTGACAACAACTTCCCACCTGTGATATTTGAAGCCTGGACATGGAAAACTTGGTATAAGGAAAGGCGTATGGAGTTGTTGGATTATATGCACTCTCTTGGCTACAACATACATACGTATGGTGAAAATAACGTAGCCCAGCACCCTGACTACGGACCTATCAAGAAATGGACGTATTAGTATTAGACGGAGCTAGGTACGAAATTGATTGGGAAGGGCTTAGAAGACGTAGCCCTTCGTCCTTATTTGTGCCGTGTCTAGACACAGAGTGGGCTAAAAACGCCTTATCTACCGAGCTTAAGTACCATAAGATACCTGAGTTTATCCTTAGAACCCGCATAGAAAACGGTGTTTTGGGGGTCAGAATATGGACTTTATGTTAATATGGGGGCGAGATTGTTCAGCAGACGTCTCATAGTGTTTTCCTTTCGTGAGAAGTGACTTTAGACCCCGCCCTCAAAAGCGGGGTTTTTTTCAGTCTGCGACTTTATTGAGGTAAGGACGTAAGCCCTTCTCAATGTACACACCGTTAAGCATCTCGGACGACCGCTTGGCGTGCTTCTCTAAGGAACTAATAAGTTGGTCTGGTTTAATTTCAAAGCCTGGGAATCTCTTGTTATGCTCATCAACAAGTTTTAGTGCGTCGTCAAATCCTTCTGAATCATTAGCATCTTGCGCCAAGTTAATTAACGCATAAGCTTTTTGTTTAGACCGCATCGCTTCAGTTTGAATCTTAACTACAGCATTGTTCTTTTCTTGTTGCGTTGCAATAGGTAGAGGTGCAAATCCTAGTGCCTGCATAGCTGCGTCATAAGTGGTAACTTCTCCCAACGGATCGCCACGTAGTGTAGTAGCTGTGCCCTCATCTACAAAACGATACGACTTCATAAAGTTTTTGATTTGTGATGGAGCCATTGTTTCAAGACCACGATAGACTTTACCGTCGTTAATCTGATCAATACCCCGACCAACGTTTAAGAACAAGCCACCTACAGGACCCGTAACAACTTTGAGGGTATCCATAATTACACCTTCGGCATCGCTTGATTTTGATGCACCTGAACCAACTCCAGGCATAAAGCCTATTAACGGCATATCTCTAAATCCAGTACGGGATGCAATGTTGCCTTGAGTTAAGGCTGATGGGATACCCGACACAATAAACTCTGGCATTGTCTCACGTAAGCTGGTGGTGAAATCGTAGTATGGGTCGTCATCATCACCGATAGCATTCATAATTGTCTCGGCAATCCAGTAGAACGGCATGCCTGTAACACCTGAAGTCATGGCAGATGCAGCTAACAGACCTGTTAAACGGTTGCGGGCAATCCGTTTTTCTTCAGGAGTAAAGCCCTTTTGCATCATAATCTGCATGTTGCGACTATACATATAGATCATCATCTGCATGAACTTTTTAAACATCAGCAAGACTTTGGCAGCTGGGTGCTTAAATACACGAGCGGTGCCTACGTCAGAGTAATCACCTTGAGTCTCTACTACCGTATCGTTTGCAGCTTGCATTGCTTTAGCGTAATCTTTAGAGCGGTTGTACTCTAAACGGAAGGCAGCCAATGCAGTTACTTCACGGTTAAACCGTTCGGCATTCTGGAACATGTACCCCATGATCATGTTGATCTTCTTTAGGGTGCGTTCCATCGGAGTGCTAGACTTTAGCCCCGTCATAGTTTCAATATCGCCAACTTCGGTAGCAGCTGGGGGTATTACGTTTAAGTCATACAGCTCTTGAATAGCTTTCTTTTCAGTAGCAGTTAGGTTTGGGTTGTTCTTAATACTAAAGATACCCCGCCCAACTTCAGTTTTACCACCAAAGAAATCTCTAGCCGCTTGGTACAGTTCAGAATTTACTTTACCAACGCCGTAAACAGGGTACAGATACGGTGCAGTTACACCAGAAATTTGGAACAGCTGAACTAACGCAGCGGATGGGTTAGCACCCATATACCAAGCAAAACCTAGATTACCTAGGAAGGTAGCTGCAGGGCTAATCTTAGGCTGGATTGAAGAATCGTAATGCTTTTCAATCTCGGCAACTACACGGCTTGATACATCATCAGGGTCTTGCTTAACTTTATTCTTCATTGCCTCAATAGCGTTGTCCATGTCAATCATGTAACGGGCTCTTGGCAATTGATGAACCACACGGTCGGCTAACTCCTCATAGTTCCTAAGGGCATCCCGTTCATAAGTAGGGGCACCTTTACGGTTTTGGAACTGACGCATAAACGATTCTTCAGGCAGATACATTAAAGTCATCTGATACAGCTCATCTTTAGCTTTGGGGTTTACCCTGTTGCGGTCAAGAACTTTCTCTAGTTCTTTAAAGAAGCCTGCACGGGGGGCACCTTTGGCTTTAAGTTCTTTAATAGACTCAAAGCTTTTGGTCTCATACCCTTTAGCTTTCATTTCTTTGGCAAACTCTTTAGCCTGAGACAGGGTCTCAAAGGAGAACGGCAGGACTTTATCTTCTGCCATTTGCACGGTTACCCAGTTGTTACCGAAGAACATCAATGGTGCGTAAGGACCCTTCTCCTTGAACGAGTCAATCTTTTTCTCAACCATTGCTTTGATTTCGGCTTTATCGGCAGGGTCAGTTACATAGCTTTGTGCCCTAGCAATCATTGACTTCTTAATCTCGTCAAGTACAAACCCGTTGGTATCACGATACTTCTTGTAGAAAGACTTAACGTCCTCTGGGAACTTATCGTACATTGCCTGTAAGCGTGCGTGATCAGCCTTAGCAACAGGGTCTGTGTAGTCTTTGTTTGGTTTAAGCACATCTACTTCAAGGCGGGAACCCTCGTTAATAACCTCATCTAACTGCTCAACTAAAGGTTTGCCTTTGTACGCTTTGCGTACTTTATGAAAGTCGTTAAGTGCAGTGGCATACTTCTCCCGCAGCATGTTTCTATATCCGCCCATGCGCTGGGTGGACTCATAGTAGTCTTTTAACTCAGTTAATCTAGGGTTACTACTATAAACATCACGTAGTTGGTTTACTGCCAAGAACGGCAATGCCCCTGTCTTAACAGCTAAAACCGCATCCTCCTTGCCTCTAAATACAGGCACGTTTAGCGCTGGGTTATTCTTAATACTATCCAGTATTTTTATAACGTCGGCGGGTACTGGGTCCCGCCCATACTTATTTGGTGTCGGCGCCTTCTGAGCAATAACCCCCATCTCTTTCATGGTGCCTTTAGTTATGACTGGACCTGGAGCATCAGCAATAACCGTTCCCATATTGTCTATTACTAAATCAAATATGTTTTGAGCACTGTCGGGTAGACCTAAAGCTTTACGTAGTAGTTTAGTAAATGCTCGGAACATATTTTTAGTTCCAAAAACAATTTTGTTAAATAGCGTTTGTTGGTTAGGTGCCAAAGACTTACGCATATCTGCTACGGATATGCTCTTTAAGTAGTCCTGAAACTCTTTATTTACCATAGCTTCAGACACAAACTCAAGCTCGTCTTTTAGCCCATAAAAGTTTCCTCCTAACTCAACACGATATTGACGAACAAACTTGTACAAATTAATAAGGTTGTCAGCCGCAGTTTCCCATTCAGCACCTGTGCGTTTGTATTCAGGCGATTGAACTTTTTTAATCTGTGCAACGGTCAGAGCATGAGTAACTTCATGTAAAACAGTTTCTGGGTCTCCTAGATGTTCTTGACCCATAACAATAGCCGCTGCACGTTTACCGTCTTTATATAAATTAGCGTAATAACTTCCAGAATTTGGCAAACTATTTTCGTAAACAGCTATGTTTTGCAACTCAAACTTAGGTATAACAGGAGACTTTAAAAGCATACGGGCTACACGACCTATGTCTGTATTGCCTTCGTATTCAGATACATCTGTTAATAACTTTTCAGCGTTATGAGTTTTTTTATCTATTTGCTCTATTAAAGTCTTTCTAAACCCAGGGTTATCTCGAATAGGCGTATTTGTTCCAGACGAGAACTGCACAACTACTCCATACGTGCCTTTGAGATACGTCATAGCTTTGCCGAGGACTCGGTCGTCCATCATGAATTCGCCGACTTTCTCACGCTGAGATTCACGAACAGCAGCTTCGTCCATCAATGCACGGACGGTTCTTTCAAGACCAAACTTATCTACTAGGCGATCAATAGTGGTGCCATCAGCCAAGTCTTTATAGGTAGACTTGCCAATCTCATTGCGTACTTCAAGCACCGCCTTATCAAAACGCTCGGTAGCAAGACGTTGCAAGCCACGGGTACGCTTAGAAGCAATTGGTTCTGCAGGTCTAGTTTCTACGGCAGGGGCAGTAAACACTACATAGCGAGTATTCATAGCCATGCCCGAACTTACTTCTACAGGCTTAATGCTTGGGTAGTTAGTCTTAAAGTCTTGGGCAATCTCTTTAGCACTAAAGCGTGCTGGGGTAATAACCGCATACTTATCGCCGCTACGTAAGACTATATAGGTTGGGTCAAGATCAAACACTTCCCATTTATTAGTTTCGTATTCTTTCTTAAGTTTTTTAGTTTGCTTAGATATTTCAGGAGCGGCTTTGCCTTCTTTCTTGGCTTTCTTTTCAGCTTTTTCAAGCGCTTCAACCTCAGCAACAATTTCTTCTTCAGTAAGTTTTACCCCTTTTACCTTACCAAATACCGAGTCAATACGCTGTTGTAGCTTCGTAGATACGTCACTCTTAGATATAGCACGGAGGAACGGATAAGCTTTACCGCCATCAATGTCAACAACGTCTTCAATAACATCTGCCAATGGCTTGGCAGGCATAGACTCGATGCGGGTATCAACCGCTTTCTTAGCAGTCTCTACATCCTTCTTAGCTTGTTCTTCTTTCTTTTCTGCTTCAACGCGTTTAGCTTCCTCTTCAGCTTCTGAAGCGGCGGTTTCTTTACGCTTAGTCTCACGGATATCAATATTGGTTATACGTAAGATTTCGTTTTCGTATAACTCTTTAAACCTATTAAGAGGAATGTCGCTTACAGCTTTAACAAATCCAGGCACATCTAGCTTGTCATCAATGCCTACATATGCTTCTGCAAGTTTGCGTACATCTCCTAATGAAGTTATGTTTAATTGTTTTTTAAGTTTGTCCTGAGTTTGATCTTGATATTGAGAAACGGCAGTAACTGCAGCTCTAACTTGTATTGAAGGAGTAATTGCTTTAGCTCTGCGTTCTTCTTCTTGAGCACGAGCTACACGAGCATCTTCTGCTTTTTGTTCTCTAATATCTTTGCGCAACCCAGTTTTTATACCGCCTTCTTCAGTACGCTCTTCTTCTGGGAATGTTTCTAGTTCTTCACGCCCTTGTTTAGTCATTACTTTAGTAACTTGCTCACGAGAAGCAGTTCTGCCCCTCTCTTCCATTAAACGAGCGGCTAGTCGGTTACGTTCAGTTTTACTTAAATTCCGTAAAAAACCTTCTGCTTTAGCTACGGCACGATTAAGGTCAAGTGATTGAGGGGTAGTGACATCAAACTGTAACTGTATCCGACCCGGTCCTTTAACTGCTTGGAACAAAGCCATCAGGTTGTCGTCATAAGTCCTTGCTTGTTCTGGGGTGTAGGGATAAATTACCTTGTCGCCTACTGTTTTTGGAGGTTTGTTTATGGGCCCTCTTAGAGGACGTATCGTATCAATAAGTTGCTGTATGTCATCAGATGTAGTTACTTCTGGAGTAGCGGCAGTTTCTGCTTCAATTTCTTGTTTTTCTATTCTTCTAAACCGACGCTCTTCCTCTTGCTGAGTTGGGGTTGGGAAGGCTTCTGGTAGTACTGCGCCTCTACCAGTATCAAACGGCAAGCGTGGTTGTTCTAAAAGTGGGAATAGTTCTAAGTTTCTTTGTGCATTTGCGTAACGAGCACGGGCTTCTTGCACTGCAGTATTAGCAAGTTCTTTGTCAGGGCTAAGAGCAACGTTAGTTTCGGCTTTCTTTAGATCATTAGCACGAGCTTGCACTACACGTTCTAATTCGGCACGGATTGCTTCTGCTACGCCCGGATCAGTAAGGTTCTTCCCTGCAACATCTTGCATTGTCTTACTATTGGGAGCTATGCCTAGTTCACGCAACCCTGCTTTGTTAAGCCCTTCTTGAGGAACTTCTTCAGTAGGTAAAGTGCCAGCAGGGGCAGGCTCAAATAACTCACCTTGAATGCCTAACGGTAACTCACCCTGTTCTTGTGGGAACATCTCCATCTGTGCCGATTCATCTGGGGCGGTACCACCTAACTCAGCAATGCGATTATCAATATCTAAAAGTAGATTTTCAGCACCGGGGACTTCTGCACCCTGACGGACTATATAGTTGCGTACTTGCAACAGTTCTGGGATTGAGAACGGTATAGTTGCAATATCTTGCTTAACCCTAGCGGCGGTAGCCTGCACCACAGTATCAGCATCAGGCACACCAGCAACTGCGGCACCTGAGGCTACACGAAGTTGGCGTAAGTTTTCTTCAAACTGTGCACGTTGGCGGGCAAACTCGGCTTCGGCTCCTGTACCACGGGTACCCTGCTGGGTAGTAATGTCGCCAAATAAGTCAGGCTGTGCTCCAGCAAGGGCTTCTCCACGGGTAATAGCTTCTACAGGAACGCCAAGTTTCTTTAACTGTTTTAGCTGACTCTCACTCTCTTTACGCTCTTTACCTGTCTGCTTGGCTTCAGCTTCTATCTCTGCTTCAGTCTTTAGACCTAACTCACGCATACGCTGTAATGTCTGGGCGTACTGCTGTTCTTTAGTAAGGGGGGTAGAGGGAGGGGTAGGGATAGGGGGTGCAACGGCAGCTGGACCACGAGCCTGTAAGTTAGTAATTAGTCCATCAAGGTATGCGTCAATGTCCTCGCCGTTGTAATTTTTAGCGACCAAAGTCTCAAATAGATCAAGTGGTTCGCCAGCAATTTGCTTATCTAACACCCTTTGAATAGTTGTAATGTCATTAAGCTTTTGTCGTGTCCCTGATAAATAGCCATCAAAGGTTTTACGAATTGCTTCGAGCTCATCCGGATCACTAAGGTTCTTACCTAACAACTTGTTGTAGGCTTCAGCTTTCTTGCCTGGTTTAATACCTAAAGCAGTCAGGTCGTCTTCGTCGATGAGGTTGATGCCACGGTCAAGCTGCTTTTGCCGAATCTCGGCACGTTGACGTTGTTTCTTTTCTTCTTCGGTAAGTTCTGGATTAGCAACTTCTTCCGCAACTTTTTCTGCGGCTTCTTGTGGTGTCTTAGCTTCTTGAGCTTTTTGAGTTGCCCGAACTGCTCTACGCCCTACCGTTAAATCAAGAGCTGCTTGGAATATCGCACCTGCACCAGCGCCGTAAGCGGCACCTTCTCCAACACCTTCAATGAGTTCTTGGTCAGGTTTGTAAACATTTTTAGCAATTAAATTCTGTAAAAAGTTTTGTGCAGCTTCTTGTGCGGCTTCTACACCACCAGTCAATGCGGCGTTACGAACAACCTGTAAACCTTGATTCATTACTGAGCCAGGCATTAACTTCATGGTACGGGCAAACGCTAACTCAATAGGCAGTGCCTCAGTTAAACCGACTAAAGCACCCATACCAGCAGCTTGCATACGACGCTCGGGTGAAGCACCAGCTTCTATAGCTCGTTCAACTTGTTCACCAGCCCCTGCGCCCATACCAGTAGCAAGAGGAGCGGTACGTCCTAAACCACGAGTAGCTGCAATACCTAATACGGAACCAACAGCCTGACCTAATTTAGGTGCAACTTCATAGCCAGGGGCGGGTTCAAAATACTCACCTAAAGGTTCTTTTACATACTTTTGGGTAAGGGCAGATATACCACCAACTACAGGTTCTGCACCGGGACCGACGCCAAATTTTTGTTGAAGAACATCTGCACCATAACCAGCCACACCCTTTGCAGCTTGTTCTAGTAATCCACCAGCACCTGGAATTAATTGTTTACCAAACTCTTTAACTTGACCTAACGCCGTAGTTTTAGGTTGAGGCGTCATTGCTTTCATTATTTTGCTATCTATATCTTCATAGATAGCGCTGTCAGACATAGTGTCTGGGTAAGTTAGCCTACCCAATGCTGGATGGTCAACAACTCTCATAAATTAGCCAGGTACGTTTTGAATTGGAAGTCTGTTAGTCTGTAATCCACCTATGCCAGGACGAATTTGAAAGATAGATTGAACTCGCACTCTAATCATTTCTTGTTTCATCTCTGGAGATGCGTTGTTAAATTCAGACGACATATACAATTTATCCAATGCTTTTTCAGCTAAATCATATTGTTTACCTACTAGCATTCTATCGTACGCACCTGTACTAGCTGTTACATATGCGTCAGATTTATATTTATCTAATACAGCAGTAGCATAAGTCTTAATAGAATCTAGAGAAAGAGCTCTTGCTTTATCGTAATCACCTAGAGATTCAGCACGTTTGGCTTTATTTAAATCAATTTGGGCTAAACGGAATTTATCTTGCGACTCACGTTCAGCCGTATCAGCTTGCCTAATTGCTCTGGTTTTTTCTTTTGCAGTCTCCATAGCGCCAGGAGCAAAAGTTTCGCCAAAACGAGCAGTGGCTTGAGCAAGTCCAGAACCTTTTAAGAATTGAGGAGCGGCTAAAGCGGCATTGAGAAGTAGGTTTTCTTTAAAGGCTTCTTTAGCAGCGGCACGATCAGATTGCGCACGGGTTTTGCCTTCGGTACGAAACTCTTCATATTCTTTTTTAAGTTGTTCGTAGCTAGGAATTTCACCTTTTTCTTCTAAACCTTTTCTATAAGCAGTTTGTTCAGCTAAAGATTCTGTAAGGCTTTTTGGTTTTAACATTCCAAATATGTCAGAAGTTAAAGCGGGTCCCCCAGGAACATTAGTTCCGCCAGGAGGAGCCCCACCAGTAGTAGTACCACCAGCACCAGGAGGCGCAGTAACAGGAGCAGTCGTTATAGGTGTAACACCAGGTCTATCTTGTTGACCAGCAGTGCCTTGCATAGCAGTTATAGGATCTTGTTCTGCAGAAGCTGTACCTTTATCGGTTGACATAAGTGCATCTAGTGCAGGAAAAGCAACAGCTGCGCCAAGCCCAATAGGACCAGCTCTTTTACCTAAGAAAGAAGCGCCTCTTCTTAATAAAGAAGGAGACGCCGCAGAGGTGGGGGGTACCGCAGCGCCGGGGGTTACCGCTGGAGACGGAGGAAGCGGCATAGCACCAGGGACCCCCCGTGGAGGAGTTTTACCACCAGGAAATGCTTGTTGGAACGTAACTCCTTGTGGCATCGGTGCATTTAATTGACTAACTGGACGATATTGGAACCCAGACATTTGCCGTCTAGTAAGTTCTTCTCCAGCTTTAGGATCACCAAACTGAGCAAAACGAATTAAATCGTCCATAGATGCAGTGGCTACATTGTATGGAGGAATACCACCCCCAAACATCTTAACTACGCCACCTTCTGCATATTCATCACGACCTGGTTGGTCGTCGTATGCGTCACCATCACGCATCACGTTCATAACTGGACCGCCATTAGCCATGCCGCTAACTGGCATCTCTTGGTTTTCTAGCGCAGTAACAGCCCCTTCAAACCCAGGAACACTAGCCTGAGGTTGCATCTGAGGCATAGGCTGTGGCATTGCTTGAGCCATGATGTCGTCTTTGACGGTAGTCATGGGTGGGGTCTTACCCTTAGGAGCAGCCTTAATAATATCTAGTAAAGCCAGCATAGTAGGCAGATCACCCTGCTTTTCTGCTTGGTTGTACTTAGTAATTAAGGAAGATAAATCTACCCCTGCATACGCTTTTTTACGTTCCTCGAGCGGAAGTCCTAGCATTTCCATATTGACTCCTTAAGCAGCACTAAATGCCTTGGATAAGGCAAGGGCTGGAATACCATAACCAAGAACCTGCTGAGCCACATTAGGCTGAGCCTGATAACTAGATGAAGTTGTATCTGCTTTAACAGGTAAGCCACGTAGCATAGCGTTGTAAAACTCAAGCTGGCGATATGGGAACTCACGTTGAGCCAAGAAGTCTTGATAAGCCATATCAAGAGATTTTTGACGTTGACTTTGCTCTGAACCTGCTACAGATTGTTGGGCTTGTAATCTAGCAAGGTCGGTAGTCTGTATATCTTTACCTAACTGCCCTAACTGACCCGCACCTGTAAGAGCGGTTTGTAGACCACGTAACCCCACATCAGCACCAAACTGACGGGATTGTTCGGCGGCTTTTTGAGCCTCCATTGTTTGACCAATGTTAAGTTGTTGCGCTGCCATACGGCGAGCTTGATCACGTTCAAATTGATTTTGAGCATTTTCAAAAGCGGATTGAAGACCTTTAACTTGAATATCAGATAATTGAGTTCCTAAAGCTTTTTCTCTTTCAGTCTGACCCAAAAGCTGACGAGCACCACCATAAGTTCCTTGGCGAGCAGCTCCTAAATTAGTAGCTTGTTGAATCTTCATTGCATCAAGAGCAGCCTGACGCTTAGCAATATCAGTTACACCCTGTTGGTAAGGGGACATATATTGCTGCATCTCAGGTGTCCCAAACATAGAAGAAGTAGCACGCTCGGGAGTAAACGTAGTAGGTCCATACTGAGTTCCTAAAGCGTTAAGCGTTGCGGCTCCAGTTGCTTGAGAAGCCCCTGTTAATTCACTAGGACGCTGTAGACCATAAGTTTGTTGGAACAAAGCTTGTTGCTGGGGACTATAGCCTTCAATACGTTGACCAGTGTAGGGTACATAACCCTCTTGAGAGAGAGCCTCGGCACGTTCCATGCCCCGTTCAAAATACGGTTGGGCATACTCGGGTAAGTTACTTGTATTAGTAGTGGATGTTTGTGGACCACCACCCCCGCCTCCGCCACCAGAATCCATAGCGTTACCCAAAGGTAACAGCTTACGTTTCATTCCTAGTAGATTCATACCATAGCCTCTTCTTCTTTCTTCATCCAGCGCATTGCTTCACTTTGTAGGATACCGTAGATCAACATGTCTTTGGTACCGTATCCTTGCCTAATAATTCCTTCACACTTAAAACCTAAACTTTCAAGCATCCGTCTAGCCTTGGCGTTGTCAGGTTGCGTTCTTGCGGTTACTCTTACGCAACCTAGATTATTAAATACATAATCTGCAATCTCACCGATAACACGCTTGTTCAACCAATACTTAGAACTTCCGTCACTAGCACCACCAAAATAGATGTTAATTCCGTCGTAATCAAACAGAATCACCCCACCTAATAACTTCTTTTCATTACCAATACCAATGGTGTAATACCACTTAGGCTTCCCGTTTTTAACGGGCATACGCTCTAAAATCCAGTCCGAGAAATCACATCCGTGAATTACTTGTAACATAGTTAAGCGGGTACGTATCTATCACCTTTAATTTGTTTACCTTGCTTCTTAATCCCAGTTCGTGCCTTACGAACTCGGTCCATCATTTTGTATAGTTTGTCAGCACCTGCATTGCTAGAACCGTTTCCAATCCCAGATACCACATCAGCAGGTACGATAAATTCGTCACGGGAAAG
>Ga0315909_10003750_pt1 | contig 18355 bp, 25 predicted proteins | sample LakEriMetagenome_11_FD_203527 | JGI IMG/M metagenome (GOLD analysis project Ga0315909, IMG submission 203527) | Freshwater fungal communities from buoy surface, Lake Erie, Ohio, United States - Buoy 2 MA125 | ecosystem: Environmental > Aquatic > Freshwater > Lake | place: USA: Lake Erie, Ohio... | reverse complement strand
GCGGTATCCAATGGTTCATCCAATGTGCCCACTGGTTCTGTTGCTGCAATTTCTTCGCCTGTTAATATTCTCACTGCTTGATCCAATTCTGTTCTTGTAGAAGTTAAAGTTTGTTCTGCTGATTCTAAAGCAGGTTTAACTTTTTGTATAAAAGCATCTGCTTTGTCTGCTCCCATTTCATCTCTAATTCTGTCTGATAATTCTAACATACTTTCAGTTTTCATTTTTGCTAAATCTTCTAAAAATGCTGTCACTTTGTCCATCATATCTTTAGAAGCTAGGATTAATTCTGATTGATTTTCAATGCCTTCTTTAACTGCAGTTTCTTTCTGTACCATTGCTCCAATTATAGAATCTTTGTCTTGTGGTTTAAGACCTGGCACTGTTTGAATTTTTTTGGCCAGTGCTTGTTGTTGTGGAGATATCATTGTGTTGATTCCTCCAGCAGCTTCTTTTACTGCTTGATTTAAAATGTCCAACATCATTTGGTGTTTGTGATAGTTGTTATCTTTTAATTCTTGTCCAAAATGCTGATTGTTTGTAATCTCATGAATTTTAGTTCTAACCATGTTAGCCATGTCTTCTAACTGTTCTACTGCTAGACCTTGTAGATTCATAGTTTGTCCAAATCGAGATTCGAATTGGGATAACAATCCTTCTGTGGTAATATTTTTTGTTAGATCTGTTGCTTTCATGTTATGATATAGTTTGATTAATTCTTCTTGTGCTACTACTTATTATATATGTTTGTAATGTAGAATCTGCATTTGAATCATTTATAAAATTTTGTCTATCTTCTTCTGATCTAAAAACTCTGACAACGTTAAATCTTGCTTTTCCTGCAACCACTTCTGATGGGTCTACAATTGGTGTTTTAGTATTTGAAACTATTGCTCCGCTATCGATAGCTGCTTGTAACCTTTCTCTAGCAGCAGCTGGATACGTGGTTTCACCTTCGTCTTGTTCTAGTATATAAGTTTCTGTTACTGTTGCCATGTGTTGTTCCTTGTACTGCGTTTATTTAGCTGGTTTGGTTCTGAACGTGCTATCAAATAAATTGTGTATTCTTTGCTTAATAGCGTCCGCTTGACGGTTTGCTTCGCGGAATTTGTTCTCATATATGAATGCTTGATCATCATCACCGCTTTTTTCTGCTGCTCTCAGTTTGCCTTTGTAACTCTTTATATCGAATATACGACTGGCAAATTCTGAATCCCAATGCAGTATGTTTTCTGGTATAGTTTTACCATCTGCTAGGTGGTGTGCTATGAGAATAGCACTCTGTTTGAGATGTATATCTTCATACACTATGCGTGCTTGTATCATGTCTGCTATCACATACACAAAACGAGTTTCATCGGCTCTGCGGGGTACAATAGCTATATTGCCAATAAGGATGCCTTTGCTGAATTGTTTGGGTAGATGGCGAAATGGACGATGCTTTTCGTCATGCTCGGCCAACGCCTTGAGTTTGTCGTCAAGGTTGTAGGCCTCTATCTGTCTCAGCAGTTCATCGCGATTACGCATATTTTATTATTCGTTAGTAAATCTTATATGCTTATTTAAAGCGTATTGTGTGTCGTTGTCAAGTTTTTTTCTTACCAGTATGCCTTTGTCACTCAGTGTTTTGGCTGTGATAGCTTCTTCAATTGGTAATTCACTTTGCAAGAAATGTTCTCGGTCTTGCCATTTGTGAATGAACAGATGTTGCTTTTCAGTGATGAATACTCGCACATGGCGAGATATGTGTACGTACATTTTATATAGATTAACTGATTTTCATTAATACCACTACTATGGTGCTGAGTAGTCCTGCTACCACAGTGCCAGCAGTCATTATAAGAGTTTTGCTCTGGCTCTTTTGTCCTTCTAATACATCATCACTCAGTCGTTTAAGACTGGTTTCAATCGCAGAAAGACGATCGTGTAAACCTTTATAACGCTCGGCGCAAAGGTCCACGTGTGCTTCTAAATTTGTTTTTTCTAAATCACTCATTAATATTCTCAACTCTCGTTTTATTTCCGTTACTTGTGTACGTATTTCTCTTAACCGAGCCTGTATGTTTGCCATTGCTTCCTGTTGAGCCTATTAGTGCTGTTTGTGCCTTGAGTAACATTATTTATTCTAAACTGTTATTTTCGTAAAGTAGGTGTTTATATAACGTGGGTCTTGTGTGTTAAAAACATTCTTAGGAAATGCGGCTGTTTCTTTGCAAAAATTTATTATGGGTATCTGATCAAAATCTTCTATCAATCCGCCCACAGGATCACCATCGAAAGCATAAACTTCAGATTGTTCCACCTGCCATTCAAACTGCCATATGGCATGACGACCTTCGAACACAGATCCAAAACGCCAGTTCACTACATTATCCATCTGTTTCTTAGGGGTGGATTCCCAATCGATGTTACTTCTCATCTGTAGTAATTGTAACAGTGTGGTAAAATTGGCCTGTTGATTACGAGCAATGGCAAGAGTGGCAGCATCATGCACCAGTTCTCCACTCTTGGTTTTAAATGGAAATTGACTGCGTAACACTCCATTCTCTGTGATGTCCACCAGCGTGGTAATACAATATGTGTGCATATTACTATTTACTGTAAAAGAAGAAAGGGTGAACAAATAAATGCTCACCCTTTCAATGATTGATTCTATTCTAAATTAATTAGAATGAGTTATCAAAAGATGCAACAAGTGCTAATTGGATATCAGCTACGTAAGCTTCGTTAGTTACGTCAACTGCTCCTGTTCCTTGTACAGCGATGTACAACGGATCAGTTCCAACTGTACCAGCTATACCTGCTACTGTTACCGCATCAGATACATCTTTTGTGATACCAGCAGTAAGTTTTTGCACTAAAGTGTTTAATTCACTTTGAGTGTGAGATCCAGTTCCTTTGTTAACACTGTAAATTCGTGTTTTAGGACCTAAACCATTACTTGTTTTTGTGTTTGCTGTAGTTGTTAAACTAGCCATTTTTTTCTCCTTTTTTCTCTGTTAAATGGCAAATCCACGCTCAGTGGATCTGTTGCAAGTATTTATATCAAAGATTGGTAAATTCTACTGTACTATATTAATTTTCAGATGGAATGCTCTCTTTTTCGTCTTTGCAATGCTCACAAGCACAAGAACCACATTCTAAGCATTCAAAACACTCAGTTTCGCAATGATGCTCACAACTGCATCGTTCACATACACATTCTATCATGACAATATTTATAGAGATACATATAATAAATGACTACTAAGAGTTTCTTTCTTACAGATCTAATGAAAACCGGTAATCACCAGGATCTTGAGCAGTTCCTTACTCTATCATCTTTGCCCAATGAAGAGATAGTGTGCAATGGAGAATATTATACTCTGCACAATGAAAATTTAAAAAAATATGATAGATTATTTGCATTGATTGATCATCGTCGAGAGAATCATCGTCTTTGGCAGAACACTGAATATTGGCAAGAAGTAGAGCGTAGAATTAAAGTTTTAAAAGATCGTGGATTCTCTTTTATACTGGCACAACCGTGGGAATCTGAAGAGAACCTGCAGGATAGACAATATTATAAAGAATATCTTCAAGATACAAAATATTGCACATGGGCAGGTAGTATCAGTTGGTTTTGGTTCTTAATGCATCGCAAACATACAAATAAAAAATATAACTTCAATCACACAGATAAAAAATATGATTTTCTCTATCTAAATAAACAATCTAGAACACATAGAAGAAAATTGTTTGATGCTCTACAAAAAGAATCTCTATTGAATCGTAGTCTAATCAGTTTTTTAGATCCTCCTTATAAAATTAAATTGGATAGCTCTTATGAATTACCCTGGGTAGATACTAGCAATTATCCGCGATATGGCAGTGATCAAGACATATATGAGCCACAGTTCAATGACTCGGCTTTTAATCTAGTGTCTGAAACCAACGATAATAATCACGATGTATTCATTACAGAAAAACTGTGGAAACCTGTTATAGCACAGCAGATATTTGTGGTGCATGGCAATTACGGATATCTAAAAAAACTTCGGGAGATAGGATTCCGCACATTTAATTCTGTGTTTGACGAGAGCTATGATACGGAACAGAATCCTGATCGAAGAATAGAGAAGATAGTATCTCTGTGTCGTTATCTTCGCACTGTGGATAAATCTAAAATCTATAGAGAAACAGAGTCAATTAGACAACACAATTACAATAAGTTTTTTGATAACACGGCTCTATCCAGTGCTGTGAATGAAACTGTGTTAGGCTTTTTGAAACTTGTTGATCGCAGTTAGATTCTTTCTACTGAATCCCAATCGATCCACTAACTTAACTGCATCTCCGGCTGTGCCCACTGCTACAAATCCTTCTGGATCAGTCACTTCTAATCCTGCATCTGTCTGTGCGAATGTGCCAATAGATGTGGCTTTGTTTAGTTTTGCTAGTGTTAAATTTTTAAGTGCAATAACTTCTTTGTAGAATGCCATCATAGCCGCCAATGGCTTCTGCATCTGTTTTAGGAACACAGGCATGTCTTTCATCTTCTGCTGTCTCAGTTGCAGAGCTTTCTGTGCTTTCAATCCTGCTGCCTGTTGTTGCATTCTGCCTTGATAGAATTGTGCAAAATCTTTTAGATATTGATTGGTATCTGTGGGTATCTTGCCTTGTCGTATCTGATCATTGATGAATAGCATAAAGAAAGGTAGGAAGTCTTTGTTCACTCCCAACATCGCAGAAAGATTGTTTGGTACACTGTTCAATAAGGATTTTAATTGCTCTATGCCTGCTGTGAATTGTTGTTGTTCTTCCGCTGTGAAGTTAGCAGTACCACTGACATTTTTATATGTGGCATTGTCAAACCATACATCGGGTGTGCGAGTGAATGCAGCCACATCAGCACCATACTGAGCTTTTAGATTGGCTATGGTATTTCCTGTGTAGGTGGTGTGAAATATGATACCCACTTGTGCTGCGGACATCTGTCGACCCAAGTCACTGTTCTCAGGCACTGCGTATGTGATGGTGTTGGGTTTGAAAGTTATGTAATTCTCTCCTGTCATGCTCTGTCTTGTGAGAGTGTCTCGATCAAACATAAAGTCACCTTGCACAATGCCTTGGATGTTTAATTTTTCTAGATGCACCAGACACTTTAATAATTTTTGTCCTAGATCATCTGTGCCGTGGTTACGAGCAATGTCTTCTTTGGTGTAATTCAGTTTGGGTGTTTTAGCAAATATACCTTTGGTGCCCACAAACCATTTGCCGTTTTCAGGATTGATACCACACACTATGGCTGGTGCTCCATCCCATTTAACTGATACATTGATGGGTTGATCAGCCGATCCTTGCAGTGTTTGCAGTATACCTTGGAAATAATCTATCACACTCTGGCCACCTGAATGACCGTCAGTTAGAATGATATCTTCTATGTGTTGCAGATGAGTTCTTTTAAACTCGTTTAGTACTTCTTCTATCAGCATTATTCGTCCTCGTCGCGGAGTTCACCCTCTTTTAACGATAGACTGTTTTTAACATCTTTGAGTTCTTTGATTTTGGTAACTCCTCTGCTGAATTTATCTGGGTCTAAATTTTTTATGGCTGCGTTAAATTTTTTTTCTAATAGGTATGCAGTTTCTTGATCAAAGTTTTCTCTGATATAGTTTACAAGATTGATTGCAGAATCAATGATGTGACTCGCTCTGCTCTCAACAAAGTTTTCTGGTTCTTTATTGACTCTTACTGAGCTTAATTCTTCCAGGATACTGCGAGTTTTTTTTTGCATATGAGTATTTAACTTACAGTATAGCATAATAATGTGAGTTGTCTATGCTCAAAAATACCCATATAACAGTTAAATACAGTATGATCACAAACTTGATACAGAATAGCAAAACACTAACCATACAAGAATTAGATGTTTATCAACAGAGTCTATTGTTTGCTGAACTCAGCATGATAGCCTACAACGATGAAAAACAAGCCACAGCACAGGCCCGAGAAATAGGATTTACAGAAGTGCATTTCTTTGATTACAAAGGTGCTCAAGGTTACACTTTTGAAACTGCTACAGATCTAGTGGTAGCATGTCGAGGCACAGAACCCACAGAATTTTCTGACTTGGCAGCAGATATGAATGCACTGCCGGTACGCAGTCAAACCATGGGACGAGTGCATTTAGGATTCAAACGAGAAGCAGATAAAATTTGGGCAGGTATCAAAGCACAGATCGAAACTTCAGAAAAAATGACATGGTTCACTGGACACAGTCTAGGTGCTGCCATGACCACATTATGCGCCGCAAGATGTTTTTATCATGCTCCACATATCGTGATTGGTGCTATATTCACTTACGGTTCTCCACGAGCAGGTTGGAGAGGCTTTGTGAACAATCTACATGTGCCACACTGGCGTTGGGTGAACAATGCCGACGTAGTCACACGTGTACCACTGGCTATCATGGGTTATGTACATCATGGAGATATTAGATACATTAATACTTTTGGTAATGTGAGAGAATTTACCTACTGGCAAAGAATCAAAGACAAATTCCGAGGTATATGGAAGGGCATCAAACGAGGATCATTTAAGAATTTCAGTGATCACAGCATGACCAACTATGTGGCTCATATCGCTCGCAAAGTCAGCGGCACGGAATATCCACAAGAGTAAAGATTAAATTTCTACAACAGCTTGTTCTTTAAAGTGGGCTAGGAATTCTCGAGTTTTTTCTGTTACACCACCAATTAAATTCATAATAGGTCTAGGTTCAAGACTGGCATTGGCAGTCATGTGAGGTACATGTTCCCAAGCGAATGTGTGTGCATCGCCCTTTCTCCATTGTATGTAAGGAAAGTTACCATACTGATAGAAGTGTCCAGGCACCCAATCTTTCAATGCTATCATGATTCTAATTATGTTTTCTTTCTTAACATTCTTAAGAGTGTTTAATTTGTCTATGTGTGTGGTCAACAGCTCTCCTGGAAACTGAACGTGTATTTTTGCTTTTAATTCTTCCAGTTGAAATATCTCTGCTATCTTTTTTAATTTTGTTGGAAATTCTGATAAGTCGTTCACTCTAAATAGAGTGTGTTGAGGATTCATTCCTGCTTTTTCTAAATCGTGTTCTTCTTGTTTGATCATGGGAGATTTAGCATATTCGGAGTTGGCACTGAATTGTCTCGTTCTCCAGCTGATGGCTCGAGCATGTTTAATTATGTCGTCTACTTCTCCGTCCCAATCTCCAGAAAAACGTCCCAGTCCAATCACAGTGTCCCATCTTGGATCAGTTTGATATGGATCAAAATGGTATCGACTAGTAACTTTGGTATATTCCCAATTACTCTCGTACTGTGTTGGATCTGGTGCGTTTGACATATTAGTTTTTTGCCAATTGAGGTTTATAAACTACTTTTTGTTTGAAAGCATTTTCGTGCCACCAAACCAATGTTTTTAAATTTTTATCAGTGGTTTGTTTTTTAAGTATTTCAAACAATTTCATTACTTCATCTCCAGTGTGCCATGGATAATCGCCAAGTTTCTCTTTAAAAACTTTTCCGCTCTCAGCATCATTGATTGTTGCTTGTAGAGTGGATCTTAGTTTTGGCAGATTTGGGTTGTCTTTCTTCACAGCTAACACTCGTTGAAACACATCTCTGTGATTTCTTAATAAAAGATAAGCATCATAGAAATCTCCAGATGGTTTTTTGCCCCATCTTTTTTCAAATGCATCTTCAAATGTTACAGGATAGTTAGGATCTTTAACAATCTTGCCTGTTTTTAAATCCAATATACCATGACTATACCAAAATTCAGCTCCTGGTAGTTGACTGATTTCTAGATTCCATTTTGGTGGTGGATTTCTTGTTACGTTGGTCTCTCCTCTGGCAAAACTCAATGCTATCTCAGCATTGTTAAGTCCTGTTACATAGGTGAATTTTTCATTGTAGCATTTAAGATATTCATCTAATGTGGCTTTTGGTCCACATACCATCATAACAATACTCATCACGCTGGGATTTGAGCCAGATGAATAAGCAATCTTTACACCTTTTTCAGGATCTGAGTCTTTCTTTTTACCCACAACCTGAGATAGGTTTTGCAGTCCTACGTAAGCGTAATTTTTATAATCATATTCTATCTCATCCAATAGATATGATTCTGCGTTGCCACCATGCAACAGCATGATATTCTTTGGATCGTGCTGATATTCTTTTTCCCAAGCATTGGCTCCAGGTATGTCTTTGGCTCCTGGATGATACTTGATTACGAGTTCAGCATCTAATTTTTTAGTCCATTCTCTGTTCACAACTTCTAACCATGGCTGATTAGGATTTTGTGGTGCAATAGTTGTAAATTTATCTTTTGCAGAAGCGAATGAAACATTGATTAAAAAATAGGTCATTATAATTAACAACAGTCTTTTCATTTTATTTCCTTTTGTTTTCTTTTGTTTTGGTAAAATTATTTAATAGTACTCTATTTTGTTGCCTTTAAATCTGAGTGCGTATATTATGATACAGATTATGGTAATCAATAGGAACAAGCTCATGGGTCTGGTTAAGAATATCAATGGTTCTTTGTGATACAACTGCCAATATGCTCCTCCTATTTTTTCTATCTTGGCTGCCAACACAAAGCCAATCAAGAATGCAATGCGATTCATTTTGAGGTATCGCAGCACAAAACCAATTACGCACATGACTACTAGTATAATATAATCATCTATTCCACCGGTGTGTCTGGTGCAGGCCCAAACTATCGATATAAGCAGGAATGGGAACCATATCTGCTTGGGTATCTGTGTGAGCTTGATGGCATACCTGATAAAAAAGATTGATATTACAACGGTAATGAACAACGAGGCCATGTAGCCAAAACTTAGAGCAGTGAAAAATTGCTGGTTGTTTAGCAGTCTGGGGCTTCCAAGATCCAGCCCAACATAGGCCAGTAACGCTAGGACTAACACCTCAAATGGGGCACCTGGTATACCAAACAACACCGTGGGCAAGTATGCCGTGGCCTTGTGAGAAAGGTTGGCACCTTCCGGTCCGATAACTCCCCTCACGTTGCCTTGACCAAAAGGAACCTTGTCATCTTTGCGCTTGTTGGCAGCTGTGAGACCATAGGCAATGTAATCACCAATGCCACCACCCAGTCCTGGCAGCGCTCCTATGATGCCACCAACTACGCCTCCGCGCAAGCTATCAACTCTGTACTTCCAGCAGTCCTTGACCCCTTGCCACATCTGCGCCCAAGTGTTCTTGGCTGCGATTACTATCTTGTTTTTGCCCATGACTCCCTCTATGATCTCCGGCATAGCCAGCACTCCCGCCACCACGGGCAGTATCTCTATGCCCGACTTCAAGTAGTCCCAACCAAACGTCCATCTGTATTCTCCCACAACATCGGGTACTTCTCCTATCAGGCCAACAAACATTCCAATTGATGCCGCAATGAGCCCCCTGATCCAATACCTGTTGGAAACAAAACAGATAACCGTCATGGCCAGCAACAAAAAGAGCAGCATCTCAGCAGTGCCAAATAGGTATACTATTTTAACATAGTAAGGCAACAAAACTATAAAAAGTAAACCCCATATTAAGGACTGAGCAGCGGCCGAGCACAGGCCAGCTGACAGCGCTCGTGCGGCCTGTCCTTTCTTGGCCATTGGATAGCCATCTATCATGGTGGCCGCGGATCCTCCGCCCCCGGGAATGTTCAACACAACAGAGCTGAACATGTCTCCGATGCTGGCAGATATAACCACAGCAGTGGTCATCACAACCATACTGTATGGATCTCCTATAAAATTTTCAGCATAGGGGTATAGGGCTATCAAGGCCACTGTGGCTCCCGCTACAGGAATCAATCCAAACATGAATCCATAGCCCACCCCTATTAACAATATGGGTAGATACTGAGCAAGTAATTCTATCATTTTATAACTGCGTTCAATATGCTGGAATTGGCAGATAAATTTTCTAAATTTACATTGATGCCAAACACTTCTTGATAAAATTTTGGAGTGTTATGATACCAAAGAGCATTGTGCTTGAGTCCAAATTCCATAATTGCTTCATTCTGTTTGGCCACTTCATATTGTGAATCATAGAAATTCTTTGGTCCACAACCATTTATAGGATGAACGATATCATATCCACCCGCTTTGTTCCACCAAGTTAAAGCAATATCATTGGGACGATATATCAGCCATATCCAACTCGAGGGATATTTTTCTTTAATCTCATCCAACATGAGTGCCCACTCGTGTGCTTTCACTATTTTAGATCCGCTCTTGTCTCGGAAAGGAGACACAAGATTAGCATAATCTAGGTTACATTTATATTCTTGATCTCTGCCAAAAAATACTCCTAGGTGTCGTATTTTACCATGATGGGTAAATTGTCTAGAGGAATTTCTATCAGTGATATTGAACTCTCCAGATTCTTGTACATTTTCTATGAGAGCTGTCCACATGGATCCTATCACTCCCGTGACAAAAATAAATTCTGGAAATTTGTTATTCATAAGTATTGACGTTATTTAAAGACAACAAATATACAATATGGATAATCTGAAACACGATCAAGCACTGTTAAATGAATGGTTTTCCAAGCATTGGAGGCCTGTTTCTGATGGATTTACTTTCAGCAATTGGACTGATGTTGGATCAAAAATCAGCAACGATGAGTGGTTATTAGATGTGGGTTGTGGAGACAATCATTTTCGTAAACAAGGCAAACAAGTTGTGGCCATAGATCCGGCTAATACTCATGCTGATATACTGACCACTATAGAAGATTACCAACCAGATCGTTTGTTTGATGTGGCCACTTGTCTAGGCAGTATAAACTTTGGTAATCGAGATGTTATTGCTGGACAAATTGCTAAAGTAGTATCCTGCCTTAAACCCAAAAGTCGTATCTATTGGAGATTGAATCCTGGCAGACAAGATCATCCCAACAGATTCTGTGAGAACATTGATTATTTTCCGTGGACTCTGGAGATTCTACAATCTTTTGCTGATCAACATGGTTATAAACAGACTGTTGGCAAAGAAGAGAGCAACGCCGATCGTTCTTGTGTGAGACTCTACGCAGAATGGCATCGATAGAAAAACCCACACTATTAATAATCACAGGTCCACAAGGATCGGGTAATCATCTATTCAGTAAAATATTTTCATTACATTCAGCAGTAACGGGTTGGACAGCATTGTATGATCGAGTATGGGTAGGACACGATCAAGAGCCTTTTCAACAGTATTGGCAGAATCCAGAACAATTAAAAGATTTTGATTGGACACAATCTCAATATTACATGACTAGTATTAGCTGTCCTTATGTATTAAACAAAAAATTTTCAATACCCAAATATGCACAATTTATCAACGAAGCAAAAAAACACTGTAATATAATATTAGGTATCATAGGTCGAGACAAGAATGTGTTAAAGTATCAGCAACTGAGAGTTAGACGAGGAGAACACACTGCTCCTGTCGCTGTAGAAGAATTTGCTAAATTAAAAGATTTAACAGATAATGTATTCTATCTATCACAAGAGTTATTCTTTCTTTACGGTAAAGATTATCTTTTGAATCTATCTAAACAAATAGGGTTTCCTATTGCTTGTGAAGATGCATACATTGATGAAATACTGACCATGGAAGCCAATGGCAAATATGTTAAACCTGCAGAAGAAGGTCCTTTTGATCAGGAACAATTTAAAATAAATTACTGATTTATGTTTAAAAGGCATTGCCTGTGGCAAACACTCAGAGATGTTATTGTAGGACGCAGTTATAGCCCTGATTTTTATAAGTTTATAAGTCACAAAAACACAAGAAATACTTGGTGTAAAATAGCCGAAGAAACTGAGCAGGATTATCAACATCTAATTGCATTATTAAAATCATTCAATGTTAATGTTATTAGGCCTAATGTTCATGACATTCCAGATTGGAGGATGCGTAAAACTCACGCTGCTTGGTTTAAACAATTTGGTTTCGTTAATGGAGAGAAGGATTATCCAACTATGGATTGCTGTCTACCTCCGCCAATGGAACCACGCGATTGGTTCTCAATGATGGACACCAAATTAATACATTGGCTTCACGAGGACCAACTGCCTCACTATCAACACATATTAGATCACATTTCAGCACAAGGCAACAAGATATTCCACAGTGATACTGAAATAAACGCTGAAGGATGGATTACCAAAATGGGTAAACGTGTGACTTATAGTCAGGGCGGTGCATGCATGGAGCCTGTACCCAAAACAGATTTTGAAAAATTTGCATCACAGTTTGCTCCTCAATATGAAAATTTGTTTTATGATATGCAAGGATGGGCAGACGGTGTGATGAGACCGCTACGTCCGGGACTATTAATAAGTCTTTACGAAAGTCCTAGATATGAAAAAGATTTTCCAGGGTGGGATGTCATTGCCGTCACCCATGATAGTTGGGGTAAAATGGATAAATGGTTGAAATTTAAAAGAAAATTAAGTTGGTTTGCATGGAATAGAGGATCAGATGGAGAGTTTGCTAGAAATAAATTGGCTCAAGAATGGATAGATTCCGGGTGGCAAGAGTATTGTTCACAAAATGTGTTTGATGTTAATATACTGAGCTTAGATGAAAAGAATATAATAGTTTTTAACAATATTCCGACAATTATTAATGAATTAGAAAAACGAGGAATGAATGTCCATGTAAGTCATTTCAGACACAGGTATTTCTGGGGAGGTGGAATTCATTGTGTCACTGCTGATATTAATAGGGATGGAGAACTTGAAGATTATTTTAGCTAAAGTTTTTCGTAGAATCTATTGATATATTCTCGACAAGATAGAGAATGTACGGGTTTATTTTTTACTAGCTCATATAGCTCATAGTCTCTTTTATTCTTTTCCATCCATTCTTTTTTGAATTGCGTTTCCTGTTCAAAGAAATCATACACAGTCTTTTTTATTGTGTTGGGTGTGACATTTTCTCGAGCAACAAATTTACAATTCCAATTCTCTTCCATGGACTCTTTTAATGATCCGTAATTCCATATATCTATTCTTTCTATTCTATCTTTCATGGGTGGTAGAGTCAATAGTATTACTTTATATACAGTTTCTATAACGGCTGGAAGATTTAATTTTAATCCTGCTGCTTGAACACTGTTGGGATCATTGAGATTTATCAATCCGTATTTGTTTTTTATTTCTTCACATCTTTCTTTCACTGCAGAAGGATTCTCGGATCTTTTTATATCTGTAGCGATTGCTGATAAGAAACGATCCCAGGGCTCTCTCACATGAAAGAACAACACAAATTTCTCTAGAGTATCACAATGGTTCTGTATGCTTTGTAGATACTCTTTGGTAAAATTATCAGAGTTTGGAATTTCTAGACTGTCGTTACTCTTTATTGAATCAAACTGTTTTTTCACACTGGTAGTGCCAGATTTGGCATTGCCTAGATACATGTTTCTGTTGTGTAGTAAAAGTTTGGGCATATTTTCATTTTACTTATTTTGTGTTAGATAACTAAAAATATATGTTGCCTCCACAATTTGGTAGAAGAAAACATCGCGGATACTATCGAGATCATTACGAGCCTGAGGACGGAGATGGACTTCTATTGGGAGGTATATTGTTAGCCATATGGGGTATCTATTGGTTGGTAGTACATTGGATAGATTGGGCCATAGGCAATCTCATGGTATGGTGGGTGGAACCTCTTACATTATTTGTTACACTGCCTGTGATGGGATTCTTTGCTTTAATCATAGACAAATATGAGAGTTGGAATCCGCTGCACTGGTGGCCCATGTTCTGGGGGACGAAAATCATGATAGACAGAGAAACAGATTTTTATATGGCTTTTGATCCTGAGGAATTCGTACAGAACCACGGTGGTCGATACAATGTGTTCTGTAGCACTGATAACAAAGAAGATCTATATGTTAAATTCCGCAGACGTAGAGATGCTGTGGTTTATTCTTTAAAAAATCTTTAGATATTTTTTTCTAGTAGAGTTATTTTGTCACTCAACTCTTTGACTATCTGCTGATAATCTGCAATCTGTACCTGCATATTACCTATGTGTGCCCGCAATCGTTTAATTTCACGCACCTGTTCTTCCATCAGTAACATATCCTGCTCAGGATCTCCAGAGTCTTCTTTCTTATCGCCAAATATGTCATTGTAGTTCTGACGGTATGTGTCATCCACAGGACGTGATTTGCCATCCCAGGTTTTTCCATACTCGCTAGTCATTTAAGGTCTGCCTTGTCCTCTATAAATCTTAAAACTTCTTCTTTTGTGTTTGTTCATGCTAGAAGTTTTGGTTAGATTGCCTGGGCGACCTGCGCTGGTAGCTTTGTAACTTCTTTCTATCTGTGTTGCTAATACTTTTTTTGCCATAATTGTAAATTTAACATGGTTTGTTTGTTCTGTCAACTGCCTACAATAAGTATTTGTTGCATGAACAATAACCAGCAGTTTTCTAACAAATTTGTAGATCGAGATTTCCTCTACTGGGTTAAAGATCAGCGAGTACCTAATATATTTTATAATTTGGAAAAATTTAAAAAAACCACAGGTAAAAAATATTCTTTCCTTATAAACTTGTTATTGAGTGATGAAGAAACAGAAAAATTTTATTCTAAAATTAGAGAACACATGGCCATATCGGATCATGTTTGTGTGCATTTCAATGAGCCAGGGTTTTATTACACAGGAGACAACGGTGATTCTTATCTTACCACTACGGATTTTATCAATAGATTTGATAAAAAGGACAATGTAACTTTTTTTGCCAGCACAGTATCACACGTAGAAATTAATAGACCATTACATTTTGTACAGAAGATGTTGTGGCCCATGGCATATGATATGTACAAAGAATCAGACTCATTGTTATATAAACTAATCAATAATAAAAATAAAGATGTACCTCTACATTGGGACGTATTGTTAGGTTTAACAGCAAGTCATAAAGACAACATATACAATAAAATTAATGCTCATCCTCTTAACAAAAAAGTTTTTATGAAATATTTTAAGAATGATCCTAATCAGGGTTCGTGGAGCAATTATGTAAAAAAACCCAAACAACACACAGCAGAAACAATTGATCAATTACCTCTTAGGATCAGCGAACTAATAGATCCAGAAATCTATAATCAAACTTATTATAGTTTTGTGTGTGAAACATTTTCTAACCCAAAATTTGCTTGTTTCACAGAAAAGTTTGCCAAGCCCGTAATTGCACAGAGACCTTTTGTGGTGTTTGGATCAGAACATCATCTACGAGCATTTAGAAGTTTAGGATTTAAAACATTTGGTTCTGAAATAGATGAATCGTATGACGAAGAAACTAACAAGGATCAAAGAATAGATAAGATTATACAAGCCATGCACGAATTGAGTCAAAAGGATCCACGTGTGGTTCTAGAAAATCTTCGTCCTGTGCTAGAACACAATAAAAAACATTTCTTTAATAATCAGTGGAACTCTGAGTTCTTACAGTACTGGAATAGTTGATCTATAAATATTTGCATGTCTAATCATTTAGGAGGTTATATTGAGGGTGGAGATCCACACACCTATATGCCAGACATTTGGGGATATCTCACAATCAAATACGGTTTAAGATCAGTGTTAGATGTTGGTTGTGGTACAGGACAGAATTTAAAATGGTTTCGAGATTATAGAAAGTCGCCTGCACTGGGCATCGAAGGAGATCCCACAGCTATAGCCAAATCCATATTGCCCGAGATTACGATACAACATGATTATACTGTGGACAAATATGTGCCTAAACATTCTTTTGATCTTGGCTTGTGTACAGAGTTTGCTGAGCATGTGGAACAACAATATGAAGACAATTGGTTGGCCTCATTAAAATTATGTAGATATGTTCTATTCAGTCATGCCACACCAGGACAGGATGGATACCATCATGTGAACTGTCAGGAAACCGAGTATTGGTTGGAACGATTTGAACAGAACAATTTCTCTAACATAGAATCTGAAACAAAAATATTAAGAAACACAGATAAACTCTTACGAGCACCGTGGTGTCGAAGCACACTGCTCTTTTTTAAAAACAATGAAAATCTATGATTGCTTTCTATATAATGGTGAGCAGAACCTTGCTGAGATAAGGTTCCATGAGCTTGACTCATGTGTGGATTACTTTGTTATTGTAGAATCCAACACTACTTTTTCTGGACAATCTAAACAATATCTATTCAATGCAGACAATTTTCCAAAGTTTAAACACAAAATAAGATACCACCCTGTCACAGATGGTAGAGCTGATTACAGTAAAAAAGATTACTGGACCTATTTTAGCTATGAGCAGATGTACAGAGAGTTTTATCTTCGCAACAGCATTGGGTTGGGTTTGTCTGATGCTGAACCCAACGACATAGTGTTATTGTCAGATGCTGATGAGATACCTATACTATCCAATATGGATCTCAGCAACGACTTGTTTATATTCAAACAGGATTGTATGCAATTAAAATTAAATCTGTTGAATTCTGGATTGACTCCTTTCTATGGTACCAAAGGCATTCGATATCAATATTTAGGTTGGCCAGCAGAGTTTAGGATACATGATCGTCCTTATATTAAAATGGAAATGTACAATGATTTAAAAAAACAAGTTATACAGAGAGGTGGTTGGCATTTTAGTTATTGTTCATCTGCGAAAGATATATTATATAAAGTGTCCTCTTATGCACACAATGAACGAGCAGAGTTTATTTCTCAGCAACACATAGATGATTGTGTAGCAAACAAAAAAGATATATGGGGTGGACGATTCAATTATGCTCATAACACAGATCATTTGTCATTATATCATATTAAGAAACTGCCCGCTCACGTACAAAACAATATAGATAGATTCAAAGACCTATTGTCTCTATAGATATTTTAATATCTCTTCTGTGATAATCCTGTGTGCTTCTCTGTTCCAATGCACGCCGTCGGGTTGATAGTATTCAGGATGCTCTTCCATGGTCTTCCAAAAGTACTCATCATTGCATTTTAGAATTTCTTTTTTAAAAGTTTTTAAATCTATATGACCTAGACCATTGTGTAGGCTCATTAGATCATGAGGATTAAAATAGGTTGTTGGGAATTTGTTATTGGGTATGAGTATATCCACTCCGTTTATTTGTGCTAAGAACTTTAAATTGTTTGCTGGTACTTTATATAATGCTCCTACTAAAATAGTTTTTGTCCCACATACTTTATAAATCTCTTCTATAACTCTGTTCGCAATTTTATTTGCATTATCCAGTGCGGATACCGTAGAATCATAGGGAAAGTAACTGTTCACATCACGAGACACGGCTGTTAATAAAAAAATCACATAATCAAACTCTTTGTGTATTTTTTTTATATTTTCTAATGCCACACAGTTATTGGCTCCAGGTTTTGATACGTTAGTTACTGTATAACCTTTTTCCTCGAGATATGCGGCAATACCCTTGTGAGTATTACCGTATGGATTATTACTCCACTCTCCACAGCCGTAACTACACCCAGTTATTAATATCTTTTTTGTCATTGTGTATGATATTTAATGTAATGATTTGACAACGATAACAATTAGTGTACAATAAGTATTTGCATGATCAAATACCAATTAATTTGTAACAACGAACATCGTTTTGATGGGTGGTTTCCAAACATAGCAGAGTTTGAAAGACAGCAAGAGAAGAAACTATTAATATGTCCCATGTGTGATAGCAATCAAGTAGACAGAGCTATCATGGCTCCTAGGATAGGTAAAAATAAAAATAAATCAAAGACTAAAACAAAAAACAAGAGTCAATTAGACAAAGAAGAATTCTACAGAGGACAATTCACAGATGACACCATGATACCAGCATCCAGAGCCAAAGATATATTACGTAAAATAAGAAAACAAATCGTAACAGATTTTGATAATGTGGGTGATCGTTTTGTAAAAGAATATAGGAAACACGAAAAAGGTGAGAGAGATGACCGATTTTATGGTACTCCCAGCAAAGAAGAAGTTAAAGAACTATTAGAAGAGGGTATAGACCTATTTCATTTGCCCAATGTAAAAGACGATGCTTAATCAACCTCATGAAGTTCGAGTAAATGATTTCCTTACTTGGGAATCAGCAAGAGTAGATGCGTTCCTGCGAGATGTGGAGTGTCCACCCCCACAACCTTGTCGTAATTTCATGCCTAAGTGGTACAAAAACCTGCGAGGAGACTTAACAAAATATCGATCTGATGAATGGCGTAATAATAAAACCATAAGACACTGTCAAGGCATACAAGGATTAACTCGATTATCATTTACCATACCCATGCC
>Ga0315909_10003749_pt1 | contig 18356 bp, 15 predicted proteins | sample LakEriMetagenome_11_FD_203527 | JGI IMG/M metagenome (GOLD analysis project Ga0315909, IMG submission 203527) | Freshwater fungal communities from buoy surface, Lake Erie, Ohio, United States - Buoy 2 MA125 | ecosystem: Environmental > Aquatic > Freshwater > Lake | place: USA: Lake Erie, Ohio... | reverse complement strand
GCATGGTGAAGACGAGGACAAGGACGCTGAAGATGATCCCCTGCATCAGACCCACGAAAAGTTCGAGTCCGTACAGGGCAAGCGGGACGAAGGCAAGCGTGATCGTGGTCATCACGGTGAGGGCAAGCTCGCCACCATAGATATTGCCGAAGAGTCGCATCGCCAAGGTGACCGGCTTCACGATCTCAAGGAGGAACTCCAGCGCGCCAACAAAGTGATTAATAGCCTTCTCGATCGGGTTGGCTCCCTTGGTTGCGAAGAACTTTCCAAGGTAGCCACCGATGCCGAGCGCGCGAACACCCTGGTAGTGGAAGTAGACGAAGGCGACGAGTGCCAAGCCAACCGTGACATTGACGTCGCTCGTTGGCGCGCGGAACTCATGCACTCGACCAACACCCGGAATCAGACCGGACCAGTTTGAGACAACGATAAAGAGGAAGCAGGCGAGGAAGAAGGTGATGAAGCGCTTCGCACCTGGTCCACCGATCCCCATTGCGAACGACGAAAGGCTCTCAATCGCAAATTCCAAGAAGTTCTGTACGCCGCTCGGAGTTTCCTTGAGGCGACGAGCCACAATAGTCAGCGGAATGATTACTACTGCCATCACAACCCAACTCATGATGATCGAGCCAGTAATGGATGGGTAGAAGTCAAAGAGCGACGCGGCATGGTTTGGATCGCCGCCAAGATCAATCACTACGTATGGAACGATCGGTTCTAATGACCGCTTGATGACGTCGCCAGGGAAGTTGTTCAGTCCGACGCCGCCAAACATGACAATCGCAAATGCGTCAAGGAGGATTACTCCGAGTGCGGCAAGAAGAAGGGTGCGCTTTGTTGAGCTCTTCTTCGCCGGAGCGACGCTCATTCAACCCTCCCTTTCAATCGTGCGGCGTCTCGTTCGCGCGCCTCACGTTCTCGTTTCGCTGTCTTCGTTGCCACGTCAAGTGCATCCAAGTGACGAAGCGTTCGCTGCACTAACCGTGCTGCGGCCACCGCGCCGGCGACGAAGCCTCCAACGAACCCAAGGATTAGGAAGATCGGTCCGCTGTTGAGCTGACCGTCGATCCAGTGTCCGAGGAGTGCTCCACCGAGATTCGCGATGAGAAGGCTGATACCGATCTGCGAGAAGAGGGCGAGATACGCACCCTTGCCGATGTCGGACATCAGGCCAACAACCTCATCAGGATTCTGCGGCGATTCTAGCCGAGGGTCGGCAAACTCGCGTTCAATTTTTGGCGCTGGGTCAGACGTGCTCATGCACGGCGCTCTGCTCGTCGCGAGAGCCAGACGATCGCCCCGCCAAGCACCACGAGGAGCCCAGCGAAGGCGTACACGGCGGCACTTGCGGTCAGGACCACCGCCCCAACCGAGAGGAGGAGGGTCACGCCATAAAGGGCGAGAACGGCGCCGCGGTGGCTGAGCCCCGCATCGATAAGTCGCTGGTGGATGTGGGTCTTGTCGGCGCTATATGGGGAGCGCCCCGCCAGGAGGCGACCCAGGATGACAAAGAAGGCGTCGATGATGGGCACCCCCAGGATGAGGAGTGCGGCAACGACCTTGGCCGTGCCGAGGAGAGAGAGGACCGCGAGGGCGTAGGCGACCGCCAGGATCCCGCTCGTCCCCATATAGATAGAAGCGGGGTAGAAGTTGTGCCGCAAGAAGCCGGCGAGCGCACCCGCCAAGGCGAAGCAGAGGGCGGCGAGGAGGGGGGTGGCCGGGAGGGCGATCACGCCCAAGGTGAACGCCGCGATCAGGGCAATCCCACCCGAGAGGCCGTCAAGACCATCAATGAAGTTCATCGCGTTCTGCATGCCAAGGATCCAGAAGAGAGTGAGGGCGAGGCCAATGGCGTCGGGGATCAGGAGGTCGCCCGCGCCGAACGGATTCGACAGGATGGCGATCCGGACGCCGAACGCGATTGGTACCGCCGAGATCACCAGTTGGCCGGCAAGCTGCCAGCGTGCCCGCAGATCGAAGCGATCGTCGACAAGGCCGATGACGCCAGCGAGTAGCGTGCCGAGCAGCAGCGCGGCGATTCCGGAAATTGGGAGTGGTGTGCCTCCGGTAAGGCCGAGTGGTGCTGCAAGGATCGTTACTGTTGCACCGACCAAGAAGAAGGAGAGCGCAACGGCGAAGCCGCCAGCGCGCGGCATCAACGTGGTATTGATGCGCCGATCGTTCGGCGCATCGGCGATGTTGAGTGAGAGGGCAACGGTCCGCACCACTCGTGTGCCAACAAGGGCAACGAGTGCAGCGAGCAGTGCGATTGCGAGATAGAGCGGAGCGTTCGCCATTAGCTCTCGCGCGCCGCTAGCTCCGCAGCATCGTTACCTGGCACGGGGAACTGCTGGGCGACCTTCACCACCTCGCGGCGGATCTGCTCGAGCTTCGCCGCATCTTCGCGCGCGCCGATCGCCTCAACCGACCACTGTGCGATTTGTTCCATCTCGGCGAGGCCCATGCCACGCGTCGTTGCCGCTGGTGTTCCATAGCGCACGCCGCTCGTCACCATCGGCGAACGTGTCTCACCTGGAATGCTGTTTTTGTTGATCGTCACGCCGACCGCTTCGAGTGCGGCGGTCGCCTCTTTGCCAGTCACGCCGAGTGGCGTTACGTCGCAGAGGATCAGATGGTTGTCGGTGCCACCGGTGATCACGCCGAATCCGCGTGCGGCGAGCGCTGCGGCAAGCGCCTTCGCGTTGTCGAGCGTTCGCTGCATATACGCACGGAATTCAGGTTGCAGCGCCAACTTGTAGGCGACCGCCTTGGCGGCGATCACGTGCATGAGTGGTCCGCCCTGATTTCCAGGGAAGACGGCCCGGTCAATGGCGGCCGCCTCATCGGCTCGCGCAAAGATCATGCCGCCGCGCGGTCCGCGCAGCGTCTTGTGCGTTGTGGTGGTGACGTAATCCGCATGAGGGAATGGGCTGGGGTGCAGGCCTGCTGCAACCACTCCTGAGATGTGCGCCATGTCGACCATCAACTTTGCACCAGCTGCATGTGCAATGGCCGCAAACTTTTCGAAGTCCAGCGAACGCGGATACGCCGATGCGCCAGCGATCACGACCTTCGGCTTCGCCTCATCAACGGCGCGCTGCACTGCGTCCCAATCGACGAGGCCATCTTCGGCGCGAACGCCGTAGAAGGTTGGCTTAAACCACTTTCCGGAAATGTTGACCGATGCGCCGTGGGAGAGGTGGCCGCCTTGATCAAGGCTCATGGCAACGAATGAGTCCCCTGGCGACATTGCGGTGGTGAAGGTTGCGATGTTTGCCGAAGCACCAGAGTGCGGCTGTACGTTGACGTGTTCGCTGCCGACAAAGAGTTGCAGGGCGCGGTTTCGTGCAAGGTTCTCTGCCTCGTCGACGAACTCACAGCCGGCGTAGTAGCGCTTCCCTGGAAGACCTTCGGCATATTTGTTGGTAAGGATGGAACCTTGCGCTTCGCGCACGGCGGCGTACGTGTAGTTCTCAGAGGCGATTAGTTCGATGTGGTCGCGCTGGCGCACCGCCTCTTTGACAAAGATGGCGTCAAGCTCAGGGTCAACCTTACGAAGGCTCAGGTTCATCAACGGGTCGTGTGCGGCGTTGCTCATGATCCCCTCCCTCTCCTCTGCCCCACTATGGGTGCGTGACCCCTATTCTCCCGCTGATCCGAGGATCAGGCGCTCAATCATGCGCGCTGCACCGTCATCTTCACAACGGGGTGCCTCATATTGCGCCACGGCACGCACCGGTCCGGGCGCCCCAGCCATTGCCACCCCGTGCCCGGCGACGTCGAGCATCTCTAGATCGTTGTATTGGTCGCCGATCGCCATCACCTGGCCGAGGGGGGTCTTCAGGCGGCGGGCGAGCCAGCGCAGCGCCGTCCCTTTATTGACCCCGGGGGCGGTGAACTCCAGGTATTCAGGGTGGCTGATGGTCACATCAAGCTCCCCCGCGAAGGTGGCCCGAGCCCGATCAAGCACCCCATCAACATGCCCCTCGGGGGCGTGGGCGACCACTTTCGAGAGGTACAGGCGACGCTCGGCGAGGTAGGTGACAAGGTCTGGCACCGTGCCGAGACGCTTCCGAGCCTCCCCTTGCAACCAGGTCTCGTACTGGCGCACATGCGGATCACGCACATCAAGGCGGTAGTCATCACGAATCACCGCGTGCCCCCAAAGGTTGTTTTCGCGACACCAAGCGACCGCCTTCGCCCCAAGGTGACCGGGGAGGGGGAAGTGCCGGATCAGGCGCCCCGAGCCCGCCTCGCCCTTCGCCGGAATCTCGCGCGCGATCGCCCCCTGCATGCCAATGAGAGGGCCATCAAGACCAATCTGATGCGCGTACTCAATGAGTGATGGCACGTTGCGCCCCGATGAGATGGTGGCGATCACCCCTTTTGCGCGCGCTGCGCGAATTGCATCAACAGTTCGCTCAGCGATCACGCCACCATGTGGCAGCAGCGTGCCGTCAAGGTCCATGACAAGCAGTCGGATTGGGAGTGCCGGTTTCACTGTCATTTGCGTTACCCGCTTCGACGGATTTCGGCCATGCGATCGCGTCCCGAGAGGTCGCCGCGAATCGCCACGCGCCAACCGATACCGAGGCCGTCGGCGAGTCGTGCAACATCGTCACCTTGGCCGTCGCCAAACTCTACGAGTGCAGCGCCACCGGGGCGCAGCAGTCGCGGCAACTCGGCAATGAGTCGGCGAATCAGTTCCAGGCCATCACCGCCACCGTCGAGCGCAAGACGCGGCTCTGCAGCAATGCTGAGGCGCGCCAAATCGCGCGGCGCAAGGTCGCGGATGCTTGCGGCTACCTTCGCCTCATCAACATCGGCGGTCGGCACATACGGAAGGTTCGCGATCAGCAGGTCGAGATGGGCTGGGTCGCCTGGTGCACGCGCAGCGAGCAGTGGCTCGGCGAGATCGCCGTGCATGAAGGTAATCCGCGACGCAACGCCGCAGCGCAACGCATTCGCGCGCGCCACCATCAGCGCCTCACCAGAGATGTCGGTTGCGATGAGGCGCAGCGGCACTGGTGACTCGTCGGCGAGTGACACGGCGAGTGCGCCGCTCCCCGTGCCGATCTCCGCAGCGTTGAGTGGATGTGGTGCACGGCCAAGTGCGCGATCGGCGGCAACGCGATCGGCGAGAAAGGCGAGTGCTGTCTCAATGATCAGTTCGCTCTCTGGTCGCGGGTCAAGTACATCTGGCGTGACGAGGAGTTCCAACCTGCGGAATCCGCGACGCCCCGTGAGATGACTGATCGGTCGACCTGTTGCGCGCTCCTGCACGAGTGCGGCAAGTGCAGCGGGTGCGTCGCCTGCAGCGAGAGCGCTGCGTGCAATGCGCAGCGCATCTGCGAGTTGCGGATGGCGATCGCTCAGTGGCTCAGGTTCTGGGAGTTCGATGAGCGCCGGAAGGGGTAGCGGAAATCCAGCGGCCACGGCGGTGCGGAGTGTAGTGACACGAGTACCGAGCATTGCTGCAAGGAGTGTCTCTGCATCGAGACGTGGCGTTGGGCTCCCCGCCGCCTCGAGTTGCAGTGTTGCTTCGCGCAGGAGCGCAGGTCCGTCAGCTTCACGTTCTACGACTGGTCGGCTGGCGATTGGCTCGTCGCTCATCACTCCGCCAGTCGCGCAGCCTGCTCAGCGGCGGCGAGTGCTTCATGGAATGGCGCAAGGTCTCCACCCAGAATCCCCGGCACATCAAACTTGTCGAACCCAATGCGGTGGTCGGTGACGCGATTCTGTGGTCCGTTATAGGTACGAATCTTCTCGCTGCGATCACCACTGCCGATCAGTGCCTTGCGCGCCTTTGAGTCGGCGGCGCGTTTGCGCTCCTCTTCGGCGGCGATGATGCGGCTGCGCAGAATCGCCATCCCCTTCTCTTTGTTGCGCAGCTGACTGCGCTCGTCTTGCATCTCTACAACGATGCCGCTTGGAATATGTGTGATGCGCACCGCGGAGTCGGTGGTATTCACCCCTTGCCCGCCGTTCCCCGATGCACGCTTCACGTCGATACGAATGTCGGTCTCTGGAATCACGAGGTCAACAGCGGTCACCACTGGAAGGACCACCACCGTGGCGGTGCTGGTGTGAATGCGGCCAGCGGACTCCGTTGCAGGAACGCGCTGGATGCGATGTACTCCCGACTCCCACTTGAACGCGGCCCATGCGCCATCGCCCGAAACTTCCATCACCCCTTCGCGAATCCCGCCAACGCCCGTTTCGCTGATCGCATCGACTTCGCTCTTCCACCCCTGCCGTTCGGCATAGCGCAGGTAGGCGCGGAAAAGTTCGCCGGCAAAGATGCCGGCCTCATCACCGCCAGCACCAGGGCGCACTTCAATCAGCAGGTCTCGGCCATCGTTCGGATCGGGCTCCAGAAGTAGTCCTGGGAGCCGCTCCAGAATGTCGCGCTCGATCGCCTCGGCCTCGACGCGGTCAGCGGCGGCAAGTTCGCGCATCTCTGCGTCTGCTCCTGGATCAGCCTCAAGGGAGCGTGAATCGGTCACGCGCAGGCGTGCAGCCGTAAGGGCTTCACCCGCCTCAGCGAGCGGTGCGGTGCGCGATAGCTCGCGCCCAATGCGCGCAAGGGCGGTGTGGTCGGCGAGCACCTCGGGGAGCGTCAGCTGCGCCTCAAGCTCGGCGCGCGCCTTGAGCGCCGCCGCGAGTCGCGCGTTGAGCTGTGCCACGTCAGCCATCAGCGCGCCTTCAGTGACTGCAGCGCGCGGGAGGTTGGTCGCTCGGAACCGCTCGGCACTACGCCGCCCTCCGCCTCGATCGCCGCTGTCAGCGCAACGATCGCAATGTCGTGCATGCCGTCATCAGGCTTTCGTGTGGTGATGCGCTGTACGGCAATTCCTGGCGCTGCCAGCGCACGTGCAATCGGGTTGGTTCGGTAGCGACCAAGCAAGCGCAGAACCTCATACGCGAGGCCAGCAACAATTGGAATGCCCGCAATGCGACTGATCACCGTTGGAATCGGATCAAGTCGTCCCACCAACGAGAAGGCGACGATGCTCACAAGAATGACTACGACAAGGAACTCGGTGCCACAGCGCGGATGCGCGGTTGGCCAGCGTGCGAGCGTGACGCGCGTCAGCGGATCACCGTTCTCAAGCGCGTGAATTGCGCGATGCTCTGCGCCGTGATAGCGATAGGTGCGATCTACATCGCTGCTGCGTCCAACCGCTGCGAGATAGCCAAGCAGAATCCCCACCTGCAAGAGTCCATCGATCGCTCGTTCAAGGAGCAGGTCTGTCGAGCCGAGTGCGAGCACGATTGCTGACGCGGCGATAGCTGGAAGCACATTGAAGATCACCACCGCAATCAGAATCGTGATTGCGAGTGTGGCAATGGTTGCGCCGGTGCTGCTGCTTGATTGCGTCTCTTCGCCAGCAGAGACATCGGCGCTGCGCAACAACCAGCGACTGCCAAGTGCGAGTGTCTCCCACAACACGACGGCGCCACGAAGCACAGGGATCCGCGTCAGCCGACGTCGAATCGGTCCTGTTGCAATCGGTTCGCTCGTCACCGCGATGCCGCCGTCAGCGGTACGCAGCGCAACGCCAATGTGTGAAGGCCCGCGCATCAGCACGCCGTCGATCAGCGCCTGGCCGCCGTACGCGGCGCCACTTGTTGGGCGCGCGCTCAGAGATACGGCGTGTAGTGCGTGTGAAACCTCTGCAAAGCGATCCTGCGCGATTCGCGCAGCGACGCCGAGTCGGCGCCGCATGGGGATCAGCGCGAGCGACCGAGGCGCTTCTGGAAGCGCTCGACCTGACCGGCCGTGTCGAGAATCAGCTGCTTCCCCGTAAAGAACGGATGGCAGTTTGAGCAGACTTCCGTCTTGAGCTCGCTGGTTCGCGTCGAGCCGATCGAGAACTTCGTGCTGCATGCGAGGCACGTAATCTCGATGGTGTTGTACTTGGGATGAATCTCTGGCTTCATCAGCGGCTCTCTAGGCGTCTGGTGAAGCGACAACGTTGACGCGCTTCTTCGTGCGCGACGCGTGGTCGAACTTCACCGTGCCGGTGACGGTTGCATAGATTGTGTAGTCGCTGCCCAGGCCAACGCCGCGCCCTGCGGCGAAGGTGGTGCCGTGCTGTCGAACGATGATGCCGCCAGCGTTGATCTTCTGGCCGTCGCCAACCTTCACGCCAAGGCGCTGACCAGCGCTATCGCGTCCGTTGCGAACACTTCCGCCTGCCTTTTTGTGTGCCATGGGGGTCTCCTTCTCTCAGCGTTCGCTGCGTTACTCGGCGTCAGCGACCGACGTGTCGGCGCTCTTCGCTGCTGGCTTTGCGGTTGCTGGCTTCTTTGCGGCAGGCTTCTTCTCGGCCTTAGCTTCGGCTGGCGCGCCAACCTTCAACGTTGCAGCAACTGCGGCGTCGGCCTTCGCCTTATCGGCGGCGACAGCGGCTGCGGCGGCCTGCGCCTTGGCGCGATCTGCGGCGCCGGCTTCGTAGAGCGCCTTCGCGCTCGTGCCGTTCACTGCAACTTCGGTGACCTTAATAAGGTGCAGTTCCTGGCGGTGCCCCTTGGTGATGCGGCTACGCGCCTTCGGTCGATACTTAAAGCTGATCGTCTTTGGTCCGCGCTCCTGGCCGAGCACCGTTGCGGTGACCTTTGCGCCAGCAACAACGGGGGTGCCGATCTCCGTGGTGGAGTCGGTGCGCACAAGAAGGATGCGATCGAACGAGATCTCGCTCCCTGGGGTGGCGCCGGTCAACTCAACGTGCAGCTCGCTGCCGAGCTCCACTCGATACTGCTTTCCACCGGTCTCGATGACTGCGTACATGGTTCCCCTGTCCTTACTGTCTGTGCGCCGTACAGGCGGCGCCTGCTGGGCGAGTCGCGGTCTGACGGACGGGTCAGTCGCGGGAGGGGAAGTCTACGATCAGGGCTCTCCCGCGTCAACCGCGCCTTATTGTTACATAAGCGGCGATGAGCCCCCGTCGTGTACGCGGTGGCTCTGCACGAGGGCGAGGCCGAAGGCGAGGGAGACGGCGGAGGCTCCGCCGTAGCTCACAAACGGCAGGGTGATCCCTGTAATGGGGGCCACGCCGAGGTTCATTCCAATGTTCACAAAGGTTTGGAAGAGGATGACGGTGGCCATCCCTCCGGCAAAGATCACCCCAAACTCGTCGGGGGAGGTCCAGGAGTGCCAGACCAGGCGCCCAACCAGAATGGCAAGCAAGACGATCACAAAGAGGCCCCCAACGGCGCCGAATGCACGGACGAGGGCCGCAAAGACGAAGTCGCTCTCTTGTACAGGGAGCGGGGTCAGAATTGACGTGCCGTCTGCCCCGGCGCCAAAGAGGCCGCCCCCCCTGATCGCCTCAAGTGAGCGCAGCAGCTGGTACTTGGGCCCAGCTGGATCAGCGTTCGGATCGATGAAGGCGAGCAGGCGTTCCTTCTGATAATCGGCCAGCACCACGACCCACGCCAGGGCGCCAGCGGCGGCGACCGCGCTCGCTAAGGCGGCGACCCAGCGCGTCGCCACGCCAGACAAGTAGAGGGCACCGAACAGCGCTGCGATGAGGACGAGTGCGGTGCCGAGGTCAGGCTGCGCCACAACGAGGATGAAGGGTGGCACAACGATTGCGCCCGCCAACACGAGATCTTGCAGCCCGCCACTCCCGCGGTCCACTCTGGTCAGCGCCGTCGAGATCGCTACGAGGGTCAGGATCTTGCTGAGTTCGCTCGACTGAATGGCGAAACCGAAGATTGCGATCGCTCTATTGTTGCCACCCGAATCTACGCCGTAGACCAACGTAACGATCAGCAGCAGAATGTTTGCGGCGTAGAGTGGCCAGGCGAAGGTGCGCACCCAGCGCCAGTTCACCAGCGTTGTCACGCTGTACACAGCGATGGAGAGGAGTGTCCACGTCAGCGAGCGCACAAGCAGTGAGCTCGGTGTGAGCAGTTCTTGACCGTAGCTCCGCGCATTCAGCCAGGCCATGCCAATTCCGGTCAGGGCAAGGAGCCCCACAGCGGCCGCGGCGACCCAGTCCACACGACGAAGGGCGGAGCCAAGTGGCGAGTCGAGTCTATTCACCGTAAAAGTTTCCACGTGTAAGGAGCCCGGGGCGGCGATAATCACTTTTCAGATCAAACTGCAGCTGTAGGTAGTACTTCGTCACCTCTTTCGCTGCGTTACCAACAGTGTTTGATCCGTGCATGAAAACGACATAGGCAAACGTTGAATCGCGCTTCGATGAATCTTCCGTTGGCGCAACGAATCCGCCCATCCAGTTGTGGTACGGAAGCCGTCCAAGTTTGTCACGCACGCCGTATTGCGCAGTCCCGCTCTTGCCAAACACCTTCAATGGCATGAGCCAGATGCCTTGCGACATGATCGGGCTCAACGCCACCTTCCGAGCGGCGCGACGCATCTCCCGATAGGTTGACTCTCTCATTCCGACCTGCGCATTGGCAACTGGTACGGTAGGCGTAATGGTTCCGTCGGGACTGGTGATGTTGAGCACAACGCGCGGTTTCCATAAGGTGCCACTATTCGCAAGCGCTGCGAAGGAGTTCAACACCTGAATCGGTGACGTCAGGTCATACCCTTGCCCCTGGGCAGATTGCATTACCTCCGCGTCGTACAAGCCTCGGTTGATTGTGGCGCGCGCCCACGCTTGGTCTGGGACGAGTCCTGAGATCTCACCTGGGAGATCAATGCCGGTGGGCGCGCCGAAGCCCCACTGACGACCACACGTGGAGAGTCGATTGATTTGAACGAGCTGGGCCAGCCGGAACGTGATGACATTGGAGCTCCACATGAATGCCTCAGCTGGCGTCAGAGAGCCGCCGAATCCCCGGCGATTCCATTCATAAAACTTCTCACCACCGACTTCAAGGAATGCTGTGGATGGGATTCGAGTGGTGGGCGTCACCAGCCTATTCTCTAGCGCGCATGAAAAAGTCACCAACTTATAGGTGCTTCCCGGTGGAAAATATGAGCCGATTCCGTGGTTCAAGAGTGGCGCGTATTTATTTGCCAAATAACTTTGGTACTTTGCGTTGCTGATCCCTGCGGCGAAATCATTATTGTCATAAGCCGGCAACGAAGCTAGAGCGATCACCTCGCCGCTCTGTGGATTGATTGAGGCAACGACTCCCTCTTTGTTTTGCGCAACTTTTATTCCCCACGCCAACGCTGTTGTTGCACGCTGTTGTGCCTCAATGTCAATCGTGAGCGTCAGTGAACTTCCATTGACTGGCGGTTTGGTCACACCAAGGATGCGCACGAGTCGGCCCTTTGCATCAACTTCAACTTGGCGAATTCCTGGCGTGCCGCGCAGCGCCTCCTCGTAGCTCGCCTCTACCCCTGCCCGCCCAATGAAATCAATAACGGTGTAGCCGGCTGGCGCGAGTGCGCTCGCCTCCACTCCATCAATGCGACCGACGTATCCAACGATGTGACTGATGAGTGTTCCGTACGGATACACGCGCCGCGCTTCGACAACAGTCTCTACGCCTGGCAGGCTGGCGTGCTCTTCATCAATCAGTCGCGCCGCGCGTTCGCTCACATTGTTCGCAATGCGAATCGGCTCCCACAGCGAGCCGGTGCTGCGATCGAGCAACGTGATGATGCGCACGGGATCCATGTTCAAGATCTCTCCGAGCGTTTTCACCACCTGTGCGCGAATGGTGAGTGAGAGATCGCCAGGTCGAATTTGTACCGCGTACACGGCAATGTTTTTTGCAAGCACACGCCCGGCGCGATCCAAGACCAAACCGCGCGCTGGCGTGATGAGCTCTTCAACAATGCGGTTGGCACGCGCGACTGCAGTGGTTGCCCCCGACGAATTTGTCGCACCAAGCTGAATGAGCATCAAGCGACCGCCGAGCCCGCCGAATGTTAAAAGAACGATGAGTGCAGCGGCAAAGAATCGCAGAGGGCGGCGTCGACGAACCTCGCGTTCGCTTGGCCCGCCACCACCTGGGTAAATCTGAGGAGGTGTCATGTTCTTGCCCTACCCGCGGAGCGACTGGTCGAATTGGTAGCCCCTGCGACGGCGCTGCCCGAACCAGGCCAGGGCGCTGCCGGCCACCAGATTCACAACGAACGTGAGTGCATTTGCGCCGAGGCGCTCGGTTCCTCCGCCACTGAGCAGGAAGATCGTGACGCTACTCGCCGCCAGCCCGAAGAGGAGCGCGGTGAATCGCTTGAGCAGCAGGGCGTCCCCAGCCCCTCGAATCTGGCTCGCGACCAGCACGCCAGCAATCATTCCGAGGCTGGTTAGCCCCAGTGGTCGCAGGAGGAGCGTGTCAATGGTCAGCCCGGCCAGAGTGGCGGCCACCAGAACAAGCGTGCGTCGATCAGCTGAGGCTGTAACAATCAGCAGCACGATCGGGAGGTTGATCACACGCTCCATGTCGAGCTCAGGGAGGAGCCGCGCCTGGATAAGGGCGGCGAGCAGGATTCCGAGCACGTAGCCAAGCTGCTTGTTCATTGCCTCAGGATACCCCCGCAGGCGCCTCGACGCACCACCCCGCCGAAAGCCTGTTGTTCCACGTGAAACATGACCCCCGGAACGCCTCCGTAGCCCCCTCCTGCTACGATAGGAGCGTGAATACCACCACCCAGCACCCTGCCGGATCCCACGCGCCGATCATCGTGTGTGCGAACCAGAAGGGTGGGGTTGGCAAGACCACCACCGTGCTCAACCTCGCCGCTGAACTCGCCCATGCAGGTCGTCGCGTGCTTGTGGTCGACCTCGACCCGCAGCGAAACCTCACCAGCGGCCTCGGGTTCACCCTTCCTGAGGGGGCGCCAACCGCCTATGACCTTCTTGTAGGGCGCCGACCAGCCACGGAGCTCGCTCAGCCGACCTCAATTCCGAACCTCATGCTCATTCCGGGCTCGGCTGATCTCGCTGGGATCGACGTTGAGCTCGCCACGGGGGACGAGAGCGGTGAGCGCCAGCTTGCCGCAGGCCTGAGGCAGGCTGGAGATGCCGAGGTAATCCTTGTGGACACCCCGCCGTCGCTCGGCCTCGTGACCGTGAGTGCTCTCGCGATCGCGGATGCCGTGCTTGTTCCCGTGCAGTGCGAGTACTACGCCCTCGAGGGGCTCTCGCAGCTGATGGCCACGATTCGCCTCGTGCGTGAGCGCCTAAATCCCGCCCTGGAGGTGAACGGCCTCCTCTTGACCATGCTCGATCCCCGCACGAAACTTGGTAGTGACGTGGTGCGCGAGGTGGAGAGCCACTTCGGGGATCTGGTCTATCGAGCCCGCGTGCCGCGTTCGGTACGCTTGGCTGAGGCGCCGAGCCACGGGATTGCGATCCGAAGTTATGCGCCAGGCACTTCGGGTGCTGAATCATACGCACAAGCTGCAGCGGAATTCGATGCCCGGGTGTTCAACGGAACCCCTGTAGGCGCCAGCTAGTAATAAGGGGGGAGCATGGCGAAGAAGACCACCGGACTCGGGCGAGGCCTCGGCGCACTGATCCCAGAGGCGGCGAGTGCCGTCGGCGCTACGCGTGCGGGCGCGCTGGAGATTCCGCTCAGCAAGATCAAACCGAACCCGTACCAGCCGCGCACCGAGTTCTCGACCGCTGAGTTGGCACAACTCGCCGAGAGCATCCGTGAACACGGCGTGCTGCAGCCCGTTGTTGTTGAAGAGGGGCCGAACGGATACACGCTCATTGCAGGCGAACGCCGTTTCCGCGCCTCAAAGCTTGCAGGGAAGAGCACGATTCCCGCCGTCGTACGCGTGGTTGGTAATCAGTCGCGCCTTGAGCTTGCGCTCATTGAAAACGTTCAGCGCAGCGATCTGTCGCCGATTGAAACAGCGCACGCCTATCGGCGTCTCGCTGACGAATTCGGGTTGACGCAGGAGCAGATTGCAGTGATCGCCGGCAAGGCGCGCACGACCGTTGCAAACACGCTGCGCCTTCTCGATCTCTCTACTGATGTGCAGAACGAAGTGGCCGCTGGGCGACTCAGTGAAGGGCATGCGCGCGCGCTCGTTGGTCTTCCCGAATCAGAGCAGGCGTGGCTTGCGCGCACCTTCGTACGCGATGCGGTGACGGTGCGCGGTGCCGAGGCGGCCGCGTCAACGGTTCGCGGTGCTGCGCGCGGTACAATCACCACGAAGCGAAAGCCTGGCGCACTGCCAAGTGAAGAGCTCGCTGCTCTGCAGCGTGATCTTGAGGGGCATCTCGGCACTCCGGTGCGCGTGAAGCCTGCTGGTAAGGGCGGACAAATCGTGATCGATTACTACTCAAACGAAGAACTGCATCGGCTCGTAGAGCAGATCAAGGGAGTGAGTGAGTGACCGAAAAGAAGAGTGCTGTAGCCGCAACGGGTAGCCGCGCAAAGAAGGCATCTGGCGACTACGGCGCATCCAGCATTCAAGTTCTTGAAGGACTTGAAGCGGTTCGCAAGCGTCCCGGCATGTACATCGGCTCTACCGATGAGCGTGGCTTGCATCACCTTGTGTATGAAGTCGTCGACAACTCCGTTGACGAAGCGATGGCCGGACATGCAACGCGCATTCTTGTGCGCATCAACAAAGATAATTCCATCACGGTCGCCGACGATGGTCGCGGCGTTCCAGTTGGTAAACACTCCACCGGAAAAGATGCGCTTGAAGTGGTGCACACCGTGTTGCACGCCGGCGGAAAATTTGGCGGCGGCGGATACAAAGTATCTGGCGGACTCCACGGCGTCGGCGTCTCCGTTGTAAACGCACTCAGCATCAAGCTGCGCGTTGAATCGGCGCGAGACGGTTTTGTGTGGTCACAAGAGTACGAGCGCGGCGTGCCACGAACCAAAGTGATCAAGGGAAATCCCTCGGCTGGCCGACGCGGAACACTCACTACATTCTTGCCAGATCCAGAAATGTTCTCAACGACCGAGTACTCATTTGAGACGCTCGCAAATCGTTTGCGCGAATCCGCGTATCTCAACAAGGGTCTTTGGATGACACTGATTGACGATCGCGCCGATCGTGAAGCAACCTTCTACTTCCAGGGTGGCATCGTCTCGTTCGTTCGACACCTGAATCGCAAGCGCAAGGTCACCCATGACCGCCCCGTCTACATCGAAGGGATGGAGGGCACGACGAGCGTTGAAGTTGCATTCCAATACCAGAGTGACTCATGGTCGGAGACCCTTCTCGCCTTTGCGAACAACATCAACACGATTGACGGTGGCACACATGTCACCGGATTCCGCGCCGCACTCACCAGCTCACTCAACGAGTGGGGCCGCAAGAACGGCGCGATGAAAGACAACGATCCGAACCTCACCGGTGAAGATGTGCGCGAAGGCCTCACTGCAGTGATCAGCGTGAAACTCGTTGATCCGCAGTTTGAAGGTCAGACGAAAGCGAAGCTTGGCACCGCCGAAATCAAGGGCATCGTGCAGACCGCCGTCAACAAGGGCCTCACGCAATTCCTTGAAGAGAATCCTTCTGACGGTAAGGAGGTCATTCGCCAGTCGCTCAACGCCGCGCGTGGCCGCGAAGCGGCGCGCAAGGCGAAGGAGCTCGTCATGCGCAAGGGGGCGCTCGAGGGGAGCGCACTTCCAGGCAAACTCGCCGACTGCCAAGAGCGCGACCCAGCGAAGTCAGAGCTCTACATCGTGGAGGGTGAGTCGGCCGGTGGTTCCGCAAAGCAGGGACGCGATCGACGCTTCCAGGCGATCTTCCCGCTGCGCGGCAAGCTGCTCAACGTTGAGAAGGCGCGCATCGACAAGATTCTCGGCAGCGACAACATTCGCACGCTGATCATGGCGCTTGGTGCGGGCATCCAAGATTCCAGCATGGAAGATTCGAATAGCCGTTTTGACATTACGAAGCTGCGCTACCACCGCGTCATCATCATGACCGACGCCGACGTAGACGGCGCGCACATTCGAACGCTGTTGCTCACCTTCTTCTACCGCTACATGCCGGCCATCATTGAGGCGGGTTACCTCTACATTGCCCAGCCACCGCTCTATCGCGTGAGCACGGGCAAGGAGACGAAGTACGCGTCAACCGAGAAAGAGCGCGACGAGGCGATCGCCTCGTTCAAGACGAAGAACGTCAGCGTGCAGCGCTTCAAGGGTCTCGGCGAAATGAATGCCGAGCAACTCTGGGAGACGGCGATGAATCCCGAGAATCGCGTCTTCCTACAGGCACGCATTGAAGATGCCGCTGTCGCCAATGAGATCTTCGAGATGCTGATGGGCGAGCGCGTTGAGCCACGCCGCGACTTCATTAAGGCTGAGGCCCACAAGGTCCAGAACCTGGACGTATAGGAGGCGATGGCAGCATGAGCGACGAGGCACGAGTGAGCGTCCGTTCGATTCGCATTGAAGACGAGATGCGCACGAGCTATCTCGATTACGCGATGAGCGTGATCGTGGCGCGCGCACTCCCCGACGTTCGCGACGGCCTCAAGCCAGTACACCGCCGCATCTTGTACACGATGGGCGAGATGGGTCTCTCTGGCGGCTCCGCCTATCGCAAGTGCGCTGCAATCGTCGGCGAGGTGATGGGTAAGTACCACCCACACGGCGACGGCGCTCTCTACGATGCGCTCGTGCGACTCGCACAAGACTTCTCCATGCGCCATCCGCTTGTTGATGGCCAAGGAAACTTCGGCTCCGTTGACGGCGACTCTGCCGCGGCGATGCGCTACACCGAGGCGCGCCTCACCGCAATCGCCGGCGAGATGCTCGCCGACATCGATCACGAAACCGTTGACTTCACACCGAACTACGACGGCACGCAGAAGGAGCCGAGCGTTCTCCCATCGCGTCTGCCGAATCTGCTCGTCAACGGCTCCTCTGGCATCGCCGTCGGCATGGCAACCAACATTCCGCCGCACAACCTTGGTGAGATCGCCGACGCCGCCATCGCCCTGATCGCCGACCCAGAGCTCTCCGTTGACGATCTCTGCAAGTACGTCAACGCGCCTGACTTCCCAACCGGCGGCATTCTGTACCGCTACGACACCATCAAGAATCCACTCACTGGCGCAACGGAGCGCATTGACGCTGTGCGACAGATGTACGCGCACGGACGCGGTCGCGTCGTTGTGGATGGCGCAACGCACTTCGAAGAGGCGTCGCGTGGCGATCGCACCGCGATCATCATCACCGAGCTTCCGTACCAGGTAAACAAGGCGTCACTCGTTGAGAAGATCGCCGACCTCGTTAAAGAGGAGCGCCTCGACGGCATCGCCGACCTGCGCGACGAATCTGACCGCGACGGCATGCGCATCTACGTTGAAGTCAAGAAGGATGCGAACCCACACAAGGTACTTAACAAGCTGTTGAAGCTCACCCCGCTGCGATCAGCATTCAGCATGAACATGCTCGCGCTGGTTGATGGTCAGCCGCAGACCCTCTCACTCAAATCGGTGCTGCAGCATCACATTGATCACCGTCGCATCATCGTGCGCCGTCGTACCGAGTACGAACTGAAGAAGGCACGTGAGCGCGCCCATATCCTCGAAGGGCTCAAGATCGCGCTCGACAATCTCGATGCGGTCATCAAGACGATTCGCGCTGCAGCCGACGTTGATGTTGCTCGCACACAGCTCATGGAGCGTTTCAAGCTCAGCGAGCTGCAGGCACAGGCAATTCTTGACATGCGCCTCGCGCGCCTCGCCGCCCTTGAGCGCAAGAAGATCGAAGACGAGTATCTCGAAGTTATCAAGTTCATCGCCGAACTCGAAGACATCCTGGCGCGTCCGGCCCGCATCTCCAAGATCATCTCCGACGAGTTCGCCAAGCTCAAGGAAAAGTTCGCCGACCGACGCCGCACCAAGATCGCGCAAGATGCGACACGTGAAATGTCGGATGAGGACCTGATCGCCGACGAAGATGTAGTGATCACCATCTCTGGTCGCGGCTACATCAAGCGTCAGCCTCTCACCACTTATCGCCAGCAGCATCGCGGCGGCAAGGGCGTGATCGGCATGACCACGCGCGAAGAGGATGCGGTCGCAACACTGCAGGTTGCCAACACCCACGACTACGCCCTCTTCTTCACCAACAAGGGGCGTGGCTTTAGCGCCAAGGTGCACGAGATCCCTGACGCCTCACGACAGAACAAGGGGATTCCGATCGTCAACCTTCCTGGCGTACAGGTGGAGTCGGGCGAGACCCCAGTCGCCACGATCATCCTCAACGGGTTCACGCCGGGCAGCTACCTCGCCTTCTCCACCAAGAAAGGAATCATTAAGAAGACCGCGATCGAGCAGTTCGAGAAGGTCCGCTCCACTGGCATCATCGCCATCACCCTAGATAAGGGCGATGAGCTCGCCCAGGTGATTCAGACCTCTGGCGAAGATGACCTCGTTATGGCCACCCGCCAGGGGCGCATCTGCCGCTTCCACGAGCGCGAAGCG
>Ga0315909_10003746_pt1 | contig 18361 bp, 10 predicted proteins | sample LakEriMetagenome_11_FD_203527 | JGI IMG/M metagenome (GOLD analysis project Ga0315909, IMG submission 203527) | Freshwater fungal communities from buoy surface, Lake Erie, Ohio, United States - Buoy 2 MA125 | ecosystem: Environmental > Aquatic > Freshwater > Lake | place: USA: Lake Erie, Ohio... | reverse complement strand
ACAGCCTTCTTCAGTATATATATCAATAGTCTCTCTCTTTCGTAGCTATTGTCATTCTCAAAGAAACGCTCATCCGTTGACTTAGTGCCAAGTTTATACAAGGCTTTGTTAGCCCTGCTAATCCATAATTGTATTTCTAATGTAGTATATTGTGGCATTAGCCGAAGTTTGCATCGTTATCGGTGATGAATTTAATTCTGTCTATTGCGTTCTGAGAGCCTAGGATGTCGTTATCTGCTTCTGCGTTCTTAGCTGCCTCTATGTCTATGACAATCTTCATGCTATCTCTTAGGAAGTCGTTATTGTTCACCAGAGCAGGTTCAATAGTCATATTGTTAACTCTTTCAAACAGAGCTACTTTTGAGTAGCAGACGAGTGTTACGACTTTTGACAGGGAGTAGACGCTACCTACTACTGGAGTGGTGGGAGTTATTTCAAGACTGATGGTAAAAGCGTAGTCTTTGTCTATGTCTGTTATGGTTATGACATCTGATGGGTAGGTAGCATAAGCAAAGTTTATTGTTTTGTATAGGCTACCATCTGACTTGTATATGTATAGATACCTACTTGTCATTACTCCTTTTACTTCTGGAGATGCGTAGTTAGTGGTATCTGTTATCTGAAACGTAGTGCAGTCGGCACTTTGACTTGCAGTAAACGCTGCTGTAATCGGCATCTTACTTATTTTAAACAAAAATAAAAAAACCCCTCCGTAAAGAGGGGCTGTTTATATCCACACTTTGTTTTATTAGAATCCACCTTTACCAAATCCTCCTCCACTACCAAAGCCTCCTGAGCCAAATCCTCCACTACCGAAACCACTCGATTTTTTCATTCCTTTACCTTTCCCACCTGCCTTCATTTGCTTTTCTGTTAATGCTCTTTTTTTAGCATTATTCAATCCTTTTCTCGCTATCGAGTTAGCCTCTGATGGTAGTATGCCAAGAGACGAAAGAAGGGCAGGAGTGATAAGCATTTTTACGCTCTTTTTGTCTTTTTCAGTCAAGAACTTCTTATTGCCATACCTATCTTCAAAACTTCCATCAAGAATAGCTAAATCTCCCATCTCTACTAACTGCGCTGCTCTTTGACCTGTTACACCCAAAAGACCAAGACCTTCAAAAAACTCTGTTGGTTTAGGCTCAAATATATTCACCTTTTTATCTTCTACTACGCCAACAATTTTCTGTATATCGTCTGCAAGAGTATAAACACCAAACTGAATAGCCTTATCAAAAATAGGGCTAGGAGATAATATATCTGATACGGCTCTTGTAGCTTGACCTCTAATTATATTCTCCTTTCTTTTTTCATTCTCTTCTTTTTCTTCATCCTCTCCCATTATATAATTAGTCACATTGCCAATAATATATGAAATACCTCCAGATACCAAGCCGAATGCAGCCATCTCAGCAGAAAGTCCTCCAAGAGACCTTAATGCTATCCCCTTGTCTTCCTTTGTTGACGTACTCCACTTGCTTAATGTAGATACGTCATTAGCAAGTCTTGTGGCTTGGTTAATCCTAAATGACGCAAATGGCATTGCTGTTTTGACAATAAAGTTTTTAAACGAATTATCTGAATCTGCAAACAATGCACCAGCTTGTGCCGGGTCTGATATGTTTTGCTGTCTATCTACCATCCTTTGTGCATAATTCCCAGCCTCTTCATTTACTTCGTGAGTTTTCCAATCTATAGTATTAGGGTCTATACCTTGTTCTTTAAGTGATTTTTGATAATAGGTCAACCATGAAGTACGGGCTACCCAAGCATCAGGTCTTACGAGAAGATATTTTAGCCAAAAATTATTAATCTTTTCAATCGCTCTTAAAAACTTACGAGTTGTACCACTTTCAGCTATCTCTACAATTCTATTTATTGAATCTATTTGCGCTTGAGACTCAACCCCTCTGTTTGCAATAGAGTATCCAGACCTATTTATAAAGTCCATTTTATCTTTGTCTTTTACTGCACCCAAATCGAACCCGCCAGCATTTATTAACGTGTTTATTATTACAGGGAAAACCTGTTTGATAGGTTGGGTAACGCCACCTAATGCCTGGCCAACACCAACAGCAGCAAGGTTATTTAACCTTTTCATGCCTTTTTCTAATTCATCATCTACGAAAGGAGCTTTATTTCTTATCTTTCTTACATATAAGTCAATCCTTTCTTCGAGTAGTTTTCTATCATCTTTATTAAATATATCATCAAATTCTTTTGATTTTAAAAACCCATCTATCTGCCTGATTGCAGATGCGGTATGTATATCAACAAGTGCATCATACATTGATGAAGCGTTGTTGTTGTCAAATGACAAATCAATATACATATTAGGTTTACCTCTTTTGCCTAAAGGAAGCGTTTCAGGTCTTGTTGCAGACATCAAAACGCCTGTTTCCTTTTTATATACAGTTCCTGAATTATGATGGTATGCCGATTCTTCTCTTGACAAGTCCTCAGTTTTAGGTGCTGCACTTGACACCCTAAATCTGTCAGGATTATATTCTGTATCCTTTTCAAGTATCTTATTATACACGTTTTGAGACACATCAGAAAGCTCTGGAAATATTTCAGCCCATTTATTAGTCCACCATGCTACAGCCTCTACATTTAGCTTATCCGCATTTAATGATGCGTCTTCCGGTGCTTTTGCATTTTCTATATTTAGTTTATCATAAATCTCTTTATATACAGCACCCTTTTCCCTTTCTCTTGTATTTCCTTCAAGCAAAACATCTATTGATTCTTTTACAAGATTTCGTCTTCTGTTAAATTCAGCATCTCTTTCTGCTTGAGTTCCAATTACGTTTCTTGACAAAAATGCAATCATCCCCCTTTCAACCATGTTTTTTAGGGAGTTAAATACTTCTCCGTTTGCCTTTTTGCTGTAGAATTTAGTAACATACTCTTTTGCTATATTGTTTGCTTTTGTTTCGGCAGTAGATTTACCATTCATTAATTTAGTAAGCCCAAACATATCTTGAACAAATCCTGCTCTTTTTACACCTACAAACATTCTTTCAAACAATGCTCCAAGACTAGTAGTTTGCTCTGCTAATATTCTACCAATATCTGGTGAAAAATACTTTTTAAGCGGAGATGATTTAATGCCTTTTTCTTTTAGCTTTTTGGCATTCATTCTGCCTGTATAATCAGAAACAACAGCATCCATTTTAGCTGTTGATTTGTTGGTAATAAAGTTGTTTAAGGCATCAACGGCATTTATTGCTTCTTTAATAGGAAGCATATTTAAGTCCATTGCCATAAACCTATTTACCAAATCTTTTTTATCATCGCTAATTTGGAATGGAATTTCGCTAAATTGGTCTTCTCCTTTAGCTAAAGTCTTTTTTATTATTGATGAATATATCCCAAATGCCTTATTTATTGCAGCCCTTATTACAGCTTCGTTGTTTTTTGGAACTTCTTTTTCTTTTGCAAGAACATCCAGCATATCGTCATAGCTAAACTCAGATACATCTATCCCCATCAATTCTTGAATTTCAGCAGCTGTTTCATCTTTTATCTTTTGTTTTTGAGCAGCTAATGTTTTATTTATATATTTTGATGTATTGTCTATATTTATTATAGAAGCAAAAGAAACTTCTGTTTTTGTAGCCTTTGAGCCAGCAAGTGATTCTTTTACCTCATCTGCTATTCTATTATACTCATCTATATCATCAACCATTGATGGGTCAATGTCTAAGAATTTTGAACCTAAATCTCTTAGGTTTGCACTCTTGTTTTTATTTTTAGATAACTTAGATATATCCTTCCTTGTAGAAATTGCAGAAGATAACTTATTTTGGTATTCCGCATCTTTAAAAACCTTTGTCATGTAGTCAACAAACTTACCAACAGACTTAGGGCTTAGTATGTTTATTTTCCCAAACTTTTTAATTATATTACCAGCTTGTTTTGCTGTTATTTTGCCCTTTCGAGCCATATTCTTAATATCCCTACCAATAACACTACTAGCAGTCCTCCAAGCCGTTATGGCATCTTTAGCACCTCTTGCTAAGTCTTTAATCTGTTTAGTAAGGGCATCCTTATCTGTTTGAGTTATAGTCTTTACATCCTGAATATCTCCAAGCAGCCTTCCTACTCTAGGAGCAGATGGCTGCCTAACTCCAAACATCTTATTTACTTCACGAACAAGTTTTTCTCTTTGAACGTCAGTAGCCGTTTCATAAGCCTTAGATTTAGTAACGTAATTCATTACATTTTCTCTAATCTTAGATTCACTTACTCTACGATTTTTTGACTTTTCAACAATGCCATTAACCTCCTCCATCATCCTATCATACCCAGGGAGTTCTGCTTCTGACAACCCTTCTGATACACCTAAGTTTTCAATTGTATTTATCGTATTAATAGAATCAATTACATCCTGCTCAGAAACATTATTATCAGCAGCAGCCTTTTTAATAGCATCTTGCAGCGTCATACCACCTTTAACAAGAGCTTTAACAGCTTTTACAATAGCTCTAACTACAGGGAGTGCTAAGTTTATACCAGCTGTCTCTCTACCGAACTTGTCTAACTGCTTGTCTATGTTGTCAAGGAAATTAAATACTTTCTGCAGATTAGTTTCATCCTTAGTATCCAATGTCATTATATCCTCTACAGGTGCTGCTTCCATTGCAGGAGCAGGTGCTTGCTGAGATAATAAGTTCTCTACTGCTGATACTAATTCAGGATTGCTTCCATCAGCTTTTGCTTTGTGGTAGGCTTCAGCCAATACACTTTGCGAATCAAATTCTTTTAATTTTTTTGTAATTTTACCCTCAACGTCTTTAGGTATTAACTTATAAACCTCGCTAATGCTTATGCGTTTAGGAAGAAGGTTGTATAATGCTTCTTTAGTAGTCTCTACATCTTTTAACGCTTCTTGCGTCTGGCTGCTGATAGGGCGATTGCCAGTATCTGCTGCTTGCTGCGTGGTTTGCCCGATGCCCCCTTCTGCTTGCCCGACTTGAGGTTGTCCTTCTTGAGTTCCCTCACGTTGTACGATATTGCTTGGTTGAGGGATTTCTTGCTGCTGTCCTTCGCTGATTTGAGTGGCATCTTGTTGTGATTTTATTTGATTAATAGGAGCTTCTGTTGTAGGTTCTTCAATAGGAACTTGACCTATAACCTCTCCAGTATCTGATATAATATTTCTTTGTCTTACTGGTGCTGCTTCCGCTGCTGGCTGTTGTGCGACCGATGCTCTCATCTGCTCTACCTCTGCATTTAATGCTGCATCATCTGTAATAATCTTTACATTACCAGCAGCAATCTCTTCATTAACTTCAGGAACAGCAGCTATATTCTTAATGCCATCAATAGTAGAAGTAAATGAAAGTCCAGGCTGTAATTCAATAGTAGCAATAGGAGTCTCTCCACTTATAATTCCAGCTACCTCTTTCTCCTTTGCAGCTATCTGAGCCTGTATAGCTTTTCTTATTGATGGGTCTGTAACCGCATTTAACTTATCTTGTAATTCTGACAACTCTACGCTCTTAGCTGTAAATATCTGCGTCTGCTGAGGATTTAACCCTATCTGTCTTGCATCATCCACCAGCTTAGATATATCATCAACCTCTTTCATTCCCAACTTTAACGTATCATCATCTGCCTCATTAATAAGAGCATCCAACTGAGCACCTGCCATAGCAGCTGTAGGTCCATTAGTAACTACTTGCCCTGCAATAGCCTGAGTTCTTATGCTTGGAATATTCTTAGGGTCAAATAACGCTTTATAAGTTGTAGATAAAGTAACGCTAGCTCCCCCTAAAGCACCTGCAACAAGACCACCTTCTATACCTGCATTTAAAGCCTCTCTTGTCGTTAATGCCTCCCCAAATCCTAACTTAGCACCTTTACCACTTGACAGCTCTGTAGCTGTCTGCCAAATCTCTTCTGCACTATTTGATGCTATATTTGTTGCAAAATCTTTAGCTCTTTCTTTTACTGTACCTTTAGCAAACTTAATAGGAGCGAACATTCTGTTCATCAGCACGTCAGAAATTACAGTAGGAGCATTCTTTACAAAAGATTCTGCACCAGCTAGTCTTGCTGCATCCAAGTCTCCAGTATCTTCCAACACCCTTTCCATAACACCTCCGCTATTCTCCATACTCTCACTTCCAAAAGATATTATACCACCTATATAAGGGTTTCTTGTAATTGCTGTCACAGCTATACCTGCAAGCATTGTAGGAGCAGACTGAGTTATAGCCTGAGCCAAATATCCTGGCTTGTACCAGTTAGTACCTAAAGGAGCTTTCTCCATACCAAATTTAATCTCATCAGACTTTCCCGAATACCTCATCTCATCAATAAAGTCAGCCTCTAGCCCTAAGCTGTTCAATATAAGAGCAGCTTTATTTTTAGTAGCTCCCCAAGCAGATGTCCAAGTATCTCCTAGTATCTTTCCAGTAGTAGCAGCACCCAATACTCCTGGCATAGCAGACATATCCACCATTGACTGAGCATATCCTTTTGCCTCTTCTTCCCTTTGCTTTAATCTTTGACCTACTATACCTGAAAACTTGTTTGAGAACTCTTGAGCTGCTTGCTTGTTCTGTTCGCTTACAGTTGTAGCATACTTATCCATTTCCCCCTTGAAAGCTATCTGACCTTCTTTGTATATAGCCTTTACAGCTCTGTTTACATCAGCAACAGCTTGCTTAATTTCAGATGAAAGCCTATATGACATATCCTCGAACTTAGGCATTACATACTGAGCATACTTAGTATCAAATATCTCCTTTGCTCTCTCCTCAAATGACCTTTGAAAAGCAGGACCATATATACCTGTAATACCTTCAAGTGATTTAGCAGCCTCGTCCTGAGCAGCATTCCAGTAAAAGTCCATATCAACTCCAATATCTGTAGACTCTACAAAGTACTTTTCTTTTATTCCTTCTACTTTCTTGCTAAGAATATCATCTTGAATCTTTACCTGAGACTTAATTCTTTTTTCAAACTTAGCTGTATTATCTAAATAGAACTTCTTCTGCTGGTCTTCTGTTATAGCTCCTGTAGTTATTTTATTGATATTATCTCTTTCTAAGTAAGTTGCAAGTACAAGGTCAGTTTTGCTTCTTACTTGTGAGCGTATAAACTCCTTAGCATATCTTCCACCTCCATTAGATTCAACAGCTCTGTCAATAGCAGCATTTAGCTTTCCTGGATTGATAATATCCTGGCCTGCTACATTCTTATCTATGTACTTCTTAACTTTACCACCTTGCTTTACAATATCATCAATACTTCCAAATATATCATCTGTAATCTTTTCTGCAACACCTGACAACTTCTTTATCTCTTGATTCTTAATAACAGCCGCTTGAGCCTTTTGGCTCTTTACTCCTTGTAACCATTTCTGACCTTCAGCATCACTTTGAAATACCATTCCACCAGTAGCCATAGCAGGAACTCCACCAATACCAACAGATGGTGTAGTATAACCACCTCTCTCGGCTTTCTCAAACGTAGCAAATGTCTCAGCAGCAACTTCAAATCCTTTTAAATCAGCTACCTTGCTTGGCTTCCACTCCTCCTCTTTTGGAAGAACTTGCTTAACAGGCTTTACAGTAGGCATTCCTGGTATCTCACCAAAATTAGGCTGTTGTACTTTCAATGCAGGAGCAGCTGTCTGCTTAGGTTTAGGCTCAGGACCTTCCATAGGAATCTGGTCTAATGATTGGTTATCTTGACTTAAGTCCTCTTGAGTGAATTGTTGTTCTGCCATGTGTCAAATATACTAATATTTATAAATGTTGTATATGCTTTATTTCAACGCAATAAGGGATTTTCCCTGCACTTACAAGCGCGGCCCAAAAAAGCGTGAGTTATTGCTCTCTTGCTCATCCAACCAAAGATTCCCAACCCCTGCTACTCTGATACCAACCTTAAAATATCCAGGCTAGCCAGTATCAGTAATTATTTGTTGGAGTAGTAGTTTTTTGCCAAGACATCATGTGCAGGTACTCGTTGTCACCCTTAAGACAGAGCGAGATATTTACTACTACTATCACCATTAACCCCTTCTTCACAAATCACTTCCTCTAATCTAAGATTAACAGCTATCTTCATGGATGTATTTCATTGTACTCATGTGGGTGAAATACGGAAAAGACCACAATTAAAAAACCCTTGCAGATTACGGCTACAAGGGCTAATTTAAAAGGGTCTTAATCCTTAAAGATTAACCCGATTACGTACCGTAATTACCTAATCGGATTCTCTAATACAGCAAATTTAAGGAGGACTTTTCAATCCTCCAAATATTTTAATAATTATCTTCTCATTGCACCTTCTACACCTGTTTCTGTTGTGGCTTGTTTTAAATACCTACTCAGCAATGCTTTATTATCTGCATTGTACTGGGCTGATTTCATATCATTCCAATATGTTGCAGCATCTGTTCTCCACCCATTAGGATTCGTTTTAGGGTTGAAATCGTATTCTTTTTTCTCTTGTAAATAGTAAACACCTGATTTCTTATCTTTAAATACATTTTCCCCTATTTGACCATATTTTTTAGCTTCTGTTTCATCAGTTATTAGTCCAGTCTCTCCTTGTTTTACAACAGCCTTTCTTAATGGTTTCCTAACTAAAGCAGTAGCTTTCAAATTGCCCCTTGTCTGGCCAGCCCAAGGAAGTATATCCCCTAATGATGGGTCAACTTTACCGCCAAGAGTATTAGATACTTCAGACCATTTTTTAGGGTCAAACTTACCAGATTCTATCTCTTGTACCATGACAGCATCAATAGGTTGGTCTTTTAACTTTTCTTCAAACTGTTTAAACCTTAATCCAAGACCTCTTGCACTAATCTGTAAATTAGCCAATTGAGTAGATATTTTATCCCCTAAGTCTTGAGGAAGATTAGACTTTAAATTTCTATACAGAGCATATTCTACCTCATCGCTAATACCTGCCTTACCATCTCTTTCTAAATTAACAACCTGACCAAATCCTGCTCCTTTATAAATAGAATTGAACAAATCCATCTCGTCTGATGCCTTCTGCAAAGATTCAGGAGTTTCTTGATTAAACATATTCCTGTAATATTTAACAGCATCTGGCTTGCTTGCTAATGTTCCTGTAACAGCTTGAGCTATTTCAATTGGATTTCTTAATGAAGTAGTCCCAGTAACAAGTATAGGGAAACCACCACCAACACCCCATTTGCCACTAGGCTCTACCTTAAGGTCAGTTATCTTTTCTGGCTTAACAGTAGATTCAATATTCTTCATTAAATCTATCTCATTAAACTTATCAAACTTTTCAATATCTGTAACATTAAGCTCGTCAATACCGTGTTTTTGACCATCTGACCCCTCATATTCATAATTCTTTCTTCTTGGGTCATTATAAGGAAGATTGAATATAGTCATCAACTCATTTGACTTATCCGACAGACCCTCTTTATCTAGCTTTAATTTAAAGAAAGGAGACAGCTGTTGGTCTCTCTGCTTTCTTAGATTAGCCTGCTCTGCTTCAAATATGAAATCAGAACGCTTCTTTTGGAACTCTAAAAACGCCTCGCCACCCTTCATTATAGCAGAACCGTTATTTGCGTAATAGTCTTGAAGCTCTTTATACTGCTTCTCAAGTTCTGGCATATCCTGCAATCTACCCTTACCTTTAGCAGCATAGGTATTAGCCATCATCTTATCCAGCTCTTTCTTTTGGTCTGCTTGTGCTTTTCTTCTAGAAGCATCTTGCGTCATTATAGTTCTATACGTCTTACCCATGTCAAAGACCTGAGCTTCAAATGCACCTACTGCGGATGGTATCTGTCTTACTTCTGCCATATTATATTAGTTTGTCTTATCTTGTTATTAAACTTTGAAATATACTTCTTGAAAGTGCTTGACTAGGTGTGAATCCATAGCTAGGCTGCGGAACAGATGGAGATGATTGTATTCTTTGTGATGACATTAAAGGTCTAGAAACTCCAGGACTAATTAAACTTTGGAAAATACTTCTTGAAAGCATTTGGTCAGATGTTAATCCATAACTTGGTTGTGGAACAGATGGAGATGCAGGAGCAGAAATAATACTACTTGCAGCATTAACTTGTTGAATCGGTGCTGGCGTAGAATATTGTGACATACTAGCAGTAGGCAATATAGCTCGAGCAGCAGGCAATATATCTGTTGAAGGTGAAGTTGTTCTATTTTTTTTATCTTTCTTGTTTTTTTTATCTTTCTTATCTTTTTTACCTACATCATTACCGTCTAAACTCATTGCTGCCATTGAACCAGCTAAATCAATACCTCCCATTATATTCTGAATACCTGCTCCTACATTAGCTCTTCTTTGCTGCTCCTTATTCATCCATGATTGCCATTGATTAGCAAATGCCTTATCTCTATACTGAGCCTGTGTCATTAATGCCTGCTGTGCAAAACGCTGATTCTGTAGTCTCATTGAAGCGTCTTGAGCTGCAACAGCTAAATTAGACCTATCCAACCCTGCCTGAATATTACCTATAGAAGCAAGACCTCCACGTCTGTCCTGCGCTGCTCTCATCCCAAACAAAGCTGACTGCTGTGACCCTTGTAAAGCCTGCATACGAGAAGCCTCTGGCATACCAGTCTGAGCCATCTCTTGAGCCATCTGAGTAGCCTGAAATACCTCTTTAGGTATCTCATACTTAGGCTCTTCTTGTTTTCTACCTGCTGACAAAGCCTGGATACCACCTGCGGCAGCTTTAACACCACCCATAATCAACCCAATTGTTAATGGGTCTATGGCTTGAATTAACCCATCGCTAATAGGCATTATCTTAATTAAGTGTAGTACAAATCCAAACATATCAACTATTTGTTAAAGGTGATGTAATATATTTCAAAGATACAGAAATTAATCTCTGCTGTGTTGTTAATGAATTGGTTAACGCTACCTGTGCATATAATCCCTTCATCGTGTCTCCCTGGAACTTTCCACCTGCACTATTTTGGTCTCTCTTTATTGTAGCATTAAACTTGTTCTCCTTGCTGTTGATGACATAAGCTCCAATAGTTTTCTGAAAGTCAGCAGCAGTCAAACTTGTTAACTGATTAGTTAACGGACCAGTAGCTACACTTCCAGTCCACAAGCCATTAGCCAACTCCTCTATAGCTGTATATGTCTTCTTCATCTGCAAACCACCATTAAATATAGTAGTTATAGCAGAACTTTGTTGCTGACCAAAGAAGTTGTTCCTTACATTATTATCGTGTATATACCATTCCCCTTGATACCCAGTAAGTATTAATCCGTTTGCAAACTGAATATTTTCAGCATCTGTAAAACCATAAAAGCTCTCAAAATTCTTATCAGATTCAGAATAAGCTACTATGTTTTTTACCAAAAGGAATATGCTTGGGAACTGAGGAATACTTTGCTTATGACCAATAAGCATTATAACATTTCTATTCTCGTAGTTGAAACATCCGTAACCAAAAGAATCTTCCTTAATATTCTCATTAGCCCATGAAGAAAGGTTGTTAGTGTCGCTTACATTTGTTATGCCATCTAAACTAACCCTTACAATAGCCTTGTTATTAGTATCTATAAAGTAGTCGCCATAGTCAGTTGACACTAAGCTGCTGCCGTACTTGTCAATACCATACTCACCGGAATAGTAGTTTGGCTTATTTAACAGCCTTTCAGAAAGTGCTACCTGAGATGACTGAGCATTATCAATGATAATCTGACGATAAACTGGTATCATTCCAACCTTATATCTTTGGAACATACGTATAAAGTTCTCCCTTGTCTTTAACCTTAGTATATCCCCAAAGCTGGCATCTGCCTCCTCAAAGTTATTAGGATAGAACCTGCTAAGATTGTTTATGTTTGTTCCGTAGATATATGACTGAGAGAACCTAAGCATTGACGGATAGTACTCCTGTTTAATGTCCTCATCAACAATAAGTGGTCTACCCTGACTCCAAACAGAACTAAGATATGAATCAGAAAAATTTGTATCTACTACATGAAATGTAGATGTAGCTCCATTAGAAAAGTTTGTAACCTGCGTTCTGTATCTTAAATAGTAATCTCCATCAAGCAATTTTATTACAGCATTTATTCCACTAGATGTTTGGTCTGAAATGTTGCCTTTATGAAAATAATTTTGGTTATCGTAATATATATCAAACTTTTCTCCTATTTCATAAAATACTAAATCATTTTTTTCAAAATTTTTAGATGGTCTAAATATTTCTATTATATAATTATTGTTAATATTTAATACTAAATTACTAGCTTTTTTAAATTTTATCCATTTCCCAGTACCGTTTCGCTGAACTATACCAATTATTTCATATTCATAATTTTCACCTAATACGCCAGAAGATGTATTTTCAAGTATTCTAACCCTGTCTCCTTTTACAAATGTTGTATCTCCATAATTAATAATAGGAGCTGTTGTTGGAAAATCTGTAGCGTGTCTAGTAAGGCATGATATGTTTAAATAATAATACGAAGAGTCTTCTTGCACACTTTCTGTCATAATCATTAAAGAAAAGTCACAAGAAAGTTCTTTTGTTCTTACTATATGGTAGTATTTTGCCCAATATGGAGCAATGTGCGATATAGTAAGTTCTACTATAGGAGGAGCTGCTACAGTTGGAGATATTTTATTGTATTTACCAGTTACTATGCTCCAATCATCATTAAGAGTAGTATAAACTCCGTTTGTTTTGCCGTCTTCATCATAATAAGCTATTCCAAATTTATATTTCCCTAACCATTTAAAAGTAGATGTGGATTCTTGACCAGAAAATATTCTTGCTGGAGTATATGTTATAGTTATTGAGTTGAACTTATAAAACCTATTTCTATTGTTATTTGACCTGTAAATTCCTACGTAAAGAACATCTACATTGGGATTTGGTCCACTATTTGAAAAAAAGAAAGTTTGAGACTGTCCTGCACTTACCCCACCAAACGCTGGCCGACCTAAAAATTGAGATATTATATCAGCCTTAGACATTCCAGATGATACGGCAGCGGTGTAAGTTTCATTAAAATCATACCTTCCAAATTCTTCTTGCCCATTAGCATTAATACCCTTATTTATAAAGTATCCATTTATATTTATTGAAATAACATCTCCAGCAACTTGATTCCCTGTTATAGGTATGCTTGCAATAGCAATATTAAATTGTGGGTTATCAAAATTTGGATTTATATCTACTGGAAAATTCAAATTAGATAAACCATCTGGCGTCCTTAAAGGAAACTGCAATGTCCCAGATGTAAAAATATCTGTTCTATAAGAAATTCCATTTCCTTGTACATTTATTACAGTATCTCTATTGTATCCGTCTTTTATTCCTCCTACGACTAACGTATTACCATTTGCAAGCTCTAAAGCATTTGCCTCATCTGGAACATAATCGAATAAAAGATTAGACTCTTGTATGTCTATAATAGAATATACGCCATCATTTTTAAAATCATAAACAAAGTTTATATTACTATTTATAAATTCCCTTTTTTTATCTAATGTATCAATTAAAAAAAAATCACTCCATTCGTTTTCAATATTAGTCCTTCCAGCAAGTTCTATTTTTACAATATTGACGTTTCCTGTAAAAATAGAAATTTCTATTGTGTTGTTTCTAGTCCCAGATGAGTTATACTCTCCATCATCTGCTTTATCTGGAATAGGGACTTTACTTAATGCGCTCCATACACTTTTTTCATTATCTTCATAAACATATCTATACTTAAATTGAAAAAGTTTTTTTAATAAATTATTAGAATTTAATGAAGTATCATTAGTATATTTAGATGTTATTAATAAACTTGGAGGAGCTTTTATTACTTTAAAATACTCTATTCTTTGCTCAACAGGACCTCCTATTATTTCTAACGACATATCTTTATATTAATTTTCTTTTATTAAACGAACAGAAAAACCGAAGTTCTTAGGTACGTTGTCTACGCCAACATCATCTACGCTGTAATACATAGCGCGAAATCTGGCACTGGAAGCACTTACCTCCGTAGAACTCCACCAGTAACCAAATTTGCCAATATAGTCGAATAATCCAGTTTCTCTTCGGAATCCACCAGGAAGCCCACTAAAAAAACTTTCATTTGTTGCGCCAGCATTTGGAGATTCCCATAAACCTGACGTAGACTTCATCTTACCACCTGCTATAGATACCCCCCCCAAACAAGTTGTTAAGTTAGTCCAATCTGCGTCACTAGGCACTCTATATCCAACTGGAGCAAATAATGGATGGCTTACTGCATACCAATTGTATAACTTACCATAAGTATTTCCATTAGAAAGATTATTATCATAATAACACCAAGCAGGAACAGTTAAACCAGCCCAATCAGAAGAATCTGTTACTTCTAGTATTGGTGTCCCATCTCTAAGCAAAGTTCCGTCATAATTAGCACTTGTCCAACCAAAGGCGCACAACTGAGTATTTCCGCTTCCTCTTTCTAGCAAAATATTATAGTTAAATTTACGCAACTTCTTCTTTTGGTCTATAAAATAATATAAATCACCTTCATACTCTCTATGAATTACCTTTATATCCTTTATCAATAAGTTTGGGTCATATATTGGAGTGGCATCCCAATAGTTAAAAATACCATATATATCCTCATACAAAATAATATAATTGCCATTAGGAAATTTATTGCTTGGGACATTAAAAGATATAATTCTATGATGCCCTCCTTCATGATTAGTAAAGTATATTATCCTTTGTCTTACCTTATCAAAAAAAGCACCACATATCCACTCAGTACCAGGAAATGTATGAGCTGGGAAACCTGATGCAATTCTGTTACCTAATATGTTTGTAATACCTTCTGAACCATTGCTTACATTCATAGCATAGGTATAATCACCACTAGGCAGCAGCTCAGGAGCTGCGTCAGTATTCATTCCACCATTAAAACCTCTTATATCTACCATAATTATCCTTTAACAGCTAATACTTCACCTGCTCTAATAATATCATTTGCTTCCCACAAACGAACAGGATTAATTCTAAACTTAGCCTTCTTCTTCTCTCTCACATAGTTAACCCTTCTCTGCTCCTTACTCATCTCCTGGAATCTTCTTCCCATTGGCTTATACTCGTGGTCCTTCCATGCAATCCATGCAATCAACGCCTCCTTAATAAGGATGGGGACTTTATACTCCTCATCATCCCTTGGAGATGACAGATACTCTAATATCACATACTCATAAGGAAAGTTGTTATCCAAAAACACAATACCCTTCTCCTCGTCAATGCCAAACTGTCCAGCACTCATCAAGAATCCACCCAACCCATAAAGGTTAAATAAAGCACCATTATTGTCATAATTCAGATACACAAAGTCCCTAATGTTTGTAGGGTCTACTGGAGCATCTGTATTGTTATCTGTCCTTGCACTATACTGCATCTGATAGCTTGTAAGATTAGGATTCTTACTAAGAGTAGCTATCTCTCCCTCACTATTCAATACGCCTACCTTCACATAAGAAACATAATCAGATGGCAGTTTAACAGTCTTATTTGAAAGCACTGTCAGCTTCATCGTCTTAGGCATCTGATAAATATTAAATAGCATATCTTCCAAGCCCCTAAATGCAATACTCCATAGCCTTCTATAATGTGCCATGTTTAGTTCGGCTTGGGAGATATACTCCTTAACTACTTCGTCCAGATGTATCCACCTGGCTGTTTTCATTGTATCCATTATTTAATATCTACTCCATCGTTACTAATGTCCTGAAACCCAGCTCTTCCTCTTAACCTTCTTATTACTAAGTCAGTAGCAGCAAGACCAATGTTATCAGGTATATCTGTTGAGTCAGGAGTAGCCTCCGAAGTAACCATCCTGACAATAGCTTTTAAATCCTTTATATTCTTATAGCTCATCATATAAAACGTAGACCCTTCTGTCCAACCAAACACCTTATTCTTAGGCATAGGAAGCACTCTCATAACGTCTATCTCTTGAGGAGCTATCTGAATAACAGTATCTGTTAACTGTCCTTCCCCACTCTTAAAATACACCCCTGCAATAGCAATACCTCTCGGAAGCCCAAGCGGAACTTGTGGTAAAGTAAAATAATAATATCCGGTATCGTTATCCTTGCATACAACACGATTCTTAAATGTAGCATAGTACATATCATTCATGTACGTAATGCTTTCCATTTCAGCATCCTTCTTGTATCTTTCCTCCATTACGGTAGCTATCGCCTGACCAAGCCAAAGCGAAATCTCATTATCCGTAATCTGGGCATCATCCATTGGCAAGCCATTATAGATGTCCCTTTGTATAAGTTCAATTAATTGTGCTCTTGTCATTCACCTTGCATTTTTGCTGTTTGCGATACACGAACCAAATCTGCGTCTTTAAGATTAATGCCTATAAGACCAAGCTGTATAAATATTATTTCGTTAATCTCCTGGTCTCTCCACTGCGGATTTACAAGTGCAGGGTCAGCAGCATTAAAAGTAGGGACATTATCAACTATAGTAAACGGCCAAGTAATATCAGCTGGCTTCTTCACATAAGTCATTACCATCCTATCAACATCTTCACCTCCTGATAAAATCCTAAAACCTGCATCATACTCATAGTAATAGGAATTTGTAGAAGAAGGTCTGTCAACAACTGAATTTGTAGCACTATGAATCTGCTCGTGTCTTATCCTTCTAACTCTATACCCATCTTCCGTATTAAGACTTAACAGCTTTAAAAAGTCAGGAAACTGAGTCTTTACATTAGACAACTCATTAACAGACTTTAAAACAACCCTCTTGCTGAATGGTGCTAACTTCTCCTCTACCACCTGAGTCATGTGTCCACCTGTTCTTGCTACTGGTCTTCCTGGAGTGTACTCCTGAACTTGACCAAGTAAACGATTAATATATATTCTTTGGGCTGTATTAAAGGTATTAACGAACTCATCAGGGGCTACATACCCGTGATGGTACTTATTGCAGAGGAACTGAACATCCTCATATACAGTATTAGATGTAGCCATACTCCAAAGATAAAAAAGGCTGCCGTAAAAACAGCAGCCGATTACTGATTATGTATCTAAATCCTAAACTTTATTTCAACACTTAAAGAACCTCTTTAAGCCTTGTGTAGAAAGAGTCAGCTTCATCTGTCTTAGACATAACGAAGTTGGTAATAGATTCAATGGCAGATTTACCAAAAGGAATCTCTGTAATTACCTTATCTGAATCCTTCCATATCAAGTATCCTTTCTTAGTAGTAACATCAAGAATACCAGACTCTAATCCTTTCTTTACAAAGTATTGAGCCTTAGATACGGGAGTTCCGGCTGTACTCATAAAGTAATCAGGCTTCTCACCTGCCTTACCAGCATACTCTACACGCACCTTAGAAACAGACTTCTGCTCTCCAAATTGATTAGTCATACTAATTCCTAAGAACTCAGCATGAATCATCATCTCTTCTACAGAAGCATTCATAGCGTAGTTAATAGCACGTAAACGAGCCTCTTCCTTCTCAAGCTCTTTGCTCTCCATATCTGCTGTATTAACAAGCGTATATTTAGGCTTCTTGCCCTTTAATCTGTTCTCCTTCTTATCGTAGTCATCACTATTAAAAAGGAAGTTTAACAGCGTTTTATTGGTTCTGGGAACTCTTAAAAACCCATTATTAAATATAATGTCCAACTTGTTACGCTGAATGAACTGAGGAGTATATCCTTCTTGCTCATCCATCCAAATAGAGCTTGCACCACGAATAAGACGAGCTGTACGTACTGCATTTGTTTCATTGTCAAATACAGGCATTTCATTTACAACTGACTCATACGTTTTAGGCTTCTGACTGTCAGGAGTCAACAGCTTAAACACGTACATTTCAGGCTCTCTTTGCTGGTCTTTAATCTTTCTTTCTGTCCTAGCAATAAGAGTTTTGAGTTTTAACTCTTCTTCATTCATCTCTTTAATAGGAAGTTTCTCTTCTTTAACTACCTCTTGCACATCTGAAAGTGCATTTAATACAGGTAATTGCATTTCTTGTTTGACTTGTTTTGACACTGGCATAAAAATATTAGTTTGTACAAATATAATAAAAACCCCCGAATATGAATAGTCAGGGGGTAATTAATTCACTAAACACAAAAACAAACTAATGCAAATATAATAAAAAACCCCCAAAGTAAAAACAATGGGGGGCAGTAATAGAAAACAGAGTCAATCCAAGAACTCAAAAATACTGCATTGAAATTCTTTTATCTAATCGTTGTATCAACACTATTAAAATAAAAAACCCCCTGAAGTAGGGGGCTTTTATATTATCAGTTAAGATTATCCACTGATACGTACGAAGCGGTTTGCACCGAATACACGCATAC
>Ga0315909_10003745_pt1 | contig 18362 bp, 17 predicted proteins | sample LakEriMetagenome_11_FD_203527 | JGI IMG/M metagenome (GOLD analysis project Ga0315909, IMG submission 203527) | Freshwater fungal communities from buoy surface, Lake Erie, Ohio, United States - Buoy 2 MA125 | ecosystem: Environmental > Aquatic > Freshwater > Lake | place: USA: Lake Erie, Ohio... | reverse complement strand
GAAGCATATGGGCTTAAACCTGTATCGAGGGTTCGAATCCCTCGGTCTCCGCCAGTTTCACGAAAAACGCCCGCTGGATTCAGCGGGCGTTTTTCTTTGAGGAGGTAACAGCCCAATCAAATTACTGCCTGTCTTGGCGCCTTTGCAAGCATTAGCGAACCCAATTTATTTGAGGGTAGAAATACGGGTAAAAGCTTAAGATCGAATCGAAGAAATGGCTTAAATCCTAGGTAATAATGAACGATAGGAATCCCTAGGTCCTAAAAATGCCCGCCTGGCAGCGGGCATTTTTTATGGCGGAGAAAGTAGCCTATTCGATGGATACAACACTGTCGCCGTATCCGATCCCAGCCCAGTGTCACATCAACAGCTCTCAGGACAATAAGACTGTGGGCAAATAAAAGGAACAAATAAAAGTCCGAAGTCCGCTATTTCGTGCGAGAGGACTTCTCATTTTTTTTCTGTCAAGGCTTTCACAATTTCACCTAAATCTTTGAGTGCGATTGCGTCTTCAGCGCTGACTTGATCGGATCCGGGGCACCGCGGGTCGGTTCGCTGCAACGCACCGAACATTGCTTGGGTTACCGGGATTGGAGCGCATCCGTTTTCTGAGCCTTTTCCGCAGGTGAGATCATGCTCAGGTCTCGCTTGCACATGACAAGCAAAACAATTCAACCCGAAACGGTTGTTCACCTCGGCAAAGCCTCGTGTGTAGATTTTTTGCCCTTTTTTGTCAACGTCAATCCAGAAAAATTCCCAGTCTTTGGTAGCTGGGCTATATCCTTTTTGCTGCTTGATCATGACTTCGTTTGGCATTAGCTGAAGCACAGAGCCGGTCGGATAGTCGCCTTTCCCCTCTTTGGCAACTTTCACGGTGCCAGCCACATTGCCGACAAGATTATCGACATAAAAATGCCCAACCTTGGTCATGCTGGTAATACATTTAAATGAGTTGTCATCAACCTTGATCAATGGCTCCGCAGTGAAAGCCGTGGGTGACTGAAGAATCAGCGCAGCACCAGCTAAAGCAAAAAACACTTTTTTTATAGATGAATACATCATGTTCTCCTTGTGAGTTCTAATATCGGCGACTAAACAGGCAAATTGTGTTTGCCTCATTAGCTAGCGCTTTTATGACAATGTCGGTAGGCGGAATTAACTGGATTGCAGACCTCCGTCTATCAGACACCGAGGACGTTAGCCATCGCAAGAGATTCTGTCAAATTATTCTGATTTTTCTGAGAGCCGTCCTGCTGATTAATTATTAATTTTTTCTCAATAAATGGGGTGGGAATAAGGCTGTTTGGTGGACTTGGCGCAGCGAATACGACCGTTACGAGTTGTTGCAAGATTCCAAACATTATTTTTATTATTTCGATACGACTTGGCTCCTTGGTGTTCATGTGGGTTTAGTGATATTCATTCTCTGAGCACAGAAAAATGTGATCCGGCGATTTTTATGTCGCTCCGGTTTGAATACAAAAGTTAAATTTCGATGTCTCGTGGAGTGGTGGAGAGCAAGCCATCGATAAGGCTGATTGAACGGTATTCCTTAAACTAATGAAAACGACGATGGATATGCCGATGTCTTCAGGAGGCCATTCAAAAACCGGGATCATTACCGGGGTGCAGGTCACAACGGCTAGCCCGTGAGACACAGGAACAGAAAACAACCTGGGTAAGACGAACTACCGACCCGGGTATGTCCGTATCGGTGGTGCTCGGAGAACAGTGCCATCAAGAATTTTGGTGCCGTTTGCCTTGCCACAAAACGTCCTGAGTTTATTTAATCAACGCTGCCGAGGAAATAGTCATGCTGAAAAATGTTATTCGATTTGCTACTTGCTATTTTTCGCTGAATGCGTTTGCAGTAGCCAACGCTATTAGTCGGGTTGATGGTGATTGGTACAGTTTGAATGGGCCCAGAAAAATGCGGTGAGGGCAGCAAGGCAGCATCTCAGCTAAAAGGGTGTGTCTCGCGATGGACTCATTGGTCAACTTGCTTCGCAGTTTGGAAGTGGTTTCGATGTCACCGGTGCCCCTGTGGCAGGGCCGACCCTGCCGCTCGCATCTAAAGAGCACGAGCTCAGACGTCTGCAAACAAGCATTCTCGGTCTGGGTTCATGATCGCCAGTAAATGCCAGTGCGTTCGCGCCCGCTACGCTGGAACGGATCTCTGGCCGCAAAAAATGCGCTAAAATCTTAAGCTTTTGACTGCCGTTAGTAATATGAAATTCAAATTCATCGCATTTTCTCTTACTTGCTTTTCTCTGGCCGCATTCGCCGGCCTTCCGTCACCCGGTGCGCTGCCGAAAAATGGTAACTGCCCCTCGGATTATGTAGTGAAAGCCAATGAGTGCGAGCCTGCAAAAAATGCAAAATTCGCTGTCGTAAAAAGCGGTGATTGCCCCGCAGACTATCAGGCTGATGGTAACTACTGCGTCGCAAGCGCGGATGCGAAGTTGGCCATTCGGCGTGCAGCAATGACCTGCCCCAAGGGATTTACGCCGATTGGCGACTACTGTGTCGCTGAAAATTAATTCGACTGTAGTGGTACCGTGAATATTGTCATTTGAGTGCCTTGATGTAACGCTTGTTTTACTTCAGCACGGGCGCAGCGTTTGCGCATTAACCGAACACACCGTGATTTCTGATCGAATCTACGGTGTATTCGTCTTCTCTTCCTAATCTTTGTCTGACTGATTCACGATATCTTGCGAGGTCTGCCTCAGTCGTATTTTTACGTCAATGCACACGCCGGAAGAGGGATGTTATGCGACTGATTTTCCCCCATGTGTGTTGCTCCTGCTTTGGGGTCGCGTTGATATCGCGACTGAATCTGGCGGGCGTGTCGCGCAGATTTTCGCCAGCAACGCTCATCTGATCGGCGTTGGCGAAAGCGAGCTGCTCGCATTTTCCGGGCGGCAGATCTTTGTAGACGAATTTTCACTTGCCAAGTTCAACACCCAGTCGCATCGAGTCGATGTCGTTTTTTAAGATGACGTCATTGTCATGCTCTCTAGTGATGCAGAAAACGGGATTCTGACTGTTTTCATCGATTTGGCAGCAGAGGATGACCTCGCGGTCGGAGAAAACGCAATCGCCGCCTTGATCCGCGGATCAGCCTGTTTGATACCATTGGGCTGATCCGAGATCAATTGCACCATGCGAGCGCCGTAAGAGTAACCTGCGACTCCCACCAACTCACGATCAATACTGCCTCTCAGGTCGAGATCAGCAAGACAAATATCAAGTACAAAACCACAGTCCGTGACTCTGCGTGCGTATTGAGGGAACCCCAGCGCATCGCGCAAGTTGGATTTCAGGGGCTGCTTTGACATGTCCCAGATATCCTCGTTGGTGACAGGGTACGACAAGGTAAGGACTACAAATCTCTCTTTACACGAGGCGTCACGCCACGGTGCGACGTTGCTTAATCCGCTTCCCAATCCCGACGAATAAAAAATATGGCGCAACGACACAAGCCTGCAAGCGATCAGAGGCAGTAAATCCATCGCAGCGCTTGGGAATAACAAAATAGAAACTGCTGTTGATGCACGGAAGATCGATGTCGGTGGCGTCTTGAGCGTGTCACTGATTCGCTGAATAGCGGTACCCCGCTCGTCAACTCGATGAGCGCGGTATTTTGTGATGTATCTGTTGCGTAGCGCTGGTGTTACCCGGGATTTTTTGGTCGAGTACAATTATCCTCGAGTCATTGAATGCGCTGTCGCATGAATTTTGTCGAATAATTCCCACTGTCATTCAAAAACTCATTCATCATATTTGGCGAAACGTCTTCCATTGAAACTGACACAGCTGTTGCAATCCGATCCGGCCGAGCTGTACCAGCAGGCGCTCGATCTCAGGCAGGAGAAGGCGGGCGAGCTGGCGCTACAGGCTGCCCACCGTATGTTCACTATAGCTTCCCTGATGGGCATGCCCGCTGCGCGCTATCACCTTGGTTTGATGAACTTGCGAGGCGAGGGACGCGAGCGTGATCGTGTTCGTGCCCTCATGTGGTTCAGATTGGCGGGGGGGCGGGACGAGCCGCGTGCGGCGCGTCAAGCGACTGAGTTGGCGGCTGAGCTCAAGCCTAGGGAGATTCGACAGGCCATGCGCTACGCCAGCCGGTTTGATGAAGCGCTGGCGTTATTTCGAGTAGCCAGACATGGTGAAGATGCCGAGGCAGCCACGTCTCTTGGCGCGATGCTCATGCAGGGTGATGGCGTGGATAGCGATGCGACTTTGGCAGTCGAATGGCTGATGCGCGCGGTGGAAAAAAATAACGCAGAAGCGCAGTGGCGGCTGGGTCTTGCCTACGCCCAGGGAAATGGGGTAGCCAAAAATAATACGGAGGCCTCGCGCTTGTTACAGCGGTCGGTGTCCCAGGCCAACCGCGATGCTCAGTACCATTGGGCGCAGTTCCTTGAACACCAATCGCATCAATCTGAGGTACGTGCAAAGGCCATGCGCCTTTATGAGGCCGCTGCACATCAGGGACATATGCCGGCACAACTCCACTTGGCATATGCGCTGAGAGCGGGTGAGGCGATGCATGACCCCGGTCATGACCCCAAGGCGGTACCGATACCACGGAAAACCGTACGGCGTAGTACAGCCCCCCATCTGGTACGTTCGGTGAATTTTTTTCGGATGGCAGCGGACAAGGGACACGTGGCAGCACAATTTGAATTAGGTCAAATGTATGCCCAGGGACTCGGTGTACCTCAGCAATTCGAAGAAGCAGCGTACTGGTATTTGATTGCGGCAAAGCAGGGTCACGCGCAAGCGCAGTTTCACTTGGGATTTCTGCATTCCCATGGTCAAGGCGTGGAGCAGGACGATGCGAAAGCCTACCAGTGGTACTGCATCAGTGAACGGTGTGGTTATGTTTTGGCCAGGAAGCATGTTGCTTTCCTGGGGAAAAAACTCTCACCGGGTGAGCGGGAAATGGCCGAGTGGCGAGCCGAAAGCTTCGTTTTTGGTGTTCAAGAAAATCATCAAGAGCCACACCGCTGAATGTTGGTCAGCGAGCTTCCTCACAAATTCTCGTTCTGTAATGATGTTGTCTTGCATCAGTTATCACTTTTTCTTGAGGAATCGCACTGAGCAAAATCAAAGTTGGCAGATTCCTTGCTACTTGCGCAGTCATAGTGGCATGGCGTGATCGTTGTTCTGTTACGTTAGTGATTCGTCAAATTTTCGATTTTCGCTTAATAGTTCGATGTACAGTGTTATGGTTACTCAGAGGCATGTGTTTGAACTAATTTGATTCCTCTGGTTCTGAACGCAGTCTCGCAATTTGCAGATGATGGCCTGTCGGCAAATGTGCGAAAGATCCACTCACTACTGACAAGAGGCAATTCATGAGAAAAATTCTGACCGTTCTGGCGCTGATCTCAATGGCGGCCTGCAGCAACTTACCGGTTGAACGTACGCAGGCTGGCCAAGTCAGCCATCCCGATCCTTTCCATTCCTATATCAATTAAGCAAGCGCCTTGGCCCGGGGTAAGTGCACTTGCCTCGCGCCATCGATGAAACATTGCCTCGTTCGCTTTCCTAGGGGCAATCAAGTCTTCATGTAAAATCCGAACGGTCGTGCTAAACCGGACGGAGGCTGCATGAATTTGAATTACACGCCAGAGGAACTGGCGTTTCGACAAGAAGTTCGCAATTGGCTGGAGGCCAGCCTGCCGGCAGACCTTCAGCACAAGATCCTCAATCACAAGCGCTTGAAGCGCGAAGACTTCGTTCGCTGGCACAAGATCGTGGCTGCCAAGGGCTGGGTGGCGCCAAACTGGCCTGTCGAGTATGGCGGTACCGGTTGGAGCAAGGCACAGCAGCACATCTGGGAAGAAGAGTGCGCACGGGCCGGCACGCCTGCGATCATGCCGTTTGGCGTAAATATGGTCGCGCCGGTCATCATCGCCTTTGGTAATGAAGCGCAAAAACGTCATTACTTGCCGCGCATTCTGTCTTGTGAAGACTGGTGGTGCCAGGGCTATTCCGAACCGGGTTCAGGCTCTGATCTGGCTTCACTGAAAACCCGCGCTGAGCGCGATGGCGATCACTACATCGTCAATGGCCAAAAAACCTGGACCACGCTGGCACAGCACGCCGACATGATGTTCTGCCTTGTGCGCACCGATCCGACGGCACGCAAGCAGGAGGGAATTTCTTTCCTGCTGATCGACATGAGGACACCAGGCATTACCGTGCGACCCATCATCACGCTGGATGAAGATCACGAGGTCAATGAAGTGTTCTTCGATCAGGTGCGGGTGCCAGTCTCCAATCTTATCGGCGAAGAAAACCGGGGATGGACTTACGCAAAATATCTGCTGGGTCATGAGCGGACAGGCATTGCGGCTGTTGGCCGATCCAAGCGTGAGCTTCAGTTCCTGAAGCGACTCGCTATGCGTATGCAAAAGGGTGGCCGCCCGCTGCTGGACGATGTGCTCTTTGCCTCCAAGGTTGCGTCGCTGGAGATTGATCTGATGGCACTCGAGGTGACCGTTTTGCGGGTGATATCGCAGGAAGCCAAACGCCGTGCCCCGGGACCGGAAGCCTCGATGCTGAAAGTGAAAGGCACTGAAATCCAACAGCGCCTGACCGAGCTAATGGTCGAAGCGGCCGGACCACTGGGATTGCCTTTTGAGTTGTCTTATCTGGAGGGTGACGAGGTATCGACATCGGTCGGGGATGACGACACAGCGCCGCTGATGCCGTACTACTTCAACTACCGCAAGACCACAATTTATGGCGGGTCGAACGAGATCCAGAAAAATATCATTACCCAGATGATTCTGGGCCTGTGAGAGGACCGAGACAAGATGGACTTTGACCTGAACTCCGAGCAGCAGCAACTCGCCGATGCGATTGCGCGCTGGGCTGAAAAAGACTACGGCTTTGAGAAGCGCAAGCAGATCATCAGCTCTGATGCGGGCGTATCGAGCGCTGCCTGGCAGGCTCTGGCAGAGCTGGGTGTATTAGCCTTGCCTGTGCCCTCAGAGCACGATGGCTTTGATGGCACTGCGATCGATCAGATGGTGGTCATGCAGGCCCTGGGGCGCGCGCTCGTGATTGAGCCAGTGTTTGCCACTGCCTTGGGTGTCCAGTTTCTGAAACTGTCGGGTGGTCATGGTGAGGTACTGACCCAGGTCGCTGCGGGTGAGATGATCCTCGCCTGTGCACTCGGTGAGCGGCATTCGCGTCATGAACTCATGCATATCGAAACCTCGGCTCGCAAAGTGGATGGCCATTATGTGATTGATGGCAGCAAGTCTGCCGTCTTGCACGGCGCTCAGGCGGGACATCTGATGGTATCTGCGCGTGGCGCGGGTACGAACCGCGATACCAAGGGAATCTCCATTTTCATGATTCCAGCGAACAGCCCAGGTATCCGTATTCGCGATGCGCGCAGCAACGACGGTATGCGCATGGCGGCTATCGACCTCAAACAGGTGGAGGTCCCTGCCTCATCGTTGCTGGGTGTCGAGGGTGAGGGCTGGGCACTGCTGGAGGCCGCGACCGATCATGGCGTTGCGCTGTTATGCGCGGAGGCGCTGGGTGTGATGGAAGCACTGACGGATGCTACGCTGGAATATCTAAAAACACGTCAGCAATTTGGCGTGCCGATTGGGAAGTTTCAGGTGCTTCAGCACCGCATGGCCGAGATGTTCATGCAGCTGGAACAGGCACGCTCGATGGCGATGCTGGCTGCAGTGAGCATGTCATTCGAGGATGCAAGCGAGCGTCGGCGCGTGACTTCTGCCGCCAAGGCACGTGTGGGTGAGGCGATGAAGTACATTGGGCAACAGGCAGTTCAGCTGCATGGCGGTATGGGTGTGACCAATGAACTTCCGGCGGCACATTACTTCAAACGCTTGAGTACCATTGAATTGACGCTGGGCGATACCGATCATCATCTCGCGCGTTTCATGGCTCAGCCAGTGTTCGCTGCGGTGGCTTAATCGCCTGATCCTCAAAGGAGAATGGATGCGAACGTTTGACACGCCCGAATCATTGGAAGCCGAAGTCGGTAAGGAAGTTTGCGTCACTGATTGGCTGACGATCAGTCAGGAGCGCGTGAACAAGTTCGCTGAGGCGACCGATGATCCTCAGTGGATTCATGTCGATATCGAACGCGCAAAGCGTGAATCACCGTTCGGCGGAACGATAGCCCATGGTTTTTTGACATTATCGTTATTGCCGAAATTTTTCGAGTCACAGGTCGAACTCCCTTTCGGCAAGATGAGTATTAATTACGGTACTAACAAAGTACGTTTCCCTTCGCCCATGCGTGTTGGTGGTCGAGTGCGAGGACGATTTTCTCTGCTGTCGGTCGAGCGTCTGCCGGATTGCGTGCAGAGTGTCTGGAGGATGACTGTCGAGCAGGAGGGTAGCGACAAGCCGGTATGTGTGGCTGAGTCGGTATTGCGCCGGTATTTTTAGTCGGCTGTTTTGACAGGATGTACATCTAGCCATTCGCGTACTGCTTGATTCATTGAAGTCTGCTACCTCGGGGCGGTGGCGCTCAAGGCGTCCATAGTGTCGGCGTCGAATGCAATCGTGGTGGAGATCTTGATTCCACTGCCGGTGGGCCGGCCGCGTTCAAAAAGACGGGCATCATCCTACTGATGAGCCTGCAGGAATAACGCGTGTTTTATCTCAGGGGCATCGTCTGTGGTGTTCACCTACCGATTTGATCAAAAACTGCCGCCTCATTTTCCGCACTTGAGGCTGGTCCTTGTTGTGCGGCTATCTGCGCCTATCGGTTGCCATCATCAAACAGCAATGTGCCTGCTGGGTCTTGAATATTTGGCAGCCAAGTTCAGCAGATTTCGAACCTATCTCGCCAGGCAGCGAGCGGCCAAACGAGATAGGTTCTTACATGCGACGGACTCAGTACCGCCGTTATCATCGTGAATTGAGTAAGCAATGACGGGGCTGCATACAGCACGCAGCCCTTGAGGTGAAATGCCTACACCAGCGTTGGGTGATTGTCAGGCAATGAAAATATCCGAAGCGGCGAGCTCTGGTTGGCCTGTAAGCGTCACGAACAGCACGCCGACAGCGCTGCCCATACCATCCCTGTCGAAATAGAGGTTACCCGTTGCCTCGTCATAGATGAAACGCTCGCCCGATTCGCTAGAAGCCACTTCGTCTTCCTCCAGGCTGGTGATCAGTAAGTCCTCATCGGACAAGACGCCGGTTGGAAGCTTCACAAAAATCTTCTTGCTCAACATGATCGAATCTTGGCCGCTGACGAAATCATCGATCCAATCGGCGTTGGTCGTGGTCGACAATTTAGTATCGAACACGAACACATCATCGCCCTGGCCGCCCTCAAGGATATCCTGCCCCTCCTTGCCATTCAGTCTGTCATCCTCGTCCGAGCCGCAAAGGTAATTGTCGAGCTTGTTGCCGATGCCAGTCAGACCAACGTCGCCATACAAGAAAAGGTTCTCGATAAAATTACCGAGCACATAGCTGATCGAGCTCACGACGGAGTCATCGCCCTGGCCAGATTTTTCGGCGACGACGTCCTTCTTGGTATCGACGAAATAAATATCGTCGCCGACGCCGCCAGCCATCTTGTCGGCGCCGCTGCCTCCTTCCAGCACATCGTTACCGGCCCCACCCAACAGCATGTCGCTACCGTCATCGCCGCCGATTTCGTCATCACCCTCGCCACCTTCGATTTTGTCGTTGCCGGCATCACCGAATATCTGGTCATTGCCAGTCCCGCCGAATACACTATCGGCACCGCCGCCGGCTTCCGAATAATCGTCGCCCTCATCGAGATACAGCTTGTCTTTGCCGTCGTCGCCATAGACCTCGTCGTTGCCGAGTCCGGAGTACACGACATCGTCGCCGGCTCCAGCTGAGACAACGTCATCGCCGTCGTCGCCTTCCAGCCAATCGTTGCCATCGCCGCCGTCGAGGTAATCATCGCCATCGCCCGCAGACAAGGAGTCATTACCTTCCTCGCCCGCGATCTGATCGTCGCCAGTGCCACCTTCAAGCGTGTCCTTTGTCGAGCCGCCTGATTCGATCTGGCCATCATAGACCCGGGTGATGTTCGATGCGGTCTGTCCCGATGATGACGAGCTGCCACCGCTACCGACGATCTGGATATCGCCAGCCGTTAGCTTTGGCGCACCGCTCAGCTTAGCGAACCTGATGGCTGCCGTCGAACCGTTGCCATCGGCGTCATATGACAAGATGCCGGTCGCGGTGTCATAAAGCAGGTGCTGCGCTGACGAGGACGGAGTAATGCCGGTGCCGGATACCAGCGACTGCGTTAACTTGGCCGAATCGAGCGCCGAGAATACTGCCGCGTTCAAGTACAGCTTGTCCTCGCCAGGACGGAAGTCGGTGATGGTATCAACATTTTTCGTGCCGTCGATCGCCGCGTTGAACAGGAACTTGTCACTGCCGGCGTTACCGGTCAGCGTGTTGCTTGCATCGTTCCCGATCAGCGTGTCGGCGCCTGAGCCGCCGACTGCTGCCTCGATCACCGCATCGAAAGCGATCCCGATATTGTTGTCAAGGCCAATACTGCTGTAATTCCCGTCAACCAGGTCGATCTTCACGGCCACTGAAAAATCACTGGCATCAATGGTATCGTCGCCGCCGCCATCCCACAGCGATTCGCCGCGCAGTTCGGACGGGCTGAATTCATAGGTTGTATCGTCCGCGTTGGTCGCGGTGTTGGCACCGTACAGGTACTGGATTGCACGGATGTCGTATACGCCCGGTGTGCGCGGATAGATGGGTGTGCCGCTTGCGTCGGCCCAGTCCGCCTCGGTGTAAGACATGATGGTGTAATTGACTTTGTCCAGGCTAGGCGTAATGTAGGGGCCGCCGCTGCCACCACCACCGGCGTTGTAATTGCCGGGATGCTTGAGACCGATCGCATGGCCCGCCTCGTGGATGAGGTTCTCGAAATCGATGGTGCCGGCTGCGAAGCTCGCCTTCTCTTGGTCGAGCACGAGCTTACGGTTGATCCAGATGTCACCTGCCCACGGATCCGGCGATGGATACCAAGCATAGCCCCAGGCAGAGTCGTTGACCGCGTAGCTGTAAGCAAAACGGATATCGCCGACGGAATTCGCCGTTTCTGTCACGAGCTGGAAGGAGATATTCGCGACGGCGCTCCAGGTCTGCAGCGAGGCCGTCACCTTCGCGTAGCTGTCTGGCGACAGTTCAGCGAAATTGTTGCGGGTGACCTCGTCGCCGTATTCAGCGCTCCAAGACGCATTGGCCCTTGGAAAGCTGTAGGTGACCACTGGCGCTCCCGAGGCTCCACCCCATTTCAGCTTGTCTTCGTTGAGGATCGCGTCAAGATCATTCGTGCCGCTCAGTTTAAAGCTGGTGGTGCTGCCGCTGGCGCTGGGGGATGGCATAAGAAGAACTCCGGAGGTTTATGTTGGTTTTGTGCGGAGCTTACCCACAAATTGCCGCCTTGACCACGAATAAAAAATCGTTATTACTTGGATAATCCGCGGCCGATACAATCGTTTTTATAAATGAAACTGATCAGCGAGATCGTTGAAATCCTGTGCCCGCACATCAAAACTGCCGAGATCACCCACGGCTTTTGCCGCAGCAGGACCGTACTCCTGTGGCCTGTGCACATAGGCCGTCTGCAGACCGCAGCCTTGCGCTGCCTGAAGATCATCTTCATGCGTGGCGACCATCATCACTTCCTGCGGTGTCAGATCAAATAATGCAGCCACACCCAGATAGGTTTCAGGATCAGGTTTGTAGTGCCGGAAAACCTCCGCAGAAAGAATCAGATCCCAGGGAAGTTGCGCGTGCTTGGCCATGTTGGCAAGGAGTGACAGATTACCGTTCGAGAGTGTGACAATGGTGAATCTGGATTTCAGACGCGTCAGTCCGGCGACGGCATCGGGCCACGGGTCAAGTCGGTGCCATGCGCGATTGAGATGCTGGCGAGCGGTTTCGTCGAGATCGACGCCAAAATCCAGCAGCAGACGATCCAGAATCAATCGATGCAGATCATCGATTTTTGTCCAGCCTAGTTTGCCGCTGCGGACTTCCGCCATCGCTGGCTGGTAACCAGCACGCCAGGCATTGGCGAATGCATCACCATCGATACCAGGAATGATCGATACGGCTTCTCGGCTGATGGATCCATGCCAGTCGACGACGGTACCAAAGACATCAAAGGCCAATACGCTGGGGCGGTTCATGATCTTAACGCTTCTGGTACTGCGTGCTGCCAAACAGCATCTCGCGTGCCTTGTCGTCAACCAGTGGCTTGCGTAAATGCGTGAGCACTTCCACGCCGCGTTGCACCGCAGGGCGCTCGGCGATTTCATCATGCCAGCGTTTGGCGTGCGGATAATCCGCCCAGTCTATGCCCTGATTTTTCCAGGAGCGCGTCCATGGGAAGCAGGCGATGTCAGCAATAGTGTAGTCATCACCGGCAATGAAACGATGCTTTGCCAACTGGCGGTCCATCACGCCGTAAAGACGCTTTGCTTCATTGGTGTAGCGTGTCACCGCGTAATCAATTTGCTCCGGCGCATAGATGCGAAAGTGATGTGCCTGTCCCAGCATGGGGCCGAGTCCGCCCATTTGAAACATCAGCCATTGCAGCACGTTGAATTTTTCTCGGTCAGTGGTGCCGAGAAAGCGATTGACCTTGCTAGCCAGATAAACGAGGATCGCGCCCGATTCGAACAAGGATATCGTTTGCCCATCCGGACCATCCGGGTCAACGATGGCTGGGATTTTATTGTTTGGCGAGATAGCGAGGAATTCAGGTTTGAACTGATCGCCCTGACCAATATCAATGTTGTGCGCTCGGTACGGAAGTCCGCATTCTTCGAGCATGATATGTACTTTGTGGCCATTTGGCGTGGCCATGGAATACGCTTCAATCATTTTCTTTTCTCCCAATGAAAAGTGCCGGCTGGCCGGCACTTTGTGGTTATGCTTTACCTGACGAAAGCCTATCCCCGCGTGACGGGCAAATCCAGACGCTCGCCGGGCAGTTCCGCGTATTTTGCAATCTCCAACTTGGCAATCGCGTTGCGGTGGACTTCATCCGGACCATCGGCAATACGCAGAGTGCGGTTGTGGGCCCAGAGTTGCGCGAGCGGGAAGTCATCGGAGACACCACCACCGCCGTGTGCCTGAATCGCCCAATCAATCACTTTCTGCGCCATCACGGGTGCCAGTACTTTGATCATCGCGATTTCACTCTTGGCCACTTTATTGCCAACCGTATCCATCATGTACGCAGCTTTCAGTACCAGCAGGCGCGCACTGTCTATCATGATGCGCGACTCAGCGATGCGCTCGCGCCATACGCCTTGCTCGGAGACTTTTTTGCCAAAGGCGACGCGCGTATCAATGCGACGACACATCAATTCCAGTGCTCGTTCTGCCGTGCCAATGGCGCGCATGCAGTGGTGAATGCGTCCGGGACCAAGACGACCCTGGGCGATTTCAAAGCCACGCCCTTCGCCGAGCAGAATATTCGATGCAGGTACGCGCACATTATCGAAAACCACTTCGCAGTGGCCATGCGGCGCATCGTCATAACCAAACACCGATAGCGGACGAACGACCGTGACACCCTTGGTGTCCGAGGGCACCAGTATCATGGATTGCTGTGAATGACGCGGCGCATTCGGATCGGTTTTGCCCATCAGGATGTAGATTTTGCAGCGTGGATCACCGGCACCGGAAGTCCACCATTTGCGGCCATTGATTACGTATTCATCACCAACGCGCTCGATACGTGTGCTGATGTTGGTGGCATCGGACGAGGCGACATCCGGCTCGGTCATTGCGAATGCCGAGCGAATTTCTCCTCGCAAAAGCGGCTCAAGCCACTGTCGCTTGTGCTCTTCGGTGCCGTAGCGCTCAATGGTTTCCATGTTGCCGGTATCGGGGGCAGAGCAGTTGAAGACTTCCGGTGCCCACGGAATGCGGCCCATGATTTCGCACAACGGCGCGTAGTCGAGATTGGACAAGCCCTCGGGTGCGCGCTCGGACTGGGGCAGGAAGAGATTCCACAGACCTTCTTTACGTGCGATGGGCTTGAGTTCTTCGATAATCTTGGTGGGCAGCCAGCGATTACCTTTTTCGAGTCCATTGCGATCGACTTCATCTTTGTAGGCACGCTCATTGGGATAGATATGTTGGTCCATGAAGTGCAAGAGTTTCTCCCGCAAAGCCTGGCAGCGTTCCGAATATTCGAATTCCATGGTCGTGTCTCCTCGCTTTTTAATGATGACGTCAGTTGTTTTAATAATGCGTGTCAGATGCTGCGTTTGCCCGATGCGTAGTCCCAGCCCATCTCTGCCATTGGACGTGCTGCCTGCCCATTTCTGAGTGCTTGTTCGCTGGACGCCGTACCATCCTGATAGCGTTTCATGATGCCCTGAAGGATGCCGGCCATGCGGAACATGTTGTAGGCCAGATAGAAGCGGAAATCATCCTTGTTGATCGCAATACCGGTGCGTTCGCTGTAGCGCGCAATGTACGCATCTTCTGTGGGAATGCCCAGCGATGTCAGATCCAGTCCGCCAATACCACGGAATAGTCCGGGCTCGATATGCCAGCTCATGCAGTGATAGGAAAAATCCGCGAGTGGATGGCCGAGGGTGGAGAGCTCCCAATCCAGTACCGCGAGAATGCGTGGCTCGGTGGGATGAAAGATCATGTTATCCAGACGGTAGTCGCCATGCACGATGGTGGTGATCTCGCCCGCAGGAATGTGCTGCGGTAGCCATTCGATCAGATGATCCATCGCAGGAATGGATTCGGTTTCAGCAGCCTTGTATTGCCGGGTCCAGCGATCAATCTGACGACCGAAATAATTACCGGGTTTGCCGTAGCCCTCGAGTCCTATGGTCTTGTAATCGGTGCTGTGCAGTTGCGCGATCACGCGGTTCATTTCATCGTAGTGCGCTGTGCGGTCTGTCGTGCTCATGCCAGGTAGGGATTGATCCCACAGCACACGTCCCTCGACAAACTCCATGAGATAAAAAGCGCGACCAATCACCGATTCATCTTCGCACAGCGCATACTGACGCGCAGCGGGGAATCCGGATTTCGATAGCGCATCCATCACACGAAATTCGCGATCAATCGCATGTGCGGACGGTAGCAGCTTTTCCGCTGGCGCAGGTTTTGTGCGCAGCACGTAGCGCTGACTGCCGGCGGTCAGCTTGTAGGTCGGGTTCGATTGTCCACCTTTGAATTGTTCAATCTGCAAATCACCTGAAAATCCTTTGACGTGCTCATGCAGGTAGGCAGACAGGGCATCGAGATCCACTTTCAGTCGTTCGGTAACGGGCTTGGTACCCATGAATTCTTCATACATTGCTGCGTTCTCCTGCGTTTTGCTGTCTCATATCTACCGTGCTGGTTGCGGCGTGCGGCATTAAAGGCCTCGGGCCTGGCGGTATTGATGAAAAAGCGCTTCCATCGTCGTGCCACGCGATTCTGCTTGTAGTGATGACATGGGGGAGTAATTCACCACTCGAACGACCCAGTCACTGTGCTGCTCGCCCACATCCATGGCATTGATGCAGCCCGCTGTCTGCGCCAGATTGCCCATGAATATTCGTTGTCCCGTCAATGCATACGAAAGAATCGCGCGGTTCACACCGCCATGCAGCACCAGCAGCACGGTGTCCCAGTCGGTATCGGCACGCAAACGATCAATCGCTGGATGCACGCGACTCATCAGCTCGCCAACGCTCTCGCCACCGAGGAAGCGCTTGCCTTCCGGTGCGATGCCTTCGAATGCGCCGGTGAAAGCTTCTTTCAATTCAGCATCGGGTATCGCGGAGAGGCGACCGCCACGAATCTCCACCAGATCTGACCACGCCTGCAAATCAATCTTCTGTGCGGTTTCGGCCAGTACCCGAGTGGCGGTCTCCACGGTGCGCGGCAGCCCTGAGACAATCACGCGGTCGAAATTGATACCGGCTTGCGCAAACACTTTGCCCGCCGCGCTTGCCTGCTCACGGCCTTGTTCATTCAATGGAACGGATTCCGGTAAAAAAGGTTTACCCGTACTGTCAAAATAAGTAACGCTGCCATGCCGCATGAGGAAGATACGGCGTCTGTGATTGAAGCTCATCGGTAGTGCGGCTTTCTTTTTTCAAGGAAGGCAGTAATGCCTTCGAGTCCATCCCGGTGATGCAGGCTTTCGACAAAACGCTGCTTCTCTGTTTGCAAATGCGAAGACAGGCTGTTCGACGGTGCTTCGCACAATAGCGATTTGATATTGCCAATGGCGTGTGGCGACAAGGTAGCCAGCGCATCCCCCCAGCTCAGCGCAGCGGAGAGTGCTTCACCGTCGGTGACGACGCGGTTTACGAGCCCGTACTGATGCAAGCGCTCTGAAGAGGTGGCCTGACCCTCGATCAGCATCTCGGTAGCCAGCTGTCTCGGCAGTGCCTGCGACAGGAACCATGAGGCGCCGCCATCTGGACTCAGGCCAACTTTGACATAGGCCATTACGAATTTGGCAGACTGTGCCGCCACGATCAGGTCGCAGGCCAGTGCGAGCGAGAATCCCGCCCCCGCAGCTGCACCTTCAACAGCGGCAATCACGGGCTTATTGCAATCCCGAATTGCCTCGATCCAGCTATGCAGCTGATCAATGGATTCTGCTTGCACTGAAGGGGGCTTGGCGCGGTTTTCCAGCAGCCGGTGAAGATTACCCCCGGCGCAAAAGACGTCCCCTGCGCCAGTCAAAACCACGGCCCGGACGTCGGGATCACGCTCGGCGGTGGACAAGGCCTCAATCCCGGCAGCGTACATGTCCGGATGCAGCGCATTTTTGGCGCCGGGGTTGGACAAGGTCAGGATCAGCGTGGCATCACGGCGTGAAGCAAGCAGTTCGGCGGGCATGAAGACAGGCTCGGGTTTCGGGTTGGGTCGGGGGTGATAAACTGGGTGTTTCCGCATTGTAACCGCAGCTTGTTTCGTTGCCTCATTCTCTTTAGGAGTCCCAATGCTTACTCTGTGTGGTTTCGCCGCCAGTAATTACTACAACAAGGTCAAGCTGGCCTTACTCGAAAAAGCCATCCCTTTTGAGGAAAAACTTGTCTGGTCTGACCGCTCGCCGGCGCTTCTGGAGAAATCGCCCTTGGGCAAAGTGCCGTTTTTCGAGATCGGTGACCAGAGCTTGTGCGAGTCCCAGGTGATGCTCGAATACGTCGAGGCAGCTTACCCGCAAAATCCATTGTTGCCAGCCGATCCGCTCGCAGCAGCGCGTGTGCGTGAGCTGACACAGTTTATCGAACTGCATCTGGAGCTGGTCGCGCGGGAATTGTTCAGTGAAGCTTTTTTCGGTGGCAAGGTGTCTGATGAAACCAAGACCCGAGTGCAAAAGGTGTTGAAGCGTCATGCAGCAGCCTTCGGTCGGTTTGCACGTTTTGATCGATACATCGCAGGTGCCGAATTCACGATGGCGGATTGCGCTGCAGCCTTCCATCTGCCCATGGTGAGTCAGGCTACCAAGGCGATCTACGGTGAGGATATCTTGGCTCCCTACCCGGTGCGGGACTATGTGCAGTTTCTCCTCGAGCGCCCGGCAATGAAAAAAGTCAATGATGAGCGCAAGGTCGGTGCAGTCGCCATGATGGAGCGTTTTGCGAAAAAATAATGCTTTTTATTTTAGTCAGACCGTTGATTGCTTTTCCAAGGGTCTGACTAATGGGAAGTGCTTGGCTCGTTTATTCGATTTTTGAATTTTATTTTGTTCGAAGTTGCTGTACACCCTCGCCGTAAATCATCGCTACACATTCTTGCTTCAAAAAATCTTCGTCTTTGTTGTCATGACGGACGAAGACTCTTCATTAACTTCCTGATCGTTGAGCGATGTAGTGTTTCATAAAACACGCATTCGATAATTTTCATATCGACAGTGAACATCACTGCTGTAAAAATTCACGCGCTTGATGACGTATGCGTTCGTGAGACCTGAAATCGACAATGACCTGCTCAGGTGGTTGTAGGGCGTAGAGAAGCGGCGTTGTTGATTAGCAAGGCCATGTATCATTTTTTTATCCGTTTCGCTTCAATCGTGTATTCGTCGACGCTGCGCAAAATGCGTGTAAGTGGTTGTGCAGCCTTGTGGATTCGTATTGCAACAGGAGTCATGAGCGATGGGTTTGGGTTATCGGTGGTTATTCATCATGATGTTTGCACTGACAGGCGCCAAGACGAGCGCCCAAATCCGCGCCGACCCCACCGCCCCGGGTACACAACGCCCGACTATCCTGCAAGCCGGCAACGGTGTACCGCTGGTGAACATTCAAACGCCCAGTGCGGCCGGTATCTCGCGCAACACCTAC
>Ga0315909_10003744_pt1 | contig 18364 bp, 20 predicted proteins | sample LakEriMetagenome_11_FD_203527 | JGI IMG/M metagenome (GOLD analysis project Ga0315909, IMG submission 203527) | Freshwater fungal communities from buoy surface, Lake Erie, Ohio, United States - Buoy 2 MA125 | ecosystem: Environmental > Aquatic > Freshwater > Lake | place: USA: Lake Erie, Ohio... | reverse complement strand
TGCTTTATTTACTATAGATCCGTTTGTCGAAAGATATGTTACATTAACAACTCCTCCATCTGGTATTTTTTTACCAATTACATCATCACCAAAATAAATTTGATATTGACTATTTAAACCTTCTTGTAAAAAATAAACATTTGAATTTGACGTTAAGTTTATTACATCTGTAGCCAAATTATAAACAATTGAATTTGTATTAGAAACAGATTGTTGAACAGAAACCTTTAATGTTGAAATGTCTATATTTTCATCAGGTATAGTAAATATTTGTTTTGGATTTGAAGATTCTGAATGTGTAAAAGAAAAACGATTTAGAGAACCTTCATATATTTTTAAATTTTGAAATGTAAAGTTTGTACCTACTTTACTTACAGTAACATCATCTAAAGTAACGAACTTATATATTTTATTGTCTACTAAACTAGATATAAAAGTATATCCTTTAGGTAAAGTTAAAGAACCTGGAGTCGAATTTAAACTATTCACTGTAAAATTAACGATTGCTCTTGCTGCTGTCGATGATCTAGGAATATAACCAAATTTTTTAGCATGAGAAACAACAGAATTTCTTAAAAGTGCGGTATCTAAAAATGATTCATTAGCAATCATGTTTAAATAATAAGCATTGTAATGAGTGTTATAGGCTAAAATATCCAAAAGAACACTTAAACCTGAACCTTCAAAATCATAATCAGTAAATTCGTTTTGATTCTTTAAAAAATTTTTTAAATTTGTCTTGATTTCATCAAAATCAAGTTCTGTTACTCTTAAACGATCTGTCATTTATCTTACTCGGTCTAGAAAAAATGTTATTGTTATTGGTTCGGTTCTATTCACTATAGTAAATTCCATATCTACGGTAAATCCGTTGTTATCATAGTCTGGTATAGCTCTTACTCTATAAACAGAAGCTCTAGGTTCAAAGTTTCTTATAGTTTGAGTTATTTCTCTTTCTAAGGCGGCCGCGGTTATAAAATCTAAGTTTTCAAATAAAAGTTTAGATACATTCGAACCTATTTCTGGTTGAAAAGGACGTTCGTAATGGTTGGTTAAAACCAAGTTTTTTATGGAATTAATCACAGCCATTTCTGAGGTGTGTTTATTAACGTCTTTTTTTATTGGATGAACATTAAAAAGGAGGTCCAAATCCTTATAAGTTCTTGCAACATTTGTGGTTATTGTAGGCATCTATTATTTATTCAATTCCTAAAGAGGTTTTAAGTTTTGTAGTTCCTATTTTATTAGTAATTAGATTTTTTTCAGTGCTTCCTGAGTTTTGTAGTCCGTTTAATATTTGAAAATCTTTCAAAATTTGTTGAGAAGTATAAAAATAGTTCTCATCCTCGGTTCTTCTCGTATAAAGTAAAGTATTTGCAGTGTTTATAATAACATTCATAGCATTTACTTGAGATGTTGTTAATGTAGAAGGAACGGTTTGTAATGAATTTTTAGTATTTCCTATACTCCAATTGTTAGCAGTTAATTCTTCTTCAATATACAAACTAGTAAATTGATTTAAAATAGGAGCCGAATTTCTAACATTATCAGTTGTTCCCAGTATGGCTAATAACATTCCTCCAGATCCAACACAATCTTGATAATTTGGTTTTATAACTCCCGCAGAAGAATCAAAATAACTATCTGAAACACCAGATATTCTATTTGTATGTTGTAAAAATAAATTTAACTGAGTAACCAAATTATTAGAGGAATTTGCTAAATTTTGTATAGCTGCGGTTGAAGAAGGATAGTTATTAGCTGGATCTGAGATACATAAAGTTATAATTGAATTTAAATTGGAAGATATACTGGAAACATAAGTTGCAACAGGGTTTTGGAAATAATCTGAACGTGTTATCGCACCATTAGCTAAATCACTAGCTGCCCACGAACTCATTTTTATAGGTTCCGTGTTTAAAAAAGCCTTGGCTTTATCACTCAAATTAATATCATTACCAAATTTAGATGAACTAAAAGTGGTACTTAATCTACTTAAAACATTTGCCATTAAAAAGCTCCTATATTAGGAATTCCAGTAATTCCTCCAGAATCTCCTGGATGAAAATGATATGTATATGCATGTCTGAATATCTGTATTGGTCCAACTATGTCATTTAGTACAAGCGCATTTACTATGGGAACTTCAAGAGAAACTGCGGCTTTAATTGTTCCTGGAGGCAAAGGACCTGCATCTGGAAATCCACACAATATGCCAGCGATGGTAGTTAATCCTTCACGACCATAAACTTTTTTATCGGCCATAACATTCTCTGCACTGTATATAAATCCCGTTGATGAAATAGATCCACTAACAGTAACATCACTATCTATATGAACACCAAAAGGCGCATTTAAATTTATTTGTCCTGCTACACCACCTGCTGTTATATTTACATCAGATTCAGAAGTTATATTTAATTCACCAGTAACAACACAATCCATATTTTTTTCAACGTTTTGATATACGTTACCTTGAATGTTTTGATAAACATCACCTATAACATTTAATTTAGAATCACCTTCAATAGTTACTGTGCAATATCCTTTAATTAAAACGTGTTTATTGCCTCCTTTTCCTTCCTCGTCTTTCACTATTATTTCATAATTGTCACCTATAATTTTATGAATTTCAGTTCCGTCAGACTGTATTTCGGTGTAATTTCCCTTTCTATGTTGTATGCGTATTCTTTCAAATTCTGGAGTATCATCTAATTCGACAAAATGACCAGAATCGGAATAAAATCCTTTTACATGAGGATAAGCACTATTTGATGCTTGGGAATCCGGTTCATACCAAGTACTATTTCCTTCGGGTTTTTTAACTTCTGTATCTGCCATTATTATACCTTTTCAAATGTTGCTTCTATAGCTTTTGCTTCAGTGTATACTGCTACTGTTGATTGTACTGTTTCTGTTGCAGTTTCATATGTACTTTTTGCTTGTTTTATTAAATCGGAAACTTCAGTAAAACTATTAGTAGATCCTGGAATAGAAGTTGATAATGAATCGGAAAAAGCATCCGACAAAGAATTAAAAAAATGCGTTAAACACTCTTGAAGTAAAGCTAAAAGTCTTGCGGGTAAACTTAATATCCAATTTATCATTTGCCTTATTTTAGCGGTAATTTTTGCAATCTCTAATATAATATCATTTACAACCGTTAAAAACTTTTGAATGGACTTTAGTAAAGCGGTTAATTGTTTTACTGCGGCTCTTATTGATTGAGCCAAAGCAGAATTGGAGTCTAATGAAAATAGAGAAGCTATTTGGTCTCTAAGCCATCTAACAGCACTAAGTACTGCTTGTTTTTTTGTAAGAATTTTTAACTTTGTTTCATCTGAAAGATCGCAACTAAAAGTTTTATCTTCATTAGATTTTTTTATAGCACCACTGTCGGAAGGATCAATTATTGTACTTCTATCTCCCGATACCGAATAATTACCATCTCTAGCCATAATATGTGAAGCTAGTTTTAACCTACCCGCCAATTGTCTTTCATAAATTGGTGGTCCAGGTTGAAAAAGAAAACCCGGTAAAAAGAAATAAGTGCCTGTCCAATTTCCTATTAATCGTCCCTGCGAATCAAAAACTTTTGATGATTTTGTATCAAATGTTGCATCACTTAAACGAGCATCCATTTTTTGAGCATCAGTCCATTTGGAAACTGCTCGAGCACCTTCAGAACCTACTGAATCCAAATATAAAATTTCTTTATCAAGTGCAACTAATTCATTACTAACTTTTTCAATTTCTTGTAAAACTCCTGATTTTTTTTCTTCAAAAGATTTTTGAACAGCTGCATTACCTTTTTCTACTTCTGAAAAATTTTGAATTTCGGATTCTAACTGTGTTATTCGAGATTCAATTGGTTCTATGTCTTTATCATATCTTTCATAAACATCCGCAAGTATTTTATTTTCATATTCTTGATACGTTAAATCTTTATCATCAGTACTTCTATTTGGATATGTTATTTGAGCTCTTTGAGTATATGAAACAATTGTGCTGGTCAACTGATAATCTAAATCCCATTTTTTTGATTTAAGTTCTTTTAGTTCTTTTTGCCTTTCTTCTACAGTATTACTTTCAATCAATTTTAAAGCTTCTGATTCTTGTTCTAAAGTACTATTATAAAGGTCTTTTAATGCTAGCAGTTGTCGTTCTTTGAAATCTCTATCTTCTTCTAATTTTTTTTTCTTTGCTCGAATGTCATCATCACTGACTGGATTATCTTTTAACCATTGTTGAACTGTAGGATCCCAAGTCATAATTCTTCTAGGATCTTTATCTAAAGCCAATTTTATAAAAGGTTTTGGAGAATAATATTCCATAGAATCTTGGTCCATTAATGCGCTAAGAGGACTTTTTCCAAAAGTAAATCTATGTTTTATTCTAACAGAACTCCAAACAGTAGGAATCGCAAAAATACTTTGTGATGGATATGCCCATGGTAAATTTTCATAAGGAGTTTTAACTCCTGTTATATCATGCACACCATAAACAAAGACTCTAACTCGTCCTATACCTAAAGGATCCGCATTGTCTACAACAATACCGTCTTTTTCTAAAATTTGCATCGTCATATTTAAACCTCTTGTAATCTATTAAGCAAAATTTTCATAATTTTTTGAACTAATCATTGTATTTCTATTATCACTTTTATTTGAACTATTTGTGCAAGCCTCAAATATAGTCTCATGTTTATTATCAGGAGTTAATTTGTGCCTGCAAGCTATTACCAAATAATGTCCATGTAACGTTCTATCTAAATTATCTTCACTGTTAGTTTTTTGAGAAAATTTTGGAACGTTTAAATTAACATTTACTCCAGAAGTAACTGCAAAATTTCCAGGTATAACTAGTTTAACTCTTTGGGAAAATAAATTTGCAAATATTGATTTTCTTCTAACTGATATATTTTCATATCCTATTTTTGAATTAAAACTATCAATCGTATTGTTTTCAATATCTGAAGTAGAACTTGCAAATATATGAGTAGAATCTTCTTCTAAAGTAGACGCAGTATCAACATCTTTTAATTCACCATAAACAGTTCGCGGATTAGATACCGCAGGTCCATTATTGTAAGGACTCATAGGATGATTTATTGTATCAAAATTATAATATAATGTTAAATGTTGTTCTGTGGTTTTATCGTGTCCAATAAATTTTCCCGAATAAACACCATTTTTAATATTACTCAAAAGATCATATTGTTGAATAACTTTAAAATATCTAGCACTAGTAAATTCATCAACATCATTGGATATATTTGCATTTAAATTTTTTGTGTTAAAATTTATAGTACATATAGCTTGATTTTTTAACACATTTGTTAAACTAACAAAATTAAAACCAAAAAGATTTTCATAAAATAAAAAACAAGGTCTAAGTTCTTCATCAACAGCAAGTTTAGCTATTTCATTTAAAAAATCCATTGCTTTGATTTTTTCTGGCATTCTTTGGTATTTAATACCTAATGAAGTATCAAACTGTCCATTAGTAATTTTTTTAGGATCGCTTTTTAAATGTTCTTTCAATACTTTTTCTGCCATATCACTGTATGTTCCTTCAAAATCTAAAGGACCAACAGATTGAGTTATTGAGGTAACAAATTCTTCTGAAATAAAATGTAGAATATATTTTTCAGTATTTTGATTCACAAATGTTCTATCAGATTGTTTATAAATTCTAAAAGTTTTTTCTATATCCAGAATATCAGCGTCAACTTTTCCTATATGTATTTTTAAAAAATCATTACCATCAAATAAAAACATATTGGATAATCCAGCAGAATCAGATATTAAAATATTACCTGTTACACAAGAATGTAGTATAGAATCAAAAATATTTAATTCTTGATAAAAAGCAGTAAGTGAATAACTTACACCCGTTTTGGATATAAGACTTAATTCTTTTATTCTAAAACCTGTTGACTGAAAATAATCTATATCCATTTTATTTTGTTAAATTTTTAAATTCTTTTTCCATTAAAGGAATAAATTCTTGTTTTAATATTTTTATTTTTCGTTTTTCTTCATTTTTTTCAATTTCATAATCATAATAATTTTTTGTTCCTCTTGTTGTTTTTAACTCTATTTGTGTTCCATCACTTAATGTGTAATTATTACTTGTCATTGGAGAAGTGTTTGCATAATCATTAGATGTTATGATTATTGTTTTTTCAGAGTATTCTCCAGTGTTTAGTATTGTTCTTTTTTCTTTTATAAAATATTCTTTTATATTAGACTGCGACCAATAAAGACCACTCACTGAAGTGTTTGCTGTATCTGCATAATTATTTGCAGAATATTTTGAATCAATATACTTATTTAAACTTGTATATGACATTGGCCAATCCAAAAAAGGATTTATTATATTGTTCATCATCAATATAATCCAATGTCTTTCCGAAGAATTGTAGATTTTATCAGCTAAAATTTCTGGAGTTTCACCCTCAGAAACAATATAATCATAATAAACAACAGAATTTTCTTTGAATGTATTATTAAATACTGTTTTAAATGTTAAGTTTGTAACAGCATCTAAAGATACTTGATCATCATTTAAGTAGTATAATGATTTAGGAAAATAATTGAAAAATTTTGCCATTTAATTAACCTTTAACCTAAATTTCTAGGTATAGAAATTGCATCAGTCATTCTCGAAAGTTGAGCAGTTACATCATCCCTAGGAAAATTGTCCTTAGTCATTATTTCTGTTTCTTGGAAATTTAAAGATAATCTAATACCAACTGGCATACCTGTGCTTCCTAGAAGAGGTTCTCCAGCATCACCAGGAACTTCATAAGCAGCCCAACCATTAGGAGCATAGTCTGTATCTATGGAAGTTAAAACACATGTTGAAATTTTTGGTATATTAGGGTTAATTCTTCCGTTATAATAAAATTCAATGTCGAATTCTGAAGGAGGTACTAGAAAAAATCCACCTAACGCTCCAGCTCCTTCTTTGTATATCTCTGGTGCTTGATGAAATCTTAATCTACTTAAAATTAATTGTACTTCATAGGCTTCTTGTGAACTTCTGGGATATAACATAAAATCAAATCTAAATTCTCTAAAAGAAGGAGAAGTATATATCATTTCAAGTTGAGGATTTAAAACACTGCCTGACGCAGCTGCAAAAAGACCAGTTCCCACATTACCTAAAAGTCGATTACTTAATCGATTAAGTATAAAAGGAGTTATATTTTGCGTAAATGCGGTTAATTTAGGAGTATTACCTTCTATATCCTTTATATTACTATATCCTGCAGCAGCAGCATTTAAATATGCTAACGGTGAAGATCCAAACTCCATTGTGGAGTATTGTTGATTATTAGAAAAATTTAAAGTATCTGGCATATAAAGAGCAATACTATCAGTGGTTCTCTCTATTGTTCTTAAACCTTTTCCTTGTCCTAGTAAATTAAAATATTCTATTCCGGTGTTTTTCATTCCTTGAAAGAGTGCAATTCCTCCTGAAAGTGCTTTCTCAGTAAGTTCTTTTGTCAGACCTTCTTCCAAATCATTAGCTTCAGCTTTTATTCTATTACCAAGTGTTGAAGCTTGGTTTATACCATTTTGAACAAATTCAAGAGCCGCAGTATCTCCACTAATACGACTTATATTTGGTCCAACAACAGAGAGTCCATATGATCCGTTCTGATTTTGATTTTGAAAGATTGTAGGAATATTCTCAGTATCAATACCAGTTTTAAATCTGGATTTTATTTGTTTGTTTATATGAATAATCATATAGTGTCCTTTGTCCAAAGACCCTATATCCAGTGGATATCTCAGAATACTGGTACCAAATCTACTTTGCGATTCAAAATTTCTTTTCGAATCTTTTATTTTAATGTCGGTTAGATTGAAGAATGCCATACGATTCCTTTGTGAATATATAATATTTATGCCATATTCAGGAAAGTTTACTCCCAAAAATCCCGCCAAATATAACGGAGATGCGACTAACATAGTTTATCGATCTTCGTGGGAACTCTATGTTATGAAATATCTGGACGAAAATCCGATGGTTACCTGGTGGGCTTCTGAAGAACTTTTCATACCGTATCGCAATCCTATCGATAAAAAAATGCACCGTTACTTTCCAGATTTTGTCGTAAAAACTAAGAAAAAAGATGGAACAGTAATGACTTACGTACTTGAAGTAAAACCTGAAGTACAAACAAAAATGCCTAAACAAAAAAGAAAAACAAAAAGGTATCTACAAGAAGCTGCAACTTACGCAATAAATCAAGAAAAATGGAAAGCTGCCGATATCTTCTGCAAAGAACACGGCTGGAAGTTCCTTATACTTACAGAAAACGATCTGGGTCTAGTATAAATAGTCGATGGCATATTTAATCGACAGAATTCAAGCATCACTTCAGAAAGAAGGACACGCAGCTAGATCAAGAGAATCTAGAGATTGGTTACGCACGAAGGTTGCAAATCTAAGACCAACAAAAGCTAGTCTAATGAATGACATGGCAAGATTGCGCGAACGTAGTATGATTGGTAGGATGTACTTTTTCTTTTATGACCCTAAGACAAAAGAAAAAATGAAATATTATGATAGATTTCCTTTGGTTTTGCCTATAGAACGTTATACAGATGGATTTTTAGGATTAAATTTACATTACATTCATCCTAAACAAAGATTAATATTAATGGACAAACTAAGTTCGTATGCCAATAACGACAAGTTCGATAAAACAACAAAATTAAAATTAACGTATCAAACACTTAAAGCTGCATCTAGAATATTTGAAAAAAATGCTTGCATTAAGAGATATCTGTTCACACAAATACAATCGAGATTTTTAGAAATAGATGCAGATGAATGGGATATAGCCGTTCTACTTCCAATGGAAGATTTTACATCAGAGAAAAAACCTGTTTCTAAATTTGTAGTTTTTCAAGATTCTAAGGATACATTCTAATGTCTTTTACACCAACACTCTTTTTATCCAATATTCGTGCTAAAGACGGATTAGCGAGACCGAATAGATTTAAAATGATTTTACCTATTCCACGATATATAAACAATTTTATTAGTACCGGTACTTTAGAACAGTTGTTAAATTTACCAAATACTTTAGTTTCTGATGTCACAGATATATTAAGTCGTCCATTTTCTGAAAATCCTTTAGACAGATCATCGAAAACATCAATAACAAGATACTTGTCACTACAGTGCGATACCGCTGAACTTCCAGGAAAAACATTACAAACAGCCGATGTAAAAATTTATGGTCCAACATTTAAAATACCATATCAAAAACAATATAATGATATTAGTCTAAGTTTTATTTGTACAAATGATTTCTATGAAAGAAAACTTTTTGATGCATGGATAAACGCTATTATGCCTTCAGATACTAATAATTTGAGATTTGCAAAAGACGAATCAACTCGTTACATGACAGATATTCAAATTCTTCAATATGATGACTTTATTAAACAAATTTATTCAGTAAAACTTATAGATGCTTTTCCAATAGGACTAGCAGCACAACCTTTAACATGGAGTGATGATGGTTATCACAGATTAACTATACAATTTGCTTATCAAAAATTTGAACCAATTTTTGAAGGTTATGTTGATCTCGGTGAAGCGGCAGCATCTTACTTCGGAGCAAAGAGTACAAAATTATTTGATCAATTTTTTAGATTTTAAATGGAGATACTATGTTACCTAAAATTGACGTTCCTGTATATGAAATAAAATTACCTTCAAATGGAAAAGCGGTTAAGTTTAGACCTTTTACTGTTAAAGAAGAAAAATTATTTCTTATGGCATATGAGACAGCAGATGCAAAATATTCTGTTGATACTATTTTTCAAGTTTTAAATAATTGTGTCATCAGTGAGGGTGACATAAAAGATTTACCAACATTTGATATTGAATATTTGTTCTTAAATTTAAGAGCAAGATCCGTTGGAGAAGTTGTTAAATTAAAATACCGTTGTAATAATGATGTTGGTACCGAAGAAGATCCAAAAAAGTGTAATAATTCAGTAGAAATAGAGTTGAATGTTTTAGAAGTCGAACCCACAAAAAATCCAAATCATACAAATAAAATAGAATTAACGAAAGATTTGGGAATTGTAATGAAATATCCAAAAATGAGTTTAATTAAAGACAATACTGATACTGATGATTTTAATGTTGTTTTAGAATTGATTATGGATTGTATTGATTACATATATGACAGTAATAATGTATATTATGCGAAAGATGCAAGTAAAGAAGAATTAACTGAATTTTTAGATTCATTACAATCAAAAGACTTAGAAAAAATCAAAGAATTTTTCGATACTATGCCAAAATTGAAAAAGAAAATAGATTTCGGTTGCAATAAATGTGGTTATCAAGAAAATGTTGAATTAGAGGGTTTACAAAGTTTTTTCGGATAATATTTGGTCATGATAACCTACAGAATCATTATCATACCAATTTTGCTCTAATGCAACACCACAAATATAGTTTAACTGAATTGGAAAATATGATTCCGTGGGAAAAAGATATCTATGTGAATATGTTAATGCGATATCTTGAAGAAGAATCAGAAAGATTAAAAGCAGCACAAAAACAAAAGAGATAAAATATGGCAGACAGAGGAAGATTAACAGAAATCGTAGCTTCACGCCGCAGACAAGGTAGTGGTGTCGCTGGCGCTTTAGCTGGCGGTATCAAAGAAAGACTTAAGGAGAAGTTTGATCCTAGACAGTTAATCAATCAAAGAGGTTTACTTGCTGCTTTATTTCCTGGTTTAAAAACATATCAAGCAAAAACTGCTGCAACAGAAATTTCAAAATCTTCAATGGAGGCAGCATCTTTTGATGAAATAAAACCTATACTAGAAACAATCTCCTTTAATACAAAGATAGCTGCCAAAAATACTATGGTTCTACCAGCTTTACATAGAGATGTTAATGTAATACGTCAAAATATTGTAAAATTGGTAAAGTTAAAAACTGGTGATGCCAGAACAAAAGCTGATATGTATTTTGTTAAAGCAAAAGAACGTGAGGACAAATACGAAAGAGAAATTAAAAAAGAAATGAGAAAGGGTGGAGGATTAGGTAAACTTACTGATCCTGAAAAAAGTGAATCTAAAAGTCTATTAAAAACTGTGCTTTCAGCACTCAAAAAAGGACTAACTGCATTAACCAATTCATTAGTGGCTTTAGGAAAAGCTATTATTGGAGCATTTAAATTAATGGGTGAGTTAATAATTAAAGCTTTATCTGGAATAGCTAATTTTTTATTTGATGCTATAATGTCGTTAGCAGGAATATTAAAATCAGCTTTTGCAGGCCTCGGATCACTCTTAGCTACAGCATTAGGACCAATATTAGAATCTACTATAATGAAAAAAATATTAGATTTCTTTAAAGGTGGTTTTTTAATGACGATTATACGAATTGTAATGACTTCTTTACTTGGCTGGATTGCATCCGCAAAAGGTATAAGATTTTTATTGAGATTTATAGCTGGACCTTTAGCAATTTTATTTGGTATTAGTGAATTTATGTCGATGGAGGCTGACGTTAATTCCGTAATAGCCGATAAAAATAGTTGGGATGAATTTAAAAGATTATCTGAAGATAAGGATCAAACTTTTCCAACAAGTAATAGGAGAGGTGGAGCAAGTTCTAGTCTAGTGACTGAAGGAAAAAAAGCAAAACCATTTGATGCTACATCTATGGGAACGAAAGACTATTTAATATGGAAACAACGTTTCACCGAAGAGGCTTGGAAAGATTATAAATCTGATTCTCTTATGCTTAAGAGAGATCCGTATAGAGTTGTTGTTCCAGGATTGAGAGATCCTCAAGTACTTTTATTGGACGCAGATGAAGCGAAATCTTGGGGAGATAAAAAACAAAACTATCTAGAAGTTTTAGAAAAATTTGTTAAATTAAAAAACGGGCAAGCGGCTTATGGTGGAGCGGACGCGGAAGAAAGAAAGAGTAAAGATTTACAAAGCTATGCAGCTGAATTAGATTCATTACAATCGGATATGATAGAAGTTGTTGAAAAAAATGCTAAACAAACTATGGTTGACCCAGAAAAAAGTAATTTAATTAGAAGATTAACATATCTCAAAACTAACGCTCCTTCTTGGGGAGAAGCAGCATATAATAGGTACATAGTAGAAACCGGCGTAGAAGATAAAATAAAAACAGAAGTTGATAAATTAAAATCGGAAGTTATAGACAAACCAATAAATTTTGCAAAAGATATAGCGAATCAAGTACAAGGAAAAATTTCTGGGTCGGCAGAAGATTTAAGAAAAATCATAAATGAAGGAAGTGATAAAGCAAAGGAAGGTTATGCAACTGCGATAGAAAGTTTAACTGTAAAAAATAAAGAAGATTCTACAACTACAACAACTAATCCTATCATAATAAATGAAACAGTTGAAGAACCAACAATTTCTCACGCAGCTGACCCTAGTGAATTACCAGCACCCGCATCGGCATGGAATAATGAATTTATACGAGGCAATTATACAGGAATATTCGGTACTGTAAATTACATACAGAATATGGGAGGTAATTAATGTCTAACCTATCTGATATTGTTAGATATCGAAGAAGTCAAGGCGGTGGTGTCGTTGGCTCTTTAGCTGGAGGCATAAAGGAAAGACTCAAAGAGAAGTTCGATCCTAGACAATTAATAAATCAAAGAGGTTTACTTGCTGCTTTATTTCCTGGTTTAAAAACATATCAAGCAAAATCCTCAGGTTCATCTAAAACCACAGGAAAATCTATAGATAGGTCTCCATTAAACCTTTCCGAAGTTAAACCTTTATTTGAAAAAATTCAATTCAACACAACAATTACCGCAAAAAATCTTTCTGTTCTTCCATCAATACATCGTGATTTTAATGTTATTAGACAAAACATTGTTAAATTATTAAAATTTGAAAAAATAGATGCTAGAACAAAAGCTGACATGTACTTTAAAGAAGCAGCAAAAAGAGAAGAAATGTATGAGTCTCTTTTAAAAAAACTTAAAGCTTCTTCTAAATCTCCAACAAAATTAAGTAGTGGTAGTACTGATATAGATGCTCTTTTTGGAAAATTAATGTTACTTGTTACTGCTGGCGCAGTTATAGGATTAGCATTTAAAGGAGTTCAAGAAGCTATAGATAAGATAAAAGATGTCGATTTGAAAGATAGTTTTTTTGAACTTACAGACAGAGTAACATTAACCGTTGGTGAATTAATATCTTCTTTTGAAGTAAAACTTAAAGAATTTGAACTTGGTAACATGCTTTCATTAAATTCTAACCTGAAAGAAAAATTGTCTAAAACCTCATTCTCAAAGTTAACAAAAGAGGATCAAAAAAAATTACTGGAAGCACAAGGTAAAACAGGACCTTTAGGTGAAAGGTCATCGCAATATAACAATCCCGGAAACTTAGTTTATGAAGATTCGTTAAAAAAATATGGAGCGGAACCAAAATTTGATGTTATTACTAAACAAACTTACGCAAATTTTCCTTCTACGGAAAAAGGAAAAGAAGCGCAAAGAGCATGGTGGGAAGATAAACAAATTGCAAATATGCCTTTAGATCAATCTTTGAAAAAATATGCTGAAAAAATAGGTGTACCGGAAAAAAGAATAGAAGGTTACACTCAAGATGTAGCTAGCGGATTAGACTTAAAAACATCAACGTCACCAGTTAAAGAAGGTGTACTCCCATTGGATAAAGGTAAAGGAATAATCTCTAGTGGTTTTGGAATGAGAACGATGGATGTTTTAGGAAGCACAACTGGAGAAAAAGCTACACGAGCGCATCATGGCATTGATATTGGTGTTGGAGTAAATTCAAATGTTTATGCGACACACAGCGGCACAATAGAAAGAATTCATGTTGACAATTCAGTAAATAAAAACAAAAGAAAGCAAGGCTATGGGTTATACATGAGAATAAAACATGATGATGGCACATATAGTCTTTATGCTCACTTAAATGAAACTGAACCGGGTTTGACGGTAGGAAAAAGAGTAGAAGCGGGACAAAGAATAGGATTATCGGGGGGTGAACAAGGACATCCAATGGCCGGGGGATCTAGAAAACCACATTTACATTATGAATATCAAAATAGTTTTGGTATAGCTCAAGATCCTTTAAAAGCATTGGATATGTTTAAAGGTAAGAAAGTATTAGATCCAATAAGTTCATTATCTCCTTCAAATGGTGCCGTGATAAATTCTGCATCATTTGATGTAGCTATGGCCGATTTGTCCAATCAAACTCCGGTTGTAATAGTCAATAGAAGTGTTTTAAAGAAAAGTCCAATGAATTTAGGCCAAGGAAGTTCTGAAAAAGACTATCTACCATTTTTATTTGAAACTGTTGTTATATAACAAACCCACCTTTCGGTGGGTTTTCTTTTTAGTCTTGTGCAGCTAGTGATTTAAAATAATCCAAATCATCATCGTCAACGTTTGAAGATGTATCAAATGGAGTATCATCAAGGTCGGATGATGTCTTTGGTACAAAATCTTCAGCCTTAGTTCTTGGTGCAACAGCTTCAAAACCCAACGCTTTATCAAGACGAGCCTTCAATTGTTCATATGATTTGAAATGCTTCTTCTCTGTAAATTCTTTGAGAGAATATTCGTTCTTCCAAAGCTGTTCAAGTTTATCATCATCACCATCAAGTAAAGATGACTTGTCAGAAAACTCAGACTTATCATAATTACGATAACCTTCAACATTACGAATCTTCAGTTTAAAGTTTGCGCCTTCCCACAAATCAAATGGATTTACAGGAGTTTCATCAGCAAATTCAGGATTCATTGCTTCAGTAATCTTATCAAAGATTTTTTTACCAAACTTGAAAAGTTTAATCTGACCTTCATTTTCAGGGTTACTAGGATCAGATACAACATAAATGTTTGAAATGTAAGATAGTTTACGTTTTTGTTTACGTGCAATATCTTTATTGGCTTCAACGCCAGAATTCCATAATGTAGAGTTGTGTTCACATACGGGACACTTATCATTCAATGTAGTGAGACAATTATCAATCAACCATCCACCTGGACCTTGAAATCCATGGTGAAAAATTCTAATCCAGGGGAGACCCTCATCACCATCAACAGCTGGTGCTGGAAGAAAACGAATCACTGCCATACCATTGCCAGCTTTATCAACTGATGGTTGCCAGAATCTATTATCTTCTTTTGAATTTGAATCTGAGGATTGGGTTGTTGCTTCAATCGCTTTTGTTAGTTTGTCCAACGAACTGCGATTACGTTTGAGGTTTGCAAAACTAGACATAGTACTTCCTTTCGTATAAACGGTGTATTAACGGTGTATAAAACGACTTATCCACATAAACATAGTATATCATTTATTTAGTGAACTTGCAAGTAATTTTTTCAACATTTCCTTAGTTTTTGAAATGTCTTTATGTAGTATACCATGACCACCAGCCTTATTGAAACTCTCAATTACATCTGGTGTATCATCAATCAAAATCATTTCTGGTGTAGCATAATCTTTTTTATGTTTTCTGCCAGGAACGATATTTGCTTTGTAGTTGATGCCGTGACTGCGAAGCCATTTAATCTTCTGAACGGTCACTTCACCATGAAACTTCTCTCCACCAGATGAGGAAAGAATTTCAACATCAACTGGATATTTCTTAATGAAACTCAGCAATTCTTTACCACCAGGATACCAATCAAGTGTAGCAAAATTTTCACCTTTAACGAATTGTTTCCAATTGGGGTTAAAGTTTTTCTTGTCCCTAGTTTCACCTGGAGTTTCATCAAATAAATGAAAATAACGTTTTTCAAAATCACACAAAACGCCATCCATATCAAGATATATTTTTTTAATCATAATTATTTTAGTAAATGATTTGCTAAAGTAAAAACTTCTTTTTCTTCCAAAAAGAAATCATATGAAGAAGTATTTGTCATCTCACCTTCTTTGTTATACTGTTCACCTGTAAAACGTAAATGCCTCATACCTTTAGGTGACAAACAATCTTCCATTTGGAATTTTAACTTCCAGTCATCTCTATTTGTTATGTATTTTTCCATTTTTAGATCCTTTTTAAATTCTGTTAATGTCATTAAGCATTGAACATGATTCATTTGGACATTCTTCACAATGGTTGATATCACGCATCATCAATAAACTATTTGGAACATTATATCCGCAACCATTACGTATAGTTCCAGTTTTATCAACAACTAAAAAATTAATATTTCTATCTGTAAATTTTGGATATATTAATTTTTGTGAAAAGTCTATAACATTATGATATTTTAAATGTTTAATTTTATCAAAATGTGTCTGATTCACAAGAGCAATAGAAGAATAATATTCAATATTATTCGTTATCGATTGGATATAATTTAACATTTTTTCCATATCTGGTGAATGATAAACGGACTGATAAGCAGTCTCGAATTCTACTTTTGCAAATCTGTTAGCTTCTTCCAAGAGTTTAATGTGTTTATCATAAAAATCTTTTGAAGCATTAGCATTAGTATGCATTTTTATTCTAATCTTTTCACGATCAATATCAGTTAAAGCTTCCTTAAGAATATTCAGGGCTTCTTGAATATATTCCAATGGATTAGGAAGATTATGTAATTCATCTCCGGTTATACAAATAATGATTTGATCGTAACTGTGTTTTTTAAACACATACAATAATTGTTTTATTGTTCTCCTGATAGTATTTAAATCAAGATAGTCTTTTTCTTTTCTTTGTTCTTTAGTTAAAGTGCAATACTTACAATTAAATTCACAATAATATGAAACTATGTAATTAACATACATTATTTTTTTCATATCACTCTTTTATTCTCCGAATTCATTTCCATCAAAGTATTTTTCAACTTTTAACATTGCTTCTTCTAAAGTCACAGCAATAACCTTAACATATGCTATGCCTGCACTAATGGACATATCAAAGGGAACAGGTCCATTAAAATTAAAGGTTTCGGGTACAGTATACTGAACCTCAAACTCCCTCAAGTTTTTTATACGGTCCATTATGTTATTAAATTCTTTATTCATGGTATTTAATGATGTTCTCCATCAATAATATTATTATACATGATTTCTTTTACTGTGTCAACTCTTTCTTTAGAGTTTTTGGCACCCAATATAACAATAACATGTTTACGATTGTTTTGTTCTACCATAATCGCAACACAATAACCGGCTGGGTTGGTAAATCCAGTTTTACTCACAACCACATTATCAAACTCAAAAAGAACTCGCCTGTTTGTGTTGTGCAAAACGATTTTTCTCACCTTCTTCTTAAACTTAGTTTCTATAAGAGTCTGTTTTCTTATACTTATATTTTTTATTGTTGGATAATTTGATGCTGCGATTACCATATTCACAACTTCATTTGCGGTTGATGTGTTACTCATATTAAGTCCTGTTGGATCTTTAAAATAAGTAGAATTCATACCTAGATCACAAGATTTTTTATTCATAGCATTTAAAAAAGCCTCTCGACCACCAGGATAATCAGATGCTAAAGTTTCAGCAGCTGCATTATCACTACGAATCAACATAGCTTCAAACAATTCACCTCTTGTATAAGACTTTGGTGGTAAACTAGATTTTACTTTGCGAACCAAATTCAATTGTTTATTCATATCAGTACTGTAGTCTAAAGCTACCATAGCAGTCATGAGTTTCGTGACGCTAGCTATAGAACGAGTATCACTAATATTTTTATTAAACATGACTTTATTTTCAGAAACATCAAAGTGAATTATTGATGGTTCAGACCGCTTCGCATACGAAAAGGTACAAATAGTCAATGCAATTGTTGTTATTATTATTTTAAGCATTTAATATTTTCCTTAAAATTATTTTGTTTTTTGTTTGATCCTTACTCAAAAAATCATTATATTTCAAAACTTTCATTCTATAAGATGGCCATATAATAGTATCTTTTATCTTTTCTTTCCACATTGGAAAAAAATTTAAAATAGAGTTCAGAGTACAAAGAGTTTCTATTTCAATCTCTTTTCTCATACATGAGGTGAGCAACTTAGGGTGAGAACCATGTTCTACGGATAACAAATCGTTAGGATTTTCAATATTAGAAAACAGTTTAATACAATCATTCTCAAAAACGTATGAGAACGACTGTATCACCTTTTTTCTTTTCATGTGTTGTATATCAGCATCATCATTTAACAAATCTCCAATCCAAAGTTTATCATTGTTAACCAGATTGGAAACAACAAAAAAGACCAGATCATCTTTCGAATTAAACTTTTTTGAAAGTTTAGTGAAGTGCCATTTATCTTTTCTATTTTCAAAAGAACTCAAACTAACATTTGT
>Ga0315909_10003742_pt1 | contig 18378 bp, 20 predicted proteins | sample LakEriMetagenome_11_FD_203527 | JGI IMG/M metagenome (GOLD analysis project Ga0315909, IMG submission 203527) | Freshwater fungal communities from buoy surface, Lake Erie, Ohio, United States - Buoy 2 MA125 | ecosystem: Environmental > Aquatic > Freshwater > Lake | place: USA: Lake Erie, Ohio... | reverse complement strand
CCTTTGGTCCTTCCCTTATAATCCTTCCCTTATAATCCTTCCCTTATAATCCTTCCCTTATAATCCTTCCCTTATAATCCTTCCCTTATAATCCTTCCCTTATAATCCTTCCCTTTTTAAATTTAATTTTTTGACTTTATAATCCTTCCCTTTTTAAATTTAATTTTTTGACTTTATAATTAATTAAATTTAATTCATTCATCAAATAGAAAGTATGTCTTTATAGCCTATAGGGCTTTTTACTATCGCATCCTACAAGCTCCCTTCATACTTAGCGGTCACATATACATAATCAATGGCTTGATTTATAATTTTGCTATTTTTATGCGAATCAGCCACATACGATGGCATTCCTCCTCCAAATGCGGATTCATATTTCTCGTTATACTTGAATCGAGCAAGAATTCCAAGAATCTTGATAATCGGGACATTGCACGATGAATGCTTAAAAAAATGCATGATTTCTCCAAGTGTATATTTATCCAAATTTGGCGCTTGTTTTCGTTCAACACCTCCATTTTCAGTCACGACAAATGCTCCATAAAGAGCGTCACAAATACTATTGATTGACATTTTTTTTTATAAATTTATGATTTTACACCGTCGAAGAATTACACCATTTCGCATCGAAGATGCGCAATATGCAACACCGTCACCACTCATAACTGCCCACAAAGTGGGCGTTTTGAATGAGAAAAGGTGTAAAATGGCACAAAGTGTGTCGGTTTAATCAACCTGGTCCATTCCATCGCCAATGCCCTCCTCCTCAACTGTGGCTTTACCAAAACCACTCTGTTGCTTAATCTCGGCAACCTCTCGCTCATCGAAGTTGACAGTCTTGGTAACACCCACCAACTCACCATCTTCAGTCAAAGTCTGCGTCAACTTGTTACCAGACTCTCGAGCCTTCTTCACATTTTCCTCGATGGCCTTTCGCTTCGCATCTCGAATGCGCTGGTCGAACTCCTGTTTAGCCTTCTCCTCGTTCTTCAACTTTTCTTGGTGAAGCTGATTCAACTCGTCCTCCATGAACTCGACACGACCCGTCTTGTAAGCATCCGGATCCCATGGCATCCAAATACCCACTGGACCAACAAATATGTCGTGGTTGGGGTCTGACTCTCTCAGCTTCTTTGCACGCACCTCAGCCTCTGCTTGACTCGAGTAAGATCCGCGAATCTTGATGCCGCGAACCGATGTGCGAAAGTCATTATTCTTGTTGAACTCCTCAGTAATTCGGTCCTCATTTTTGTCCATAAAATTATTGAAATCGTCAGTGACTGTAAAAGACTTTAGGCGAGTTTTCTCTTCAGTAACATATTCCTTGAAATCGGCCATCACGTCGTCCAATTTTAACTTATACTTGAACGAAACGAAATTAATGAATTCGCCAAACTTCTCGATGGATTTACTGAAGTCCCACTGCTGGACAAACTTTTCGAAAATGTATTGCTCGCGCTGCTTTAGCACTTTTTCAGGTGAAATAAACGAAATACAAACAAACTTTTGAGAAGGGATTTGTGCATCCTCCTCGCATAAATCTACGTAATCGGGGTTTTTCGCGCCGTTGTCTAACTTTTTTCTTTGGAATCCAGACATTTAGTAATAATTTAAGTAATCTACGGTTTAAGTATTTTTAACAATAACATATTTTTTTTTGTTCGAATAGTATATAATAAACAAAATGTTTAACGAAATCATCAAGAAAGCCATCAAATACATTGTTGAAGGTATCATCGTTGCTTTAGCCGCTTATGTTATCCCCAAGCAATCTCTCAAGATTGAAGAGGTCGTCGTCATTGCTCTCACTGCCGCTGCCACTCTTGCTGTTTTAGACACTTTCATTCCTTCCATGGGTGCCTCTTCAAGACAAGGCGCTGGTCTTGCCATCGGCACTGGCCTTGCTGGTGGTCTCCGTGTTGTTGGTATGTAAAACACAGAATAAATAAAAACAAAACATGCACTCAATAACAACCCTACTTCTTTTATACTCTTTGTAGAAACAGTATAAAAATATAACCAATGATAGTGTCAAGATATGAATATACTACTTGATTTAGAAAATGTTAATATGAATAATGTATTTTTCACAGAAACCAAACAAAACATGATGTTCGACGGTATTTTTACAAAAATATTGTACTGTGACGACATTTTCACCATGTACGGTATTTATATCAACGTATATATACAAACCATACACAACTCGAAACCACACATCGACGAGATCACATACAATGCTCTTATACAACTTGAAACAAACCTATTAAATTCGTACATAAATGCGAAAAAATACGTGCAGTCAAATGTTACACACAAACTTACAGAACTATTAAAAACCAAGTTTGTGATAACAAATACTTCTTTGCAAAACGAGAAAACAAATTGTCTCAAGATCTCAGGAATCTGGGAAAACAACCAAACCAAAGAAGTTGGTCTATCTTTCAAATTTTAGGCATTACTTTATTTTGTCGTTCGATTTGATATAATGACTCTATATTCAATTGGTTTACTGTCAATTACAGAAATATTTGGAGACTTTGCTTTGAAAAAATACGCAAATGAGGGTGGTCTCGCGTATTTAGGATACGGCATTTTAGGATACACAGGTGTTGTGTACTTTTTAATACAGGCGCTGCAAGGTTCGTCTGTTCTTATGGTGAACGCCGCTTGGGACGGTGTATCTGCATTTATCGAATCCTTGATGGCATATCTTGTGCTCGGTGAACGATTCAACGATCCAAATCAATATATTGGAATCGGACTAATAATCATTGGGTTATTTTTCTTGAAAATCCCACTAAAATGATCTTTTGCGCGTTTTTTTTACAAATGATCTTTTTTTATGACTTTTATTTCTTCTACCCCCTTTTTTTAAATTTAAAATAGTGCTTAATTCTTGGTTTGGTCTCTGCACTGCTGTACCGTTCTGCGCTGCTCTACCGCTCTGCGCTGCTCTACCGCTCTGCACTGCTCTACCGCTCTGCGCTGCTCTACCGTTCTGCACTGCTCTACCGTTCTGCACTGCTCCATTATTCGGCTCCTCTTGGATTTCAACATACGGATACAATTTGATTTCACCAATGTCATATTTCGTCAAAAATTTATAATCGTTCGCTAATTTTATTGAATTGAATGTGCACCAAAAACTGCTTGGAGAATTTGGAACTTTTCCTCCAACCAGTGCAACTCCAAGTTGTATCTCATAAAATTTGGTTTTATAATCAGAACTCTTGCTATTTTCTTCGCCTTTTTCTTTCAACTGTCTCATAATATCGACCCCTGCGTTCATTCGTTTTTGTGTATTATCCCTAAACATAGTTAAGTATTTGTCGATATGTATCACATACCTTCCCTCTTCTTCTTGAAATATTTCAGAAACCTCTTTGGTCGACGACTTTCGTCGCTGCAACATGAAGTCTTCAATTTTTTTTAAAAATTCAAAGTGAAAATCCAAATCGGACAAATTTTTATAAAACTTACTTTCGTTCGACGATTGGCTGTTATTGTAATAATACCAATTTCGCGATTCCTCTCTAGTTTGCAGTACATGTTTTTTCACATATTCATCGACAAAACTGTTGTACTCCGCGGTATTTTTTTTTAATCCTGCAAAAATAAAATAAAGTTTCCACCAAGTCGATCCGTGGCTGGTGTAATCAGTCGCAAATCTTTTTCTCAAGTCATCATCAGTATAATTACCTTTCTTATATTCTTCAAAAATTTGCTCGATTTTGGTTTTGTCTGCAGATTCGTCGACTTTAAGGTGTGATTCAATAATGTTCATTTCTTCATCATACCGTATTATACCTTTTGCTGCAAATATTTTTTTTAATTGTTTAATTTGACTCAGTAGGTTTCTCTCTTTGTCCTTGTCTTCATTAAATTTTTTACTGTTCAAACTAAAGAATGGTTTAAGTTCGATTACTGTAAAACGTCCAGATTCAATCGCCCTCGAGTATATATTTTTCAACTGTGTGCTTAATTCACCATACGACCTTTTCACACTCTTTTCAGCCGTGCGTACATACTTATCAAGTACATATGAAATCAGATTCTTTTTATATTTTTTCATCAACTCGTCCAACTGAACATACACTGGATTGCTCGAAACCGTGTCTAACCAAATAACTTGTGTTACAGTACATACGCGATCAATATTCAAATATACGTACTCACTCCTTCGAAATACTTTTTGAAATATGCTTTCAAAATCAAATAACGCATTATCGTCAGACATTCTTATAACATCGTCTTTTATAGGAAACGATATTGGAAACATTGTTTTCAACATGATAAATATGTTTTCTCTCGTGGTTTTACGAACTTGGTCTGCATTTGTCACTAAGAGATCGTTTGAAGAAAGCACAAATTTTTTAAACTCTGCCTGACTGAAAAACGTTTGCACTTTTTCGAATAATGTCTTGTCAACAAAATAATCGGTGTTATAATTTACATTTGTACATAACAATACGGAGTCGCCACCTTTGATGGTTTGTCCATCATCAAATACAAATAAACTTGATTTCAAATTAACTTTACTGTCTTTATTTGTATACAATACTATATTTAAGTTTACAATGTCAATATTGTCTTTGTCTGGCTTCAGTTGAATATCGTCTTTGTTTGTTACGGAGATTTGCAAGTAATTGTCGTCGGGTTTAATTCGTTTTACTAAATAATCACCCATATCTATAAATATAAATACATATTTATATTTATCGGGTACACACACTTTTAGACATCGCTAAAATTACACTTTTTTTTTATCGCATGCGCACGTTTCATCGCGTTGTTCAACATACTTTTCAACCGTCGCCTTTGCCTTAATATAATCTTCGTGCGATATATCTTCGTCAATATTTTTGTAATATTCTTTGAATTCGTTCGGCAAAACACACAAACTACTATTCTCATTAAACAAAAAATCAAACAATACGATAAATATTATTGTTAATGCAGCTGCAATATATATATCGCGAGTTCCCATCCACGCCATCGCGAATACCAAAATTTGTCGGCTAAATGTGTACTTCAAATACATCTCGGTCGACTTTCCGAATCGGAATGTAACGAATTTAGACGCAATGTTTAACACAATAATCATGAGTCCGGCGAATATTTTACTTTGGTTCAAATTTACTATTTTTTCATGCAATCCATCAAACATGGATGACGATTTCGAACTACTCTTCACCATTTTTATATGTTACTCTTAGATTTTTAGATCTTTAGAGGATTTCGGAATAAGGTCAAACTCGGTTTTTAGTTTCGCCTCTACAATATTGTAGTCGCAAATCCTGTCGCAAGGATTACATTTGGCCTTTTTGTTGAATTTAATCTCGCTATACACGTGATCCGCCATTTCAGTCTTTACTGGCAGATCCTTGTACATTAGAACGCCATTTTTGCATTTCTCTTTGATAAACTCGTCCTTGGCTTGGTGAAACTCATCAATTGTTATAACTGATGTCGATTTCGGTTTGTCGAACAAGAGATCATCTAAAGAAGTTTCTTTAATTGGCTTCATGGTGACCTCAATCCTTTCTTCTATTTCTGAAAACCCCTCTATAGCTACCTCAGACATCATGTAATAAATTATTACGATAAAGCAACATATGGTTCCGTAGAGAAAATGCATCCTCGTATAATATAAAATCATCATCACTGCAAACAGTTTCCCTAAAACACTGTGACTCACTTTGCTAAATCTGTGATGATACATTGCATAAACTAAAATTAAGAAAATAGGGATAAATTGCATAATAATCAAATTGTGTTTTGCGATTATAATTTTCATTATTATTTCGATTATATATATAACTACAGAAAGATGTCATCACTATTAAGTACTGCTTCTCCTTGGAATTCATCACAGACTATAAAAAGAACACCCACTATTGGAAAACGAAAAACTCAAAGAGCTAATCGGAGAGAGGATGTGAGTAAGGATGATGCTGACGACAACGGTCTATGGACCGATATTATTGATAATGACGATAATTCTTTGTCTGAATCGATGAAGTCCACCATTACCATGAACGAAGAACGAGGAAACACCATCAATGACATGTTGAACAAAATCACGGCTTCTTCTGCCGGCGACGGACTTGTTGATTTCAGGCCGGTAACTGCCCCAAATTTAGCAAAAACCACGAACGAAGGGTTTGAATCGCCTCTTCTAAAAAGAGCTGCCGGTTTGTCTCCTACGGGATCACCCGAATATGTCCCAAGCGACCTTGGCATGGACGCATTGAGCAACTACAACAAGAGTTACGAAGCCGGTGCAATTTTAGGCAAACCGTACTACAGTACAAATAAATCGTCAGACGACGGTGGTGTTATGCAAAAGCTCAATTATATCACCCATATCTTGGAGGACATACAATTGGAAAAAACCAGCAACATTACAGAGGAACTTATCCTCTACTCGTTTTTAGGCGTATTTATAATTTTCATGGTGGATTCATTCGCGAGGGTCGGAAAGTATCACCGCTAATATATATTTTTTTTTTTCGTTTGTGCAGGACAAAAAAGTATACGAAATATTCGCAAGTATTATATATATTATTTATGCAATCAAGTGATTTAAATATTGACATTGATGATGATGATGATGATGAAAAATGCGAGTCGAAAAAAAAACAAAAAGAAACAATTCAAAACATTATTCCATTCTGGAGCGACAACCCGAACATTTTGTTGAATAATGATTTTATGTTTGAGTTTTTCCCAGTAGAAAATATGTCGTTCGAACAAAAATTAAACGCAATCACACGCACTGTTATTCTCTTGTCTCTCGTCACGTTTTTCTATACAAAGAGTTTGCGCATCTTGTTTATTGGTTGTGTGTCTATATTTTTTATTTTTATGCTCCACAAATCCAAAGCCGTGGATACAAAAGAAATGCAACTAAAAAAAGAGGGGTTTGACGCAGAGACGCCCCCTGGCTCAACGCCAGCTAAGCAACTATATGAAACCACCGATATGATGAACGTCTTTAAAAAGCCTGACGCATCGAACCCTTTTGGTAACGTTTTGGTAACAGATTATATCTACGATCCCCAAAGAAAACCCGCACCGCCCGCATTTAATGAAAACGTCAACGTCGAAATCATTGAACAAGCCAAAGAATTCGTACGCAAGTCGAATCCCGATCAGCCCGACATCACCGAAAAACTCTTCAAAGATTTAGGCGATGAATATGTTTTCGAACAATCGTTGAGACCGTTCACATCAAACCCCAGCACCACGATTCCCAATGACCAACAATCATTCAGTGAGTTTTGTTATGGAAGCATGGTTTCATGCAAAGAAGGAAATGCTTTCGCTTGTGCCAAAAAAGTAGCCAGATACAATAATTATTAGGGCACTTGTGCTAAAAATATATAGTATATATAGTATAATGGCTTCTATATATCCATACACATTTAATGGCGTCTCTCGCATTGGGAATGATAACACCGATAAATCGCAAAAAACAATCATGAATACACGTTTTAACAACTACATGTTGTCTACGTATTTTAGCGATAACCACAGTAGTGACCATGTTCAGTTTGCCACTAACCAACCCGCAATGATGTTCACTGGTTTAAGCGGAGCCAGCGCCGGGATCAATGCTCTTACCGTCGATGTCGATTCCAAGCTTAACATTCACAAGGAAAATGGACGGTCTTTAGAAAAGCTGTCTCTCCAACAAAGACCTTTCTTGACCGTCCCCTATTTAGGAAGAGGATCTTGCGACACCATATTGGAGTCCCAACTCAAACAGGGCGATATTATTACTAGTAAAAAGAGTGTGTCCACCATTACCGAGCAGTCTTTCGCTAACAAGCAGATGTACCCTCTGATCGATAGTATTAAAGATACTATCACCAATCCCAAGTATTTAGTACAAGAGGCTGCGTTAGACGGCTGGGTCCGTGGCGGGTCCGCCACGAGGACACATTTACCCAACAATTCGGGGTACTAATAAAGGGAACGTAGTTCCCTTTACACCATTGAAGAATTAAAATGGGACATTTTAATTCTCCAAGGGAGCGGTATCGGTAACGATTTGAAATGACACCCCGACGGGGTGTCCCATTTTAAATCTTCACCGGTATAAATCCCTCCTTTTTTTTAGTAAGTTGTCTTTTTTAGTGACTTTTGTTTATATAATATGGCAAAATAACACTTTATCCCTTTCTAATTATTTTATAAACGAATTATATATAATAATGCCAAAGCGTAACAATAGTAAAAATAATGTCAGTAGCAAAAATATTCTCAAAAAAATAAAGCACTTGAGTGATTATTACAAAAAGAAGCTTCTCAAGGGCGGTGCGGTTGTTCCTCCTGTTCAAGCTGCCACCGGAGAAACACAGAGAGTTGCTGCAGTCGAAGGATCAGGCACTGCTAATGCCGTCGAAGGATCAGGCGCTGTTGCTGCCGTCGAAGGATCAGGCGCTGTTGCTGCCGTCGAAGGATCAGGCACTGTTGCTACCGGAGAAGGAGTTGGATTTTTTGAAAACATATTTCAATCAGGTAAAAAAGTGTTAGGTATAGGTGGTGGTAAGAGCAAGAGACGCCGTAATAACAAGAGAAGAAAACAGACTAACAAGAAAAGAAATTAAAGATTTTTATCTCTTCTTCTTTAGCATAAATGTATAATTTCGATATCACCTCTATTTCTTATAATAGCGACGATGAATACAGAGACACAATACGCGCCTTATTTAACTTCGTTAATATCGACGCCGACGAGGCCGACGACGCGCAAATCGCCAAAGTCCTCGACTGGATCTACTCCAAAACCAAAAACCATGCCCTCTTCCAAACCGTTTACGTCAAGGCCGCGTCTTTCATGATCTCCGAAAATCCCGAGACTGGTCTCACAATCTTGTTCGCTTACGATTATCTCCCGCTATTTCACCAAATGTTGCTCGCTTTTTACTCTCTCGGTGACCAACTCGACGAGAAACACGTGTCTTATGTGAATTTGTATAAGAAACTTTTCTCTTAAACAAATATAATGGCAGATACGCGAAATAAATCACAACGTGGAGATTATGAATTAGAACAATCTGTCAATTTTGGTCAAATTGATTACAGACTCAAGTATGGGTCGCCTGTAAACACCTATTTACCAGGCAATGGTCTCATCGGACAATGCAATATCTCGCGTACAAACCTTGCGAATAATTCGTGTGATATTGAGTCCATGCTTCGAGGCATCGGTTCTTCCAATATGGTATTTAAACAGCCCGATGTTGTTCCGGATATACGCCGTCTAAAACAACTCGATCTATATGAGTCTCAATCCACCTTTATGCCGGATCCTCTCGTTGTGCACAAAAACCAACGACCTAACTGGCAGTAATTAAATAACGATTCGTTTGCTCTAATCAATATTTATAAAAATAGTTTCAGTCGCTGTAAACTTTTTTTGTAAAATTTTGCGACTTGAATCTTGCACGAAATGTTCTATTGAGTGGTTTTTTACTTTTTTTCATGTACGGGAACTCGTACATTTCCTCTTTGTCTTCCTCCTCTTTGTCTTCCTCCTCTTTGTCTTCCTCCTCTTTGTCTTCCTCCTCTTTGTCTTCCTCCTCTAAAATTATTGATGTATTTTTAACTTGTATATACATACCAAGGTACTCAATTACTTTACTATAAATAGTATCAGTTGTTTTCGTCAGAAGCATTTCTGTCTCCTCATTCATCTTTTCAATTTCTATTTTCGAATACTCGTTCAAGAGTGTTAATTCGCCGTCTAAACTAATTTTCACCGGTATTCGAATCGTTGCCATCAAATATTTTTCATTCATTTTATTTTGGTATAGAAAAATAAAGTTATATTGCTTTTTGTCATAATACATTTAGAAAATTGTTTTGTTGTCTAAATATATATATATATAATATGTCTGCAACAGATAGTAATATTAAATATATTGTTGTAAGTATCGACAATAAAACCGGTTCATTCAATTATATTGTTGGCGATGATTCGACAAAATACATAGATTCAGCAAGCAACAGTAATCCACCATTGAAAATTATTGAAGATTCGATTGACAACCCAAATGAAAACATGCAATATATCAAGATCAAAGTTAAAAAATCATCGAGTCAACCAATTCAAGATTCCGATGCCAAAACCCCATATTTTGAACTCAACAAACAGTGGTACACCCTTTTACTCAATGATTACGTCAATACCAACGATTTACAAGTCGTTGATTACAAATGGTTCGCCAATTATGGGTCGGAAAGAGACCCATTCGTTATTTTCAAGCGTTTCTATAACATGGATCTGGTTGTAAAAAACATGAAGTATTTGTTCAATCTATCACCTGAAGACAGCAATTTTAATACAAAGTTCCCGGAAATCAATGATAACATGAATGGTAATTTTGATGCAATTCAGATTGCTCTGAAAAAACCGTTTTTCGCCATTAAAACCGTTTTGGATATGCAATCCAAAATAGACAAAATAGACAAAGAAACCAATACTTCCAAAACTGTTCCCCAATTTTTTGTGTCAGGCCGCGATAGATACGGATACCCAAATATTAATGGTGACAAGTCGCATATTATTGCTGCGTTGCAATTGTTATACGATGTTCGTATGTACTGCCCAGACTGCATTGATTATAAGAAAGACACTGAGTATTTAAATAGCCTTCACCAACACATGAAATTCAGAAATTTCTTTCTGCATGAAAACGATAATGATGACACACACATTCTAGATTTCGAAAATTTACTTAATAAAGTAGGTGATTTACAGACAATGATTATGAACTCTAGTACATGTAGAGATTATTTAGAGTATTTCTTAAACAATGTTGAAATAATAGATGATGATAAGAAACCGTTTTCCTCAAATATGGTAATATATATAAACGAAAAAACAAAGATAAAAGACCCGAACTACGAATTGATCGGACAAATATGTAAGATAAAAGACGTCGACCAATACATTTATTTCAATAATAAAGAGGGGTTGATATATAACGACGTTGAAATCAGAGAAGATAAGACCTTATTGTACTGGTGCGAGGAAGAAAAAATCTCGCTTTATCGAAAACTCGGAGAAACCTACAAAGATTTATTGATGACCAAATATTACATTACGGAAGATGAAATTAATCGTACGAAGAAGGTCAACAAAACTATATTGTTTGTTGACAACTTTTTATCAGGAGACACTTATAAGGACAGTGATATTATCAATAATTTCATGAAACAATATCTCGCTGACAAATCGAGAAAAGATTTGGATTCATTAATGAAAACACCCTTTACTGGTAAGAGGTTTAAGCACGGTATTTGCAACTGGACCGGAGAGTTATCATACTTTATTGCCGCTATGCAGATGGTGTACGACTGTGTTCCGTACAAATCGGGCATTAACTATGACAAGCAAGAGCTTGGTACGACTCCTTCAATTAGAATGTTTGAATTCCAATTACTTAACCTCGAGTATTGTTTACAACGGATTTTTAGCAACATTGAGACAACTTTAAATCCACTAAAACAAACCACTACTGTTACGACACCAGATCAGAAACACATCGAAGAAAATATATTTCTTAATTACAGTATTTGTGTAAACTTTATTGCAGAAGTAATAAATATTGTATCGAATTTTGAAAACGTCGAAATCAAAGGATCAGGTACGTCCTATCCCGAATACTCCCGCAAAACCGTTTTGGACAACTACTATTACAAAAAAGTTGCATACAATTTATTAGATTATGACGAACCTACATGGAACACTCCTGCTGCTGCTGCTGCGATGGCGAGTTGGGATGTGTGGAACACAGTGAAATCGGGCTTGTGGTATTGTGCAGCTGCAGTAGCAGCAAGAGCAGCAGCAGTAGGAGTAGGAGCAGCTGGAGCTGCAGCAACTGCAGCAACTGCAGCAGCAGCGGGAGCAACAGTAGTAACTGCAGCAACTGCAACTGCTACCGGTGCTGCTACTACTCTTGCTCCCGCTGCTGCTACTACTCTTGCTCCCGCTGCTGCTACTACTCTTGCTCCCGCTGCTGCTGCTTATGCTTATGCTGCTAGTGCTGCTAGTGCTACTATTACTAAAACTATTGCTGCAGCCCAATTAGCTTGGGGTACTGCTTCAACTTTGGGTACAACTTTGGGTTTGGGTACCATGTCGTTGTTGGGGTCTGTTCCTGTTGCTACGGTTGTTGGTATATTAGGTTTATACAACGTAACAAAAATCATGAGAGAAAACAGCACTGAAGAAGATCGTATAAAAGCAATAACTGCAGCACTGCAACCCATAATACAAGGTTTTGACAAAAATACATTAAGTATGTTAACCAGCAACAAAACCCTACCAGATATTTTGAAGAATAAATGCGTCGAATTGATTCACAAATTGATTCCCGTTCTTTTTAGAAAATTTAATGTATTTATTGATTTTGTTGAGGATGGTCGTCAGATTGATGCAAAAATTGAAAATTACAAGGATGGCTCAACCGTCAAAACTCCAAACTTCGTAATACTTATTGGAAGTCTTCCTCGAAAACCGCTTATAATAGATGATTCTTTTGCTGATTTATGTTCTTCTTCTAAAGCGTATACTCCTGCTGCTGCTGCTCCTGCTGATATTGCTGCTGCTGCTGCTGCTGCTGTTGCTGCTGTTGCTGCTGCTGCTGCTATTGCTGCTGCTGCTGCTGCTGCTGCTCCTGCTGGTGCTACTCCTGCTGCTATTGCTACTGCTGCTGCTGCTGCTGCTACTGCTGCTGCTGGTGCTGGTGCTACTGCTGCTGCTATTGCTGCTATTGCTGCTGCTGCTCGTCCTGCTGCTATTGCTGCTGCTGCTGTTGCTGGTGCTACTCCTGATGCTATTGCTACTGCTGCTGCTACTGCTGCTGCTGCTACTGCTGCTGCTCCTGCTCCTGCTCCTGCTCCTGCTCCTGCTGCTTATATTGCTGATAATTCTACTCAAGCTTTTGCAGACGCTACTGCTGCTGAAACTAACGTGCATAATTTTACTGTTGCGGCTAATTTATTACAACCACGCGTTCCAAATTTAGGGACAACTGCTGATGCTAACGCGCTAATTGTAGAGGCTAATAATTTAGCTATTCAGTATAATAGAACTGCTGATACACTTTCGGCTCAAGCTGCTGCTGCTGCAACTGCTGCTCAAGGAAACAAAAATAATGATCAACACTTGGTACCAGGTAATAAAAAAGCTGCTGATAATTTTAAAGTTGCTTCTACTAGACTTGCTGCTGCTGCTGCAGTAGCTAAAGCTGCTGCTGCTACTGCTACTGATGTTGCTGCTGCTGCTGCTGTTAAAGTTGCGAATGAAGCTTCTGCTACTGCCGTAGGAAAAAATTGGATAAAGATTACGGGGGTTCCTTACACTAATGCCAACGCTGAATATATAAATGGGGTTTATTATTCTTATGAATCTAACACTACCACAAAATATAAACATACTGAACACAATGATGTTAGAATAGATATTACGGCGGCGACTAATAATTGGAACATAATAATTAAATACACTGATCGTACTGTTCCGGCTGGTCCGGCTGGTCCGGTTGATAGTAACGTAGTCCTTGCGACAGGAATACATGATTATAGTTTCGCTACAAATTCTTGTAAAAAAAATTGGTCAATTAAAGATACTTTATACAACGATAATAACGTAGGAACTTCAGCAGCTACCATTAAAGTCGAAAGAATCGGCGCCACATATTTAACAAGCTCAAGCAGTAAAATCCCGAAAGAAAATCTAATATATCATACGTTTCAAAATACTTATCAATTTAAAGCAGAAAGCTATTCACGGGTGGGTACAATTTACAAAAGTGCTCACCACGAGTATTACTACAAATACTACAATCACGTCCATCAAATTCTATTATCAGATTGCGAGGCTAAGTATGACGTATCCGAACAACAAATTGGCAAAGACATGTTTCCTTTCATTCAACTTTATAAAAAGGATGGTTACAAGTATTCAAATGTTGCTAGTCAGTCAACCGATCTAATATACGCAGACGTCGTTAATCATTTCGGTGAGATGGATTCGAAATAACGCACTTTACTTTTCTACATAACTTATACTCGTCTTGAAACATGTATATTTTTACTCGTATTTGCGATCCAACCTCGACAAATATATCACTATTAATTCGCGAAACCAGCTTCAGCTCTTCGATATAAACCATGTATGTATATTCTGCCTCCTTGTCGAAAACGATTCCATCAAATTCGCGGTTCACCAAATTGCTGTCGCTTATACATAACGCCAAAAGGTCGCAATCCATTTGTACACGCCGGATGTCCTTTGTCGCGCGGTTAATCTGATCGAGTTGGTCGAACCATTTATCGAAAAAGGTTTGGCAACCTGTGCTGACGTCTTTTTGAAACAAGATTTGATTCAAAATGTCGACGAGACGGCGGATGGGGCTGGTAATGTGGACATATGCATCGAGTCCGAGTTGGGGATGGTGCATCGCCTGTTTTCCGTAAGTTATTGCGCACTTTTCGAAGAGGTATGCGGGGCTTGTAGTCGCTTCGCTAACGCTTGTAGTCGCTTCGCTTGTAGTCGCTTCGCTTATGCTTATGCTTTTAGTCGCTTCGCTTGTAATCGCTTCGCTTGTAATCGCTTCGCTTGTAATCGCTTCGCTTGTACCCCGAAAAACTCCTTTCCCTTTTTCCGACAAATATCGGGCACATTCCGAGTTCATTTTGATCATCCAAAAAGAGACAACTTCATGGGAATCCGTCGTCGTCGCAAGCTCTCGCAACACTTTGTACGCCGCATTTTTCTCAAGACCTTTCCTATCCTCGTACACATAATTCTTGTTTATACGAATCAACACATTCTTATAAACGGGCTCGCCCACCTGTTGTTTCGTGGTCATGTCATATTTGATAGACATCATGAACGCAAACCTATCGTGTCCTTGTTCCAAAGAGCAAAGCGAATCCGACAAAAGCGGTGGCAACATTGGCACTTTCCTACTTGGAAAATAAATCGTCGAGACACGGTCGCTCACAAATTCCCACAAGCCGTATGTTTCCAACCACAAATACACGTTCGCAATGTAGACATTGACCGTCGCAAAGTTGTTTTTATCAGTCGCAAAATTGCTTTTATCAGTCGCAAAATTGCTTTTATCAGTCGCAAAATTGCTTTCATATATCACCGAAAACGCGTCGTCAAAATCGGTGCACCCCTCTGGGTCAATCGTAAACACGTTGCCAAATCCTCGATAGTCTATTATCGAAGGGTTTTTCTCCAAGATGTTGTCAATGTAAATGGCCTCATTGTCGCCCGTTTTCTTGATCAAGTGCCGAGCCGAATTAGCGAAATTTGAGAGAGAGATTTGCAAACCGCGTCGCCACAACTGGTACTCCTCAAAGGCCTCTGTCGAGTCGACGTCGCCCAAAGTGTGCTTGATTTCGCCGCGTGGATAGTCGTCGTCCCAATGATCGAACCTGAACACGATATACTTGTTTTTCACATTTTTGTGAAATGATGCCGGGATGTCGTAGGGCACCAAAAACGAGGGCAGCAAATGGTTGTCAGGGATGCAGCGATACAAAAGGCGTCGACCGGATCGGCCGTATGTTTTGTTTAATATCAGGACGCCAGCCAACACGGCGTCTCGAATGGGAGACTCGTGGATGATGAATTCCGTGTTTTTCAAGTAAATGATATCGTTGTGAAAAAATTTGAGTGGAACTGAAAGCGGTATATCGATTTCAGTTCCATTGTCCAAAAAATGGAGTGATTTAGTATTATCAACTTTTACCAGAAGTTTAAACATTTTTCTTTGTTTATTTATGACGGCGACGATTATATTTTGTACTGTCTTCGCGACTTTTTATTCATGTGCGGCTCCTGGGGTAAACGTCTCAACGTTTTGTTGGTGTGCGGATATTTCGGAGAATAGAGAAACTCTCTCACTAAATACATAATCTTTTTGGTAATGGAGACTTCGTTCGCGGTAGTCGGACGATTATTTTCGGTCAATCGACTATTCAACAAGTCTTTCAACTCTTCGGTTGAGAAAAGTGAGACCGTCCGCTGAATCATGGTCGCCTTCTTCAACGAGTGAAAATAAGCCTTGGGTAAAATATAGTAGACCTTACTCTCGCACATTTTTTCATAGTAGGTGTTGTCAATGAAACATGTCTCTACAGTGTTCTCCGGCAACATTGCACACTTGACAAAGTCTGAGTATGTCTTAGCACTCGATGTGCGCTTGAGTTCAATGACCTTGTTCTTGATTTTAAACGCGCCAATGATTTTGTCAAACAGTGCAACGTCCGCACTCACCTTCGATTGAATATAGTAGGCGATCATTTTCGCCCAGTCTTCGCTACACTGGTTGTTGGTATAAATGTAGAGCTTAAACAAGCGATTGTCTCTCTTTTTACTAAACAAAAAATCGAAAATCAACAGAATACCTGGGCGGAAAAACTCGGGAAACAAATCCAGCAACTGGTTGAACTCGGATTGTGTCAACTCTCTTTTCAGAACTTCGACCAAACATTTGTATATAATATGCAAATGGTGGAAATGCCCGATTGTTTCGTCTAAATCAAAAACGATCACGCGTTTGTTTGCTTTGACGCGTTTGCCTTTGTAATAATCACCCGTTATTAATTTTACAGTATTTTTCTGAGTTAAAGCGTAACTAATCATTGTATATTTTGTAGCGACAAAACATACAATACAGATATTTTCAGTTATCAGTCGAATTCAGATAATCCGCTGCAAGTAACACCAGTTTTTCATCGGGAGACAATTTTTGATAGAGGAGACACTGGTCGAACACAACTTTTAGAATTTGGTTTTGCCACGTTTTTACCGTGAGCAATATTCCATTGTCTGTGTAATCAAGATTCGTGACGAACCCGCCCACAACGAGTCGCGTTTCGTCTTCGTATTTCGGTATCCACCGGGTGAACTTGCCAATATGCAGTTGATCAATCTCGTCAACGAATCGGTAGCCGCTAAGTTTTGTCAGATAACTTTCGTTCTCTTCAACCAAATGTTTTAATGATTCGATGATTTCTTGTTGAATGATTTTGTTTGTCTTGTCTTGTAAATATTGGTTATTGTCTTTATCGTATGCAGAGACGAAATCATCGGTTTGAATTAACTCCATAATTTGTCTTGATATACAATAATTATGAAATATTTTTTAGGCAGTTTTGTCAAAATCTCTTTTTGGGGATTTTATTACACCCCCTAGGTGTAAAACATACATACATTACACACCAAATGTGTTCTTAACCGTATCGAAAAAAGAGAGAGCATACTCAGTGACGCCCAAATTGAACAAAATAAAACTTGCCGATAACGAAATCAATTTGGAGTCATAATCAGTGATGGTAGTGATTTCTCTCATTGGATTGAATTTGTACATGAGCAACAATGCAATGAAAATATACGTAATGTTACTAATTGTCCGTATATAGCTTGGTGATATATAGGATACTCCTAAAAACATAGCAATATATCCTATGAAAATAAACCCCGATGAAATTAAATAGAGTGGTTTTTTAGAACCTTCAATCATGCTGTCTGCTTTTTCAAGTATTGTTTTTACAACCATTCGTGATAAAATATATAGATATTATAATATTTATAAAAAATGACGACTACGAATGAAGTATACATCCACAATTATATAATCATAGAGAAACTTGGCAAAGGCGCATTCTCTACAGTATTCAAAGGTGTTCATCGTATAAATCAAAAAGTCGTTGCTATCAAAGTCTCAAGTGAAAAACAAACCCACGAAGCAAAAATACTCGCATATTTAAACAGAGAAGGCATCCAGTGTGTGCCTACTCTATTCTGGTACGGACGGTTTGGCAAAAACTATTGCATAGCCTCTACATTTTACGAAATAACTTTCCAAAGTTATGTGGACATTATCTGGATAACAAATAGCGACCCTTTTTTCAGGATGTTGAGAGTCTGTGACCAATTAATATCAATTATGGAGAGAGTTCATTCGTCATACATTGTTCATTCTGACATCAAGCCGGATAATTTTATGGTTAACCGCGGTGACATTGTAATTATCGATTTCGGTCTCTCTTCTCTCTACTACAATGTAGATAAGGATGTTTACAAAGATAATAAACCGAGTGAACATCTGATTGGCTCGTTGAAATTTGCGAGCTATAATTTGCATGTTGGTAATTCCATCTCTACAAGAGATGATTTGATGTCTCTGGGTTATATGATGTTGTCTCTATTTAACGTACAAATCCCTTGGTCTAAGGCCGACACTAAGGCCGACACTAAGGCCGACACCAAGGCCGACACAAAGGCCGACACCAAGGCCGACACAAAGGCCGACACCAAGGCCGACACAAAGGCCG
>Ga0315909_10003739_pt1 | contig 18383 bp, 10 predicted proteins | sample LakEriMetagenome_11_FD_203527 | JGI IMG/M metagenome (GOLD analysis project Ga0315909, IMG submission 203527) | Freshwater fungal communities from buoy surface, Lake Erie, Ohio, United States - Buoy 2 MA125 | ecosystem: Environmental > Aquatic > Freshwater > Lake | place: USA: Lake Erie, Ohio... | reverse complement strand
CTGACCCTCAAGCGCCGCACCCGCAAATACTACCGCGAAGTGCTCGCTTCGCTGCTCAAGAACTGGCCGCGCTTGGGCGGCACTGAGCTGCGTCGAATCACACCAAGCGCCCTGAAATCATGGGCGGTTCAGTATGGGCAAACTTTCAGTGCTACCCGCCATAACGGAACGATTTCTTTGCTCCGTCACATTTTCCAAACTGCCGTCGAGGATGAGCAACGTTCCCGGACGCAAATTGTCGAGCCACGCGTGCATCGGGCCGACGTAGGTTTCATCAATGAGCAGCCAGTGGGAGATGAGAAAACGCGGGAAAGTCGTCCAGGGATTGACGCTGTGCCCGCGCTCGCGGCGGATCCGCTCCACGTAGTCGCGGTCGAAAATCTCGAAGGTGAGGCCGAAGCGATTTTCCAACTCGTCACGCCACTGGAGAAGCATCGCGGGCGGTCAGGCCGCGACGATTTCCTGAACGCGACGGCGCAGCAGGAGTTCGGTCGCGATGAGACCGGCCTCGATGGTCTTGCCGAGGCCGACATCGTCCGCGATGAAGAGGTTCACGCGCGGCAGCCGCGGCGCCTTGTAGAGCGGTTCCAACTGATACGGATCGATGCGGATGCCGGCTCGGAACGGGGACTGGAAGAGTCGGGAGTCCGTCGCAGTCACGCAGTTTCACCGGATCGTATTCAGGAACGCCGCGAAGTCCCGCGGCTGGTCGAATCCTTTGTTCCCGATGCTTTTCCATGCCTCCTCACCGGGGATGAACCGGTCGAGTTCCGCCTCCCACACGACCTCGACTTCCTCGCCTTGGGCATCATCGTCCGCGCAAGCGAGCGAAACGACATTGCCGTAGGCACCCGGATTCACCGCCTGCACAAGCCAGTGACGCGTGCGAACACGGACGATATTGCCTTGGGCTGGAATTGCGTCTGGACATGCTCAGACGACATGAGGCTCGATTGCTGACGCAATACATCGATCCAATCTCATGCTGCCGCTGGTCTGGGGCTCAACCATGAGCCAAGATTTTTAAAACCGTGACCTCAACGCCAGCGAATTTAGCGGTCAAAAAGTGCCGTGAGGGGCGATGGAGTCCTCCAGAGCTGCTTCGGTCTCATCATGAGCCCCCGAACAGCGGCATCGCCGCTCAGTGCCTGACACGTGAAAAGTGGCCAAGCGGCCCCGCTCAAATCTTGCGCCATCGCCGTAACTCCCTTGCGGGGAGTGGTGGATCGTGTCGGACTCGAACCGACAACCTAATGATTAAGAGTCATTTGCTCTACCGATTGAGCTAACGATCCATGGTGAACGAGGGCCGGGACACTATTCGCACCCGGCGGCGGCTCAAGTTCTTTTTTCCACCGCGCGGCGATTACATCAGTTGGATCGCGTCCACATCCACGACCGCGAAGACATCCTCCGGCATCGTGAGCCGGTCCAGCACGTCACGGATCATGCGGCTCACCTTCACAATGCCTTGCGCGCGGATCGCGATGTGGAAGCGAAAATTCCCGTGCGATTTTTCCAGCGGCGCAGGCGCGAATTCGCCGAGCGTCACATTTGCCGGCAGCGTCTCCTTCAACCTGCGGTGCAGCGTCTCGGTGGAAAATCGCCCGCGTTCCTGATGCGGTGATCGCACCGTGATCAGGACGAAATGCGTGAACGGCGGCTGCCCCATTTTTTGCCGCCACTCGATCTCCTGCTCGTAAAATCCCTCGAAGTCGTGATGCCGCGCAAACTGGATCGCCGGATGAAACGGCGTGTAGCTCTGCACGACCACTTCGCCCTCCACATCGCCGCGCCCTGCGCGCCCTGCGACCTGTGTGAGAAGCTGGAACGTCCGCTCGCTCGCGCGGAAATCCGGCAGGTGCAGCCCCATGTCGGCGTTCACGATTCCGACGAGCGTGACGTTTGGAAAATGCAGCCCCTTCGCGATCATCTGCGTGCCGACGAGGATATCAATTTTCCCCGTGCGAAATGCGTTCAGCGTCTCGCGATACGCCTCGCGTCGCTGCATCACGTCGGCGTCCATGCGCTTCACAACGGCCTTCGGAAAAAACCGGCACACGGTGTCCTCGACCTTCTCGGTGCCCGTGCCGGTGTATTTGATTCCGGGATCCTTGCAGCCGGGGCATTTGGTCGGCGCGACGGCGAGATGCCCGCACATGTGGCACACGACGCGGTTCGCAGCGCGATGAAAGGTGAGCGAGATCGAGCAGTTCGGGCACTCATGGACGTAGCCGCACTTGCCGCAGAGCATCGTCGTGCTGAAACCGCGGCGATTCAGAAAAAGGATCACCTGCTCCTTTTTTTCGAGTCGGCTCTCGATGGCCTTTGAGAGCGGGTCGCTGATGATCGGCGACGATTTCTTCGCCTCCATGCGCATGTCCACGATGCGGATGAACGGCATCTTCTGATCGTCCACGCGCTGCGTGAGCCGGAGCAGTTCGTATTTTCCGCTTATCGCATGGTGGTAGCTCTCGAGCGAGGGCGTGGCACTGCCGAGGAGCACCGCGCATTTTTCCATGTGCCCGCGCAGCACCGCGAGGTCGCGGCCGTGGTAGCGCGGCGTCTCTTCCTGTTTGTAGGTGTTCTCGTGCTCCTCATCCACGATCACGATCCCGAGCCTTTCCACCGGCGCAAAAACCGCCGAACGCGCGCCGATGGCCACGCGCGCCGCACCGCTGCGGATGCGATGCCACTCGTCGTGCCGCTCGCCTTCGCTGAGGTGCGAGTGCAGCACCGCGACCTCGTGCCGCGTCGCAGCGAAGCGCGATTTGAAGCGCTCGACCGTCTGCGGCGTGAGCGAGATTTCCGGCACGAGCAAAATCGCGCCGAGCCCGCGTTCGAGCACGCGCTCGATGGCCTGGAGGTAGATCTCCGTCTTCCCGCTGCCGGTCACGCCGTGGAGAAGAATCGGTTTCGGAGTCAGCCCCGGCTGCCCGGCGGGATTTGTGATTTCCTGTGCCTCGCCGATCTTGTTTTCAGAGTGAGACTCGGCGGAGGAGACAGACGCGGCGGACGCATCAATCGCCTCGCACACCCGCGCGAAGACCGCTTGCTGCTCCGTGTTCAGCTCCAGCTTCGCATTCGGCACGAAGGTCTCGGTGCCGTGCGGATCGCGCGCGACGGTCTCGGATTCGATCGCGAGGATTCCCTTCTTTGCGAGCGCCTTGATCGTCTGCGGCGCGACGGAACATCTCTCCGCGATGTCGCTCACGAGCATCGGGATTTTTGCGGCTCGCAGCATCACGATCACCTCCGCCTGGTTCGGCGCACGCCTCCGGACAGCCTCGGTTTCCTCCTCGGAAATTTCCCGCGCGAGCCGCGCGACGAGGCGCTTCTTATGCCCGACCTCCGCCTTGCGGATCACGCCGGGCAACACGCTCCGCAGCGCAGCCTCGAGCGGGCAGCAGTAGTAGTTTGCGACCCATTCCGCGAGGCGGATGAGCTGCGCGCTCATCGCCGGCTCGTCGCTGATTACCTCCGAGATGTCGCGGATGCCCTCGGCCTCCGTCGTCTCCGAAATCGCGATGACCGTGCCGAGCACTGCGCGCATCCGCACCGGCACGCGCACGCGGCTGCCGACGGCGCACGCACCGCCGACGGCCTCCGGGATCGCGTAGTCAAAGACCCGCCCGGCGGAATCATCGAGGAGGACGCGGGCAAATCTGGGCATGGCGCGAGAATGCAGGCCGCAAGCGTTTTGTCCAAGGCGGCATCATTAAGAGCCTTTTGAAAAATTCTCACGCAAAGTCCGCGAAGGACGCAAAGGAGGCTTTCCCCCGAGGAGCCTTCGCGCCCGTTGCGGCCTTTGCGTGATGCATTCCCGGTATCTCAACAGACTCTTAACCGGCATTTTTCAAAAAACATCATCCCCCGCCAACCGCACGACTTGCCGACGCGCACCGCGCCGTTACGCTCGTTTGCAATGGCCGAGACACTCACACCGATGATGCAGCAATACCACGGCATCCGGCGCACCTTGCCGCCGGACACGCTGCTGCTGTTCCGGCTCGGCGATTTTTACGAGATGTTCTTCGATGACGCGAAGACCGCCGCGAGCATACTCAATGTCGCGCTCACGCAGCGCAACGGCACGCCGATGTGCGGCATCCCGCACCATGCGCAGGAGAATTACGTGCGCCGGCTCATCAAGGCCGGCAAGCGCGTGGCCATCTGCGATCAGGTGAGCGAGCCGAAGCCGGGGCAGATCGTGCAGCGTGAAGTCACGCACATCGTCTCGCCGGGAACGATCGCGGATCTGCAGATGCTCGATGCGAAGCGGAACAATTACCTCGCCGCGATCCATCCCGGGAAAAATGGCGGGCACGGGTTTGCATTCCTCGATCTTACGACCGGCGATTTCCGCCTCACCGAGCTGGCGGATGAAAAGGAACTCGCCGACGAGCTCGCGCGCGTGCAGCCCTCCGAGGTGCTCGTGGCCGAGGAGAACGTCGCACTTTACCGCGATGCCGGACGCATCCAGCCCCGCGAGGGCTACACGTTCCTCTCCGAACAGGCGTATTACGCGCTGCGCGAACATTTCCGCGTGCAGTCGCTCGACGGTTTCGGCTGCGCCGAAATGCACGCCGCACAGAGTGCCGCGGGCGCGATCCTGCAATACCTCAAGGAGCTGCGCCGTTCGCTGAGCCACGTCGCGCGGCTCACTGTGTACCGCAATTCGCAGTTCATGACCGTGGACGCCGCGACGCAGGCGAACCTCGAGCTCACGCAGAGCCGCGGCGGCGCGCGCGACACCTCGCTGCTCGGCTGCCTCGACCGCACGCACACGCCGATGGGCGCGCGGAAATTGCGCGACTGGATCCTGCATCCGCTCTGCGATCTCGCAGTGCTGCGCGAGCGGCAGGATCTCATCGGAGATCTGCTGGGCGATGCGTTCATCCTCGGCAACATGCGAGAGACGCTGAAAGGCATCCGCGACCTCGAGCGCACTGTCGGACGCCTCACGCAGACCGGCGGTAACGGACGCGACCTCATGGTGCTGCGCACCTCGCTCGAACAAATCCCTCAGCTCCGCGCCGATCTCGGAGCGCTGTTGCGCAAGGAAGGTGGCGCGCTGTTTGGGACAACATCCAACATCCAAGGCAACGCATCTGGTGGTGACGCTGCGCATTCGCTTGCGCAACCAGTCACCAGTCACCAGTCACCAGTCACCTCGCCGCACTCCCTCGCCGCAATCCTCCTCACGCAGCTCCACGAACTCCCGCACATCGTCGAGCTTCTCACGAAGGCCATCGTGGACGAGCCGCCCGCGGTCACGAAGGAAGGCGGCATCTTCCGCGACGGCTGGCATGCACCGCTCGACGAGCTGCGCAACGCCTCCCGCGCAGGCAAGGACTGGATCGCGCAGCTCCAACAAAAGGTCATCGAAGAAACGGGAATCAAGTCGCTGAAAATCCGCTACACCGGCGTCTTCGGCTACTTCATCGAAGTCACAAAATCGAACCTCTCGCTCGTGCCGCCGACGTGGCACCGCAAGCAGACCATCGCAAACGGCGAGCGCTACATCACGCCCGAGCTGAAGGAGGTCGAAAGCAAAATCCTCGGCGCAGACGAGCGCGGCAAGGCGCTCGAACACGAGCTGTTCGTCCAGCTCCGCGACGAAGTGATGCGCGAACTCGCGCCGCTCCAGCAGACCGCCGCCTCCGTCGCGACGCTCGATGTTTTGTCCGCGCTCGCAGAGACAGCGCGGCTCTTCGGCTACTGCAAGCCCGCGCTGTCCGACGACCTGCGCATCCGCGTCGAGGACGGCCGGCATCCCGTGCTCGATCAGTCGCTCATCGAGGAGAAATTCGTACCGAACGACGTCGCGCTCGATGACACCGTGAACCGGCTGCTCATTTTGACCGGCCCAAACATGGCGGGCAAAAGCACCTACATCCGGCAGGTCGCGCTGCTCGTGCTCATGGCCCAGATCGGCTCGTGGATTCCCGCAAAGAGCGCGGAGATCGGACTCGCCGATCGCATCTTCACGCGCGTGGGCGCGAACGACGACCTCTCACGAGGGCAGTCCACCTTCATGGTCGAGATGAACGAGACCGCAAACATCTGCAACAACGCCACGGCGCGCTCGCTCGTGATCCTCGACGAAATCGGACGCGGCACCTCGACCTTTGACGGCCTCAGCATCGCATGGAGCGTCGCGGAATATCTGCACGACGCGATCAAATGCCGCACGCTCTTCGCCACGCACTACCACGAGCTGACCGAACTCGAAATCACGCGCGGCGGCGTGAAGAACTACAACGTCGCCGTGCGCGAATGGAACGATCAGATCATCTTCCTTCGTAAAATCATCAAGGGCGGCGCGGACAAGAGCTACGGCATCCAGGTCGCGCGCCTCGCCGGCCTGCCGCAAAAAGTCATCGCCCGCGCCAAGGAAGTCCTGAGCAACCTCGAACACCACGAGCTGAACGCCGAAGGCAACCCCACCCTCGCCGAAGCCCCCGCCCCGCCGAAGCACGGCAAGCCGCGTGGGAAGAAGGCCGCACAGAAGGCGCTGGACGCGATGCCGCCGCAGATGTCGCTGCTGTGATTTTACGAAGGGCATTTCTTTCCCTCGCGGCGACAGTGCTGCTCTCGTGCGTGAGTGTCGCGCGCGACGACGAGCGGTTGGAAAAGTTCGTCTTTGAAAAGGCCGAGATGGGCGTGCCGTTTCGCATCACGCTGTATGCGGCGGATGAGGATGCGGCGAAGCGTGCGGCGGAGGCGGGCTTTGCGCGTGTGGAGGCGCTGAACCGGATCTTCAGCGACTACGAGGATGACACGGAACTGGTGCGGCTTTCGCGCACTTCGGGCTCGGGACAGGCGGTGATGGTGAGCGACGAACTGTGGGCTGTGCTCTCCCGCGCGCAGGTGCTCGCGGCGCGGACGGATGGCGCGTTCGACGTGACGTGCGGGCCGCTCACGGGCATGTGGCGGAATGCGCGACGCAAGCACGAACTGCCTTCGCCGGAGCGGATCGCGGAGATGACGGCGCGCGTCGGCTGGAAAAAAATGCGGCTCGATGAGAAGGCGCACACGGTCGCGTTGCTCATACCGGACATGCGGCTCGATGTCGGCTCGATCGCGAAGGGCTTTGCGGCAGACGAGGCGTTGAAGACCGTCCGTGCAAACGGCTGCCCGCGCGCGATGGTCGCGGGAAGCGGGGACATCTCGTTGGGCGATCCGCCGCCAGGGCGGAAGGGCTGGCGCATCGAAGTGGTCGGGCTCGATCTCGACGATGCCGCGCCCGCGCCGATCGTGATCGAGATTGCGAATGCAGCCATCGCGACAAGCGGGGACCGCAACCAGCGCTTCAACGCTGACGGCAAGCGCCTCTCGCACATCCTCGATCCGCGCACGGGACGCCCGCTCACCGATCACGCGCTCGTGAGTGTGATCGCGAAGGACGGACTCACCGCGGGAATCTCGACGGCATGCAGCGTCATCGGCCCGAAGGAGGCGCTAAAGCTCGCGGCGGAGTGGCACGCGGCGATCCGCATCCAGCGCGCGCCGGAGGGGAAATTGGAAATCACCGAGTCGCCGGAGTGGTCGGCGTTGGTCGTCGAGCGGGAGAAGAAGTAGGGCGACTGTTGCGCTGTTGCGAGCCCGCTAAGATTCAAATTCTCCGCTCACATGCGGATTCGTACCATCTTGCAAGAATCGCGGGACCGGGAGAGCAGGACGGCGTGTCTCGGGCCGGCTGCACCGGTGCGCTTCGGCTTGTCGTTCGGCTTCGGCGCGTCGGCGGCGTGGAGCGATGTGGACGCGATGAGGCTCGTGAACAATGTGACGGATCGGAATGTGCGCATGGGGTTGGGCTTTTGGAAAAATGATGGTCCTTCTCGGGAGGCGAAGCGCACCCATTTGTGTGCTGCAATGGCGCTCGGCAACGATGAACACGCGAGACAGAAGATTCGGGCACCGCGCCCTTTTCGCTTCCCCCGATGGCGCGCGCGTTCTACTTCCAGTCCGCTCAATTTTTCAAACCCAATACCCGACCCAGCCATGGCAAAGACGACCGCAACACCCGCAGAGGAAAACAAGGTAATCGCCGCACGGAACAAGAACCTCGACATGGTCCTCCAGACCATCGTGAAGGAATACGGCGACGGCGCGATCATGCGGCTCGGCGATTCCAAGCAGATGGATGTCGAGGCGATCCCGGTGGGAAATATCTTGATCGATCGCGCGCTCGGCTGCGGCGGACTGCCGCGCGGGCGCATCGTGGAAATCTTCGGCCCAGAGAGCTCGGGCAAGACGACGCTCACGCTCACCGCAATCGCGCAGGCGCAGAAGCGCGGCGGGCTCGCGGCGTTCATTGACGTGGAGCACGCGCTCGACCCGCAGTACGCGAAGAAGCTCGGCGTGAACCTCGACGACCTGCTCGTCTCCCAGCCCAGCAGCGGCGAGGAAGCGCTGCGCATCGTGGAGACGCTCGTGCGCTCGAACGCGCTCGACATCATCGTGCTCGATTCCGTCGCAGCGCTCGTGACGAAGCAGGAGCTCGAAGGCGAAATCGGCGACAGCACCGTGGGCGCACAGGCGCGCCTGATGAGCGCCGCGATGCGCAAGCTCACCGCGCTCATCTCGAAGGCGCGCACGATCTGCATTTTCACGAACCAGATCCGCGAGAAAATCGGCGTGATGTTCGGCAACCCCGAGACGACGCCCGGCGGCAAGGCGCTGAAATTTTACGCCAGCGTGCGCATCGACATCCGCCGCATCGGCGCGATCAAGACGCCGGAGGGCACCGTGACGGGCAACCGCACGAAGGTGAAAATCGTGAAGAACAAAGTCGCACCGCCGTTTTGCGAGTGCGAGTTCGACATCATGTACAACGAGGGCATCAGCAACACCGGCTCGCTGCTGGATCTCGCGATCGAAAAGGGGATCATCGAAAAACGCGGATCGTGGCTGAGCTACAACGGCAGCCAGCTCGCGCAGGGGCGCGACGCCGCGAAGGAGATACTGAAGTCCGACAGCGCGCTCTACGACACTCTCTACGCGGCAGTTAAGGCGAAGCTCGACGAGGAAACCGCCGCGGCGAAGTAGCGGCGATGCGCACAGCGTCCGGCTCGATGGAGTCAGGCGCGGACGAAAACGAGCTTCGCGCTGACGGCGCGCGGTTCGAGTTCCGGGCACAGCAGCGCAAGCGCCTCGCGGTATGCGTCCAGTTGCGGGGCATAGCGGGCTTCAATGGCGGCGCGTTCTTCGGCGTTGGAAAAACGGTCGGTCTTGAAGTCCACGATCTCCGCGCGCAATGCGTTGCCGGCTGAATCGCGCCAGAGTTGCACGCGGTCGAAGGAGCCGTTCAGCACTTCCGGGCGACCTTGCGAATTGCGGAGGACTGCGAAGGCGCGCTCGCGCCACAAATCAGACGTCTCGCTTTTTGCGGTGCGCGGTTTCGTCAACGCGGTGTGCAGTTCCGTTCCGGCGGTCTTCGCCTCCTCGAACAGCCTCTGCGCCCACGCCGTGACTTCAGCGCGATCCAGGCCGTCGGCGAGTTCGGCTGTTGCTTTCACGAGCGTGCCCGCATCGGGGAGCCCGTCCTCGACCCACGCGAATTGCCGGAGCCACGCATGGATCAAATCACCACGCTGCATCGCCGCGCGGTTTGCGGGCGCGAAGATTTTTGTGACGTTCACGATGCCACCTTCGCTGCATCCGGATGGAGTGGCATGTCCTGCACGTCCGGCGAACGGCGCGATCCGTTTCTTCGCGGGAAGCGCGGATGCGCCGGCCATTCCGGGATCGGGCTTGTCCAGCTTCAGCCCGCCGCGGCCTTTCTCCGCGTCGCATTCGCGCATCGAGAGGCCGTCAAATTCCTCCACCGTGCGATCGGCATCCACTTGCAGTGCGCGGCGCACGAGGAGCGCGAGCGGAGACTTGCCGCCTTCGCGCAGGATGATGTCGAGATAGGATCGCGCGCGCGTCATGCCGACGTAGAGCACGCTGAGTTCCTCCATGAAATCCGCGGATGCCTGTGTGCTCACGAGATCTTCCATGTCGAGAAAAGGCGCGTCCCTTTTCGAGGGGACGATGCGTGGCGGCTCGTCGGGGTTGCTCACGATCACGTCGCCGTGGCCGCCCTGCGCCGCGTCGAGCTCGAGCAGGAGCACGGCTTCAAATTCGAGGCCCTTCGAGGCGTGGATCGTCATCACGCGCACGCCGGAGCCGCCGGGCCGCTCGATGCGCCGTTTGCGGACGTGCGCCACGAAATCCGAAGGCCGCGCCGGGCCGCGTGCGTCGAATTCCCGCGCGACGCCGAGGAGCTGTTCGCAGCGCTGGATGTCGTGATCGCTGCACGCGGCGGAAAATGCGGCGTGGCGGATCCATTTCCGCAGAGTCGTCGCGAAGCCGTGCGCGGTGAGGTCGTGGCGAATGCGGCGGAGGGCGTGCCGCTCGTCCGTGCCCACCGGATTTTCCGCGCGCACTGACTCGGGAAAACCGAATGCAGCGGCGAGCGGGCTCGTAAGCACGACGTGGCGCGCGGCGGTGCTGCCGGGATGATCGAGCCATGCGAGCAGGCACAGGATCACCTCGACAGCACGCGAATCGGTGAGCGGGTTGCCGCCTTCGCCGCTCACGTCCACATCGGGATGCGCGCTGCGGATGTCGGCAATCAGGCGCGGCATCAGATTTTTTTTCCGTAGAAGGATGCCGATTTTCCGCTGCGGATCTTCGCCGAGATGCGCGCCGACGTATTCGAGCGCCTTTGCGATGAGCGCGCGATTCTTGTCCTCGGCATCCGCGCCCTCGCCCGTGTTTGCGAGGATCACGCGCACTCTGCCGCGGAGTTTTTCCACATCCTTCGCGGGCTTGTGCTCCGGGAATGTCGCGGCCCATTCGCGGCCTGCGGCTTCGATGGCATCCTTGTCCGTCTGCTTTTCATCGAGCCAGCCGTGGGCGAGCGATTGGAAGGTGCGGTTCACCGAATCGAGCACGGCGCGGCTGGAGCGGAAGCTCTCGCTGAGAATGCGCGCGGGCGTGGTGCCGATAGTTTTTCCGATGTCGTCGAGCGGCCCGTGCATCAGTTCGCGGTCGCCGCCGCGCCAGCCGTAGATCGCCTGCTTCTCGTCGCCGACCACAAGCACTTCGCCGCCGCCGCCGCCGATCTCCTCGATGATGGGCCGGAAGAAATGAAACTGCAGCCGGCTCGTGTCCTGAAACTCGTCGAAGAGGACATGCTCGAACCGTGTGCCGAGGCGAAAATACAATTCTTCCTGCGCGAGCGCGGCGGAGGTGACCATCGCGGCCACGTCGCTGAACGTGTACGCCCCGGCGCGGAACGCGGCCTCGCGGCGGTGGCTTTTGTAGTGTTGCGCGAGCCAGCACAGCGCGGCCTCGCGCGCCTTGTGGCGGCGGAGGAGTGCGTCGCAGGCGCGAGCGAGGACCGGCTGCATCGCGGTGGCGAGTGGCGCGGGTGTCGGATGTTTTGCGTAGTCCTCGTCGTTGAAAATTTTCACCACGAGCGGGATTGCAAGCAGCGCGGTGGCGTCCTCGCCGGGCTGAAGCACAGCGCGGAGCTTGTCGATCGAGTCTTCCCACAACTTCACCGTGGTGCCGGTTTTTGTCTTCGGAATCCAGTCCGCGGAAGTCGCGAGCGTCTTCGTCACGTCCGCGAGTTCGTCCTTGCTCCAACGCCGCGCTTCGGGACGCGCGAATGTCGCGGGTGCTTCCGCCGCAGGGATCGTGCGTTCGAGATTCGGCGCGAGTTCCGCGAGCGCTCCGAGCATCGAGCTCACGACGCCTCGGCGGAAAGTCCACAGCGCCTCGGCGAGACTTTGCAGATCCGCCTCGCCGAGGATCGCGTGCAGCGTCTCGCGCAGAAGCTCCTCCTCGCCTTCGTCCACGGCCATCGTCCAGTCCGGCGCGAGGCCGAGTTCGCTCGCGAATGCCTTCGCGATTTGCGCGAAGAACGCATCCATCGTCGAGATGGCGAGGCGGTCCATGTGCGCGGTGAGGGTCGAGAGCAGGCGGTGGCAATCCTGCGCTGACAGCGGCGTGCCGAGTTGCTTCGCGAGATTCGCGCGGCGCTCGTCCGATAGCGCGCCTTCGGAGAGCAGGCGCAGCACGCGATCCAGGATTTCACCTGCGGCGGCACGCGTGAATGTGGTCGCGAGAATCGCGGCGGGATTCTGCGGGTGGCCGTCCGCTTTGCCTCGCAGCAGGATGCGGATGAACGACACAGCGAGCTGATACGTTTTTCCCGATCCGGCGGAGGCGCGAATGATGGCGAGCGGCATCGTTATTCCTCCTCCTCGGTGGATGGCAGTCCGTTCAATCCGCAGAGCGCGAGGAATGCCGGGTCTTCGTTGTCGGCGACTTCGCCGATTTCTCGGCAGCCTGCGCCGCTGCAAATCTCGGCGATGATCTGCTGCGCCTTTTCCCATGCGGCGGAAATTTTTTCCGTACTGAAGGGTTCAGTGATGCCTGCGTCCTCGTCCTTCGGCGGCAGGTTGAAATAGACGAGTTCGGTTGCATCGGCGGAGATTGCGCTGCCGATGTCGGCGATTTCCGGAAGCAGCTTCACGTAGAGCGGGAGCTGCAAGTCCTTCCACTCGCCGCTGCGCGCGGCGAAGTGCGCCTTGTCGGGCGTCACGGCTTGCGACGAGGTCTTGTAGTCAATGACGCGCCAGCGCCCGTCCGCGTGCCGGTCAATGCGATCAATGCGGCCCTTGAGTTTCACATCCTGCGGGCCGCAGGGCACGGGGAACGGGACGACGAGCGAGCGGCCTTTTTCCACGTAGGCGATCTGCCAGCCCTCGGAAAAAAGTGCGGCCTGATGTTTTGCAAAGACGCCGAGGCGAGCCTCTAGCGCGCGGGACTGCGCGCGCACGGGCGGCAGCGCGTGCGGGCCGAATTTACCACTCATGTATTCCTCCAGGATCGTTTTCAATTCCGCCCCGATCTTCGCGGGATCGGTCACGCCGCTGCCGCCGATGTGGCGCTCGCCGAATTTCTCCAGCACGGTGTGAATCGCGGTGCCGAACATGCCGGGATCGAGTTCGTCCGCGGAGTCGTCCTGCGAGTCGAGATGCAGGATGTTTTTGAAATAGAAGAGGCGCGGCGAGCGGATGTAGCTGCGGAAACTCGTCACTGAAAAAATGCGGAAGGCGCGCATTTTTTCCGAATCCGGCTCCGGCGGAACGAGGCCCGCTGCGGCGTGAATCGGCGGTGTGGCCGTGTGCGGTTCGGTCGTGAGCGAAATGAGGCGGCGCGCGAGATCGTTGCCTTCCGTCGCGCCGAGGAGCAGGCGGCTCGGGCGTGCGGGCAGGCCCTCGGCGGTGCAGCGCGGCGCGAGCAGTGCGATGCGTCCTTGCGCGTGGCGGCTCTCGCAGACGGTGTGCAGCGTGAATTGATCGCGCGCGAAACGGCTCGCGCGGCACGGGAGGCCGAGGCGTTCGCGGAGCGCGTCGAGGAGCAGCGGCTCGACGGGCGCGCCCTCGGGGAGCGCGCCTTCGACGACGGACGTGATGATGAGCGCGGGCGCGTCGTCTGAGGCGGCTTCGAGCCAGCCGGCGAGTTCCACGGCGTCGGGCTGATCCGGCGCGGGGATCTCGGTCCTGCCCGCGATTTCTACGACGATGCGGAGCAGTTCGGAGACGGGCAACTCCGCGAGCGCACGGCGCGGGAGGCGCTCGATTTCGTCGAGCGCATCGCGCACGGCCTCCAGCGCGCGCAGCAGTGCGCGGCCAGCATCTGAGTGACGCGGAAGGCGGTGGTGACGGTAGATGCGCAGCAGCAGGCGCGTGACATCGGCGGAAAAATGCGTGCTGCGGATCGCGGTGATATCTTCGAGGCGTTGCAGCAGTTCTGCGATGCGCTCATCGTTCGATCCCGGAGCGGCGTGCTGCGGTGCGATTCGTTGGGGCAGGTGGTCGTTGAAAAATTTGTCGAGCGGTTTCGCGGACAGGCGTGTGATTCCGGCGAGGTCGGGATGGCGGACGAGCGCGGCGACGCTCGGGTACGTCGGCGGCGCGCCTCCGGGGCGATCGAGAAAGTCGGCGGTCTGCGCGAGGAGTTGCAGCGCGGGTGCGCGGGAGGCGGGGCTTCCCTCGGCGGCGCGGGCCTCGATGCCTGCGTCGGCGAGGCCGTGCAGCAGCGCGGGCACTGCGGCGGGTTCGGGCACGGCGATGGTGATTCCCGATCCGGCGAGGCCCGCACTTTTCCAATCGCGGATCAGTTCGGCGCATCGTGCGGCCTGCTCGCGCACGCCGCGAACGACGTGGATTTCGCCGTTGGAAAACTGGCACGGGCGCTTCGCCCAGAATGCCGCGTTCAGGCGGCCCCAGTCATCGGAACCGGCGGATTCGGATTCCGGCGCATGGATGAAGACGAGGGGCGGTTCGGGCAGGGTCTTGAGCAGGAGGACAAATTCCGGCGTGAGTTCGACGATGCCGATGAGCGCGACGCGGAGATCTGCGGGCGGCCTGCCGGTGGCTGCGAGGCGTGCGCGTCGGGCGGCGGGATCGGTGAAGCCCCATGTGCCGAGCACGGCGCGATATTCGTCGAGGAGGTGCTGAAGCGATTCCCAGCGCTCCTGCTCGATGTCTGCGGAGTCCGGCGCGATCTTGGCGAGTTCGGAAAATGCGCCGCTGAAATCCACGCCCGCAGTGCCGAGCACGCGCCAGGTGCGATCCAGCATGGCGGCGAGATTTGCGATGCCGCCGCGTCCGCCGGGCATGGCCCATATTTTTTCGATTAACTCCGGATTCGCGCGCTGCACGGCGAGCGTCCATGCGAGGCGCTGCGTGAGTTCGGAGGCGACCGAGGAGTCGGCGCCGAAGAGTGCGTCATCGAGCGTGCCTTGCGTGACGATGCGGGGCGGGATCAGCGCTAGGCCTGCCTGCTGCGCGGCGGCGGCGAGCGCGGCGATGAGACGGCGCTGTGCGCTTCCACCGCGGACGACGAGCAGCCAGCCGGAGAGATCGGCTTCGCGGGGATGCGATGACTCTGCGGCGTAATCCGCAATCAGCCGCGCGGCCACGGCGGGCAGCAGGGGCGAGGACCACGGGATGAAGACGCGCATGTTGCGCGGGTTATCCTAGATGTGATGCAGGGATGTCACGCAAAGGCGCAAAGGCGCGAAGAAGAATGAGGATGAATTTCCGGAAAAGACGACGGACACAGAGCCGAATCAGCGGAACTCCGTCGGCCGCACAGATTGATGATCTTGCGTGTCTGGTCACACGCGGCGAAGCGTTCCCGGCGGGTCGCCGGAAACAGCACGCGAGTCGCGTGCTCCACCCGGGAGCGATGATCGTTCGCCGGCATGATTTTAATGCGACCGAATTGCGCTGAACTGCGGGCAGGATTGCCCGCGTTACGTTGCGATCGGTTCACGAAGATCAGCTCGTTGGTGAGGAGGACGATCTGCGTGTGGCGCTCGATGGCGATCGGGGCGGTCTCGGCGGCCTTTGCCACCATTCGTTGACCCGGCAAGCGCGAAGGGCGGGCCGTCCATCGTGAGGTCGAGCTTTTCGCCGAAGGTGAGCAACGAGGCGCGCACCTGCTCGAATTCGATGCACTGGATGTTCGTGCGGCTGCCAGGAATTTGCTTTCGCGCCCGCAGCACCGGGGACGCGCAGAAGGCGGAGCGGCAGCGGGGAGTGTGGCTGCGTCATGTGCGTCGGATGCGGGAATCGTGCACGGTTGGCAATTCATGGCGGCATCGAAGCAACGCTGGCGGCGCCCACCACGGCCAAAGTTGCCGCCAGTGAAGCAACGAAGGCTTCACCGAGAGCCCCGGATTCGTCATCTGGCAGCCAAATTCACCTCTCGGCTGCGGCGAGGATCAGCGCGGGGCATCCGATGAGGAGTGCGGTGAAAATGGCGAGGGTGGGGTGCTTCATTTTGCGGTTCGAGGGTGGGTTGAATTGTCGTCTTCTCAGGATTGGATTTCAGCGTGCGACGCACGCAGGACGGCGGAGGGGAAGCGCAATTGTATTTGGAAGGCGCGGACTTTGAACGAACCCGTCGGATTCTTCCGCGCTTCTCTTTGCGCCGCACGCCGCGTGGGTTTACCGTGTCGTGCTTGTTTCCCAGTGCGGATGCTGCTTCCTTCCGCCCCCGCACGCAGCAGCGCGAATTTTTTCACACCCAAACCGCACCCCGATCCAAACGATGAAGCGTCCGATCCTCTGGCTCTCTCTCGCCGCCGTGCTGGCTGGGGGCTATTTTGCCGCGAGGCGGTGGCCGGAGAAGGTCATGTTTTGGAAAAGCGCGCCAGTCGCCGAGACGGGGAAAAAATCCGCGCGTCCGACCACGGCCCTTGTGAGCGTGCGGGACATCAGCTTTGCCATCAGCGCAGCCGGAGAGATCACGCCGGCGGAGCAGGTCTCCGTGCGGCCCGAGGTGAGCGGGCGCATTGACAAGCTGCCGGTGGACATCGGCGACAAGGTGAAAAAGGGCGACGTCCTTTTCACGCTCGATGACACGGATCTGCAGACGGAGAAATCGCAGCGCCAGATCGAGATCGAAGGCGCGAAGCTGCTGGTCACCACCGCACAGCTCGCGATGGAAAAGAACGACATGACGTTCATGCGAAACAAGGATCTCTTCGCGCAAAAACTCGTCTCGAAGGAGACCTTCGACAACAACCGCATCGAAGTCGAAACCTCGAAGAATGGCCTCGCCATCTCGCAGAACAACCTCGCCCGGTCGCAGTCGGCGCTCCAAGTCGTCGAGGACAAACTCACAAAGACCAAGATCGTCGCACCCTTTGACTGCACCGTCCTCACGCGCCCGGTGTCCGTGGGCCAGGCGGTGTCCGGCGCGAGCGGCGTGAACAGCGGCACGGAGGTGCTCACCGTTGCGGACCTCAGCGAACTCATCATCAATGCGCACATCAACCAGGCCGACGTGACGCGCCTGGCCGTGAACCAGAAGGTGCAGATCGGAGTCGAGGCTGTGCCGGGGCTGAAACTTTTTGGCCGGCTCGATCGCATCGCGCCGCAGGCGACGATCAAAAATGGCATCAAGGGTTTTTCCACGCGCATCATCGTGAAGAACGACGAGACGACCGGCGTCCGCCCCGGCATGACGGCGAACCTCACCATCCCGCTCCAGTCCGCGGACAACGTGATCGCGATCCCGCTCGCCGCAGTCTTCACGGACAAGGGCGAGCGCTTCGCCTACGTGCGCGACGGGGGAAAATTTGCACGCGTGCCGATCCAGATCGGCGTGAGCGACTACGATTTTGCGGAGGTGATTAAAGGACTCGTCGGCGGCGAGACCGTCTCGCTCGTCACGCCCGCCGAGGACGCCGGGCAGGTGCAGCAGGTCTTCGGCGCGTCGTCGAAAGGCGGCGGGAAATCTCCATCCGGCAAGAGCGGCGGGTCAGGCAAGGGCGGGCCGGGCAAAGGAGGACCGCCGAGCTGATGAAAACGTCCAACGTCCAACGTCCAACATCCAACGTCCAATTTTTCGGATCGGCAGTCCTCGCTCATTGTCACGTTGAGCGTCCGGCATTGGACGTTGGACGTTGGGCGTTGGGCGTTGGACGTTGATTCCCCCCCGCCCATGTCCCTCATCGAACTCCGCGGAGTCAGCAAAATCTACCACCTTGGCGGTGAGGAAATCCGCGCGCTCGACGACGTGGATCTCGACATCGAGGGTGGCGAATTCATCTCGATCATCGGTCCTTCTGGCAGCGGAAAATCCACGCTCATGCACGTCCTCGGCTGCCTCGATTCGCCGACAAAGGGCAGCTTCAAGCTCGACGGCACCGAGATTTCCACCGCCTCGGGCAGCCAGCTCGCGCGCATCCGAAACGAGAAGATCGGCTTCGTCTTCCAGTTCTTCAACCTGCTGCCGAAACTCAGCGTGCTGCAAAACGTCGAGCTTCCGATGGTCTATGCCGGCGCGAGTGCGAAGGAGCGCCGCGAGCGCGCGATGGAGGCGCTGCATCTCGTGGAAATGGACAACCGCGCGAAGCACCGCCCGATGCAGCTTTCCGGCGGACAGCAGCAGCGCGCCGCCATCGCACGCGCGCTGGTGAACAACCCGAAGATCGTCTTCGCCGACGAGCCGACCGGCAACCTCGACTCGCACACCGGCGAGACGATCCTGCGTCTTTTCCACGAGCTGAGCCGCAAAGGCCGCACCATCGCACTCGTCACGCACGACCCGGAAATCGCCGCCGTCACGCCGCGTCGGATCGAAATCCGCGATGGGAAAATCGCGACGAATGTGGACGCGAGGCTCGCGGGCGCGAAGGAAGGCCCGAAGTTTGATATCGGCACCAACGCGCCATGAATTGGTTCAACGCCGTCGCCGTCGGACTGCTGGAGATCCTCGCGAACAAGTTCCGTTCGTTGCTCACGATGCTCGGCATCATCCTCGGCGTGTCCAGCCTCGTCGCGATGTCCGCGCTCACG
>Ga0315909_10003738_pt1 | contig 18383 bp, 23 predicted proteins | sample LakEriMetagenome_11_FD_203527 | JGI IMG/M metagenome (GOLD analysis project Ga0315909, IMG submission 203527) | Freshwater fungal communities from buoy surface, Lake Erie, Ohio, United States - Buoy 2 MA125 | ecosystem: Environmental > Aquatic > Freshwater > Lake | place: USA: Lake Erie, Ohio... | reverse complement strand
CAACCTCGCACAGAATCTCAGAATTTCATGTTTGGGATTTATGTGTTATTTGTGATTTTTTGTAACAACAAAAACAAAAAGGAAAAATTGGACATGCCTGCAGGAAGACCACCGAAGCCGCTAGAACAAAAGCGCAAAACGGGCAGAACGCCCAACACCGATTCGGGTGGGCGCAAACTTCCTGAGATTGCGACAGTCACAGTTTTGCCAATGGCGACTTCGATTCCTGAACCGCCAACCGATCTTGGTCTTGAAGGTCGCGACCTTTGGGAAAAAACTTGGAACACCGCAATCACTTGGCTTTCACCAATCAGCGACATGAAACAGGTTGAAAGCGCTTGCCGATTGGCTGACGATGTTGCGCTTGCGCGGCAGGTTTATCGAACCACGCGAGATGTCGCAGATGGAAAGTTGTTGGTATCGTTCTCTGATGCATTGCAGAAATCGCTGACAGTTTTGGGCTTCAATCCTGTGAGCAGATCGCAACTGGGGGTTGCAGAAGTACGGCGGGCGACAGCACTTGAAGACCTCATCCGGCAAAAAGAAAGCCGCAACTAGAACCTGGCCACCGCGCTGGCTCACGCCAGTTTCGGCAGCTGACCGCAAACGCGGCGATGGCGAACTGTATGCAAAATTCATTGAAGCGGTTTGTAGGGTCACAAAGGATTCCATCGCAGCACCGGCAGGTGAGCTGCTACAACTGCGCCCATTCCAAACCGAATTGCTTTCACATCTGCTCGCACGCAGACCTGATGGAAGATTCAAACACCGCGCAGCCCTTGTTGGGATGGCGCGAAAAAATGGCAAGTCGCAATTGGCAGCCGGCGTTGGTCTTGCTGGCCTAACCCTTGGCGGTAATGGATCAGAGATTCTTTCCTGCGCAGCTGACCGCGACCAGGCACGCATTGTTTTTGGAACAGCCCGCAGGATGGTCGAACTTGATCCTGAACTTTCGCGGATGTTCAAGTTGTATCGGGATGCCATCGAATTCCAGGAAAAGGGTTCGGTCTATCGCGTTCTTTCCGCTGAGGCTTATACCAAAGAAGGTTTGAACCCTTCGCCCGTCATCATCTTCGATGAAGTTCACGCACAACCCACGCGAGAACTTTGGGATGTCATGTCACTTGCCGGTGGCGCTCGCGCTGATTCCCTACTTTTCGGAATCACAACTGCCGGTGTCAAAACAGCTGCGAACGGCCAAGATTCATTGTGCTTCTCGCTTTATGAGTACGGCAAGCGAATCATCAGTGGTGAAATTGATGATCCGTCATTCTTCTTCGCATGGTGGGAACCGGCGAGCGCCGATGCCAATTTCAAAGACCCACTGGCCTGGGCGGAAGCCAACCCCGGCTTTGATGACATCGTGGATGCAGAAGATTTTCACAGCGCAGTTCTGAGAACGCCAGAAGCAGAATTCAAGACCAAGCGAATGAACATGTTCGTCAGCACTTCAACTGCTTGGCTTCCTGATGGATCGTGGTCAGCACTGGCACAGCCTTATCGCGAACCTGTTCCTGGCGAAGATGTGGTTCTTGCCTTTGATGGCGCATTCAGCAACGATTCCACCGCACTTGTTGCGTGGATGCTAGGCGGGGAAAAACCGCACTTGATGGTTGTTGGATTATGGGAGCGACCAGAAGATGCCGACAACACCTGGCATGTTCCCATCGCAGAAGTTGAACAAACCATCATCAACACCGCCAGAGATTCAAGGTTCAATGTTCGGGAAATCGTTTTCGACCCGGCACGCTGGCAGAGAACAATGATGCTTCTGGATGAAGACGGGTTGCCGGTTGTCAGTTACCCCAACAACGCAGAACGCATGGTTCCGGCCACACAGAAGTTTTTTGAAGCAGTGATGAATCAATCCTTCACTCATGATGGTGATGAAAGACTTGCGCGGCATATTGGAAACTGTGTCACCAAGCAATCTTCGCGTGGCGTAATGGTTGCGAAGGCATCTTCCAAGCGAAAAGTGGATGCGGCTGTCGCAGCAATTTTTGGTTACGACAGAGCAACACAACCGCAAGAAAAGGCAAAACCCGTTGCAAGATATTTCTCTGTGAGGACATAAATGAAAAAAGGTTGGATTCTCATCGGTGTTGAAGTTGTCGGCCTAGCAGTCGCCGGCGCTGGCTTGTTGATGGTTTCGGTTCCCGTTGCATTGATTGGTCTTGGCGGTTTCATCGTATGGATTGCAGAAAGAGCAAGTGAATGAGCATTTCAAAATCATTGCGCAAACTAGAAAAGCGCCAGCAAAGTGCAAACACCCAATATGTTGAACCACTGATTCCTGGTCGCCCTGCTTACACCACACCGGCTGGTGTGGATGTCACACCTGACACCGCCCTTCGCATGTCAGCGGTCTATGCTTGCGTGCGCTTACTTGGCGACACCATTTCTTCACTTCCCCTTGGTGCTTATGTGCGCCGGGGTCGCAATCGCATTTCCTACGCCGCAGCATTTGGCGAACAACCTGTTTGGATCAATAAGCCAAACCCTGAATCCACCCGCCTGGAATTCATTGAACAAATCATCACTTCACTGAACCTTCATGGCAACGCCTTCATTTTGACAGTGCGTGATGATATGGGTGAGGTAGTCGAACTCTATGTTCTTCATCCTGATGATGTAACGATTCACCGCAACCTTGAAGGCTTCCCGCTTTCTTATGTGGTTCGAAATTCGTACACCAAAGTTTCTGAAATTCTCACGCCGAATGACATCTTGCACATCCCGATGTTCCGGCTTCCCGGCCACCTTCTTGGTCTTTCACCAATCGGCGCAGCTCGCATGAGCGTTGGCGGTGCGATGGCTGCTGAGATTTACGCGGCATCATACTTTGGCAATGCTGCCAACCCTGGTGGTGTCATTGTTTCGCCCAATGAACTCACTGAAGAACAAGCCAAAGAAATCATCACCAACTGGCAAATTGATCATGCTTCGCCCTATCGTGCGGGCAAGGTTGGCCTTCTCTCTGGTGGCGCTGATTTCCGACCATTGACCATCAACGCACAAGATGCGCAGATGCTTGAAGCCCGCCGATTCGGTGTGGAAGAAATCGCCCGATTGTTCCGCGTTCCGATTTCACTTCTTGGTCATCCTGTCGCTGGTGCGATGTCATTTGCTTCCGTTGAAGCGCAGAACCTTTCCTTCGTTCAACACTCATTGCGCCCATTGCTCGAAAGATTAGAACAGGCGCTTTCAACGCTACTTCCAGAACCCGATGGATTTGTGAAGTTCAATTTGGATGCGCTGTTGCGTGGAACCACATTGGAGCGTTACGAAGCCTACACAAAGGGCTTGCGTGAAGGATTCCTTTCGCTCAATGATGTGCGATCAGTGGAAGACCTTTCACCAATTGGTGAAGCCGGCGACCAATACCGCGTTCCTTTGCAGAACATTGATGCCGCAGATGCCCGCGATGTTGGATTCAATCTTCGTTCAGAAATCGCAGCTCGACTTGTCCAGGTCGGCTATGAACCAAGCGAAGTTCTTTCAGCGGTTGGCATTGAGCCAATCAAGCACACCGGAATCCCATCCACCCAACTTCAGCAAGTTGCGCAGATTGACCCTGCCGATCCTGCTTCAGTCTATGAAGTCAAGAGCGCCCCAAATGTTGATGTTCACGCACCAGAAACCATCATCAACATCCCGAACACCGAAGTTCGCGTGGATGCCCCTGTTCTCAATGTGGATGCCCCAGTTCTCAACATGGAAGCACCGCAGGTTCACATGGATGCACCGCAATTCACAGTTGAGGTGGAACCAAACATTGTTCTTCAACAGCCATCACCAAGAAAGGTGATTCGCACAGTTGAACGCGATGAACACAACAGAATTGTTCGAATCATTGAAGAAGAAGTGGAAGGATAAAATATGGCAACAGGATTGAGCGCCTACCTTGCAAACGCGCTTCTTGATTCAGTTGGGAATGCAACCAGTTTTTCGGTTGCGAATGTCTATGTGAAACTACATGTTGGTGATCCAGGTGCAAATGGCACTGCGAATCCAGCAACAGAAACAACACGCAAGGCTTGCACTTTTGCCGCCGCATCCGGGGGTTCACTTTCGTCTGATGCCGATGTTTCCTGGACAAACATTGCTGGTAGTCAAGATGCGACATATTTCACCGCATGGGATAACGCATCAACTGGCAATTTCTTGTTCTCTGGAACGATGACTGGCAATGCCTATACCGCCGGAGATACCTTCACGATTCCTTCTGGATCACTGACCGCTTCACTTACTGTCGCCAGTTAGCCCATCAGCATGACTGAATTTCTTCGGTTCACGCTTGATGTTTCACCACTAGATTCCCCAAATTACGGGCTAGACGGAAACTTTGCCTTCACCGAAGAAGGCGCTGGCACTAGCAATTCCGCGCTCACAGCAACGGCAACTGCGACAAGACAAACCTTCGCAACTGCCGAAGCGTTGGCAACTTTCGCAGCTGAAGCCACCGCCACCATCATCAACCCTGATTCGGCCACCGCGCTTCTTGGTGGATTGTCAGCCAGCGCCAGTTCTGTCACAAGCATCACCGGAACAGCAACTTCTGAATTTGGTGGACTGACCGCATCTGCAAATGTTCTTCCACCACCAGCACCAAGCACCGATGCATTGACTGGTTCGGTTCAGTTCATCCAGCCAAGCAAATTTGTTCCACAACAAGAAGTTCAAAAGCCGGTCAATGTTGTCACAGCAAATGCACTTTCCTTCAATGTATTCAATGCTGAAACAACAAGTGTGATTGAATTTTCTATCCTTGAAGAAGACAACGAACTTCTTCTTCTTATGTAAGGAAGGTCAATGCCATATTTCATCAGCGACAAGCAAAGTGATTGCAGCGGATGGGCGACAGTAAAAGAAGAAACTGATGGTTCGTACACCACAATTGGTTGCCATGACAACAAGCAGGGTGCGATTGACCAGATGGTTGCAGTTTCCATTGCTGAGGATATGGAACCAGGTGGCGAAGTGAACAAGCGCCAGGTTGATTTGACTGTTCCAACCTACATTCGACAAAACGCACAACGCGGCTTGGAATGGGTTCGCAATGGTTTTGGGGGCGATGGTCTAACGGAGAAGACCAAGCGCGAAGCGCGAGAGATGGCAGATGGATCGGTGAGTGAAAGCAAGGCACGCCGAATGGCAGCCTGGTTCGCCCGCCACATGGTTGATTTGGATTCCCCGGAAGTTGGAGATGAATCCAACCCAACACCAGGAATGGTTGCGCATGCACTTTGGGGCGGCTACCCAAAGAGCGAAAGCGACAGAGCAATGAAATGGGCGCAACGCAAGGTTGCCGAATTAGATGCAGAAGCCGCAGATTCAAGGAGCAAACAAGTGGCAAAAAAGATTGAGCGCCGCACATTCGCGGTTCAAAACATTGAAGCAAGAGCAGCAGAAGATGGAACAATGCGCCTGTCAGGATACGCAGCTGTTTTCAACAACCCATCCGTTCCGCTTCCCTTTGTTGAGAGAATCGCACCAGGCGCATTTCGCAAGACACTTTCTGAAATGCCAGATGTTCGGTTGCTCATCAATCATGAAGGACTTCCCTTGGCTCGCACCAAGAATGGAACTCTCACCCTGACTGAAGATGAAGTTGGTCTTCGCTTTGATGCGATTATTGCCAACACCACAGAAGGTCGCGATTTATATGCGCTGGTTCAGCGTGGTGATTTGGATCAGATGAGTTTTGCCTTCCGGGTCATTCGTCAGGCATGGAACTCAGACCGCAGCGAAAGAACATTGAAAGAAGTTTCCTTGGCTGATGGCGATGTTTCAGTGGTTACTTATCCGGCATACCCTGCCACATCAGTGGAAGCCCGCGAGAAATTAGCCAGCGCCATCCGCGCAATCAAGGAAGGCCGGGAAGTCAGTGGCGAATCCTTGATGCTTCTTCAGGCAATCTTTGATGATCTCTCAGAAGGTCACGAATATGTCATGAAGGCTGTCGAATCCATGTCAGTTCTTGTTGGCAACGGCGAAATGGAAGAAGAAGCCCGTCAAGAAGTTGGCGATTTTGTCGAATGGGATTCATCTGGTGGAACTGCTCGCGGAAGAATTGAACACATCATGGAAGAAGGGGTTCTTGGAATCCCAGATTCAGATTTCAGTATCACCGCAGAAGAAGATGACCCGGCTGTTCTCATTCGCGTATATGAAGAATTCCGCGATGGATGGCGACCAACCGAAACACTTGTTGGTCACAAGATGTCAGAACTTCGATTCATTGATCCACTGCCAGAAGCCACAGAAGAAGAAGGCAGAAAAATCTCATTGCGATATGCCAAAGCGCTTCGCAATGTTGTCAAATAGTTTTCGGCAAAAAGCCGAATTGAAGCCGGTTGCTTCCCTGCACCCTTTACGCGCCGCAGGTTGTCGTTGCCACCACTTCATCAAACAATCAATCACAGGAGAAAAATGTCTTACATCAACAAAGTGATTGAGCGCCGCGATGCTGTCAAGGCTGAGATGGATGCAATTCTCGATGCAGTTGCAACTGAGAATCGCACCGACCTCACCGCTGACGAAACCGCCAAGTATGATGCTTTGGTGGAAGAAAGCCGCTCGCTCGATTCCAAGATTGAAACCTTGAAGGCACAAGCAGATGCAGATGCAAAAGCTGCTGAGGCTCGCGCCGCTGTCGCATCCGTAGTGATGCCATCCGCCCCTGCTCGCGTAACCCGCGAAGCACGCACCTACACCGCACAAGCAGAACATTCCTTCGTCAAGGATGCATTCAATGCACAATTCCGTAGCGACTTCGGCGCACAAGAGCGCCTTGCACGTCACATGCGTGAGGAATCCATTGAGCGCCGCGATGTTGGAACTGCTCAATTCGAAGGTCTAGTTGTTCCACAGTATCTCACCGACCTTGCTGCGACATACGCACGCGCTGGTCGCCCATTTGCTGATTTCGGAACCACCAAGCACGCACTTCCTGCTGCTGGTATGACCCTCAACATCAGCCGCATGACCACAGGTTCTTCAACCGCTGTTCAGGTAACACAGAACGATGCTGTTTCTGAAACAGATGTTGATGACACACTATTGACAATCAACGTTCGCACAATCGCTGGACAACAGGATATTTCCCGTCAAGCAATTGAGCGTGGAACCGGCATTGATCAATTCGTTGTCAATGACCTCATCCGTTCATGGCACACCACCCTCGACAATCAAATCCTCAATGGCGCTGGCACAGCCGGAACCATCAAGGGTCTTCGTTCATCCGGTGGAAATGCAGTCACCTTCACAAGCACCGCACCAACAGTTGCGCTTCTCTATCCAAAACTTGCTGATGCATTCCAGCAAATTGAGAGCAACGTATTTGCAAAGCCAACTCACGTTGTGATGCACCCACGCCGTCTTGCATTCTTGCTCGCGGCTACTGATTCAACTGGCCGACCACTTGTTGTTCCAGCAGCAAATGGCGCAATGAACGCCGCAGGTGTTGGCGCTGGCGCTGCCGATTATGGCAACAGCGGATACCAACTTCTTGGCCTTCCAATCATCACTGATGCAAACGTTGGAACCACTTATGGAACCACCACAAATCAGGATGAAATCTATGTCATTGATGCTCGTGAGAACCACCTCTGGGAGCAACCAGGATCACCATTCGCATTGACATTCGATGCAACTGGTGCAGGTTCACTCACCATCAAGACTGTTGTCTATGGATTCGCAGCCTACACAGGCGAACGCTATCCACTAGCAAACTCAATCATTTCTGGTTCAGGATTAGCAACACCATCCTTCTAGTGATTGAATAAATTTCTGGCTTTCTAGTCAGAAAAAATCGGCAAGAGAAGTGACAGATTCCCCCGGCTGTTGCTTCTCTTGCCCCTATAATTCGGGGGAATTATGAAATCAAATCACAAAGTTTCCATTGGCACCTGCGACCCAGGAATGGTTTCAGGTTCCTTCGCTTTTGCGATGATGCAGTTGAGTGCCGCACGATCCAATCGCCTTGGTTCTCACATTCGAATCAAGGGTTCCGGGTTGCTCTCCAAACAGCGCAATCGCGTGGTCAAACATTTTCTTGACACAACAGATTCCGACTGGCTTCTGATGATTGATTCAGATGAACAGTTGAGCATTGAGAATTTCGACAAACTTATTGAAGCAGCTCATCACACAGAAAGACCTATTGTTGCCGGTCTTGTTTTTGCTGCTTTTGATGTGGGCTGGCTTTACCCACAACCGCTTCCGGCCATCTTTATGGAGCAGGAGAACGGATTCCTTCCGCTTTACAAGTACGACAAAAACGCAGTCTTTGAAATTGATGCGGCAGGAACCGGATGTCTTTTGGTTCATCGCTCAGTTCTTGAAAAAATGCGAGAAGTCGCAACGGATCATCAGGGCAAGGATTGGTGCTGGTTCTGGGATGGAGCCATCAACGGCGAATGGGTGGGCGAAGATTTGCTGTTCTGCCGAAGGGCAAAGCAGCTTGGTTTTCCAATTTATGCGCACACTGGTGTGATTCTTCCGCACTTGAAAACATATTGGGTTCAAGAAGCGCACCATGAATTTTGGCAACATAATGTCGCACCAGCGTTGAAAGGTAGAAGTGAAAAAACTTTCGATGTTCAGCCTGATGCGTAAAATTTCAAAAGCACAGGAAACAGCAAGCATTCAGCCGGAATTGGAAAGAGCAATGACCGGAAAAAAAGAAAGAAAGGTCATCAAGCGTGGCAATCACTAACGGATACTGCACTCTTGCAGAATTGAAGTCAGCACTAGCAATTGATACTGGCGACACAGTTGATGATGCCGCACTTGAACTGGCCATTGAAAGTTCTAGCCGAATGATTGATGATTATTGTGACCGCTTCTTCTATCAAGACGGAACATCACAATCACCTGTTTCTCGATATTACAGCCCAATTGACATGTACTATGTTCAAATTGATGACATCGTAACCATCACCGAAATCGCTACCGATGAAGACCTTTCCTTTCAATGGGATACTGTTTGGACTACTACCGACTACATGGTGGAACCAATCAACAATCCACGCAAAGGTTGGCCATACAACAAACTTCTTGCAGTCGGCGCATACATCTTCACCGCCGGATTGCCACAAAGTCTTCGTGTCAAAGGCATCTGGGGCTGGTCAGCGGTTCCTAAAGAAATCAAAACCGCGTGCTTGATACAATCTTCCAGAATGTTCTTGCGCCGACAATCCCCGTTTGGAATCGCTGGTTCACCAGAGTTGGGAACAGTCAGATTGCTTGCCAAACTTGATGCCGATGTTGAAGCACTGATCAAGCCATTGCGCAGATTTGCCGGGATGGTCAAATGATTCCTTCACAGGTTCGTGATGGATTGAAGACAAGACTTCAGACAATTTCTGGACTTCGTTGCTATGACCTAGTGCCAGACCAAGTGAACCCACCAGCTGCGGTGGTGGGGCAATTAGATTTCACATTCGACATTGACAATGCGCGTGGGTTAGACCAGGCAAATGTTGATGTCATTGTGATTGTTCAGCGATTTTCGGAGCGTGCCGGACAAAACAGGTTGGATGCATATCTTGCCGGTTCTGGTACGGGTTCGATAAAAGCAGCAATTGAAGGTGACAGGACTTTGGGTGGCGCTTGCCAAACCTTGCGTGTCACATCAGCGGAATCTGGATCGTATGAATCCAACGGAAGCAACTTTCTCAGTTACCGCTACCGAATCACAATCTACGGATAAGCCGGAAGGAAAGAAATGGCAAGAATCGTTCTCACCGATGTGCAGGTTCTCATCAACACATCAACAGACATCAGCGATCACATTGCTTCAGTGACACTCAACAGCACTGTCAATGAAGTTCAAACAACCGCGATGGGCAACACCGCAATCACCCGCGTTGGTGGTCTTCTTGACAACAGCGTGACCCTTGAATTCCACCAGGATTTCGCAACCAGTTCAATTGAATCAATTGTGTATCCTCTCATTGGAACAGTCACCACAATGAAGGTCAAACCAACATCATCCGCAACAGGAACAGCAAATCCGCAATATGTATTTTCTGCGCTTGTTTCAGAATGGACACCAATCAACGGAGCAGTTGGCGAACTTTCCACCGCTTCCGTCACTTGGCCAATCAGCGGAACAATTACCAAAACCACTGCATAACAAAAAGAAATGGGGGGTCATCTCATGGATGGCTTACAAATTCAGGTCAATCGAAAGAATGACAAAAGCGATTCCTATCCCCTAAGCCCACGAATCATTGTGGCTTGCGAACAGAAGTTCGGCATGGGGATAGGAAAAGCACTTGAAAGTCAGCGCATGGAAATCTTGTATTTTCTTGCATACGAAGCAGTAAAGCGAAGCGGTGAAGTTCTCAAACCTTATGGTGACGAATTTCTTGATTCACTTGTTTCTGTGGAGTTGATTTCTGACGATTCTTTCGAATCCACCGCGAAAGCCTAACATTTACGATTGCGGCAATCGCGGCTGAAACAGGGATTGATCCGGTTTCCTTATTGGATGCACCACCGGGAATCCTCGAAGCAATCGTTGCATATTTGAAAGACAGAGCGCGAAAGTAAGGTGACACATGGCATCAGATGGTTTGCATGCCAGGGTCACAGTCGAAGGCTTTCAGAGGACAATCACTGAACTGAAAAAATTCGATGCAAAAGCGTATCGGCGCATGAATTCATCCATCCGGCAAGAAATGGCTGTGCTGGAACAAACCGCCAAAGGCTTTGTTTCTAACGCCAGCAGAAGTTGGCGTGGAACACCGCTGAGTGGTTGGCGCGATGTTCCGGCACAGAACGGAAGAACACGCGGGGGTGCTGGCTGGCCAGCATGGAATGAAGGCGAAATCAAAGCCGGCATTTCACGAACAACCGCGCAAGGTCGCGTTGATGTGAACTATCGAACGAACTTGTATGGCTTGAAAAACAAATCGGCAGCTGGTGTCATCTTTGAAACAGCGGGTCGCAACAACAAACTTTCACCATTCAATCGCAAGATTGCCAATATGTTCCGACCAGCAAGGCGAATTGTGTACCGCGCTGTTTGGGAAGATCGTGGCGACATTCAACGCAAGATTGTCAAAATCATGCAAGACACAATCAGAGAAACAAACCAAGGATTGCGTGGGTTCAAAATAGATGGCTAATGTCGGCGCAGTAATCGCACGAATTATCACCCAATACAGCGACAAAGGAAGCAAGGCCGCCCAACGGGATGCCAAGAAACTGGAAAAAAGTTTCGATACCTTTTCCAAGCGGGCAAAACTTGCCTTTGCTGGCGCTGCTGCTGGCGCTGGTTATTTCGCACAAAGACTTGCCAAAGAAGGCGTTCGTGCCGCAGCCGAAGAAGATAAGGCGCTGGCATCACTAGGTCGAACCCTTCAAAATGTTGGACAAGCCTTTGCCATCCCGCAGGTCAATGAATTCATTTCAGCACAACAGGCCGCCCTTGGAGTTTCAGAGGATCAACTCAGGCCAGCATTCCAGCGACTTGTCACTGTTCTTGGTGATGCTGGACTTGCACAAGAACAACTTTCCCTTGCGCTAGATGTCAGTGCGGGAACCGGCAAATCACTTGATCAAGTGGTCATGGGATTATCACGCGCATATTCAGGCAATACTGCCGGACTTTCCAGACTTGGCGCAGGATTAGACAAAACACTTTTGAAATCTGGTGATTTGGTTGCCATCACCGCAGAACTCAACAAGAAGTTTGGCGGTCAAGCAGCTGTCGCCGCAGCATCCTTTGGTGGATCACTAGACAAAATCAAGATTGCTGCTGATGAAGCCAAGGAATCCATTGGTCAAGCAATCATCACCGCCATCATTGGTGAAGGTGGCAATGCTCAGAACCAGGTTGAAGGCTTGACAAAAGGCATTGCCAAGTTCGGTGATATGGTCGCAACAGCCTTCACCTTCATCATTCCAATCGTCAAAGACTTCTTTGGATTCATTCAAAAGATTTTCACTACGCTCAGCAAGATGCGACCAGTCATCACCGCCATTGGAAGTTTGATTGCCGGAGCATTTGTGGCTGGAAAAGTCATTGCCTTCGTCAATGCTATTCAAAAACTTGTCGCCGTCATGAAAGCACTTCGCGCTGCCGCCGCCACCGCTGGCATCGCAACAGCGCTGGCAACTGGCGGTGTGAGCGTTGCTGCCGGTGCCGCTGGCGCTGCGGCGGCTGTGGCTGCGATGGGTGCATCTATTTACGCTGCCAACAAATTGTTTGACAAGTTAGACAAGGCATCTTCGAAGGTCGCCAAGAACAGCAAGACCACTTCTTCCACAACAAATGGAACCATCAAGCCAACAAGAACACTTCAACAAATCATGGCTGAGATGGAAAAGAACAGCGACAAAACTGCGAAGAACGCAAAAGCGCTGACGGCTGAGCAGAAGACCCAAGCTGCGGTTCTCAAATTCGCACAAAGCGTTGGCATTGATCCAACGAAAGACCTTGAATCGGTCAATCTATTTGCTGCCGCTGTTCGTAAAGTTGGAGCAGATGCGACAGATGAGCAGAAGAAGGCAGCCCTTGTTGCCCTTCAAACTGCGGGAAACACCGCGCAAGAATCGGTCAATCTTCTTGCTTCCGCGATACGAGAAGTCACCAATCAAACTGTTGGGAACTTCGGAACAGCTGCGATGGCTGCCGCTGCCTACAACGAAGCAATCAAAGCCGGAATCAAGGCAATGGTGGATGCTGGCATCACTGATGTTGCTACCCTACAAACAGCCTTTGGTTCGCTCAACAAAGAACTTCTTGCGTATATTGCCAATCTAACGGCAGCGAAAAACACAGAACTGACCAAGACTGGCGCACCACAATCCGCACCAACAGCACTTCAGCAAGCACTCGCCGCACAACAGGCAGCCAATCAAATCGCTGCCACTGTTTATGGCGCACCAGTTCCATCACTCACCACTGGTTCAAAATCAGACATCAAAGCAACAACAGAAGCCCTTGGGGTTGGCTTACAAAATGCCGACAAAGCGATGCAAGGTGTATTGGATACTGCTCGCAATGTTCTTGCAACTGTTACTGGTGGAAAATATGGAACAGTTCCATCAGCATCACCACCACTTCCTTCTGCGTACCTTCCATCTGGTTATGGTTCCATCACTATGATTCCGCAAGCGCAACCAACCATCAACATCAATGCGCCGGTTTATGGTGTAGGAGATTTGCAACGGCTGATTGTTGATTCAATCAATCAAGCGCAAAAGAATGGAACAACAACCACCCTTCCTAATGGTGGCCGCTAATGGCAACACCAGCAACCCTTGGTGTGGAAATCAATTTTTCCAATGGCGCTTCTTTCGGAACTGTTCTTCTGCTCGATGATCCATCCACACCACTAGACACCGGCGTTCTTGGTGATGCTGCGACTGTCATTGCTGATGTTTCCAATCAAACGCAATCAGTGCAGATTCGGCGCGGATACAATCGGATTGCTGACAATTTCAGCACTGGAACAGCAACTGTGGTCATTGTTGATGAAACGGGTGCGTTCAATCCCGACAACACTTCATCGCCGTACTACGGACTTCTCACGCCGCTTCGAAAAATTAGAATTTCTGGAACATACAATTCTGTGAAGTATTATGTTTTCAGCGGATACATTCAGTCATTTAGGTATCAAGCACCGAATGGAACTGATCTTGCGAAGGTCTTCATTGATGCGGTGGATGGTCAAGCACTTTTGAATCTTTCGACTGTCACCACAGTTCCGGGTTCTGGGGTTCAAGATAGTGGCGCTCGAATCAACGCAATCCTTGATGCGATTGCGTGGCCATCTTCCATGCGATCCGTTCAAACAGGAGCAAGCACCCTGCAAGCCGACCCTGGCGGGAACAGGAGCGCCTTGGATGCCATCCTCACTGTGGATGACAGCGAACTGGGTGCGTTCTATTTTGACGAATTAGGGCAAGCAACCTTCATCAATCGAACGAATCTTGCCACTGCCATCACTGGCGTTCCGACCATCTTCACCGATGATGGGTTGGGAACAGATATTTCCTATCAGGATGTGCAGTTCAATCTTGATGACACGCAGCTGGTCAATTATGTGTCGGTACAACGGGTCAATGGAACTGCACAAATCGCGTTTGACCAGTCATCCATTGATGCCTATTTCCAGCGCACCAGACTTCGCCAGAATCTTCTGATGCAAACCGATGAGGAAGCGTACGATCAGGCCAACACCTTCCTTTTCAGTCGCAAGGATTCAGAGATGCGCATTGATGCCATCGTGCTGGATTGTTCGGACAACACTGAATCAGAACGCATTGAAGCAGCACTTTCGATTGACTTCTTTGCGCCCATCCGCGTGACCCGCGAACTTCCCGGCGGGGCAGTTACCCGCAAATTGCTGGTGCAAGGAATCCAGCACAACATCACACAATTTTCTTGGGTGACGACATTGGAAACTGCGCTTCCGCAGATTTCGAATGTCTTCATCTTGGATTCTCCTGACTATGGCGTTCTTGACCAAAACGCCTTGTCATATTGATTCCGCTACAATTCACCACAGGATAAGGAAGAAGGAACATGGCAGCACCTCTTGGATACAAGGACTTTGTTGCGGGCGATCCGCTGACAGCAGCTCAGGTGGATGGATACCTGATGGCGCAATCCGTCATGACATTCGCAAGTTCAGCAGCAAGAACTTCGGCGTACCCATCACCAAGCGAAGGAAATCTTTCCTATCTTGCTGACACCAATTCATTTGAAATCTACGATGGCGCAGCATGGGTTGCGTATGGATCAGGTGACATCACTGGTGTGACCGCAGGGTTTGGCCTTTCAGGTGGCGGTTCATCTGGCGCTGTAACTTTATCGGTGGACAACACCACCATCCTGACCACGACCAATGCGGTTGCGGTTCAAAACAAGATTCTTGTTGCACCAGAAGAACGCACCACAGTTTCGGCAACAGCTGCGACAGGAACAATCAACTACGATGCGCTCACTCAGGGCGTTTTGTATTACACCACCAACGCATCAGCAAACTGGACATTGAACATTCGTGGAAATTCCACCACAACACTTTCTTCTGTTCTTGCTGTTGGTGATGCCATCACAGTGACATTCCTTGTTCAACAAGGAGCAACTGCGTATTACAACAATGTTGTGCAAATTGATGGATCATCAGTCACACCAAAATATCAAGGTGGAACTGCGTGGGCTGCTGGCAACGCATCATCCATTGATGCCTATGTGTACACAGTGATCAAAACGGCAGCAACGCCGACATACACAGTTTTTGCATCACAAACAAAATTTGCCTAATTAGGGGGAAGAATGTCACCAATACTTTCAGCGCGTGGCGGCTTGTCTGCCGGTGCGTATGGTTGGGGTGCGCTGAGTGGTGCTGAAGCAGGTTTTGATTCCATTGCATCATGGACTTCTGGAAATGGTTCAACACAGGCAATCACTTTCTCGTCTATTCCTCAGACATATAAACATTTGCAGATTCGATGCTTTTTCCAAACAACAAGCGCCGGTTCGTCACCTGTTTTGCGATTCAATGGTGATTCAGCGATGAATTATAATAGGGGATACATCAGAGCAAATCAGTCAAGCATTTCTGCATTTCATGGTGATGCAAGTTTTGCCGCGAACCTATTTCCAAACGGAACACAAACATCAAGTTGGCCAAATGTTTGCATTGTGGACATTTACAACTATTCAAACACAAGCAAATTCAAAACTGTGAAAAATTTCAACTTCAATCAAAACAAATCATCTGGTGCAAGCATTTTGCATTATGAATCAGGCCTTTGGAGAAACAACACTGCAATCACTTCGTTCAGTTGGGATGCAAATGCATATACAAGTGAAACTGTCATTGCTTTATACGGGATGGGATAATAATGCCAGCAACATATGAGCCAATTGCAACAACAACACTTGGAAGCACAGTTTCTTCATACACTTTTTCTTCTATTCCTCAAACATATTCTGATTTGAGATTAGTTGCAACAGTGCAAAGAGGAACTGCTGGTTCTGGTTGGTATGTCACATTGAATTGCAATGGAAACACTGGCGCAAATTATGGCTACCAAATTATGACTGCGTATGGTGGAACAATTGCATTTCAAGGATTTTCTTCAGTCAATGATACTGCTATCTATTGCAATATCGTTGACCCCGGCGGAGCAAGTCAGTGGGCTTTAGTAGTTGCAGATATTATCAACTATACATCAACAACAGTTCACAAAGGAATGTTGATTTCACATGGGAATGCTGTAAATGGAACCTACGGACAAACTTCAAGAACTGGTGGGAACTTTTTTTCTAGTTCAGCAATTACATCTTTGACGTTGAATGGAGCAAATTACAATCTTGCATCAGGCTCACAACTTACTTTGTTCGGCATAAAGAAGGCATGACATGGCTGCAACATTCAAATTGATTCAAAAAACTGAATTGACATCAACAACTTCAACAATCACTTTCAGCGCGATTCCGCAGACATATGATGATTTGTATCTGGTTGTTGCTGCTGCTTCCAATAACTCTGGAAGAAGTTCGTTGCGCGTAAGTTTCAACGGATACACAGGAAATGCACCAGAAGGTGTTGAATTTGCAGGGTACGGAACATCAATTCAGGGATACCGAAACACTGGCGCATCTGGTGAGTTTTACATATATCCTGGGATTGCATCAACTGTAAATACCGGACAAGGTGGTTGTGAAATATATATGCCAAGATATACATCATCAAGCACTTTCATGCCGATTGTGTACAACTCAGTTGTTGAAGAAAATGGAAACACTGGACAAAATGTTTTGCTTGGTGGTGCTGTTATTTACAATTATTCAGTAGCAAAAACATCAATCGGTTTGGCATTGTTTAGTGGGGCAACATTCAGCGCAAATAGTGGATTTTATCTATACGGAATCAAGAACAGTTGAGAGGGAATGAAATGACATCAAATGAAGACCGCCCGGTGAAAGTCGAATTGAATTGCGAAACCGGAGAAGAAATCATCACGCCACTTTCTGATGAAGAAATTGCTGAGATAGAAGAATCAAGAAAGCAAGCAGCAGCAATGGAAGCAGCACACCAAGCAGAAATCGCCGCCAAAGCCGAAGCGAAGGCATCGGCGCTGGCAAAGTTGGCAGCGCTTGGGCTTACGGAAGAAGAAGCCGCCGCGATCACCAACTGATGTCAGTTCTCACCGGGGATTGCACCACCGAATCCATCCCAACTTGGGAAGATTATTCTGACCCCCTAGGAGAAGACAAATGCAGTCAGGTCAAGTCACGATCACCACAACAGCAACGCTGATTGTTGGCACTGGAACCACTCACCGAATTCTTCATGTTCATGGTGCTTCCGGCGCATTCTTCGTGGGTGGAAGTGATGTCACTGATGCCACCGGATTCAAGATTGACAACGGCGAAAAGATTGTTTTTGAACTCACACCAACGGACACAATGTACGGAATCACTTCGTCAGGTAGCGCATCCTGCGGGTTTTTCGTATCAAACAGGTAAGGAATAAGGGATGTCACCAACAGACTGGGCGGGGTTGATTGTCAGCATCATCGCGATTGCAACTGCATTCCTGACGATGGTTCGATGGTTGGTCAAGCACTATCTGAATGAACTCAAACCCAATGGTGGCAGCTCGATGAAAGATTCCATTGACCGGCTTGAACGCCAGGTTGAGCAAATTATGAACATTCTGATGGAAAAGAAGTGAAATCACAGAACGGCTGGCCGGCATCACCTGATCCGAAGGCCATCAAAATCAAGTCATATCTGATTCCTAGCACTGACATCAAAGTTCGGGTGGCTGAAGCGGCAGCGCCACTGTTGATCCATTTCGCGCAAGAATTCAATGAGCGCGTGGAAAAGATAGACAAGGGCGAACTGGATGATTGGGGATACGCCTTTCGGATGGTCAGAGGATCAGAGGATTCCCTTTCCAATCATTCATCGGGCAGCGCACTGGATTTGAACGCCCGCCGCCATCCGCTTGGAAAGCGCGACACCTTTACGCCAGAGCAACGAGAAATTCTGGATGAACTCTGCAAGAAGTATGCTTTGCGCGGTGGATATACCTACAAGAACAGACCCGATGACATGCATTTTGAAGTGAATGTTTCTCCTGGGGAAGCGAAGAAAATCATCAAGGCACTTGGCCTTGGGAAATTGGAGAACAAATGAAAATCAATCCAAAGTTGAGCGCTGCGGCTGGAACCTACTTCCGCGCATTGCTGGTTCTTGTCATCACCTTGATGGCAACTATTGGCAAGTCACCTTGGGATTTCTCAGCCGATGATTGGAAGATGGTTGCCAACGGAGTGTGGGCTTCCTTCTTGCCGGTGGTCATGAGAGCGTTGAATCCAAAAGATGCGACATACGGCAAAATAAA